>Ga0137407_10000158_pt1 | contig 50805 bp, 43 predicted proteins | sample CZOMad2_2_16fung_FD_108410 | JGI IMG/M metagenome (GOLD analysis project Ga0137407, IMG submission 108410) | Vadose zone soil fungal communities from Angelo Coast Range Reserve, California, USA - CZOMad2_2_16fungal (Illumina Assembly) | ecosystem: Environmental > Terrestrial > Soil > Vadose... | reverse complement strand
GCGGTTCCTACGTTGGTGTACCCTAAGTTTTATGGTGTCTAAACCCAGCCGAGGGCGGCTGGGCCACAAAACTTTCGTTGTCCATAGTGCTTGGTACTCCTAGAGTCGTGTGGCACCGCCGCCAGCCGGCCCTAATTGAGCGCCTGAAAATACTGACGCCGGCCACTCACGAGGGTGGGGCCGGCGTCAGTCTTGCAGAAAGATTTCCTGGTTAGAAGGTTGGTTCGGTCAGCTCAAAGAAGCTCTAAACCGGACAAAATCTAACGGTCATCATCATCGTCGTCACGGTCGTGGCGATCTCTGTCTTTATCGAAGTGGAACATATCGAAAAGATCGCTGACCGCAGGGCTGTTGAGCGGCACGTAGGGATTGTCTTTTGCGGCAATCGGGTTCTTCAAGTTGTCCCGGCTCCGGCTAGTCAACGGTTTCAAATGCCAGTTCCGCTCGATGAACTTCACGATCGACGCGTGGTCGGCATAGGTGTGGTTGACATGGCCGCCCTTGGTGAAAGGTGAGACGATGATGAGCGGGATGCGTGGGCCATCGCCGAAGAAATCGATGGGCTGCATGAAGCCGGAGTCAAAATAACCGCCGCCTTCGTCAAACGTGATAATGAACGCGGTGTTTTCGGCAAGCTCAGGATGGGTCTTGAGCCCGTCAAGGACGCGGTCAATGAGCCCTTCCAGAATGTCTAGTTTGGAACTCGCGGGGTGGCCGTCACCAAAGCTGTCAGGCTTCAGGTAGGACACCGCAGGTAAATGGCCGTGGCCGAGTTCATCAAAGAAATCGGTTGCGTCTTTGATGTGCGCCGCGCGCTGCGCCGGATCGCCCATGATCGACGTGGCATATTGGAATGGATTGCAAATGTCGCAATACCAGTCGCCGCCCGTGCCGATCAGCACGTCCACCGGATCAGTGGAGCCATTGTCAAAACGCGCTGCGGCATTGAATCCGCCGCCATAGTAAGCCCAGCTGATTTTCTTTTCGTTGAGCGCGTCGCCGATGGTCCGAAGCGACGAGGGTGGTGCAGCGGTACCAGCGTTGATCGCGGCCGTGTTGAGCTGGCCGTTCGAGAGGAAGCCCGGACGCGTGTTGTTGATCATATAGAAAGTGCCGGGTGCGCAATTCGACGCGGTCAGGTCCGGCCGCCATGGCAGGGACTTCAGGTAGTCCATGATGGGCTTGATGCCGGGTTGGGTCGGGTCACCGCATTCGGTCCAGCGCACGTCTTTGATAAAGGAGACATCGGTCGCGCTCTTGGGATTGGGATTGGCGACTTGAGCGGCCGGTGGTTGCGCAGGGAAGTTGCCGACCTTTTCCCAGGGAAGAGAGTCGGCCGTGCCAATCATGGTGTGCTGCACGGCGGTGCCGCCCATGATCGGCTGGTGATAATTGTCGCTCATGGTGAATTCATCGGCCAGGCGCTTGAAGAGCGGAGCATCGCCGCGCTGGACGTTGTAAAAGCCCATCGAGTTACTGCCGCTGTCGTCGCCGCGGGCAATTCCGATGAAAGGATAAAGGTCATTCTTGCAGCCCGACGGATTGGCTTTGGTCGCGTCCGCTACACTGCAATCCGATTGTTGCCACATGTGGAAGAGGCGGTGCACCATGTCGCCGCTGTAGCTGTCATAGGGCACCTTGGCGCCGGTGATCTGGAATGAAGTATTCGGCAGCTTGTTGAAATTGGCGATGCGCGTGTCCGGCTCCTGGCAAGGAGTTGGCGGCAGCGTTGGGTCGGCCGTGCAGTTCTTCAGGCCGGTGGTTCCCGTCGTGATGAGTTGCAGGTCATCGAACTCCAGCTCTGGTGAAAGGGTATGGAGCTGCGGGACCGAAAATGTTTTGGCGTCAAAAGGAGGCGCGCTGCCGGCGGGATCTTTCAGGAACTGGCTCCGCGTCACCGGTTGTGGCGGAGCATTGCCGGCTTCCGGTGTGGGCAGAAAAGGTGAGTAAAGAGTCTTGCCGGGGCTGATCAGTTTGTTGGTGTCAATAAAATAGCTGACGGGATTGATCGTCTTGAGTTGAAATTGTTGGGCCAGTCCGGCATTCGGGCCGGGTGAGCCGTCGGAATGGATGATGCCCCGGGAGAGCAGATTGGACACCTTGCCATGCCTTGGCACATAGGTGGCGTAGATATTGTCGAAGGTGCGGTTCTCTCCGATGATAACGATGACGTGCTTAATGGGTGTTGCGGTGTCGCGATGTTCAGCAGCGTCGGAATCGTTGCTTTGGCTTGACGCGGGAACGGCGACCGACATCAACGCGACGAGAGACAGAGCGAGCGTCGCGCCTGGGCGCCACTTTCTTAGAAGAGACGTGATTGCCATAACTTTCCTCCGGTGGTTGCCCGTGCAGATTTTTCCGGGCCAGAGAAAAGCGTATCTACCTTATATTGAAAATTTGTAACCACTACGTTAATGAGAGGTGAAAATCGAGCAGGCTTGTCATGCATTGCTGGAAGCAACCGCTGCCAGAGGCGCACGTTCTTTGCGGTCCTCCGCATCCAGGTCAGAGACACCATCGCTCTCCGAGCGCCACAACCCGTGGGAAAGAAGGTTGATCAACCGCTCGATGGCCTGGCTGTCAGAGGTCCCCAGATGCTGGTTGCCCTGCTCCATGAGCCGTTCCACGGTGAAGTAGGTAAAAAAGTAGAGATAGATGGCCGCTAAGGCAAACGCCGGATCTTCTCCGCACCAGCCTCTCTGCTTTTTTACCTTGTTCAAGACCGGGCCCATGATGCGGCGGAATTGTTCCGGCATTTTATAAAACGTGTCAGCAAAATGCTGGTTCCGGAACTCAATGATGTCAATGAAGGTGAGGAGTTGATATTCAGCGTCATGGTAGACCATGGAGCGGACGGCGAAAGCCAGCAGCCGAAGGCCACTTTTGGAGAACGGATCGTCGAGGGCGCGCAAGACGCGTCCGCGAAAATTGCGCATGCAAGACCGGTAGTTCCTGACCAGGCCCGCGAACAGCGCTTCCTTGCTGGGATAGTAGGTGTAGATGGCGCCGGAGGAAACTTCAGCCTTCTCCGCGATCTCACGCATCCGGGTGGAATGGAATCCCTGCCGGGTAAATAACTCCAGCGCCGCCGCTTCAATCTTGAGTTGGTTTTGGTCAATGCGCGTCCGGCTGATCTTGGGCACAAACAGCATGGACTCAGCCTTGGTCTGGGAATCGCCGGACGGTACGTCCGGCGGCGAACTCCAAAGCCTGCCGGAAAGAAGGCGCATCAAGTCGATCCGGTCGCTTACGGATTGTTGCAATTCTTCGATTTGCCGTTTCGTCAGGTTCTCCGCGGCGTCGTCCCGCCCGTCGTGGGAGCCGGTGTCCGGAGCTGAGTTCCACAGTCCGCGGCAGAGAAGATTGGCAAAGCGCTCTGCGGCCTGCTCATCAGAAACTCCGAGATGCCGGTTGCCGTGATACACCTTCTCAATGCCCGCATAGGTGAAGAAGTGAAGATAGACGGAGGCCAGCACGAAGGCAGGGTCCTCACCGCGCCAACTGGCGTCCTGCCGGGCTTTGCGCAGGGCCGGGCCCATTAGGCGGCGGAATTGTTCCGGCACATCACGGAAAGTTTCCGCGAAGTGCTGGTTCTGAAATTCAACCACGTCAATATAAATCAGCAGGAGATATTCCGGGTCACCGTACAACAGCGAGCGCACTTCCGCCGCCAGCCTCTTGAGATCATCTTTAGAGAGAGGGCTTTCCAGCGTGGCGCAGGTTTGCCTGAGCCAGTTGTCTTTGTGGGCGCGATAGCTTTGCACCAGGGCCTCAAAGATGGCTTCTTTGCTGGGGTAGTAGGTGTAGATCGCTCCTGTGGAAACGCCCACCTTCGCTGCGATCTCACGGATATTGGTGCCATGAAATCCCTGCCGGGTAAAAAGTTTGAGCGCGGCAGCCATGATCCGACGCTGGTTCTCTTCTATCCGGTCCTGAGCGATTTTGGGCACAGCAGATGCTCGTTTCTTCGAAAAAAATTGACCAGTGATTGTATGCGAGCAGGGATTAATTCTAGATTATTGTTTCTAAGGTCGTTGCTATAAAGATTGGCGCCACGGTCTTCTTTGGTGAATTGTCTTCAGCAAAGTCCTGGGGCTTGCTACTCCGCATGAACCGGGGCGGTATGTTTTGTTTCCTCCCCTCACCTTGCTTGAGGCCACCGGGCATTTGCATACCCGGTGGCTCTCACGGTCAAGAATGGATTAGAACGCCACTTTCAATCCGAACTGGATCTGGCGTGGCAAATCCGCTGAGGCAAAGGAAAGCGGCTTTTGCACATCTGCCGCAGTCTTCGGTTTAACGCCGTGCAGGCCGGTGTACGGTCCAGTGAGCAGATTCAGTGTCTGGCCGTTGGCCAGAGCTACAGCGGAAGTGAGGCCGCCAATATCGAACTGGTCACTGATCTTGTTGAAGTTGATGCGGTTGAAGATGTTTGTTCCTTCCACGATCAAGTTCACTCTGACCTTGCGCTCCCGATTGATGAACAAGGCCTTGGTGAATCTAAGGTCGGTGGTGGCATAGCCAGCGCCCCGGTTGTTGTCGCGGGAGGAGCCGAACGGCATGGCATAGTTGAAATCGATGGCGGTGCCGTTTTGCAAACTGGGCGTTCGAACGGAAAACGGCAACCCGCTGTGCACGGTTACAACCGGCGCAAGGCTGATGTCCGCCAATATGCTGGACAACACATGCCCTGAGCCGGCCTTGAACGGCGTGGTATAGACCGCATTCGCAACCAAGGTGTGAGGGACGTCAAAGACGGATACCGCGCGAAACAGATTTAACCTGCTCGGCCGGAACCAGTTCTGGAAGCTGGCAAAATCAATCACGTTGTCAATGGTCTTGCTCCAGGTGTAGTTGACCTGGAATTGCAGACCGTGACTGTAACGCCTGGTCAAAGAGGCCGTCATTCCGTGGTAGATGGAGCTGCCGATGGAAGAATACGTTGTGTGCTGAATCTGGCTGGTAGGAGACACATAAAGCGGGCCACCGGTAAGATCACATCTAGGGTCACCGGCCACACCGGTGCAACCGTTCGCAACCTCCGCATACGCCGTCTCCACGGGCATTTGCAGATGGACGCCATGATACATGTTATACCCCAGTTCCAATGACAGGTTCTTCATCAACTCCCGATCGATGCTCAGGCTGGTCTGCACGCTGTAAGGGTTCTTGTAGTTTGGCTGGACGCTGTAACCAACCGAAGCGCCCGGTGTAGAAATGTTGATGCCAACCGCGGCATAATCCGCCGGCGTCAGATGACCGAAGGGTAGTTTGCCGCTGGCTATGCCGTTGGCCCAGAGTGCTGCCACCCTTGGGTCCGACGGGCTTAACAACGTGGCCGCCTCATTGATATATCTGCCGGTGCCATCGAGAAGTGATCCATAGGACGGAATCAAAACGTCAACCGGCGCTACAAAGATGCCACCGCCGGCACGAATTACGGTCTTGTGGTCGCCAAAGGGGTCCCATGCGAATCCCAACCGGGGAGAGGGGTAAAAACTGCCGCCCAGCGGAGGAGGCTCGCCGTCATAGTCCAGGCGCACGCCGGCGTCCATGGTCAACCGTGAGGTGAGTTTCCACGTGTCCTGGACGTAGTTGCCGAAGTAGTGTCCCCATCCATGCCAGAAAGGATTGTTGAATCCAGCCAGCTCGTCCACTGGGATTCCAAAAGCAAAGGATTGAGGTGCACTCAGGTTCGTGGATACCGGGCCGGTTGCGGGAAGTCCGCGGGATAGATTAAAGCCAACCAATTGCGCCTGGACCGCGGCAGGCGCCAGTTGTATGAGTGGAATGGCTCCGTCCTTAAAATCAAACTCAGGGTTGAACCACAGATCGTTTTCAACGTAGTAGTTGGCGGGACGGTAGGAAACGCCGAACTTAACCGTGTGGGGACCGTGGATCCAGGTCACGTTGTCTTCAAACTGGTAACGCTGCTGGTGTTCCTTGTAAGGCAGAAGCGCGGGGCCGCCAAACGTTGAGGTGCCGCCCGGCCCGTTCGCGCCCAAAGTCCCCAGGCTGAAGTTGACCCCGTTTTCGTGAAACGGAATCGCTTCCGAGCGGTTGCGCGGAACAACCTGGACCAGAAGTTGGTTGAGCAGGTTGGGATTGATGTTGCGCGCCCAGGTGCCAAGAATGCTGAAGTCCCTGACGAACAGGGTGTAGCTATCCGGGCTGACGTTGAGGATGCCGTCTAAAGGCGAAGTGAAGTTGTTGTGGGCATAGCTAAGGCGGAGGCTGACGGAGTCTTTTTCGCTTGGCTGATAGTCAAAGCGAGCAATGATGTTTTGCAGTCTGTCCGGGCTATTGAATACGCCGCTGTCCCGAGTCAGGATGGTATTCAACGCAGCGTTATTTAACGGGACCAGGCGTGCATTGAGGGTAGGGTCGCTAGCGAAACCGACCAGGAAAGGATTGCCGGAAGACTTCAACGCATTCAGGTAACAAACCTGGTCGGGAATTTTGTTGGTGAACTGCGTCGCGCAATTGGCGCCTAACCCCGGTGCATTCAGCCCGAGCACCGTTGGCGCGGTCAAGACGCCGGCGTTCCCGACATTGGGAGTGTCTCCTTTTTGAAATTCGTACGAGGTAAAGGCGAAGAACTTGTTTTTGACAATGGGACCGCCCAACGAGCCGCCGAGATAGGCATTTTGACTCGATACATGTTTAAGCCCCTGTAGTCCGGTGAAAAAATCCGTGGCCTCGGTGCTCTGGTTACGGAAGTATCCAAAGGCGTCACCGTGCCACAGGTTGCCGCCGCTCTTGGTGACAATGTTGATGGCGCTGCCATTGGTAAATCCGAACTCAGCGGCAAAACCATTGCGGTTGACCTGGAATTCCTGGATCGCGTCAACCGGATACGCCGTGATTCTGTATTGCCCGGTGCCGAACTCGTTGTCGCCGCCATCGATGGTGGAAAGGTTGTTGCGGCCATTGCTTCCACCAATGGAAAACCCCGTGGTGGTGTAGCCGGTGAACCCCGGATTCTGGCTGCGCGGCGAATCTGAGTTTGCAACCCCGGGCAGCGTGTAGACGCTTTGCGTAAAGTTGCGGCCGATATTAGGAAGATCTTCGACCTGCATACTATTAATGGTGTTGGCCTGCTGGCTCTGCTCGACCTGAATCAGCGGAACGCTGTTTGTGCCGACCTCAATGGTTTCACTGACAGTGCCCACTTTCAAAGTTGTATCGAAGAGCACGCTTTGGCCAACCGTCAACTGGACGCCTCTGGCCACGGATTTCCCAAAGCCCGGCGCCTCAAAACTGAGTTGGTACGTACCGGGAGGCAGCGCAAGCAGTTGATAGTGGCCGCCGGAGTCTGTCTTGACTGACTTACTTATGCCGGTGGCTGCGCTGGTTGCCGTTACCGTGGCAGCGGGTATGACCGCACCTTGCGGGTCAGTGATCGTCCCCCGGAGCGTGGCCGTTGAGTAATCAACCTGCGCGGACGCTGAGAGGGCCCCTAGCAATACCACAAACAGCAAGGACAAGAAGCAGGACCTGGTTGAACCTTTCATTGCGCCTCCTGAAATCAACATGGAATTCAAAAGTCTTCAAAAATAGCAGCGACTAGAAATACTGATATCTCGATGGGCACAACGTTGGTTCGGCTTGTTGTTTTCCTTCTGGTTTCCTCGCAGTGCGAATCGAGCTTGTGTTTCTCGCGTTTGAAGCGCAGGAAGCTTACCACAAAATAAACGAACGTAAATTTATTTTTTATAGACGATCGTTCGTTTTTATTTCCGCCGCTGCCTGCGGCTGTACTTCCACCTTGGGACTCGTATTGGGCGCCATGTATCCCCTTGTGTCTCCGCAACTTTCAGGTTTCATGTTTGGTTTTTTGTATTTTTATTTCAAAATCCATAGAAACCGATGCCGGTTTCATGATTACGCATCCTTTAAAAGCGATTGCAAATTGGTGGGTAAGCAAGGCAGCTGAGCGGACTTCCTCACGCAGCAGGATGCTTAAAGTACATTGTGTGGCGTCTCTTGACGCGCGGAAGTTCAACTGGGATACTTGCCCTCCATCGCGCGCAAAAGGAATTCTTCAGAATGGCTCAGGTACAGACGGTTGGCGGCGCTATCGATTCGTCCAAACTTGGTACCACGTTAATGCACGAACATGTGTTCGTGCTGGATACCGAGATAGTCCAGAACTATCCGGAAGAGTGGGGCGCCGAGGAGAAGCGAATTGCTGACGCCGTAACGCGGTTGAACGAACTGAAAGCAAAAGGCGTGGACACGATTGTTGATCTCACCGTGATCGGACTGGGCCGCTATATTCCCAGGATCGAGAGAATCGCCGAGCAGACAAAGATCAATATCATCATTGCCACCGGGATCTACACGTACCACGATGCGCCTCTCTATTTTCACTTTCGCGGTCCCGGCACGGTCCTGGGCGGGCCGGAGTTGATCGTGGACATGTTCGTGCGCGACATCACTGAAGGTATCGCCGATACCGGAGTCAAAGCAGGAATCCTGAAGTGCGCCACGGACGAACCCGGCGTCACCAAGGACGTTGAACGAATCTTGCGCGCTACCGCGCAGGCGCACCGGAAGACGGGCGTGCCCATTTCCACGCATACTCACGCCGCGCGGCGTGTGGGACTTGATCAGCAGAGGATCTTTCGTGAGGAGGGCGTTGATCTCGCGCGCGTGGTGATCGGCCACTCCGGCGACACAACTGACCTGACTTATCTGGAAGAACTGGTCAGCGCCGGCTCGTACATCGGCATGGACCGCTTCGGCATCGATACCATTCTCTCTTTTGAAGACCGCGTGCAAACCGTGGCAACCATGTGCGAGCGCGGCCACGCGGGAAAGATGGTGCTCTCCCATGACGCTGCCTGTTACAACCATTGGCTGCCGGAACGGCCTCTGCCTACTATTCTGCCGCGATGGCATTACCTGCACATCCACAATGATGTAATCCCCGCGCTGAAACAGAAAGGCGTGACCGACGAGCAGTTGCAGACCATGCTGGTGACGAACCCAAGAAGAATCTTCGAATGCCAGGGGGCTTATTGAACCGCGTAATCCATCCTTTTGACGAAACAGGAATCGTGCGCGGCGCTGACGGCATCGCGCGCTATCAGAACCGCTCCCGGTCGCTGGTGGAGATGCTGCGGCGTACGGTCGAGAAGTGGCCCGGCAATGAAGCAGTGGTCGAAGTAGGTGGCGATCGGCTCACCTATCGCAGTCTATGGGACTGTGCCGCGCGGACGGCTGGCGGGTTGCGGGCGTTGGGCATTCAACCCGAAGACCGCGTGGCCATCCGTTTGGGCAACGGGGCTGATTGGTGCGTTGTTTTCTTTGCCATCCAGATGGCCGGTGCGGTTGCCGTGCCGGTGAACACGCGGTTCACGGAATCTGAAATTGATTACGTGGTGAAAGATTCAGGCAGTAAGTATGCATTTCTTCCCGGCCAGCCCTTGCCCACCGGAGACAGCCTGGTGGTCGAGCATCTGGAACAAAAAGATGTTGCGGCCATCTTCTATACCAGCGGCACCACTGGATTTCCCAAAGGGGCGATGACCACGCACGAGGGGTTTCTCTCCAATATCGAAAACTGCCGCCGCGTGAGCCTGTTGCCGTTTGATGGCAGCACGCGCACTCTGGTGTCAGTCCCGTTGTTCCATGTGACCGGCTGCAACAGCCAGTTTCTGGTTTCATGCGAGGGCGGCGGCGCCACAGTGATCATGCCGGTATTCAATGTGCAGAGCTTCTTGAAGCTGATTGAAGAGGAGAGAATCAATACGCTGACCTCAGTGCCGGCGGTCTATTGGCTGGCTATCAACCAGAAAAATTTCAGTGAAATCAATACCTCCGCCATTACCCGCGTGAGCTACGGCGGCGCGCCCATTGCGCCCGATTTGGTCGGACGGATTGTTGACGCATTCCCCAACGCTCGCGTAGGCAACGGTTTTGGTTTGACTGAGTCTTCGTCCGTGGCGACTTTTTTGCCGCATGAGTACGCGCGCTTGCGTCCGGAGACCGTTGGCTTCGCCGCGCCGGTGGTCGACTTAAAGCTAGATGGCGTGCTCCCGGGCAGCGACGTGGGCGAACTTCTCATGCGCGGCCCTAACGTGGTGAAGGGATATTGGAACAAGCCGGAGGCCACCGCCGAAACATTTGCCGGCGGCTGGCTGCGCAGCGGCGACATGGCGCGCCTGGACGAACAGGGCTTTGTACAGATTGTCGACCGCAAGAAAGATATGGTGAATCGCGGCGGCGAAAACGTCTATTGCGTTGAGGTGGAGAACGCGCTGGCGGCGCATCCCGCCGTGTTTGAAGTTGCGGTGGTCGGCGTGCCCGATAAAATGATGGGTGAAAAAGTTGGCGCGGCCGTGGTCCTTAAACCAGGCTCCAGCGTTGAGGCCGGCGATATCCTGCACTTCGCCAAAGAGCACCTGGCCGATTTTAAGGTGCCGCAGTATCTGGTGTTGCGATCGGAAACCCTGCCGCGCAATCCCGGCGGCAAAATTCTGAAGAAATATCTCCGGGAAAACCTGGAGTGGGGCAAGCAATTATGGTGAGTGGAAGATCGGCGTGCTGAACGCGCTTTCCAGCGTCTGAAGCAGTGACGGTATATCATTTGGGCCATGGCAGAGTTTCCCGTAGACCACGTTCGCGCCGCGTTTCCCGCATTACAAGATGAGTTCATTTTCTTTGACAATGCAGCGGGCGCGCAGTCACCCAAGGCCGTGCTGAATGCAGTGGCCAACCATCTTCTTCACCGGAATGTTCAAAGAGGTGGACGCTACAAGCAGTCGCGTGAGGTGGACGAAGCCATCGCGCAGGCCCGCGCGAGCGTTGCTCTGCTGGTCAACGCCCGGCATCCCGACGAGATTTCTTTCGGCATGAATGCTACTTCTTTCATGCGGCTCATTAGCCTGGCGATTGGTCAGTCGTTGAGAGATCGCCGTGAAATCGTCGTGACCGATCTTGATCACGAAGCCAACATTGCCGTTTGGCTTGCGTTGGAGCGCGAAGGCGCAAAGATATTATGGTGGCATTTTAGAGACGATGGGCGGCTTCATCCGGAAGACCTGGAGAAGCTGCTCTCTCCGCGGACGCGGATCGTGGCCTGCACCTTGGCCTCGAATGCCATTGGTTCTGTTCTCGATGTTACTGAGATCTCCAGGTTAGCTCATGCTGCCGGAGCCGAAGTCTTCATAGATGCCGTGCATTATGGCCCGCATGGGCCCATCGACGTCCAGGCGTTTGACTGCGATTACCTGGTCTGCTCCGGCTATAAAATCTTTTCTCCGCACATGGGATTTCTTTGGGGCCGCCTGGAAACACTGAACGCTCTGCCTACCTTCCGTGAAGACTTTGTGCCGGACACTACCCCCGCCAAGCTGGAGATCGGCACATATATCTACGAAAACGTTGCCGGCATGGACGCCGCCGTGCGTTACATGGAAGATCTTGGACGGCTCATCAAGCCCGTCGTAACTTCACGACGTACCGCGGTGGTAGCGGCTACTGAGGCCATACGTAGCTACGAGGCGCAGCTCTCTCACGCCATGCTTGATGCACTAGCGAACGCGAAAGCAACCGTGTATGGCATTACCGCGAAGGAACAGATCGCCCACCGGACGCCGACATTGTGCTTTAATCTTCCAGGTATTTCACCAGCAAAAGTTACGGAAGAACTTGCAAAACAAAATATCGGGGTGCGCGACGGCCACATGTATTCGCCGCGACTGATGAAGCGACTGGGGCTTACCAAGGAAAGCGGCGCAGTCAGAGCGTCCCTGGTGCACTACAACACCTTGGAAGAGGTGCGCAAGTTCGGAAGCGCGCTGGCTGCAATGACGAGCAAGTGATTCAGCCACGCTCAACGTGCGAGCAACGCAATTAGACAACTAGGAAAATACATGCTGGCCGACAAGCAAATTCAGGAGATCCGTTCCCGCTTCAGCATCTTCCAACGCAAGATCTATCTCAATAGTTGTTCCCAGGGCGCGCTGTCAGACGCCGTGCAGGCCGGGCTGGAAGACTACATTGCGAGTTGGCACAAGCAAGGTTCGCCGTGGGAGTTGTGGGTGGAGCAGTACGAGGCAGCGCGGACCGCGTTTGCTAAATTCATCAACGCCAGCCCGGATGAAGTTGCCATTGTGACCAGCGCCTCAGCGGGCATCAACAGCATTGCCAGCGCGCTGAATTTCCATGAGCGAAAAAAAGTTGTGATGGGCGAGTTCGAGTTTCCCACCATGGGCCATGTCTGGCTGGCACAACGCGCGCGCGGCGCTGAGGTGCAATTTGTGAGCGCGGAGGGCAATCGCATTCCGGCGGCGAACTATGAAAAGATGATCGATCGTACTACGCTCATCGTGCCGCTTACGCATCTCTGCTTCAAAAATGGATTTCGTTCCGAGGTGAGCGCTGTTACGCAAATCGCCCACCGCGCCGGCGCTTTGGTCATGCTCGATGATTACCAGGATTGCGGGACCCGCCCGGTCGACGTAAAAGCGATGGACCTGGACTTCTATGTAACTGGAACTCTCAAATATCTGCTCGGCCCGCCCGGCCTGGCTTTCATGTATGTGCGCAAAGAGATGATCGCTTCGCTGGTGCCCACGGTGACCGGGTGGTTTGCGCAAACCAATCCGTTCGCCTTTGATCCGCAGCATATTGATCTATCGCCCACGGCGCGAAGATTTGAGTCTGGCTCCCCGTCGGTGCCCAATGTGTACGCAGCGATGCCTGGGATCAAACTGCTGCAAGAAGTCGGCATGGAGAATGTGGCAGGCCACATCAAAAGACTCACACAATCGCTGTTGAAGGCCGTTCTTGATCTGGGGATTCGCATCAAAACTCCTGCCGATAGCGCGGGACCGCTGGTGGTGTTGCAGTCCAAAGATTCAAATTTGCTGGTGCAGAAGCTGGCTGAGGGCGACATTGTTGCTTCGAATCGTCATGACGGTTTGCGGATCGCGTTTCACGTATACAACACAATGGACGATGTGGGGGCAGTCATGGAAGTCCTGAAGAAGAATATTGATCTTCTGGTGCGCGAACCCGCCAGCGTTGGCAGCCATGGTTGAACAATCACGTGATGCAACGGGGGCCGTACTGGGTGAGCAGCTTGCGACGCCGGAAGGGGAAGGTCTTCACCGTCGCCTGAGCCAACGGCAGCTCACCATGATGGCCATTGGCGGCGCCATCGGGGTTGGTTTGTTTTTAGGAAGCAGCGTGACCATTCGCCTTGCCGGCCCCGCCGTGATTCTTTCTTATCTGTTGGGAGCCGGTATTGCTCTGATCATGTCTTATGTGCTCACGGAGATGGCGGTCGTTCATCCCGTGGCCGGCGCGTTCGGAGTTTACGCGGAGAAGTACCTCAACCCGTGGGCAGGTTTTTCGGTCCGGGCCACCTATGGCGTTGCGCAGATCATCGCCATTGGCGCTGAGGTCACGGCCGCCGGCATCTACATTTCTTATTGGTATCCGAATGTGCCGCAATGGATCTGGCTGGTGCTGGTTTCTGCCGCTCTGGTGGCGCTCAATTCCATGCAGGTCAATCGCCTGGGTGAGTTTGAATATTGGTTTGCCATGATTAAAGTGGCCGCTATTGTCACCTTCATCCTGGTGGGACTGTCTTTGATTTTTGGCGTTGGTGGGCGGCACGCAATTGGTCTGGCCAATTTAACGCAACATGGCGGATTTTTACCAAATGGATGGAAGGGCGTCTGGCTCTCGCTCACCATCACCGTCACCAGTTACATGGGAGTGGAGATTATTGCGGTCACGGCGGGAGAGGCCGAGCGTCCGGAAGTTACCATTCCGCGCGCGATGCGGAACATTGTCTACCGGCTCATCGGGTTTTACATTCTGGCAATTGCGATCATGGTCACCATGGTTCCCTGGAACCAGGCCAGCGGTTCCTCCCTTTCCGGCAGTCCTTTTGTGACCGCATTCGCCGCGGCGCGTATACCTTTTGCCGCAGCGATCATGAACTTTGTGGTGCTTACGGCCGCACTTTCCAGCGTGAACACGAACCTTTACCTCGCGACGCGGATGCTTTTCTCTCTGGGCCGGGAAGGCTATGCTCCGGAATGGATGGGCAAGGTAAGCAGCAACGGCGTGCCGCATCGCGCGCTGCTGGCTTCCACCGCGGGGATCATCGCAGCTATTCTGCTGGCCATCTTTGCTCCTAAGAATGCGTTCCTCATGCTTTATGGGACGGCCGTCGCTGGAATGCTCTTTGTGTGGCTGGTGATTCTCAACACACACCTGCGTTTTCGCAAGGCGATCACCCGCGAGCGGCTCTTGAGTTTACCCATGCGTCTGCGGGCGCATCCGTTTTTTACGATGGTCGGTATTCTGTTGCTGCTGGCGATCTCGGTTACAACTTTCTTCGTCGATGGATTGCAATGGTCGGTGCCGGCGTTTTCCGTTTTTCTGGGGATCATCTCGGTGTTGTATCTAAGCCGGCGGCGCGGAGCAAATTGAGTCACAACCCAAGACATTGCCCAGAGGCGTCAGCACCGTTCGGCGATCGCAAAATGAGCATGGAACAAGCTTACTGTGTCGCCCCTCCGGGGCTCGGGTTCATTATCACGCCTACCCACACTTCCGGCTTCGCATCCGCTCGCCTCAGTGTGGGCTAACCTCTTTCGCGCCTCCGGCACTGGATGATCGTCGGGACCATCGTCCTCGTTTGTTAGGTGACATTTTCGAGAGAGCCAGAGGAAAGCGAGGTAACCGAAGACTCGTTGCATTATTGTCTTTGCATTTACAAATTTTCGTTGATCTTCCTCCTCCGTTTCGGTTCTCCGTTTCTCTGTGTTGGGTTTGTCTTTTAAGTCTTGCCCTTCTCTGTGCCCCCGTGTCTCCGTGGTAGCTTTGGGTTTGTGGTATACAAAAAGCTGTTCTGCAAGGAGAGCACGCAATGGCTGAAGCCAGCGAAGAAGTCTACTCTTCGCTCCATCGAAAATTCAAAGGCGATTTGCTGCGTCCTGCTGACGGCGGCTACGCGGATGCGCGCGTCATCTGGAATGGAGTGTTCAATCGCATGCCCGGTTTGATCGCGCGTTGCGCGGATGTAAGCGATGTACAGAGCGCAGTTCGGGCTGCATCTGAGTCTGAAATTCTTACCGCCGTTCGTTGCGGAGGGCATAGCCTGGCTGGCTTCAGCACGTGCGATGGCGGTCTGGTGATTGACTTGACGAAGATGCGCCAGGTCACGGTTGATCATGAGGCACGCCGGGCGCGCTTTGCCGGTGGCTGTCTGTTGGGATCGGTTGATACGGCAACGCAAAAAGCCGGGCTGGTTTTTCCCTCTGGCGTGGTCTCTCATACCGGCGCCGCGGGGCTGATTCTGGGCGGCGGAACGGGATGGCTCACCCGGCGGTTCGGACTCTCCTGCGATAACGTCGAGGGGTTCACGCTGGTGACAGCGGATAGCTCCGTGCTACGCGCGAATGTAAAGGAGAACGCGGACCTGTTTTGGGCCTTGCGCGGAGGAGGCGGCAACTTTGGTGTAGTAACAGAATTTGAAGTCAAGCTGTATCCGCTTACTTCTCTAGTGCTGGCGGAAGGGTTAACTCCCGAGTCCGGCATTCGCGCGCTCCTGGAATTCTGGCGAGACTTCATGGCCGAAGCGCCATTCGATTTGAAGTGGAACATCAATCTGCGGCTGGCGCCGCACACAAAAAATGTGCCGGTTGAACTGCGCGGGCGCCCTGTAGCCAGCAGTTCTTTGGTTTGGACCGGTGACCCTGAAGCCGGGCGCAAATATTTAGACCAGGCGCTTTCTTTTTGCAGCAAGGATTCTGTGAGCAACAAGGTTGTGCCATTCCTGAGTTTGCAAACTATGGCGGACTCCGACTTCCCGCATGGCCGGCGCTATTACACCAAATCAGGAAATTTCACTTACCTCAACGACACCACAATGGACCGCATGGTGGAGGCTGTTGCCACGATTCCTTCGTCCGACACCATGATTGAACTTGCTTATCTTGGTGGCGCGGCAGGACAGGTCACCGCGCAAGAGACGGCCTACGGCGACCGCAGCGCACCTTTCGTCATGACTTTGCTGGCAAACTGGGAGGAAGCGTCCGCTGATGATGGAAATATTGCCTGGGTGCGCGGACTCTTTCATCAACTTCGTCCAGCAATGAAGCCCGGAGTTTACATAAATTTTATGAGCGGCGACGAGCAGGACCGCGTACCAGAGGCTTATCACGAACGATGGGACCGTATGGTCGCGGTCAAGTCGCACTATGATCCAAATAATTTCTTCCGGCTGAACCAGAATGTTCCGCCGAGCAAAATCGCGGCCAAGAACGCATAGCTCAATCGTGCTAATTTTGCGGTGTTCCAAAGCGGCCCCAGTCAAGCTTGTGCTCTTGGTTGGAAAATCCCGGCTTTCCCACTACCATTAGTCCCGCGCTCGATGACTTTTTACCGCAGCCCAAGTCCAACGCATACAGGTCAAACACATATATATGAAGAAGCTGAATATTGCATGGTCCACTCTGCTCGTACTCGCGCTGGTGTCGCTGGCGGCCGCACAACCGCAATCCGCTGCCGCCCCGGCGTTGCCTTACTCGCCCAGCCTGGACACCAACTCCATGGACAAGTCCGTTGACCCATGCGTGGATTTCTACCAGTACTCTTGCGGCGGATGGCAGAAGAAAAATCCCATTCCGCCGGACCAAGTTTCCTGGGGCGTCTACAGCAAGCTCTATGTGGACAATCTGACCTTTCTGCGCGGCATTCTGGAACAGGCCGCCGCAGCCAAGGGCCAGCGCGACGCCGTGACGCAGGAGATTGGCGACTTCTACTCCGCCTGCATGGATGAGCCGGCGATTGAGAAATTGGGGCTGGGCGCACTCAAGCCGGAGCTGGCCGCCATTGCCCAGCTTAAGTCGACGCATGATCTGGCGCCGCTGGTGGCGCGGCTGCAACTGAATTTAGGCGGGGTTCTTTTTGGCAGCGGCTCGCGGCAGGACCCGGACAATTCCGAACAGCAGATTGCCGGCCTGAGCCAGGGCGGACTCGGACTGCCCGACCGCGACTATTACACCAAGGACGATCCCAAATCGAAAGAAACGCGCGAACACTACCTGCTGCATGTGGCAAAAATCTTTGAGCTGTCGGGTGACAGCCCTGACGTCGCCAGCAAGAATGCTGAGACCGTCATGCGGATTGAAACCGCGCTGGCTACCGCGTCGATGACCAGAGTAGAGAGCCGCGATCCTTATAAAAGGAAGAACAAGATCAAACTGGCTGACCTGGAACAACTGGTCCCGGACTTTGATTGGCCCGCCTACTTCCGCGCGCTGAAGACGCCGCAGTTTGAGATCATCAACGTTGCGCCACCGTCATTTTTCAAGGAAATCAACGCGCGCTTGAAAGAAGAGCCGATTGAGAACTGGAAAACCTATCTTCGTTTTCACGTTGTGAATTCTTATTCACCGTATCTCTCGTCCGCGTTTGTGCAGGAAAATTTTGATTTTGGTTCCAGGTACATGCGCGGAGCCAAAGAGTTGCAGCCACGCTGGAGGCGCTGCGTGCAGTTTACGGACCGCGATCTGGGCGAGGCGCTGGGCCAGGCTTACGTGCGCAAGGTTTTTTCTTCTGAGCTGAAAGCCAGCACGGTGGACATGGTGCGTCGCATTGAAGATGCCATGGCGCAGCGGATCGGACAGCTTGACTGGATGAGCCCGGAAACCAAAGAGCAGGCGCTGACCAAGCTGCACGGCATCCGCAACAAGATCGGCTATCCGGACAAGTGGCGCGATTACAGCTCAGTGAAAATCGCGCGCAATGATTTTCTGGGCAACGTGCAACGCGGCGCGGAATTTGAGCGCCACCGCAACTTCAACAAGATCGGCCAGCCCGTAGACCATGGCGAGTGGAGCATGACGCCGCCCACGGTCAACGCCTATTACAACGTGCAGATGAATGACATCAACTTCCCCGCGGGCGTGCTCCAGCCGCCGCTCTTTGACGCCAAGATGGACGACGCGCCCAACTATGGCAACACTGGCGGCACCATTGGCCATGAACTGACTCATGGTTTTGACGACCAAGGCGCCAAGTTTGACGCCAAGGGCAACCTGCGCGACTGGTGGAGCAAAGACGACAAGCAGAAATTTGAAGAGCGCACCAAATGCATCGCGGACCAATACGCGCAGTTTGTGGTGGTGGATGACGTACACATCAACAGCCGTCTGACGCTGGGTGAGGACGTGGCCGACCTGGGCGGAGAAATTCTGGCCTACGTTGCCTGGCAGGGCGCGACCAAAGACAAAGGCCTAAAGAGTGTGGACAGTCTTACGCCGGAGCAGCGCTTCTTCATTGGCTTTGCCCAGTGGGACTGCTCGAACGAACGCGAGGAGAACATGCGCTTGCGCGCTATGACAGATCCGCACTCGCCGTCGAAGTATCGCATCAACGGCGTGGTGGTCAACATGCCGGACTTTGCGCGAGCATTCGCCTGCAAGGCTGGCCAGCCCATGGTGAACCCACCGGAGAAAGTGTGCAAGGTGTGGTGAGAGATCACTGACATCGGCAAGAGACGCGCGAAAAGCCAATCCACCACGGAGACACGGAGGCACGGAGAACTATCGCTCAGTTCCGTGTAGAATATGCGCTTTTACCCGAGGGGATTCCGTGTCACTTACCATCGTTCAGACCGGCGAGCCGGTCTTACGCCAGCAAGCTCGTTTACTGCGCCACAATGAAGTCCGCAGCAAGGAAATCCGCCAACTGATCGAGGACATGAAAGATGCCATGCACGCCGCGCCGGGCGTCGGGCTGGCGGCGCCGCAGATCGGGAAGGGATTGCAGCTTGCCGTCATTGAAGACCGCCCCGAATACACCAAGGACTGGACCGCGGCCCAACTGGCCGAGCGTGACCGCCGGCCTGTGCCGTTTCATGTGATCATCAACCCCCGGCTGACGCTGATTGGCGATGAGCGCGTGGAGTCTTTTGAAGGATGCTTGAGCGTTGACGGCCTGATGGCCCTGGTGCCGCGCGCGAAACAAGTGCGGGTGGAATGCCTGGACGAAAAGGGCGATGCCAAGGTGATTGAGGCCGCAGGATGGTATGCCCGCATCTTGCAGCATGAAATCGACCATCTCTGTGGCACGCTCTACATCGACCATATGCACACACGCACGCTCATGACGGTGGAGAATTTTACCAAGCATTGGAAAGAGAAGACGCTGTCAGAGACGTGTCGGCTGCTCGCGATTGAGTAGTGGCTCATTAGGAAAGCGGCATGGCGTTCAAGGTGTCAATACACGAGAAGATCAGCGAAGTCAGAGAGCAAGGCTTTTGCGTCCTCCGGAGCCATTTCGCGGAGCCCCTTGTTGAGGCTTGCCGACAGGCGTTTTGGCCGCGTCTGCTCGCGTATCTCAATAGCGGCCATGCATCGAACCGGGGCCCACAGCGTCATTTTTTAGCAATGCCTTTCGAACCACCGATATTCATCCCGCAATTCTTCTTTGACGATGAAGTACTTTGCCTCGTGCGTGGGCTGATGGATGACTGGATTGTCGCTGACCAATGGGGCTGCGATGTGCCTCTTCGGGGATCAGAGTATCAAGGGGTGCATGTGGATTATCAGCACCCACTCTTTCCTGAAGTTCCCGATCTTGCGCTCCCCGCGTATGCGATGGTTGTCAGTTTTGGCCTGGTACGGATCGCGCGCGAGCACGGCCCCATCGAAATTGCGCCGGGTACCCATCGCATGATGAGGACGGACGCGCTTCGTGCGGTGGAGGCCGGCGAGATTGGTATGCAGGCCGTGCCCCTGGAGATCGGTGACGTTCTGATTCGCCATCCGTGGGCGTTGCATCGCGGCACACCCAATACGACGGACATCCCCCGCGCTCTCGTCACGATTCGCTATGTTCGCCGCTGGTACGCGGATGCCAGCCGCGACGTGGAAGACCTTCCCCGCGCAACGTGGGAATCCCTGACGCCCGAGCAACAAGGGATGATGCGCTTTCCGCAGTCGGGTCAGTAGCGCCATCAGAGCGCCTAGCTGGACTTAAGACGGAATTGCCCCGCAGACCAACCCGCGACCGGTGACGAGCACAGACGATTGAGCTTTTGATAAAGTAGATGGATTCTATGCTCGAGCTTGCTTACGTCCGGGAGAACCTGCCGAAGATTGAAGAGATGTTGCTGCGTCGCGGTCTAGACCCTGCGCTTGTCCTCGGCAATTTCCGCGCCGTCGATGAGAAACGGCGACAGCTAATTACGCAGTCAGAGGGCCTCAAGGCCCAGCGCAACCGCGCGTCAGAAGAAATTGCCAAGCTCAAAAAGTCCGGGCAGGATGCCTCCGCTCAAATGGAGCAAACCAAGGCCCTGCGCGAGCAAGGCGACGCGCTGGAAAAGCAGGCGGGCGAAGTTGATCTGGAGCTCAGAAATATTTTGACCGGCATTCCCAACATGCCGCATGAGTCGGTGCCGGTAGGCAAGTCTGCGGAAGACAACGTGGAAGTGCGCCGCTGGGGCACGCCGCCGCAGTTTGACTTCACGCCCAAGCCGCACTGGGAGCTGGGTGAAAATCTGGGCGTGCTGGACATGGAACGGGCCACCAAACTTTCCGGCGCGCGCTTTGCGGTTTATTGGGACCTGGGCGCCAAACTGGAACGTGCGCTGGCCAACTTCATGCTCGACCTGCACACCAGAGAGCACGGTTACACCGAGGTGCTGACGCCGTACATGGTGAACTCGGCGTCGATGTACGGGACCGGGCAGTTGCCCAAGTTCGCGCAAGACCTTTTTAAATGCCAGGACCACGACCTGTGGTTGATTCCCACGGCGGAAGTGCCGCTGACGAACCTGTATCGCGATGAGACGATTGATGCTGGCCGGCTGCCGTTATCGGTGACCGGGTACACGCCGTGTTTCCGCAGTGAGGCCGGGTCATACGGAAAAGATGTGCGCGGGATCATCCGCCAGCACCAGTTCCAGAAAGTTGAGCTGGTAAAGTTCGCGCGTCCGCAGGAGTCGTACGAGCAGCACGAACAGCTCACACGCGATGCGGAAACCATTCTGCAAAAACTGGGGCTGCATTACCGCGTGATGCTGCTTTGTGCTGGAGATATGGGAGCATCTCCGGCAAAGACCTACGACCTGGAAGTCTGGCTGCCGGGACAGCAGCTTTATCGGGAGATCTCTTCATGCTCCAACTTTGAAGCGTACCAGGCGCGGCGGGCCAACATACGTTGGCGGCCGGAAGGCGGCAAGAAGACCGAATTTGTGCACACGTTGAATGGCAGCGGGCTGGCCATCGGGCGCACATGGCTCGCTGTGCTGGAAAATTATCAGCAGGCGGACGGAAGCGTGGTTATCCCAGAAATCCTGCGGCCGTACATGGGCACAGAGCGGATTGTGCCTAAGAAGTTCTGATCGCCATTTTGGTAGTTGATCGGATTGAATCGCGCGGTCGTGATCTATACACTTAACGCATGGGGCGGATTCTCAAAGGCTACTTGTTCTGGACGTATGACCGTGGCAGCTTTCATTACGATGTCATGGTTACCCTGATCCTTGTTTTCATCTTTGTTTCTCCATATTTCATCGACTTTCACGACCAACCGGCCGGCGCGTTACCGCATCCAACCAGCATAGCCGTGACTCTTGACGGCAAGATGTATCAGGTGGACGCCTCCGCTGTGGACGCCCAGGACGAAGGCATGGTGCGCGCGAACTTTGAGCGTCTGCTTAGGCCGATTGCCGGTGCGGTGGCCCTGGAACGTGTTGAACCGGTGCGGGACGGCATCGGTCGTATTGTGGCGTATAGGGCGTGGATCAGGAAATAAAGCCCCCAGGCAACCGGCAATCTGTCGATAACTGTAACGGTGTGAAATTAGAAAGTCCGGAAAAGGCACACCTCATGAAACGTATCTTGAATCTCATCTTCTTGCTGCTGGCTGCGACTCTGGGTTTCTCTCAAGGGGACGCGCCTTCGCCTGCTGCTGTAACGACATCCACCGCCCAAGCTTCGGTTGACGATTTGCAGAGTGTGCTGGCGCAGATGAACCAGGCGGCTGGCGGGTTCAAGTCCGCGCAGGGAGACTTTGAATATAAGATCTACCAGAAGGTGGTGGACGACTTGCTCGTGCAGAAAGGCCGCATCTATTTTCGCCGGACAAAAAAAGGAGTGGATGCGGCGTTACAGTTCAATTCTCCGGATGACAAGCAGGTTCTTTTCAAAGACGGCAAACTCATGATGTACGAGCCAAAAATCAACCAGATCACCGAGCCGGACGTCAGCAAAAACAAGGCATCCGTGGAGTCCTTTCTCAGTCTCGGTTTCGGCGCGCGTGGGGACGATTTGCTGAAGGACTATGACGTAAAAATGGAAGGATGGGAAAACATAGACGGCGCCAAGACGGCAAAATTGCAACTGGTGGCTAAGAACGAGAAATTGCGGAATACTTACAATAAGATTGTTCTGTGGATTGATCCGGTGAGGGACGTCATCTTGCAGCAGCAGCTCTTTGAACCTGCCGGCAATTACCGTCTGGCCCATTACACCAACTTGAAGATCAACGATAAGCAGCTTTCCTCGGACGCATTCAATCTGAAGACAAGCTCCCATCCAAAAATTGTTCACCCGCAGTAGCGGACAGCTTCCTGTCTTCTGTTTCAGGGTGTAGACTGAAAACTGCGCCGCAAGTGATCGGTGCTAGCAAGTGAACGAGAAATACGAAGCGGCCAGGTCCTTTGCATCGTGCAAAAGCCCCTGGAGCTCTCACGGCACGGGTTCCATGCCGGAAGAGCTTGGTTTCGAGGTGTTGTCATGGCCAAAGTTTTTACGATTCCCATCAAGCCAGAAATGCCGGACCCAACCCGGCGCAAAGGAAAGCAGCGCAGTGCCGATCCTCGTTATATTGAGGGCCAGAGAGTGCTGGTGGAAGCAATGAAGTACCTTGTTCATCAGGATCCGCAGGAAAACAAGGATGCGGTCATGTTGTTGTCAGAGCACTTCCGTACACGTTTCCGGATGTCAGATCGGCCTGCAAACCAAGCGCCGGTTTTGCCCGTAGAACCTTAGCAAATTTTCATCTTCCAAAATCAGGATATCGCATCACGAGAAATCCATAATTATGGATTTCTCTTCATTTACGTTTTCCGCAAACTGTTGATTACAAACGAATAATACGGGGGAACCATACTTGCAATATGCCTTAAAGCAGCGCTAGGTTTCGTGCGTAACGGAGCCAAGTTGCTGTGCACTCTTAAAACGAAACAATGGAGATGCAAAGAATGAATCGTAAACTGCGCGACGTAGTAGTTCTTGCCGCCACTTGCTTGGCGTTGTTGTGCATCCCGTCCGTGGGTCAGGTGCTCAAGGGTTCGATTTCCGGCACTGCGGTTGACCAACAGGGCGCGGTTGTAGCTGGTGCTCAAGTCAAGGCGACCAATACAGCCACAGGCAATGTATTGACAACCACCACAGATAATTCCGGTTTGTTCCGGTTCAGTCTCATTCAGGTTGGAGACTATAAAGTTGAAATTTCAGCCCCGCGTTTCAAGACCGCGGTGCAAAACAACATGCTGGTATCCGCAGGTCGTGACAGCAGTTTGGGAACTATCAAATTGACCGTGGGCGATGCCAGCACGACGGTTGAAGTTGTTGCTACTGCGCCGCTGGTCGAGACCTCACAGGCTCAGGTCACTAACACCTTTACCGGAGTACAACTATCGACTTTTGCAGGCATCCAGGAAAACCAGGGCTTGGACAATCTGGCTTTGTTCGTCCCCGGCGTAAGCTCCAGCCGTGACAACAACTTCTCCAATACCAACGGCGGCGGCGGATTTTCAGTTAATGGATTGCGTGGCCGTAACAATGATCAGCAGATTGATGGTCAGAACAACAACGACAACAGCGTCGGCGGGCCCGGCCTGTTCCTTAGCGATACTGAGTTTGTCTCCCAATATGTTCTGGTCACCAACCAGTTTGGTCCTGAGTATGGCCGGAACTCCGGTTCGGTGGTCAACATTGTCACCAAGGCCGGCAGCAACGCTTGGCACGGCAGTATTTTCGCCACTGAGAACAACTCCATCTTGAATTCACTGAACAATTTTGACAAGAACTCTGACATATGCGGCGACCAGTGTTTGACCAAGCCCAATCGCCTAAACGACGAGTTTGGAGGGTTTACCGTTGGTGGTCCTTGGATCAAGAACAAGCTGTTCTTCTTCGCCGGCTTTGATCAGGAGCTTATCTCCCAGAACTCTAGTTTCAGCAGTGGCCTCCTGACTCCAACTCCAGCTGGTATTGCCACCATGTCAGCATGCTTTCCAGGTAGCGCCAGTTTGAACGCATTGAGCAAGTTCGGCCCGTATGCCATCACCGGTGGCCACCCGACGCCGATCAATGCAGTAACCCCAACTTCTTCAGCAGACCCCAATGGTGGCTCGGCGTTTATTGCCGCATGTCCGGGTGTCCAATTCGGTGGTGTCACCCGCACCATACCCCAGCCTGATCACATCTTTGACTGGATTGTGAGGCAGGACTTGCAACTCGGACAGAATTCCATCACTGGCCGCTATGTGTTCAACCGCAACAACTTCTTTAACAGCGGTGACAATGGAGCTGCGGGGTATTTTATTAACGTGCCCGCGCTCAGCCAGCAAGCATTGATTAGCTGGACCGACAACCTCAACACCCACATGGTCAATGAAGCTCGCATTTCGTATGGTCGTTTGAACGTCGAGTTCGGTGGCAGCAGTATTTCTGGCTTGGCAGAACCGGTTGCAGGACAATTGGATCAGGCTCCAGCCAATGTCATCTTTAGCACAGCGGCTTCGTCTCTTGGCTTTGGTGCGGCCACCAACCTGCCTCAGCAACGCATAGTCAATACTTGGCAGGCACAAGACAACTGGAACTGGGTTCTGGGCAAGCACCAGATCAAAGCCGGCGTGAACTGGACCTACCAGCGTTCGCCTAATGTCTTCCTGCCTAACATCAACGGAGCCTATCGGTTCTCCAACTGGGGAGCATTTGCTAACAATACGCCCAACCGCATCCGCATCGCGTCCGGTCCGTCCCAGCTTGATTTCCGGGAGTACGACACCTTTGCTTACGGTGGTGATGATTGGAAGATCAGCCAGAACCTGACCATTCAGCTTGGCTTGACGTGGTCCTACTACGGACAGCCAGCGAACATCTTCAATTCCATCACGACCCAGCGTGAAGGCAATCCGGCAACCGCTCTTTGGGCGAGCACCGAGCCAGTTGGCACGAACAATCTCGGTGATACTTTTACCAATCCGGGTGCTTCTATTCCTATATCAGCCCGTACCGAACCAAACATCCCGGCTCCGAAGAACAGCTTTGGCCCAGCGGTGGGCTTTACTTACGCGCCTCATTGGGGCGGTTTCCTCACTGGAAACGGTAAAACTGTCTTCCGCGGTGGTTATCGCATGTTGTACGATCCTCCGGTCTACAACATCTACCTCAATGTCTCCACTTCTGCTCCCGAGGCTTTCCTGAATTCCGTTCCATCTCCAGGAACGCATCCGCTGCCGGCAAATCCAGTCGGCCCCAACGTGCGAACAGCCTTGGCGTCATCCATTCAACGCGGAGTGTTTGACCCTCGTGAGTTTGCACAGACCAATGTCAGCCCCAACTTCGGTCCCGACAAAGTAAATTCTTGGACTTTGGGCTTTGAACGCGAGCTCACTAAGAACTCCGCTGTGGAAGTTCGGTACGTAGGTAACCACGCTTATAACTTGTTCCAGACACTCGATGGCAATCCCAAGATCGACGATTTGCAAAGGGATTTCCCCAATCTAGTGCCCGCAGGCCTCAAACCATGCACCACGCCCCTATTCACGAATGTGAATGCTCCTTTCGCCGGGTCCGATCCTACCGGCCGTCTGGATTGCAACCAGGGTGTGGTTCGTAGCCGCACTAACACTGGATACTCCAACTATCATGCTCTGCAAACGGAGTTCCGCGCTAACAACCTGTTCAAACAGTTAACCATTCGTTCTTCTTACACCTTCAGCAAGACTCTGGATAACGTTAGCGAAATCTTCAGCACCGTTGGTGGCGGTAACACAGTCTTCTTTGCCCAAAACCCGGCAAATCAGGTCAATGGCAAGGGCGAATACTCATTCTCCGGTCTGGACTATCCTCACCAGTGGTCCATGACGTTCATCGAGCAACTGCCGTTCTTCAAAGAGCAGCATGGTGTTGTTGGACACGTCCTGGGCGGCTGGGCGGTATCGGCAAACTACCTCGTTGCTTCCGGTCAGCGCTATCAACCTATTCAGGGTTCAGCCCTCGCTGCCTCAACGGCGAATGGGGACTACTATGACTTCGGCTATATCGCGAACTTTGCCGGATTTGATACGGCCCATCCGTTCCTTGGCAACTTAAAGGCACCTTCAACAGCAGTCGGCATCTACGCTGGCGATGCTTGCAACCTTTTTGCGGCAAGCTTGGCTGACCTTGCGACCTTCCCGGTTTGCAACGGGACAATCGCGCCGAACGCTCTGCTCAGCTTGAATAACATCAACAAGACCAGCCAGGGGCTTGATCCTGCGCTTGCGCTACCGGGAGCAGTGACAAAAGACACGGTGCGCTTCATCATGAATGGATCTGAATCTCAGAGCATTTTCGGAACGCCTTTCGGAAATGTTCCGCGCAACCTTGTCACCAATGCCATTTCGAACATCGGTAACTTGTCCATCTTCAAGAACATCAAGTTGGGTGAGCATGCCAATTTCGAATTCCACGCCAGCTTCCTCAACGTGTTCAACCATAGCAATTTTTCCAGTATTGACCCCGTTGTAGAAGATGCGGGGCTAACCGGCTCTTTCACCGGCTTTGGTGATCCCACACAGACCCCGAGCGTAAGCGGCGCTGCGCCGCCAACCCGTCGGATTATTTTCGGTGGCAAATTCACCTTCTAACCCAACAAACCCTTTGGCCCGCCAGTTCGCTGGCGGGCTTTTTTTTGCACCCGGACACATCACTCTCTCAAGTAAAATTTAGTCATGAGCAGTAATGGAAAAGACAACGCCGCATCGTCCAGCGTCACGCTCCCAATCTATCTTGATAACCACGCCACCACACCCCTTGACCCCAGGGTGCTGGAGACCATGTTGCCGTTCCTCACCACCAAGTTTGGTAACGCAGCCAGTCATAGTCACCAGTTCGGGTGGGACGCAGGGGCTGCGGTGGAAGCAGCGCGGCGTCAGGTAGCCGGGCTGATCGGCGCTTCCGCCAGAGAGATTATTTTTACCTCCGGCGCCACGGAAAGCGACAACCTGGCCATTAAGGGAGTCGTGGATGCGTACCGCGACAAAGGCGACCACATCATTACAGTCGTCACCGAGCATAAAGCCGTGCTGGATAGCTGCAAGCGCCTGGAGAAAGACACGCACGGCTGTCGCGGTACTTACTTGCCGGTGAAGACCGATGGACTGATCGATCTGGACCAACTCAAAGGTTCGTTTACCGATAAGACGGTCCTGGTCACCATCATGGCCGCCAACAATGAAATCGGCGTGTTGCAGCCGATGGAAGAGATTGGCAAGCTTTGCCGCGAGCACGGCGTGCTCTTTCATTCGGATGCGGTGCAGGCATTAGGCAAAACCCCATTGGACGTTCGCCGGATGAACTTGGATCTCGCCTCCCTGACGGCGCACAAACTCTACGGGCCTAAAGGCTGTGGCGCGCTTTACGTCCGTAATGACGCCGCTGTGCGGCTTTTTCCCATGATCGACGGCGGCGGCCACGAGCGCGGCATGCGCTCTGGTACTTTGAATGTCCCCGGCATCGCCGGTTTTGGCAGAGCCTGTGAGATTGCGCAACAGGCAATGCCAGAGGAGAGCGTGCGTGTGGCGAGCCTGCGCAACCGGCTCCGGGACTGCTTGCTGGCAGAGCTGAGTGAAGTCGCGATCAATGGCAGCATGGAGCACCGTTTGCCCGGCAACCTCAACATGAGCTTTCTGTCGGTGGAAGGCGAGACGCTGATGACCGGGCTGAATGATATCGCGCTGTCCAGCGGATCGGCCTGTTCCTCTGACAAAGTAGAGCACTCGCACGTGCTGAAGGCGCTGGGCTTGAGCGATGACGCGGCTGGCAGCGCCATCCGCTTTGGCGTCGGCCGCTTCACTACGGAAGCCGAGGTTGATTATGTTGCTGGACGGGTGATTGAGATGGTCAAAAAACTGCGCGAAGTCTCGATATTTTCCTGATCGTTATTTGCTTTGTTTCACCGGCTGCTCATCTTCCACTGCGGCCTCGCGCAGAAATCTTGCTGCTTCTTCCGGCGGCGTGGGGTTGATATAAAACCCGGTGCCCCATTCAAATCCCGCGGTCTTGGTGAGCCGGGGAATGATCTCAATGTGCCAGTGGTAGAAATCATTGGTATTTTCCTGAATGGGGGAGGTGTGCAGGAACAGATTATAAGCGGGGCTATCGAGCACGTGAATCGCTTTGTTGAGGATAGTGCGCAGCATACGCGATAAGTTCTCGTAAAGGTTTGACGGCGAGTTCTCAAAGGACGATTCGTGCCGCTTGGGCAGTATCCAGGTTTCGAAAGGAAAGCGCGGGGCATAAGGAGAAAGCGCGACAAAGTCTTCATTTTCCGCGGCGATGCGTACACGCGCCTCCATCTCCTGGCAGATCATGTCACAGAAAATGCAGCGCTCTTTGTTGGAAAAATAACGCTTGGCCCCTTCCAACTCTTCCACCACATGCTTGGGCAGGATGGGCAGAGCAATCAACTGCGAGTGCGGATGCTCCAGGGATGCGCCGGCGGCTTCGCCGTGGTTCTTAAAGACCATGATGTACTTGAAGCGGCGGTCCTGCTTCAGGTCAAGAATGCGGTCACGGAAGGCCCACAGCACGTCTTCCACGCGCTTCAGCGGCATGGTGGCCAGGGTTTCCATGTGATTGGGCGTTTCAATCACCACCTCATGCGCCCCGATGCCGTTCATCTTGTCGAACATGCCATCGGCCTGGCGGCCCAGGTCGCCTTCAATGCCCAGCGCGGGAAACTTGTTCGATATTACGCGCACATTCCAGCCTTCGCTGTTGCGCGCTCCCTCGTTATTAGGACGGAAGGCCAGAATCTCCGGCGGCGTTTTGCTTTCATTGCCGGGACAGAAGGGGCAGAAGCTTCCTCCCTTGGCGACCACGCGCTCGCGGGTGAAGTCGCCGGGCCGCTTGGAGCGGTCCGTGGAAATGATGACCCAGCGGCCGGTAACAGAATCTTTTCTTAGTTCAGGCACAAGTAGATATCTTACAACCGATTTTGATTGTGACCGGGAGTAACGGTTTACGCGATTGGAAACGCATTCTTAAACAGCTCAATCTGCGGCTCCTGGCCCGGCTCAAAATAGACGCTGACAATATCAAAGCGGAACGGCGGGTCGCTTTTGATCTTGCGCAGGAACTCACGCGCTACGCGGGAGAGATCGCGCTGCTTTTCCGCGTCGACGGCTGCTTCCGCCGGCTTTACGTCACGCGTGGTGCGCGTCTTGACTTCGACGAAACAGAGCGTGCCACCGTCCCAGCCCACCAAGTCCAGTTCGCTGCGGCTGCGTGGGCTACGGTAGTTGCGGGCAACCATGACGTATCCCTGATGCCGCAGATAAAAATAGGCTTCTTCTTCACCGCGGCGCCCGGTGTGCAGGTGCTGCGGGCCTGAGTCTTTGCGCGGCAGGAATCGTGCCATGAAATCAAAGGCGCGGAGAGTCAGATGTGTGAAAGTTCCTGGCATTAATTTGTTTTTAAATCCCCGGAGCTCCTTTCTGAAACCCCGAGCAGAGCGAGGGGTCTCTATATTAACGAAAATGCCTGCGGAGGCAAAGATCGATTCTCTTTGCTCCCGCAGGCATTTTCTTAGCTATAGTGATCCCTCGCTTCGCTTCGGGATTTCAGGGAGAGCTAGCGTTCTTTCTCCACAATCCCAATGCATTCTTCCAGCACGTCCATGGCAATATCTGCCTGCTCCTGAGTGACGATCAGGGGCGGGGCAAGGCGGATGGAATTTTCACCGGCGCCCAGGAAAAGTAGGCCGCGTTCAAATGCCAATTCTACGATGCGCTCACGTTCATCGTGTGCCGGTGCTTTGGTCTTTTTGTCTTTGACGATTTCCACGCCGATCATCAGGCCGCGTCCGCGAACGTCGCCCACCATGCTGTGTGTCTTCACCCACGGGCTGATGCGCTTCATGATATGGTCGCCCACCACTTCCGCGTTGTGAATGGCTTCACGCTCCAGCACGTCCATGGTGGCCAGCGCAGCTTCTATGCAGACAGGGTTGCCGCCAAAGGTGGAAGCATGAGAGCCCGGCACCCAGTCCATGATTTCCGCGCGAGACAACATGATGCCCAGCGGCATGCCGGAAGCAATGCCCTTGGCAATAGTGATGATGTCCGGCTCCACGCCGGTATGCTGGACGGCCCACCATTTGCCGCTGCGGCCTGCGCCGCTCTGCACTTCATCGACGACCAGCAGGATGCCGTTCTGGTCGCAGATCCGGCGCAGCTCGCGCATGAACTCCGCCGGCGCAGGCAGATAACCGCCCTCGCCCTGGATCGGCTCAATGAAGATTGCGGCGCACTCTTCCGGCGGCATGATGGTCTTGAACACGCGGTCTTCAATAAAGCGCACGCATTCGGCGATGTGCTCGGCGTCCGTCATGCCCTCCGGCTTGCGGTATACGTTGGGATACGGAACGTGCGTCACACCGGGCACTAGTGGAAAAAACCGCCGGCGTTGCTGCGTCTTGGAAGAAGTAAGTGAGAGCGCGCCCATGGTCCGCCCGTGGAAGGCGCCGTAAAAAGCAATGATGCCCTGGCGCTTGGTGTGGTAACGGGACAGCTTGATCGCGGCTTCAATGGCCTCCGCGCCGGAGTTGCCGTAATACGCGCGAATGGGGCCGGACATAGGCGCGACTTTTTGCAGCCGCTCCGCCAGAGTCACCAGACTCTCATAATAAAAGTCCGTGCCGGACATGTGGATCAGTTCGGCGGCCTGCTTCTGAATGGCGGCCACAACTTCTGGGTGGCAGTGTCCGGTGGAAACTACGGCGATCCCGGCGGAGAAGTCCAGGAACTCGTTTCCATCCACGTCTTCAATCATCACGCCGCGCCCACGCTTGGCCACTAGGGGATAAGAGCGGGTATACGACGGTGAAATGTATTGGGCATCGCCCTGGAGAACTTTTTGCGCATTCGGGCCTGGCAGCCTGGTCTTGATCTTGGGGCCGGCAGTGGAAGTAACTGTTTGCGTTGCCATGGGTCAATCCTCTTTTCAGTTTGGTTGCGGGTGAATGCATTCCGGCCCAACGGCTGGGCCAACTCAAGGACTATGGAGAGGAATGATTAGTCGCCGGCAAAGAGGTTGGCGCGGGCATGAGAGGGAAGCACCGCCAGATACCGCCGCGGGCAGACGAGAAAATCCACCCAGCACGCCAAAGACTGTGCCGGCGTACGCGGTCGGAACCACGATGTGTGGAACCGTGATGTGCGGCCGATTCCCATAGCACAATTATAGTCCTAAAAAATCTTCCGTTGGCGGTTACGTTTGTGCAGTTCCATGCCGAATATCGCTGTTCAGCATTTTTCGCATCGCCAGAAGGCATTTCGTAGTCAGATGAGAGTAATGAGCCCAGCCGAGCAGAAACATCGCTTCCGCGTGATATTGTCGTTTGCCGCGCTCTATGTGCTTTGGGGCTCGACTTATCTGGCCATGCGCGTGGCGGTCCGGGACGTTCCTCCGTACGTGCTGGGAACGGCCCGTTACCTCATTGCCGGCCCCATCATGCTTGCCGTTTGCGCGCTTATAGGGAAGAAGGTCCGAATCACGCGCCAGGACTTTGTGCGGCTCCTGACCATCGGGGTGCTGCTCCTCGCCATCGGGAACATGGGCGTGGTCTGGGGAGAAGTGTACGTGGCCAGCGGCATGACGGCGCTGATTGTGGCGATTGTGCCGATATGGGTGGTGGCCATCCAGGCATGGGTGTTTAAGAGCGGGCGTTTGCAGACCAAGGGCTTGCTGGGCCTGGCCATGGGGATAGGCGGGTTGCTCGTGCTGCTGTGGCCCAAGATTGCCTCCGGCACCCACATGGGCCACCTTGAGTTGCTAGGGACGGCGATCCTGGCCGTCGCGTCGCTGGCGTGGGCCTTCGGCTCCGTCCTCTCCGGCCGCTGGAGCCTGAGCGTTGACGTGTTTACCTCAGCCGCCTGGCAGATGACCCTGGCTGGCCTGGTCAACGCCTGTGTCGCCGGCCTAACCGGGCAGTTCCATCACGTGGTGTGGACCGCCCCGGCCATAACGGGGATCCTTTACTTGGTGGTTGCCGGTTCATGGATGGGCTTTACCAGCTATATCTGGCTGCTGGAACACGTCCCCACGACCAAGGTTTCGACTTACGCTTATGTCAATCCAATTGTGGCGGTCTTCCTGGGCTGGATCCTTCTGCATGAGCAAGTGGATGCCTTCATGATCGTCGGTACAGTCATCATTATTGCTTCCGTGGCGCTGGTGAATACGTCCAAGGTGAAGCGGGTGAAAGCCGAGACGGAACCGAGCGTTCAAGAGTCGGAAGTGGTGGCGGCCAATGCGGGTGGGGATTGAAGGAAGCAAATAGCAATTAGCAAAGGCATGGGGTGCACTCCAGCCATCTGCTAACTGCCAATTGCTATTTGCTGGCTACTTCCTCTTCCACCTGATCCCATCTTTCGTATCTTCAAGCACAATGCCCGAATCCGCGAGCTGCTTGCGGATGGCGTCTGAGCGGGCAAAGTCACGGGCTTTCTTGGCGGTGTTGCGTTCGGCGATCAGGCCTTCGATTTCCTGGGCAGAAATCTGCTGGTTGATCTGGGCCGTTCCTACTTGCGTTTGTGATTGGATGCCTCTAACGAAAACTATCGCATCTACGGGCTGACCGTTAGCGATAGCCCACTCCACAACTGGGACCATTTTTTCCGTGTCGTCATCCTTCAGCACGGCAAAGATTTCGTCGAATTGTTGCAGGGCCTCAAGCAACGGGGCTTTGTCGCCCTCGCGAAGCTCACCGCGGTCGGCGAGGGTGTTGACTTCACGCACCATATCGAAAATGGCGGCGAGCGCCTGCGCCGTATTCAGGTCATCTTCCATCCCTTCGCGCATTCCACGCTTTGCCTGCTCCGCGATGTTCTGGACCGCTGCGTTCTTCCCCGGCGGTAACTGCATCCTCTCAATCCGCGATTTGAAGTCACGCAGGCGCTCCACCGATCTTGCCCCTTGCTTCAGACCATCAAACGTAAAGTTCAACTGTCTGCTGTAAGGCACGGAGGTCAGGAGAAATCGAATGGCGGATGGCTTATAGCCCTTCAACAGAAGGTCACGCAAGGTGAAGAAGTTGCCTTCACTCTTGGACATCTTCTTGCCTTCCACCAGCAGGAAGCGCACGTGCATCCAGAAGCGGGCAAACGTCTTGCCGGTGAGCGACTCAGACTGGGCGATTTCATTTTCATGGTGAGGAAAGATCAGGTCTTCACCACCGGCGTGCAGATCAAAACTGTCACCCAGGTATTTCATCGACATCACGGAGCACTCAATGTGCCAGCCGGGGCGGCCAGGGCCGATGGAACTGTCCCAGGATGCCTCGCCTTCTTTGGGGGACTTCCACAGGGCAAAGTCGCGTGCGTCATCTTTTTCGTACTCATCCACGTCAACGCGGGCGCCGGTTTCCATGCCTCCAAAATCTTTTTTGGAAAGCTTGCCGTATTGAGGAAACGCCGAGATGCGGAAATAGTACGACCCGTCTTCCGTGCGATAGGCAAAACCTTTTTGCTCCAGTTGCTGGATGAACGCAGCCATCTCCTGGATATGCTCGGTGGCGCGGACCATCTGCTCCGGGCGCTCCAGGCTCAGCGTCTTCATGTCTTCCAGAAACGCTTCTTCGTATTTGCGGGTGTATTCCTGGACGGTTTTGTTTTCCTTGGCGGCGTTGCGGATGATCTTGTCATCCACGTCCGTGATGTTCATCACGTGCTGAAGCTTATAGCCGCTCTGGCGGAGGAATCGCCGCAGGAGGTCCACGGCGACAAAGGTGCGAAAGTTGCCAATGTGGCCGAAGTCGTAGACCGTGGGGCCGCAGGCGTACATGCGGACGGTGTTGTCCTGCGCAGGGGTAACCTCTTCTACCTTGCCGGAGAGCGTGTTGTGAAGACGAAGTGGCAAACGTTAGATTGTAACAAAACGGCTCTTGGCTCTTGGCTTTTGGTTCTTGGCCGTTGGTGTTCAGAGCGTGTAGGAGACCGACTGGAAACGTTGCTAAGAGCCAACAGCTAACAGCCAATAGCTAAAAGCCAATAGCCAAGAGTCAGTTCCTAAACACTCTGCTCCGCCTTCGCTCCGGTGGATCGTAGTTCAAAGGCCAGGCGCACTAGATAGTGCACGCCGGAAAGAATCGTGAGTCCGATCACGGCGTTCAGGCCCTGCCTGCTGCCAATCTTAAACACGGGTGAGTTCGAAAGCTGATGCAGCATGACCAGCGGCACAGTAACGATCTGCGCCAGCGTATTGGCTTTACCGATCCAGCTGGGCTTAAAAACTTTCATGCTGCTCGTGGCGTAGAGCAGCGTACAAACGATCAGAATAATGATGTCGCGGCTGAAGACCAGCACCGTGACCCACCAGGGAATTTTGTGCGTAGAGGAGAGCACCAGAAACATAGTGCTCAGCAGGAGCTTGTCGGCGATGGGATCAAGATATTGCCCTACAACGGTCTTTTGTTCCATCAGGCGCGCCAGCAGGCCATCCAGGCCGTCACTGATGCCGGCGGTAATAAAGATGGCCAGGGCCCAGTAGTAATGGTTGCCCAGCACCGAAATCACGGCGAAAGGAATAAAGATCAGGCGGAGCAAGGTGAGCAGGTTCGGCGCGGAGCGCAGTTGGCTGATCACGGCTGGGGCTCCTCAAAATATTTGGCGATGTTCACGCCAGTCTTGGCAACAAACTGGTCGGCCAGGGAAGGCAGCTCTCCGTTTTGGCCGTCTGCCTCAATCCGTTGTACGCGGTGCATGGGAAAGAAGACCAGGCTGGCGGTGGCGGACTCTCCGGTTTTTACCAGTTGGGTGAAATCGTCCAGCGACTGCAAGTCAATGCCGCGCAGGCTGACCCCGGCAGGGCTCAGCGACAGCATCAAGCCCCAAAACTTCTCCCGTGGATTGGTTAGGGTGACCAGGACCATTTGTCCGGTGTTCATTTTGTGGCAGCCCCTTGCCTTGCCTGTTCCAGCTTTTGAGTGTTGCAGCTTTGAGTGTTACAACAAGGTTATCACGCGGAGGCGAAGGCGTTTAGCCACTACCGGCTTAAGATTTAGGGGTTGTGAAAAAGCTTGCCCAAAGCTCATCTTAACGAGCACTTGATTTTCTCAGACCGTGACTTTTCTGGTCTTGGTTGGCAGATCTTTGAGCGAAGGATGGCTCTCCGGTGCAACGAGCGTATACTCCGGTGGGTTGATTCCAGTTTGCAGAGCTTTCACTAGCATTTCAATGGCAATGCCGGAATGGGGTGGAGCAATAATGGTTGCCGTCAAGGCCCCGCCGCGGACCCAAGATTGTCCAGCTTTTGGAACACCATCTACTCCGATAAACGGCACACCGAGCAGTTGGCCACTCTGCTCTAGTGCTTTTTTGGCGCCTAGGGCCATGTCATCGTTTTGGCTAGCCACCACTCCAATCCGATCTCCTTTTGAAGTTGAGAGCCGCAGCCAGGCGCTGATGGCTTTTTGCCCGCCTTCCTGGGTCCAGTTTCCACGCAACATGCGCAGTTCGATGTTTTTCGGCATCGTCGCGCTGAGCCCTGCCAATCGCAATTCAGACGTCGTGTTGGCCAAGCCTTGAATATAAAGCGCGGAACCTCCTTGCGGAAGCAGAACGCCCAACTGCTGTCCCTGGAGGCGTCCAATCTGCTCATTGTCTGAGCTTATGGCGAACAGCGGGACCTGGTAGTTTGCTCGCAGCTCCGCCATGTATTCGGCGCGCCGGTTGAGCAGCACCCATCCGATGCCGGAAGCAACGGCGGCCCTCGCCACGTTGGCCATGGTCGTGCCCGCGGGCTCCACCACAATCGCATCCGGGCGCAGAGAGGAAGACTGAATCACATCCAACAAGTCCTGGGTCTGCTTAATGCTGTCGCCGTTGCCGCTGGTGATCGTAAGCTCTACACCGAGGCGCGCAGCAGATTGCTCCGCAACGGATGCTTGCAATCGCTGATAGTCGTTGTTTTCCCTGGCTAGGGAAAGAAAAACTCTAGGCTTTTTCACATCACCCCAAGCGTCACATTAAGATATTCCAAGAATACACCCGAGAAATTCCGCATCAAACAGTACTAAGTACTAAAGGTTGTTAAGAAGATTAAAGGCAGGATTAGAAGGGCGACGCGATGAGTATTCAGCAGGGAACTGCTTTGGCCCTTAAAACTATGAAAACGTACGAACAGCCTTGATGCACATTTCCGCGATCCTGGCAGCGCCGGCCACGTTGGGATGCCCCGTGGAAACCAGATAGCACTGCGTTTTTTGGAAAATGTTAACCCCCACAAGATCGCAGGCCGCATGGCGCTGGGGCGCAACTTCGTCCATTGCTTTGAACGGGTCATCCGGGTCAAGTTCCCACAGCAGCGAATCAGGGGCGTAGGCCGCTCCGGCCTCGGTGATGCCGCTGTCGACAAAGATCGCCCGTGCGCTGCCAGCCGATTGATTGGCCTGGGTCACGGCGTCTTGCAGCGACTCGGTTGATACCTTCCAGAATCTCAGGCAATGGTCCACCAGGGCGTTGCGGAAGAGATCAGGTTGAAAGATAGGCGCAAACTTTACTCCATGCACGGCGGAAAATAAGCACTCAATTCCACGCTGGCTGCTTTGGTGGCTGAGAACGGGAAAATATCCCACCACCAGCACACGGGCCTGGGGGAACTTGGCCATTGTCTGCTGCAACAGCGTGAGCATGTCGCGGCCACAGTATTTTCTGGTATTGCGTCCCAGATCAAATTGCGGGTGCAAGGGGTTGAGGATTCGGCGGACATCCACATCATTGATGCCGCCGTTCATCAGCACCCAGTCCACGCGCGCGGTGGCGCCGGCGTAGGACTGGATTTGCTCCTGGATGGTGGGATAAGAACATGGAACTTCGCCGAAAAGCGTTAAGCTCTCATGCGAGTCGCGTATGCCGATGTTGGCGCCGGAATGCGCGACCATCTTCAACTCCGCTTGCAAATGGCCCGCCAGCAGGTTCGCGGACTTGTGCGCCTCGATCAGTCCCTGCCCCCACAGGACAGAATCACCGATGACGAGAAGGTCGCTCACAGTGGTATGGTCTCATCGACTTCGCGGAAGATTTGGAAGCAAAGCAGCACGAGAGGCACTTATATACCGGATGCATCACTCACTCAAGCGGAATCACTGGCAGCGAATCTCGGGAAGGGCTGGGGTTTATCGGCGCACTTTGGCGGCCAGCATTCCCAGTTCCGGTAACGCGCGCGGAGTGACCTCCGTGCGTTCAGGCGGTTGTTCTGAGTTTTGCAGGGCGTTGGCCAGCATCTCCATGGCGCGGCCCGCGGTGGGCGTCAGTACGACGGAAGCATTCAAAGAGCCTTCACGCACCCACTTTTCTCCCGATCCGGGGCAGCCATCGCAACCGGTGTAGAAAAGGTTGGACCACCGCTCACGGGTTTCATTGGTCATGTTCTCAATGAATGCTTTTCTAGCGCCCATGGCCATGTTGTCATTTTGCGCCGCGACAAGGCGTATCTGGCTCGAACGAGAGGTACTGAGGCTGAGCCATTGAAGAATGGCATCATAGCCGCTCTGTTCGGTCAGCTTTCCCGGCAGCGTTCTCAGCTGAATATTCGCGGGTTTGGTGGATTCCATTCCTTCAGAGCGCATCTTAAAGGCGGGATTGGAACTTGGACCGGTGACGTAAAGCACCAGACCGCCTTCCGGCAGCAGCACGCCGAATTGGCGGCCCTGAATCCTGCCGATTTCACGCTGGTCCACGGTGATCAAAAACATGGGGACTTGGGAGTTCCTTCTCAACTCGGGAAGGTAATCGGCCTCGCGGTTCAAGATGGCCCAGCCGATACCCGCGGACGCAGCCTGCCGCGCTACCTGAGCCAGTGACGTCCCGACGGGATGACAAATGATCCCATCTGGACGTTGTGTTGTCGATTGAATCACGTCCAGGAGCTGCTGTCCCTGGGCCACGGCATCATTGCCGGCGTAGATGATGTCAATGTCCGCGCCAAGGCGCTTTGCGGCTTCTCGGGCTGAAGCTGCTTGTTCCTGCTGGTAGTCATTCTCGGCAACGATGAGCGAGACCACGAAGCGAAATTTTTTCATTGTTCAAACACCCAGACAAATAAAGAGTCTGACGCCGTGGACTTGCGGCCCTTGCTTAGTTCGTACGATGGGGGCTTTCATGACTCACAGGTCTTTCATCCAATTCAATATTAACACTTGCTAATGTACAAGAGCTTTGTCGCATCGAAATGAACCGAAGTAATCGGAGATACTACATAATTCTGAACTTGTACTCTTGCTATGTCTGCGCGCCCTCGCCCGCGACCTGGGTCATTTTGCTTATAGGACGGTATTTGACGGGAATATCGACGCCTGCAATGATGGTTGCCATGCCAAACCGGAACCTTAAGATCGTGCGCTTCATCGGCGCTACACCGAGCACAGCGTTTTGCGATGTCTGCAAGCTGGCCTTCAGGACGCGCCAGGAGTTTCTGCTCGACTCCGATAAAGCTAAACAACAGCTCCAATCCGACTTTGATAAGCATGAGTGTAAACCGGAGAGTGGCGCCGTCAACGATGTGCTGGAGCAGATCCGGTAGCCCAGATTCAACGGGGCAGAGCAGTTCCGTACCGGTGGCGAATCCCTTGAGAAGCTCTTGACGGATGAGAAAGCTGCAATCCGCAAAAGAAAGCTCGAACAGGCATCGCAAAAGATTCATCAGGCGATCCAGGCGCCATTATCATAGGAGATATCTCTCCTGCGTGTGATCTAAATCACACCCCTGATCCCATCAAAGTAATTATGAGCAAACCTTAAGATAGTGGTTCGTCCCAATGGTGATGAGTTGCCAAAAATCGCGGGGGGACTACCAGTGCATACCCAGCAGATTCAATGAGATAAATGGTAGGCACGAGGAGACTCGACTCCTGGCCTCTACCGTGTCAACGCGATTTTCCATAACAATCTAACTTAGCAGCACAGCAAACGAACGGGCGGGTACCGTAAAGACTGCAAGGTTTATCGCAAGGAGAAACTCGCTTATGATTTGCTGAGCCATATCTAATTCCTAGTCTATATACTAAGGATTGTTTAGCGATATTCGACGGGACACGCCCCGCAAAGATGGGAGGCGCATTGCTACTGGACATGAACCTGAGCGAGCCCAGTCAATCCCTGGTGTCAGTGTTGGTCAGAGTCCTCAATGAAGAGCACGCTCTTCGCCGGCTCTTTGAATGCCTGCGCCTCCAGAAGCTTGATCGCCCTTTCGAAGTGGTGGTGATCGACAACGAATCGGACGATGGATCGGCAAAAGTGGCCAGGGCGATGGGCGCAAGAGTCTTCACGTTTCCGCGATCACTTTTTGGTTATGGAAGAGCTATTAATGTTGGGGCCAAGCTCTGCCGCGGAGATTTGATTGTCCTGCTTTCGGCACACTCATGGCCGCAAGGCGATGATTGGTTGAGCCGCATGGTCAATTGTGTTGAGGGCCGCGGTGTGGCAGCCGCCTATTGCAGGCAGCTCCCCGACGGCAAGGTCTGCCAGCAAGAAAAAACGCGATTCAAAGTATTTGCGGAGCACGATTACAAACTGGATACGGAAAGCCTTGTGCAACGATGTAACTCCGGCGAGGACGTATATGAGATCTGCTGTTTTTCCAATTCAGCTTCTATTGTTCGGCGCGAGATAGTCCTCCGTTTTCCGTTCCGTGACCTGGCGTTCGCGGAAGACAGGGCGTTTGTCCTGGATTGCGTGATGGCGGGGCACTCTATCGCGTATCTCGGTACCGCTTCCGTTGCTTACCAGCACCCTGCCACCTTCAAGAATTTCTACCGGATTGGGTGGGCCTGTAATATTTCCAAGCAACTCATTCGTGAGCTCGGAAGTGAGGCCATTGGCGCTGACCTGCGTAAGTCAGAGCTTGTCCGGAAGGTTGTGAGACTACTAGGCAAGCCGCTGGAGATTATTGGCCGGACCATAGAGGCGCTGCTACGCGATAGATCGCAACTCGGGCGAGCGACCCGCTATGCGGCTATCTCATGCGCAATGTCGTTGGGCTGTATCGTGGGCGAACTGACATGGCATAGGTATCGAAAGACGACTTGCTGTGACTCCTCCGCCCTTTTGATTGCGGAAAAAAGCATAAATCTCGTGGCGTCGGAAAATGTTATCTACAGTTTGACCTGAAAGCTCGCGACTCAAAGTCGCCATCTATTACATCTATTAAAGGAGTGCTGTTGTCGCGTTTCGTCTTTTTTAGTTCCTGCTCACACCCCTGGGGTGGAAGCGAAGAACTGTGGGCGGGAGCGGCCGCGCTTTTGGCCGAGGGCGGGCATTCTGTAACGATCTTCAAAACCTGTGTTGACCCGAACCACCCGCGGATTCGCCGGTTGCTCGATCTGGGTTGTCATGTTCGCGACTTGCACCAGGTTTGCCTGCCCCACTGGATTCGTCTGCCCAGGTCGCTGGTCCGGTTAACAGGAAGAGGTCCCGCGCAGAGAGCGATCCGGCCCCTGGTGCGAACGCATCTTACGAACCTCAATCCCGATTTGGTCGTGGTTTCCCAAGGCGCGAACTTCGACGGGCTCGCTTACAGCGATCTTTGCCGTGTTTCCGGCCGTCCCTACGTCATCATTTCACAGAAAGCAACTGATTATCTTTGGCCGTCGGACAAGGACCGCATCGTGATGCGCTCCGCTTTTCAGGCCGCCTTACGCTGTTATTTTGTCTCCCAACACAATCTTCATCTCACGGAATATCAGATCGGTGAGACGCTCATGAATGCGGAAATAGCATGCAATCCCTTTCTAGTGTCGGGAAGTCCGCTGCCCTGGCCTGGCAACCAGGACCATTCAATCAAGCTGGCTTGCGTCGCGCGCCTGGAGACAGGAGAGAAGGGGCAGGACATTCTTTTACATGTGTTGGCGCGACCGCTATGGAGAAATCGCAATTTGTCCGTTTCGTTTTTCGGCGCAGGCCACAACGGCGAAGCTTTGCGCGACCTTGCCAGCCGCTTGGCCCTTAAAAAGGTGGATTTCCCAGGTTTTGTAAGTGACGTTGAATCTATCTGGAAAACGCATCACGCGCTGGTTCTGCCCTCGCGCACCGAAGGTTTACCGCTGGCGCTTATCGAGGCGATGATGTGTGGCCGGTTTGGAATTGTCACCAATGAGGGCGGAAGTTCCGAAGTCGTGGACGAAGGTCGCACCGGATTCATCGCGAACGCTGCGAAAGTGGACGAACTTGACCATGCAATGGAGCGAGCATGGGCCGTGCGAGAGGAGTGGGAGTCCATTGGTAAAGCTGCTGGAAGGGCGGTGAGAACCATGGTGCCGCGTGATCCGGTTGCCACTTTCGCAACTAAGCTGTTGGGACTTGTACATAGTGGGGAACTTTCCTCGAAAGTGACCCACTATGGAGTATCAGCGTCTAGCGATTCGCTTGCGAATCGCGGGCCTTTAAGCAGACGTTCGTCGCGACAGCGATGAATCCGTATCTAAGGCGTAGGTAACTTGGCCCATAATCGCGGAAATCCGTATGCCTACACTCACAAACAGCCGCAATGATCTGGAGCAGGCCATCGCGCAAGGCATTGATTTTCTCTATGCCATGCAGCTGCCGTCCGGAACATTTCAGATCTTTTGCTCACCGGATCCGCTCCTGGAAGAAAAGTGCATACCGGATTACTCGACTTTTCAGACCGCTCAAATCTCTTACTGCCTCAATTTCATAAAGTCGGAAAAGGTCGAGGAGATGTTGCGTAAGGCAATTCGCTTCCTTGTAGGTACCATGCAGGACGGCTGCGTATGGCGCTACACCTGTAGCCCGAACCCGGATTATCTTGCTCCTGATGTTGACGACACAGCCTGTATTTCCTTCCTGCTCAGGCGGCATGGTATTTCTTTCCCAGACAATACCGGCGTCATTCTTGGCAACCGTGATTCCCGCGGGCTTTTCTACACGTGGATTCTTCCCCGCTTGACGTGGACGACGCACATGTCTTATTGGCGAGTAGCGTTACGTCAGCTTCTGAAGCTACGGCAGCTTTACTGGTTCTACACAGTTACTGAATGCAAGCCGAATGACCTCGACCTTGTGGTCAATGCCAACGTTCTCCATTATCTTGGTGAAAGACCGGAGACGGACCCAATCATCCGATGCCTGATTCAGACAATTGAAGAACAAGCAGAAGAAACGTGTGATAAGTATTATGCAAACCGCTTCAATTTTTACTATTTCCTTTCGCGAAACCACGCTGCGGGTATTCGCGGATTTGATCCGGTTAGGGACACGATCATTGAGAGAATCAAATCTTATGCACATCTGAACGGAGTGATCGGCAATCATATTTTGCATACGGCGCTTGCCGCATGTGCACTCATGGATTGGCAGGATTGGAAAGACCATTCCACTGTCCTCGACAACGCAATCCAGGCAATTCTTTGCGCCAGGAACTCAAGTGGCGGATGGAAAAAATGTCCCTTTTACTATAGCGGTCCATCGAAGAAATTAGCATGGGGTTCAGAAGAGCTCACCACCGGATTTTGTCTTGAAGCCCTTTCGCGCTACCGGAATCTGCGGAGCTGAACGAAAACAAGATTCACGGATGGAAGGCTGCGGGTTTCGGTCCGGCGCCCGGCTTGCCGGTCCGCAGCATCGCCACAATCTCATGCACAAGATAAAGACCCTGGCGGGAAAACAGAACACCGTGAAATAACAGCAACCATAGCGCTGAAGGTTGCCGCCACGATGCCGTTAGAAGATATGCCAGTGGATAGAGAACGATATAGTACTCCGCCATGGCCATACGAGATGCCTGTCCCGGCTTAATGACGGTAAGACCTATTCCGAGAAGCCGCCCGCGAACCCAAGCGAAGAGCCCATACAAGACCAGGAAGAGCCAGGCCAGAGCATTGCGCGTGAGCCAAAGCACTAGCGAAAAAGCTGCAAACTCCAACAAGAAAGTGAGCAGTCCCAGCCGCTCAGCCGCCTTCATCCCATGGATGCCTGCGAAAGTGCGCAATCCGATCTTTCCGTCATTAACGGCATCTTCCAGTTGGTGCCATAGTATGCCTCTTACGCCTGCCGCAAACGACCATAGGGCGATGAGGATTATCCATGAGGCAGTCGCTTCGGTCCGGTTCCAGTGATACACCAGAACTACAGCGAATAGCGTGGGAAAAAGATGGGCGCCGCATGCATCTGCCAACACACCCCAGATTCCACGAACCTTGAGACGGAAAGGAGGCGCCGAATAGAGGGTAAAGGCCACCCACGAGAGAAGATATGTGTAAAAAAGCAACGTGTCCTTACGCCAAACAATCAGAAAAGCACCGCCAGCAGCTATGCAGCCGGCAAGAAGCAAAGCCGGGTAGATGCGTGCCCCTCCAGGCCATCGGCAAGGTTTTCCGCTCGCTTGATCGTCTTTGGCGTCGGTCAGATCATTAAGAACGCTTACATAACTCGCGCAGACAATAAGCGCGGGCAGGGCAAGGGCCAGCACCGGCCATAGAGATGGAAAAGGAATTCGTGAAAGCGCCGCAGTCGCGTAGATCGTTGCCAGAATGGGCGAGAGTTTGTGCTCCCACCAGGAGTCTACGCGAAATGGTCCAAGAATCGACAATGCATAAGTATATCGATGAGAGTTTAAGGGAAACCGCTATGTTGGGTGGCGGAGCGCCTTGGACCCCTTATTGGCCCCAGATCCTTGGGAGGGTTTTCGTAACCGATTGAGAAATATGGTAGACACGAGGAGACTCGAACTCCTGACCTCTACCGTGTCAAGCTTTCTCGCAACCGTAACCGATTGAAACTAGACGGCACTGACAGCCCGTTTTAGCGTCGTTCGGAACCCTCGGGAAGTGTAGTTGGACCCTTATTGGACCCAGATTTCAGGGGTTCTTAGCCGCCTTTGCCTGCTAGTTCTCAGTGATCCCAGCGTTGCGTCTCGTTCACTATTTGGAGTTCTCTCTTGACTCTGGACGTAACTCCAGGGTTTATCCTTGTTACATGGCAGAGGCAATTCAGATCGGTAAGGCCGCGAAGCAGGCTGGCGTTACCGTAGACACGATCCGCTTCTATCAAAAACTCGGACTTACTAAAAGTGCGAGACGCAGTACGGGCGGGTATCGCTTGTTCGACCAAGAGCAGATTCGTGATCTCAAATTTGTGCGGCATGCCCAGGAGTTGGGGTTTTCGCTCAACGAAGTCAAAGAACTGCTGGCGTTACGGCAAAAGCATCACGCATGTTCCGAAGTGCAATCCATGCTCAAGGGCAAGCTGGAGGATGTTCGGGAGAAGATCAGAAGCCTTGCCCGGCTGGAAGCGGAGCTTGCAGGGGCACTCCGCAATTGCAATCGCGAGCTGCGGCTGAAACGGGAAATCAAGCATGAGAGCTGTTGTCCGTTGCTCACGAAGCTTGAGGGAATGAATGGTGCTAACGGCAATAAATATGTCACAGCTGGAAGAAAATCGGGCAAAAAGTAAATCCGGCTCAGGGAGTACGGTGGTTGCCAGCCTGGCTGCTCTCGGCAGCGTGATTACGGCTTCGAGTTGCTGCCTACCGCTGCTGCCTTTCCTGTTTGCTGCCGGAGCAGCGGGCACTTCGGCCTTTGTCGCGCAGCTGCGACCGTACCTCCTTGTCCTGTCTGTATTGCTGATTGCATTTGGCTTTTACAAGTCCTGGCGGGCGAAGCAATGCAATTGCAAGCCCAGCAGGATCAGCACTTTTCTTTTGTGGTTCTCGGCGATTGTGGTGTTTGTATTCATCTTCTTCCCACAAGTGATCGCAAACTTGGTGGCCGATCTCCTAGCAGGCAAATCATGAATCGAGGGCGAATCCTTCGTGTTGTACTCCTATTGGCGGTGTTGGGGGCGGTGTATTACTTTTACGGCGGACACTCAACACCGAAGGGACAGGCACCGCTCGTCAGTTTTTCTTCGGACGATCTTACGCCTTTGAAGACCGCATTCAATGCTTCAGCGTCCTCCACCCGCGTTGTCGTAACGCTGTCGCCCACCTGAGGCTATTGTTTGCAGGGGGCCTCTGCAACCGAACAATTGCTGCAAGAAAACAACGGCGCGAATGTTCGTGTTTTTGTCGTGTGGGAGCCGGTATTGGCTACAGATTTCGCCGCACCTTCGACCGCTGCGCTGGCGCGCATTCCCGATGTACGAGCTTCCCAGTATTGGGATCGAAAACGGGTTTTGTCTCACTTGTTGGGAGAACGCAACCGCTCGACCGTGGTATGGGACTCCATCGCAGTGTATGCGCCCGGAACACTATGGCAAGACACTCTGCCCAAGCCGGTTTACTCTAACGGCCCGGTCCGCGACGTCATTGGCGGAGCAAAGGATGCCATTAAGGGCTTGATGGCAGGTGGCACGAACCCAACGGGAGGTGATAAGAGATGAAAAATGTCATCGTCTATTCCCAGCACGGGTGAATGTTCTGCGACCAAGCGAAGGAGTATCTTTCGCAAAAGGGCATACAGTTTCAAGAGAAGGACATAGCGCAAGACCCTAGCGCCCTCGCCGATCTCAAGAAACTTGGGTATATGACTACTCCAGTAATCGTCATTGATGGTTCGGTGGTTGTGGGATTCGACGCCGACAAGATTGATCAAGCGTTGTAGGGGCTAGACTGAGGCCGTGTAGCACGAGGGGCGGGGCCAGAGCGCCCCGCGAAACTTTTTGGCGCACGAACAGATGGCCGGTCTGCGCCGGGCATCTCAGCGGGCCGAATTAGAGGCGTCTCGAAAGGGCCTTCGCGTATAAGGGCTTCAGCAAGCCCCCGGATGTTTGTTACGTGGATGCCAGGACTGTTGTCCTTCAGGCGAAAAACGAGAGAAAAAGCGCCAAGCAGCACGTCAATGAGCGGGTTGACGAGCAGGGCAACTAGCTTCCTTTTCATGGCGAAGTAGATCATCTCACGAATTGACCAAAAAGATCAACTAAATGTGCAAAATGCTCACATGCTTGGGGTTATGGGCTTCCTCATGGTAGCGTCGTGCCTTGATTACCATTACTGGAAGGCATATTCGCGCCGCTCGGGCGCTCCTTGGGTGGGCGCAAGCCGAGCTATCTAAACGATCAAAGGTTGCGCGTGGGACCGTTCGTCGCATGGAGGGGTTCGACGGGCCTGTGGCCGCGAGAACGGAGACGCTCGGCAAGATCGTCACTGTTCTTGAAAAGGCCGGCGTTGAGTTCCTCGACGAGGAAAGGCCAGGAGTCAGGCTCAAAAAGAAATAGATACCGCCTCATATTCGGATACGAGGCCGGGGGAGCACGAGGGGGCGGCCTGAGCGCCCCTCGAAAAGTTTCGTTTAATAATAAAGAGACACGAGCACGTCACCAGCGCTCATGCTTTCGGCGCCAGAATCCTCGCAACGATTGACCGTCGTTCCTTCAAATGCTCTGCCCTCCTGCAACTAGATGCTATCGACTCGCCTACAATAGTTCCTGGCAGAGAAAATGTATGTCCGATCTTCCATCCTTCTTCAAACAGGTCCAGAGGCTTGGGCCCGGCCGTGCCGGGATTGGGCAGATGTTTGGGAAGACCCTCCGCGCAGAACTGCTCGTAGAGACTCTCTTCCGTACCCCCGGGCAGATCGATGTCGCACAATTCTTCCGGCAAGGCGCAGTTTAAGTTCGGCGACGAAGCGCGCAATGAATAGAACACGTGCCGTATTCCATTCAAGGTCGCGCCATCCTGGACGAAAGTGTCCGAGACCCAAGTGCAACAAAGAATGGGCCAGGACATACACGCACTCCAGCAGCGTCAGCACGCCGAGTGGGATGGATATGAAGGTGGTGCCTCCAGTTCACCCTCTACAAACGCTTCGTAGAGGATCCGCCTGGTCTGATCGTCTGTGATCTGTTTGGCGCCATCCCTCGACCTGGCGCTACATCGGCTCGAAATTGCGCTGAATGCGGTCAGCGTCCGCGGAAATCGTGTCGATCAGGTTAAAGCTATTGCGGTGCTTGGCCAGCACCGGCGTGAACACGCCTGTGACAATGTCTCCGAATTTCGGGCCCCGTGAGAGCTCATCGATGCCTTATTGATATGGTTTGGGATTAAAAGCGACCTTTTCAGGATATTCCCATCGGAAATAAGCGTTTCGCTCGTATTCCAATAGGGTCGCCCTTTGCTGGGAACCTAGCCCGACCATCTTTACGGCTCTCGATGCGCAACTGGGGTTGGTTTCGGCAGAGCCTTCTGGTATTCGTCGCTTTCAAAAAACGTTCTGAACGCAGATTCAAACACTCTAGCCAATCGATCACGTTCGGCTTTTCGCGCATCGTCGACAGCGTCCTCGGGTACATTGTATGTGATGGGATTGCGGTGCTCGATCAGATCGAAGGGCATGGTTTCGCGGCGTGGGACTCCGTACGCCGGATTCATGACCGGGATGATTCGATGCTCTCCGATGCGTCTTAACGCGTAACCATATTCGATCGGAACGTTCGGATTGGGACTGGGGTGGCCATTGGTACGATTTGCCGCGAAAGTAAGATCTGGAACAAAAACCGTTGCCGCCTCAATCTTATTGAGAATGATCTGAAAATTCGGGGAGATCCGGGACGTTTCTTGTATCGCTATCCAACTCAATTCCGTCCCGAACGGCCTCTTGGAATTCAATATCATAGGACAAATTCTTTATGGCTATCTGGAGAGATTCTTCTATCATGTTTCGGTCCTGCTTGGTGGGATTTGGTTGCCTCATTCGCGACAGGCGATTCGACGACCGTACGCTCGTTAGGACCTAAAGTCACTTTCATTGTTACCGCACTTAGCGTTTTTTGGGATCAAGCGCGGTTCCGCGCTCACATCACTGGGTCTTCCATTGCAGGACTCTGTCCACGATTTCTGGCTTGTCCCGCGGAGATGGACGTGATTACTCGCGGATGCCGGCAATCCAGGAACTCCTAAAAGGAGTGATGCTCCTAGTCTGGCTCTGGCGACTCGTTGCCACCACCGGCATCAGTAACGTCGGTGTCCTTCTGGCAACTGAAACTACTGCTCCCTGCTATCGCGCTGCGAACTGGATCCGGACTCCGGCGCGCGCGATTAGTGGCGGTCCCCAAGTCGTCGTCGGCGTTCGTCCCACCATGTAGCGCCGGTCGAACAGGTTTTCCCCCGCCACGTACAGTTCGGCCCAGCGCGTAATGCGGTGTGAAGCGAACAGGTCGAACGTGAGCATGGAGCCGAGCGGCAGGCGGTTCTGGTCGTCATCGAACTGCTGGCCGGCGGTCCTCGCCTGTGCCCTCACCACCCAGCGCGCCGCGCTGTATGCGGCAGTCAATGTTGCCTGGTGTCGCGGCACCTGCGGAATCAGCAGGCCGATGAGCGCGGCGTTCCCAGGTGACGTCAGCACCGTTGCATCGGCGAACTGATAAGCGCTCCGTACCGAGAAGTGACGCGGCAGGCGCGACTCGACGCTCAGTTCCAGCCCGCGCGACCGGAGGCTGCCGAGGTTCTGCCGCTGCCGCGTGATCAGCGCCGGCGTGGTTGTCAGGGTAGTGTTGGCGACCGGATCGGTGACCTCGGCCCAGAAGAAGTTCGCGCGCGCGGCAGTGTTGCCCCGAGTGAAGCCAATCCCCGATTCGGCTCCATTGAGGTGTTCGGGCTGAAGGCTCCCATTCGCCAGTGTCAGGACGTTGCCGACGCGGAAGTCGCGATAGAACTCATTCAGCGTCGGTACTCGAAACGAGCGATAACCGGAGGCGCTCCAGCTAAAACCACGCGCCAGGTGCAGTACGACGCCGGCGTGCGGACTAAGTTCCACGCCGTCGCCGTTTGCTCCGGTGCGTAGCGGCGACTGGCTCCAGCGGTCGATGCGCGCACCCAGGCTGACAACGAGCATGCGCCACCGAATCGAATCCTGCGCGTAGCCGCCGAACGTAGATTGCTCGCCGCCGGAAGATCCGAATGAAGAACCCTTGGGACGGAAGGTGATCTCGTTGCTGACGCCGCGGACGTGGCGCGCCTCGGCGCCGAGCGATACTGAGTGGCTGCTGCCCAGCAAGCCCGACCACTGCGCACCGCCGCCGGCTTGCTGCGCGGGAACACGCTGCCACGAGGTAAGGGTTTCACTCGTGCGATTGGTCGCGATCGCTGAAAACGTCTGCGAGTAGCTCTGCACTTCGCCGTCGGCGCGTAACACGAGCCGTCCGGGTCCCAAGTTGTCATCGAAGCCGGTCGTGAGTTGCCCGAGACGGGTGCTGTTGTTCTGTAGCGTTGTGCCATTGGCGCGTCCTTCGTTGAACAGAGAGAGCGCAGCAAAGAAGACTCCGCTGTTCAGGACGTGGTGCTCGGCTCGCGCGGTACCGGTTGCGTATCGGAGCGTGACCGGCGCATCGACCGCACCGCGATCCTGCGTAAGCACAGCGAAGTAGCCATCGGTTCGAAACGCTTCGACGGCGAGGCTCGCAGTCCAGGAGCCGAATTCGTGCGCGGCGAACAGCGATGCGTTTGGGCTTGCATCTGTACCGCCGTTGAGATCGAGAGCGAAGCTGTTGCCCTCGCGGTGGCGCACAAGCAGGTTGACGAGCCCGCTCATGGCGCCGCTGCCATAGAGGTGGGAGCCACCGCCTTCCATGATTTCCACGGCCTCGATACTCTGGCTGGGCACGCGGTCCCAGTAGATCCATCCGCCGAATGGATCATTGAGCGGTACACCGTCTGCGAGGACGAGAACGCGGCTAGCGCCGCTGCCGCCGGCGCCGCGGAGCGAAACCCCTTGCGATGTAGGATTGGCGGCGCGGCTTCCGGTGCGGCGCAGCAGGCTGAAGCCTGGCACATCTCGCAGCTTGTCGTCGAGCGTGAGCGCGGGGGAGGTGGAGAGGGTCTGGTCGGTGAAGCGAACTATGGTCGCGTTAGTGTCACCCAGCGGAACGGCTGAACGTTGCGGGGTAACGACGATCTGCTGGTCGAAGGCGCGAATTCGCAGGACGACCTCAAGCGGCGAAGAAAGATCATCGAGCCTGCGGGCGACCGGGGCGAAGCCATCAGCGGAGACGGTGAGTTCGATGCCTGGCGCGCTTATCAGGTTGAAACGGAAGTTCCCGCGAGCGTCGGTGCGCTGCTCCACGTGCAGGCCAGGAGCGTTGAGGGTAACGTGCGCGCCGGAAATGACCGAGCCAGAAGGATCTTTGACCACCCCCTCGACAGCGCGGGGCAAAGCCTCCTGCGCTGATACGCTGGCCAGGCCAAGCACGACGGTGAGAAGCATACAGTGGAGTCGCATGATTGCCACCGTAACCCGGACATCAGTGCGGCATCGTCTACCGCACCGAGGATGGTACGGCAGGACGGACGTCATTGGCAGCACCTGAGTGATTTCTTGTGATTTTGACACTTTCGTTCCCCCGCAAATTATCATGGCGACTTCAAGCCGGGTTCTGTTCGGATGTTAGACTGACAAAAACCGCTCTCCTCTGGAACTAGCTACTTTCCGGCGCAAAATAGTGTTTGCAAGGGCCGATGGTGCGCTTGATGGAAAGTCGGGCCGAAGCTGGAGCATTGACTTTTGAGCTTGCCGCCCTGGACCAGTCTAGGCGGTGAT
>Ga0137407_10000155_pt1 | contig 51589 bp, 47 predicted proteins | sample CZOMad2_2_16fung_FD_108410 | JGI IMG/M metagenome (GOLD analysis project Ga0137407, IMG submission 108410) | Vadose zone soil fungal communities from Angelo Coast Range Reserve, California, USA - CZOMad2_2_16fungal (Illumina Assembly) | ecosystem: Environmental > Terrestrial > Soil > Vadose... | reverse complement strand
TAATTTACCAAACGTCCCTACGGGACGTCAGACGTCATCTTATTTTTTTCTACCAACCAGATGTCCCTCCGGGACATTTAAATGATAACTGGTTTTCTTATGCGAACATTCTACCTAATCCTATATTCAATAATCAACATTCAACACTCAATATTCAAGGCTCAGCAAATCCAATACCAGCGTAGATTTACGAGCCGTTGCATAATATTCACCTATGATTCGCATCAAACAACACTCAATACATACTTTCTTTTTTATCCTGCAGCTTCCCAAACCCGAAAAGTTTTCGCATTTTTGCAAGCGCAACAGCAGATAACAAATGAAGGAAATCATTTACCAGTCAATAGTAAACAGGAAAAAAAATGGACATAAATCCTTCGCGGTACTGATTGATCCGGACAAAGTGGATGCGGGGAAAATTGATGAACTTTCCGAACTGGTACTCAGTGCAAAAGTTGATTATTTACTTGTTGGTGGCAGCCTGGTTATCTCCAATCATCTCGATGAAGTGGTGATGCAAATCAAAAAGAACTGTTCCATTCCGATTATTTTGTTTCCCGGAACACCTTCGCAGGTTTCGCGCCATGCCGACGGATTATTGTATTTGTCTCTTATTTCCGGCAGAAATCCTGAATTACTCATCGGGCAGCATGTAATTTCAGCGCCCGCTGTAAAACAAAGCGGATTGGAGATTATTTCCACAGGGTATATGGTGATTGACGGAGGTGCGCCGACAACAGTGTCATATATCAGTAATGCCAGCCCGATACCTGCAGATAAAAATGAAATTGCAATGTGTACAGCAATGGCCGGGGAAATGCTGGGCATGAAATTGATTTATATGGATGCAGGAAGCGGTGCAAAACGCCCCGTTGCCGAAGAAATGATCGGCCTGGTTGCAGCAAGTATCGGGATTCCACTGGTAATCGGAGGCGGTATCAAAAACCCCGAAAAAGCTTACCTCAATTGCAAGGCTGGTGCGGATTTGATCGTAGTAGGCAATGCTATTGAAAAAGATGCTTCCCTGATAAAGGAAATGGCCGATGCGGTGCATGGAGCGCCGGTAAAAGCCTGATAACATAATTCACTGCAAAATTCGTGAGACGTGAGACGGGAAACGTGAGAAAAAGTACAATTTTCTCACGTTTCCCGTCTCACGTCTCACGAATCCTGAATAACCGATAAGTGGAAATTTTCCCGCCTTTACCAAAATTTCACATAAAAAATTCTCTAACATTTAAAAAAATGTTTTTCTTTGCATAGTTAAACATTTTGGCTAATTATCATTTATCACTGAAATGAAAAAAAACTCACCCATATCACATACTGCCGTGGTATTGCACGCCTTCAATAAGCGTGGGTTTTTTGTAGCGCCGGTAAGCGTTATTTTTTCTGTTCGACCCATCCCCTTTTGGGTGCGACGTTGATACCAGTACAACATAGTGTCCCCTGCTACATCGGAACTATGAATCCCTGGAAAATAGGGATACAGTATTATCTCAATGATCAATTCATTGACATCTCTTTACCTTATTCACAATAAATCAATGGAAAAAGAACAACAGTTTCAGATATTAATTGCAAATGAATCGCACCAGGATTTTGCGCAGATCATTTGCGATGAAATGGAATCATCCGCAATGGCCCGGGGAACGGGAATTGCTAAAAGAAGTCCTGACTATATCAAAGACAAAATGCGCGAAGGGAAAGCAGTAATTGCTTTTACCAGCGATGGTATCTGGGCCGGTTTCTGCTATATCGAAACCTGGAGCCATGGAGAATATGTCGCAAATTCAGGATTGATTGTGGCTCCTTCTTTCAGGAAAAGCGGACTTGCAAAGCAAATCAAAAAAAAGATATTTAATCTCAGCAGAAAGCAATACCCGGAAGCAAAAATCTTTGGGCTTACAACAGGACTTGCCGTAATGAAAATTAATTCAGAGCTGGGTTATGAACCGGTTACTTATTCGGAGCTTACGCAGGATGAAGCATTCTGGGCCGGCTGTAAAAGTTGTGTGAATTATGATATACTGATGAGCAAGGAACGCAAAAACTGCATGTGCACTGCCATGTTATATGATCCAAAAGATCATTATGAACCCGAAGAAACCGCCCAGGATTTCAAACAGCACAGCAAATTGTATGAACGCTTTATGAAAATCAAACAGTGGAGCCTGTTGAAACCTTTTCTCCGAAAAGACAAAGAAAAAGTAACGGAAGGTGCTGTAAAGCCAAAATCTTTTTTTGATCAATTTTTCTGAATCTCCCTACCCCGCAGGCTGGCGGGGATGTGAAAAAATCATATGACAATATTAACCAGCAATGGATAAAAAAAAATCTTCAAAAAAAAATAATGATTATTCTTCCCCGCCAGCCGGCGGGGCGGGGGTTGTTCTTGCATATAGCGGAGGCCTTGATACCACATATTGCGCCATCTACCTGAATAGGGTAAGAAACCTGGAAGTGCACGCGCTGACTGTCAATACCGGTGGTTTCAGCCAGGATGAAATCAAACAGATCGAAGCGAGGGCCAGGAAATTGGGGATTGCTTCTTTCAAATGTGTTGATGTAACAAAAGAATATTATGAAAGCTGTATCAAATACCTTGTATTTGGAAATGTGCTGAAAAATGCGACCTATCCCTTAAGTGTAAGCGCAGAAAGAATGGTACAGGCAATTGCTGTCGCAAAATATGCTTTGGAAACAGGGGCATCATATGTGGCACATGGCAGCACTGGTGCGGGCAACGACCAGGTAAGATTTGATATGGTATTCCAGGGTATGTTGCCCGGAGTGGAAATACTCACCCCCATCCGCGACATGAAATTGAGCCGCGAAGAAGAGATTGCATTTTTGAAACAGCATGGCGTGGAAATGAATGTTGAAAAAGCGAAATATAGTATCAACAAAGGATTATGGGGAACATCGGTAGGGGGAAAAGAAACATTGACGTCGAAAGATTATTTGCCCGAGGATGCCTGGCCCACACCAGTCAGCGAATCAGGAATCAGGAAGCTGGAGTTGGTATTTACTCAAGGTGAACTGGTGGCTGTGGACGATAAAAAATTCAGTCATCCTGTTGAAGCGATTCAACATCTGCAGGCGATTGCACAGCCTTATGGAATTGGCCGGGATATTCATGTGGGTGATACAATTATTGGCATAAAAGGACGCGTGGGTTTTGAAGCAGCAGCGCCAATGATCATCATCAAGGCACATCACCTGCTGGAAAAACATACGCTTACCAAATGGCAATTATATTGGAAAGATCAACTGAGTACCTGGTATGGAAACTGGTTGCATGAAGGACAAATGCTGGATCCAACGATGCGTAATATTGAAAAGTTTCTTGAAGACACACAGGTAACAGTCAGCGGCAAAGTATTCGTCACCCTGCAACCCTTTCGTTTCACTATAACGGGAATTGAAAGCGCGCATGACCTGATGAATAGCCAGTTTGGATCTTATGGAGAAATGAATAAGGGCTGGAGTGGTGATGATGTAAAAGGTTTTGCAAAGATATTCGGCAATCAAACAGCCATATATCACAAAATAAATGATGCAATAAAATGAATGTAGTTTCAAAAGATAACCCATTGAAATATTATCAATGGGGAAACCATTGCGATGGCTGGAACCTGGTGGAAGAGAATATGCTTTCTGTAAAACTGGAAAGTATGCCTCCGGGCACAGAAGAAGTTTTGCATTATCACCAGCATACTCAGCAGTTCTTTTTTATTTTGAAAGGTGAAGCTGCTTTTGAAATTGAAGGAAAAATTGTTTTGGTACATGAGAAAGAGGGAATTCATATCAAACCAAAAGAAAAACACAGGATCATGAACGGGTCCGAAGCAGTATTGGAATTCATTTTATGTTCGCAGCCTTCTGCGCAACATGACAGGTATAATATCGCGTGAAATGAAAAAAATTAAAATTGGAATAATCGGAGGGGCAGGTTACACAGGTGGTGAACTGATAAGAATTCTTATCAATCATCCACACGCGGAAATCATATTCGTTCACAGCAAAAGCAATGCTGAAAAATATTTGTATAATGTTCATGCGGACCTTCTCGGCGAAACCAGTCAGAAATTTGCAAGCGAATGGAATGATAAGATAGACCTGATGTTTTTATGCGTGGGGCATGGAGAAGCAAAAAAATTTATTGAAGAAAATAAAATCGCCGACCATATCAGGATCATTGATCTTTCCCAGGATTTCAGGTTATTGAATGGCTCAACTGCACTCGCCATCAATGGGCATTCTGTAGTATATGGCCTTCCCGAATTGAACAGGGAGCAGATCAGCAAAGCATATCATGTCGCCAACCCTGGTTGTTTCGCAACCGCGATTCAATTGGGCCTGTTACCATTGGGAAAAGCGGGACTCCTGCAGGAAGTACATACAACCGGCATTACAGGATCAACCGGTGCAGGACAAGGTTTATCTTCCACTACTCAGTTTTCATGGAGAGCGAATAATATCCAGGCATATAAAACGCTTACGCATCAACACGTGAAAGAAATACATCAATCATTGCACCAGTTGCAAAAAAGTTTTCCATTTTCTCCCGAAGGAGAAAAAGGATTAAGCTTTATTCCATGGAGAGGTGATTTTACAAGGGGAATCTTTATCAGTTCATTGTTGGATTGTCCGGCCGGTATAGAAACGCTGACAAAATTATATGAGGACTATTACCAGGATCATCCTTTCACCTTTATTAGTAAAGATGCGGTTTTTTTAAAACAGGTAGTGAACACAAATAAATGTTTTATACAATTAGAGAAAGTAGGCAGCAAACTGGTGATACATTCAGTAATTGATAATTTGGTAAAAGGCGCTTCGGGACAAGCGGTTCAAAATATGAATCTCATGTTTGGGATTGACGAGTGCGCGGGATTACGATTAAAGGCGAACTTCTTTTAACGCTTAACGCTTAACGCTTAATGCTAAACGCTAAACGCTTGGTGTAATGAGAGACTATAAAAAATATGATGTTTGGATTAAAGCGCATGGACTGGTGCTCATTGTTTATAAACAAATAGCATCACATTTTCCGAAAGAAGAACAATTTGGGTTAACGTCTCAAATGAAAAGAGCAGCTTACTCAATTCCATTTACAATTGTAGAAGGCTGTGGAAGAAATACAGATAAAGATTTTGTTCGTTTTCTGGATATGTCATTAGGATCCGCCCATGAATTAGAATATTGTTTTTTATTAGCAAAGGATCTTAATCTCATTCCCGAAAATGAATATGAAATGCTTAATGAAAAAATAAATGAGATAAAAGCTAAATTAATAAAACTTATTAAATCAATAAGAAGCAGCAATAGTTAGCACATTCACGGTTAGGCGTTTAAGCATTATGCGTTATGCGTTTAGCGTTTAGCGTTTAGCGTTTAGCGTTTAGCGTTTAGCGTTTAGCGTTTAGCACCATTGCCTTCAACAAAAAAATCATTCATCATGAAACTATTCGATGTTTATCCGCTCAACAATATAACAGTAGTGAAAGCAAAAGGCTCTTATATATGGGATGAAAATGGCCTTCAGTATCTGGACATGTATGGTGGTCATGCTGTCATATCTATCGGTCATACACATCCGCATTTTGTACAACGCATTACTGAACAGTTAAACAAAATTGCCTTTTATTCCAATTCAGTGAAAATGCCGATACAGGAAGAATTGGCAGAAAAGCTTGGGAAAATATCCGGAAAAGAAACCTACCAGTTATTTCTTTGTAATTCCGGCGCTGAGGCAAATGAGAATGCCATGAAGCTGGCTTCTTTCCATACAGGAAGAAAAAAAATCATCGCTTTCAGTAAATCCTTTCATGGAAGAACATCTCTTGCAGTAGCTGCAACAGATAATCCCGCAATTGTAGCGCCGGTAAATCAAACTGATAATATTATTTTTCTTCCATTCAATGACGAGCCATCCCTGGAAGCCTGTTTCAGAGCACAGGGCGGCGATATTGCAGCAGTAATCGTTGAAGGGATACAGGGAGTGGGTGGAATAAACGTTGCCAAAGAATCATTCCTGCAAAAAATAAGAAGTCTTTGCAGTGCGCATAATGCTGTTTTCATAGCAGACAGTGTGCAGTGCGGATATGGACGAACAGGAAGATTTTTTTCACACGACTATGCGAATGTTGAAGCAGATATTTATACCATGGCAAAAGGAATGGGCAATGGTTTTCCGGTGGCGGGTATCATTATTGCTCCACATTTGCAACCCAAACATGGCATGCTGGGAACTACTTTCGGTGGCAACCCGCTTGCCTGCGCAGCTGCACTGGCAGTATTGGAAGTAATAGAAAGCGAAGGATTGATGCAACACGCAAAAAACATGGGCGATCACATACAATCCGAATTGAAAAAAATTCCTGAGCTGCAAAACGTCAGAGGTAAGGGATTGATAATCGGTTTCGACTTGCCAGATACATTGAAAGACCTCCGGAAAAATTTATTATTTAATCAACATATTTTTACCGGTGAGGCAAAGCCTAATATAATACGACTACTGCCATCACTTGCATTGAATAAAAAGGATGCAGATCAGTTCCTGGAATCAATCCAGGAAGAAATTCAAACCCCGGCCCTGAATGGATAAATTGTAATAAATAATGGTAAAGAATTAGCCGTGAAAGGCATGTGGCAAGAACTGAAACCTTAAACCCTAAACCTTTCACCCGTTAATGAATTATGACCTGTAAAATTTAAATATAACATGAGCCTGATTAATAATGCCGGGGGTATGAGAAATTTTATATCTGTTCATGATGTAAAAGATATCAATGCACTTGCACAAAAAGCTTTGGATTATAAATCGAATCCGCTGGCAGATAAAGCTCTTGGCGTCAATAAACGCGTAGGTTTATTATTCCTGAATCCAAGTATGCGTACACGTTTGAGCACACAGGTTGCAGCGCAGAACCTTGGAATGGAGCCCATCTTGTTTAATATTGATAAAGAAGGATGGGCATTGGAGTTCGAAGAAGAAGCAATTATGAGTGGCAATACAGTTGAGCACGTAAAAGATGCCGCACCAATACTTGGAAAATATTTTGATATCCTTTGTATACGCACTTTCCCTTCTCTGAAAAACAGGGAAGATGATTATAGCGAACTATTCATCAAACAATTTATCAGGTATTCAGGAATACCTGTTGTGAGCATGGAAAGCGCAACCTTGCATCCGTTGCAAAGCCTGACGGATATAATTACTATTAAAGAGCACTTCACTCCGGGAGAAGCGAGGCCTCCTAAAATAGTTCTTACCTGGGCGCCGCATGTAAAAGCATTGCCGCAATGTGTTGCCAATAGTTTTGCGCAATGGATCAATGCATGGGGACAAGCCAATTTCGTGATAACACATCCTGAAGATTATGAATTGGATGAAATATTCACCAGGGGAGCGACAGTTACGCATGACCAGGACAGAGCTCTTGAGCATGCAGATTTTGTTTATGTAAAAAACTGGAGCACTTACAATGACTATGGCAAAATATATTGCAACGATCCCGAATGGATGCTGACCAATGAAAAGCTTCATCTGACAAACAATGCCAAAGTAATGCATTGCCTTCCTGTGCGAAGAAATGTGGAGCTTAGTGACGAAGTGCTGGATGGTCACAACAGCATCGTGACTCAACAGGCCGGCAACAGGGTGTGGGCTGCACAGGCAGTATTGAGCGAAATTTTAAAAAGCTGATTTTACTTTATTGATCATGGATGAGAGTTCTTAACAGAATGGCTACAAAAAAAACAAATACTACAAATAATATCGGCAAAGAAGCTTTATATATTATAAAAGTTGGAGGTAATATTATTGACGATGAAGAAAAACTTTCCGGTTTCCTGAAGCAATTCTCAGAATTAAAATCTCCTTTTGATGGATCTGAAATAAAAAAAATATTGATTCATGGTGGTGGTAAGCTTGCTACAAAACTCGCGGAGCAGGTGGGCATTCCTCAACAGCTGATTGATGGACGCAGGATAACCGATGCGGAAACTTTGAAGATCGTAACAATGGTGTATGCGGGGTATATCAATAAAAATATTGTGGCCAAACTACAGGCGAATCATTGCAATGCCATCGGCTTATCCGGTGCGGATGGCAATATCATCGAGGCGCATAAAAGAATTCATCCAACTATCGATTATGGATATGCGGGAGATATCGATACAGTGAATACAGGCTTCCTGGAAAATTTACTCGACCAGGATATTGCTATTGTGATTGCCCCCATCACACATAATAAAAAAGGGCAATTACTAAATACCAATGCCGATACGATCGCACAGGAAATTGCGCGGAGCATGAGTATTTTGTACGATGTAAATCTTATCTATTCATTTGAAAAGACCGGTGTGCTGCTCGATGCCAATGATGAAAGCACCGTAATACGTTCCATCAAACCCGGATACTATGCACAACTGAAGGCAGAGAAAAAAATATTCGCGGGAATGATACCTAAAATTGATAATGCTTTCGTCGCACTGAACAGCGGGGTAAAGCAGGTCACAATAGGGAAAGCAGAAGAATTACAAAAATTGATTAGTCACTCAGCCGGCACAAGCATAACCAATGAATAATCCAGATTTAAATTTATTACAGTCAGAGGCGGTTACTTTATTGAAACATTTAATAGCTACCCCTTCATTTTCCAAAGAAGAAAATGATACGGCGGAATTAATTATCGATTTTTTTAAAGAACATGATATTCCGCACGCCAAGGTCGGAAATAATATTTACGCAAAAAATAAATATTACGATCCGTCAAAGCAAAGTATTTTACTCAATTCCCATCATGACACGGTGAAACCGAATAAGAGTTATACCATGGATCCATTTACACCTGTGGAAAAAGATGGGATGTTATTTGGCCTGGGCAGTAATGACGCAGGTGGCTGCCTTGTTAGTCTGATGGCCACATTCCTGCATTTTTACGGACAGGAAAAACTCAGGTACAATGTTGTATTTGCGGCCAGTGCAGAAGAAGAAATCAGTGGGGTGAACGGGATTGAACTGGTGTTGCCTTATCTTGGCCAGATTGATTTTGGAATTGTTGGCGAACCCACAAAACTGGAAATGGCTGTAGCGGAGCGTGGCCTGATGGTGATAGATTGCATCGCACAAGGACGGCCGGGACATGCTGCCCGCAATGAAGGTGAAAATGCATTGTATAAGGCTTTGGAAGATATCCAATGGATACGTAACTGCCAGTTCGGGAAAGTAAGTGATTTACTGGGTGAATCACGTATGACTGTTACCGTTATTGAAACAGAAAATAAACAGCATAACGTGGTCCCATCCCAATGCAAGTTTGTAATTGATGTGCGCGTAAATGAATTGTATACATTTGATGAAATCCTGGAATCATTGAAAAATAATCTGAAGAGCCAGTTCAAGCCCCGTACTACGCGAATGAAATCAACATCCATATCGCTTGATCATCCGCTGGTAAAGGCCGGACTGAAAATGGGAAGAACTTATTATGGTTCTCCGACAACATCGGATAAGGCATTGATGCCATTTCCCGCACTAAAAATGGGCCCGGGTGATTCGGCAAGAAGCCATACCGCTGATGAATATATTTATCTCGATGAAATTAGAAATGGAATTGAATTGTATATAAAATTGCTGAATGGATTTATTTGACGCACAACGCTCAACGCATAACGCTAAACGCAGGAAAGCGTTATGCGTTGAGCGTTGTGCGTTATGCGTTCAGCATAAAGCACAAACCATGAAACTCTGGCAAAAAGACGGCTCGTCCGTTAATAAACTGATTGAAAAATTTACCGTTGGCCGGGATAAGGAATTCGATATGCTATTGGCTGCATATGATGTTCAGGGATCTCTTGCACATACAGAGATGCTGGAAAGTATTGGCCTGCTGACAAAAGAAGAATTGAATAATATTCACCGGGAACTTAATAATATTTTAAAAAGTATCCGGGAAGAAAAATTTACAATTGATGAAAACGTTGAAGATGTTCACTCGCAAATAGAACTGCTGCTTACACAGCGTATAGGCGAAACCGGGAAAAAAATACATAGTGGACGAAGCCGTAATGACCAGGTGGCAGTGGATATTAAATTATACCTGCGCGCAGAAATATTGATGATTAAGGAAGAAGTAAAAAAATTCTTCGATCTGTTGATTTCACAAAGTGAAAAATTCAAAGATAAATTATTGCCCGGCTATACGCATCTGCAAATCGCCATGCCTTCTTCCTTCGGTTTATGGTTCGGCGCGTACGCCGAAAGCCTCGTTGATGATATGGAATTACTGGCTGCAGCATTTCATATTGCCAATAAAAACCCACTTGGCAGCGGAGCGGGATATGGTTCATCTTTCCCGCTGAACAGGACACTTACTACACGACTCATGAATTTTGAAACATTAAATTTTAATGCTGTGTATGCGCAGATGAGCCGGGGAAAAACTGAAAGAGCAATGGCCATGGGATTAAGCAGTATCGCCGCCACCCTCAGTAAATTATCAATGGATTGCTGCCTTTATATCAATCAGAATTTTGGATTTATCTCCTTTGCTGATGAACTGACTACAGGAAGCAGCATTATGCCCCACAAAAAAAATCCTGATGTATTTGAATTGATCAGGGCAAAATCAAACCGGATTCAATCCATTCCCAATGAACTGACCTTACTCATCAATAACCTGCCTTCAGGTTATCATCGCGATCTTCAGCTGACAAAAGAAATTTTATTTCCTGCGATTGAAGAACTCAAGGCCTGCCTGCAACTCGCTGCACTGATGTTGTCCAACATTGAAATAAAAGACAATATCCTTGATGATGAGAAATACAAATATCTTTTCAGCGTAGAAGCGGTAAATGAACTGGTGAACAAAGGCATTCCGTTTCGTGATGCATATAAACAGGTAGGCAACCTGATTGCAAAAGATGCATTTAATTTTGATTACAAAAAGCAGCTGCATCATACTCATGAAGGCAGCATTGGAAATCTTTACAATGAACAAATTGTAGCGGAGATGAATAAGGTGTTGGGGAAATTTTAAGATACAAAACGGTTTGATATATTAAGGTGTAAGGCATAGGGCGTAAGGCATGACATACCTTAGTTTACATTGAATGCTTATAAAGTATGTCATGCCCCACACCTCAAACCTTACACCAGTCACAGCGTACGATTCATTTTTTCGCATTAATTTTACGATTGCAAAACACATTGATATGAAAAAATCATCAATAATTTTCAAGTCAATCATCTCCTTATCAATATTGGTTCTGGTTTCTCTGTCGCAAGCAACATATGCACAAAACACGGAAAAGCAGGAAAAGGAAAATGCAAAGATTGAAGCGCTGAAACAAATGGTTGAAGCACGCCAATTCGTATTTATGGCTGAATCAGCCACACCAATGAGTGGCCGTACCAGGCAATTAACCTATGATTATAAACTGAGAATAAAAAAAGATACCATTGATTCGGACCTGCCTTTTTATGGTCGTGCTTATTCGTCCACCTATGGAGATACGGATGGAGGTATTAATTTTAAAACATCCGATTTTGAATACAGTTCAAAAGAAGGTGCGAAGGGTGGATGGAACATCATCATTGCACCGAAAGAAATAAAGAATGTAGACAGGATGCTTTTAAATATTACGAATGCGGGATATGCAACGCTGCAGGTAACAAGCAATACAAGGCAAACAATTTCATTTAATGGATATATTATGGAGTTAAAATAGTGGGTGGTCAATGGATTTGGCATGAACGCATAACGCTAAACGCTAAACGCAGGAAAGCTTCCTGCGTTTAGCGTTTAGCGTTATGCGTTCATGCGTTATGCGTTCCACACCAAATCCATTCACTGCTCCTTCACTCTCGTCGGCGTGTCATTCCCCTCCACAATCGACTTTGAACTAATGGCAATGGCCTTGATAATTTCTGTCATGTTTTTGAGATCAAGTGTTTCGATTTCATCGCCGAGTGTGTGATAATATTTTTCTGAATCCATTTTGGAAGTGGAAATGCTATGTGCCGGAACTCCTTGCCTGGCAAGCGTTGCGTTATCGGAACGAAAGAACAATTGCTGCTCGGGATAAGGGTCGGGATAAAACCTGAACCGGCTGCCCGATAAATTCTTTTCAAGAATCTTTCCCATATCTGTTTTTTCATATCCACTCAAATAGGCAGAATTATTTCCCCATTTACTTTCTGTTCCAATCATCTCAATATTGAACATCGCCATCACCTTTGCAGGATCGAGTTGCCTGGAAAAATATTCCGATCCATATCCGCCGGATTCCTCAGCAGTAAACGCAACAAACAATAATGTACGTTCATTATCTTTCAGTTGACTGAAATATTTTGCAAGCATAATAACTGCTGTTGTTCCGGAAGCATCATCATTCGCTCCGTTATAAATAGAATCGTTTTTATCATTTGGTTTTCCTATTCCGAGATGATCATAGTGACCGGAGAAAATAACGTATTCATCTTTTTTACTTTTACCTGGCAAAACCCCTATTATATTACTGGTCGGTTTTGATTCGGCTATTTGCTGTTTGCTATTAATTGTAAACTTTTGGGGATCGGCCACTGTAAGTACAAAAATTGCATCATGCTCCGATTTAAATTGTTGTTCCGCAAATGCACGCAAACGTGAAAAATTTTTGGAGAATGATGTATCAACCAATACCAGGTAATTTTTATCGCGCTGAAGACAGGCGGTTAATTTAGCAATAAAACTTTCACCCGCTTTGATAAATACTTTTTGATACCCGCCCGCAGCATCGATCATTAAATCCGGTGTTGAAGTAAATGAGACAATATTTTTTCCATCAATGGGCTGGCCGTCAAATTCGCCGGAAGCAGAAACAAATTTTGATTTTAATATAACGAGAGGCTGCCTGTAGCTACCACCATTGTTCCATGTGTGAAGACCCATCGCTTTGAATTCATCGCTTATGAAATCTGCGGCTTTTTCAATACCTGCGGAAAAAGTAACGCGTCCCTGCATATCATCTGCCGACAATTTTCTCTCTACTCTTTCAACTTCTTTAACGTTGATAATAGAATTAATATCCTGGGAAAATACAAGTCCGGTTAAGGAAAGTAAAAAAATTAATACAGATGTTTTTCTCATGTTTGGTTTATTATTATTAAAAATCCCGCAATGCGGGATTAATCTGGAATCCGTGCGTCTCAGGCGTACGGAACTGGTGGGTGATATTTCCCATCCGCAATTTCTTCTCTCCGCCCTAAAGGGCGGAGCTAATGGGTAGCATTCCTTATTCGCACATTTGCATATCCGCACATCCGCACATTAAAGACTCATCATTTCTTTAAACTTCACCGTTTGTCTTCTGCTCACTTCTATCTTTTCACCTCCTTTCAATTCAAGTAATAGTCCTCCGTTGAAATAAGGTTCAATTTTTTCGATCAGCCGCAGGTTCACAATATGCTTGCGGTTTGCACGGAAAAAAACTTTTTCATCCAGTCTTTCCTCCAATGCGTTCAGGGATTTCAGGATAAGCGGTTTATTTGAACTGAAATATACTTTGGCATAATTACCAACGCTTTCGAATAAACGAATATCAGAGAGTTTTACAAACCAGCAACGTTCGCCATCTTTCACAAAAACCTGGTCATGCTCATGAAGCAGGCTGCGGTTGACAGGGATATCATCATCAGAAATTATTTCCCGGTCCTTCCCTTCCTCCATCTGTAATTTATGAATGGCATCAGCGAGGCGTTTGGGTTCAACCGGTTTCAGCAGATAATCCAATGCATTTACTTCAAAAGCTTTCAATGCATAATCATCGTAAGCTGTTGTAAAAATTACATCAGGGGCTTTGTCCAGTTCCGCAAGCATATCAAAACCTGTTTTGCCAGGCATTTGAATATCCAGGAAAATGAGATCGGGATTGAGACTATCTATTTTTTCTATGCCTTCATTGGCATTGGCTGCTTCAGCAACCACTTCGATTTCCGGAAAATCCAGCAATAATTTTTTCAGTTCATTTCTGGCCAATCGTTCGTCATCAATAATAACTGCTTTGATCATATTTTTTATTTAGCGGGATCAATAGGTATCAATACAGTCGCTTCCACGGTATTTCCTTTCAGTTCCCTGATATCGAAATTTGCTTTCTGGCCGAATAACAATTGCAAGCGATTCTTAGTACTTATCAGGCCAAATCCATCTCCATTGCATGAACCATTCAGATGCCCCGTATTCCGGATCACCAGTTCATGATAATTATCTTTAAAATCGGAAATTATTTTCACCATGCCTCCATTCAACTGCTTGCTGATACCATGTTTGATGGCATTCTCTACAAGTGTTTGCAACATCATTGGTGGAATCGGCTGATTGAGGGTTTCAGCATCAATTTCATATTCTACCTGCAACCTGTCTTCAAATCGTATATGCTCGAGTGCGAGATAATCCTTCACGATATTCAATTCTTTTTCAAAAGAAACAGTTTCCTGTTTTTCCGTTTGCATGCTGCTGCGCAGAATATTGCTTAATTCAGTAATGGCTGTACGTGCGCGCCCGGGATTTTCATCAATCAATGCCCGGATACTATTCAATGAATTAAAAATAAAATGAGGGTTGATATGCGATTTGATCGTTTTTAATTCCAATTCTTTTACCAGTGATTCCAGTTTCAACGTATCGAATTGTTGCTTACGGCTTTTTTCAATATAATGGTAGAAATAATAAATCAGGGTCCATGGCACTATAAAAAAAGAATTTTCAAGTGTCGCAAAAAGCAGGCGGCTTAAAAAATCGAATTTCTTTTTACTGCTGGAGAGGTCGAATGCATTGATGATTCCAATCCGGAGCAGGCTGGCGACAAGGCAGGCAATAATAACACCGACAAAAAACTTGGGAAGTGCCTTCTCAACCGGCAACATCAGCCAATTGGATTTCTTTATGAATTCACGAAATAAATGCGTAGTCAATATCCCGGAAAAAAAAATAACTGCCTGTTGTTCCAGCAATTTAGCCGTTACTTTCTGATCATAAATGAATTGAAGCATGATGAACATAAGAATCACTAAGCTCCAGCCACCTATCTGACACCACCAATAATAACGAGTTGCGTTCTTCGGCATACCTAATAAAAATAATCAAAAAATGAATTCCAAAGCTAAGGGTTTCCCTTACGAGAAACCGGCGCTTTTGTATTAATGGCTAAATAGGGAAGTCCATCGGTTAAGTCAGAACCGGGATTTTAAACGATTAAACTGATTATCTGATCAGATCTGGTTTTTATCTTTTCCAAAGTTTACCTTTTCCAAAGTTTTAAACTTTGGAAAAGCTACAATAATCTGCAGGCTAATCAGTTTAATCGCTTAAAATCCCGGTTCTTCCCTATAAAAATGTATTTTTACACTCCAATTAAAGCGCGTTTGATGGAAATTACCCCAGGTTCTTTATTAGGAACCATTCAATCACCAGCCGAACTCAAAAAACTGAGCACTGAGCAATTACAGCAGCTCACCAATGAATTACGTCAGTATATAATCGATATTGTGAGTCTGCACGGCGGACATTTCGGCGCGAGCCTGGGCGTAGTAGAATTGACAGTCGCACTTCATCACGTTTTCAATGCTCCTTATGATCAGCTGGTTTGGGATGTAGGTCACCAGGCTTATGGACATAAAATTCTTACCGGCCGCCGCGATAATTTTGCAACCAACAGGAAATATAAAGGTTTGAGCGGTTTCCCTAATCGTAGCGAAAGTGAATATGATACTTTCGGTGTGGGTCATTCCTCCACATCCATCAGTGCGGCATTGGGCATGGCCATGGCAGCCAAGTATAAGGGAGAAACAGATCGCAAAGTTGTAGCCGTTATCGGCGACGGAGCGCTGACAGCCGGACTGGCTTTTGAAGGAATGAATCATGCAGGTGTAGCTGATACCGATCTGCTGATTATTTTGAATGATAACTGTATGAGCATCGATCCCAATGTGGGTGCATTGAAGGAATACCTGACTGATATTACCACTTCTCAAACTTATAATAAATTAAAAGACGATATCTGGAAGGCCCTGGGCAAATTGCCCGTAGGTGGTCATTTCAGTCGTGAAATGGCGAGTAAAATAGAACATAGCATAAAAAGTTTTGTCAGCAAAAGCAGTAATTTATTCGAAGCGCTCAAACTCCGTTATTTTGGTCCGATCGACGGGCATAATATTACCAAGCTGGTGGATACGCTCAATGACTTAAAAAATATTCCCGGGCCCAAACTACTGCATATTATTACGGTTAAAGGAAAAGGATATGCGCTCGCTGAAAATGATCAGACCAAGTGGCATGCGCCCGGTTTATTTGATAAAATCACCGGCGAGATTTATAAGAAAAAATTCGAAGTTCCGCAACCTCCCAAATACCAGGATGTGTTTGGACGCACGATAATAGAACTGGCAGAAAAAAATAAGAAAATATTTGGAGTAACGCCGGCGATGCCTAGCGGTTCCTCATTAAAATTTATGATGGAGGAAATGCCGGATCGCGCTTTTGATGTAGGCATTTGCGAACAGCATGCCGTTACATTAAGTGCTGGTATGGCCACCCAGGGCATGAGAGTATATTGCAATATCTATTCTACGTTCATGCAGCGTGCATACGACCAGGTTATACATGATGTTGCTATCCAGGATTTGCCCGTTATCTTTTGTCTCGACAGGGCGGGATTGGTTGGAGAAGATGGACCGACACATCATGGTGCTTATGATATTGCATATATGCGCTGCGTGCCCAATATGATAGTGAGTGCGCCAATGAATGAATCGGAACTCAGGAACCTGATGTATACCGCACAGCTCGATTCAACCAATCATCCTTTTGTGATACGTTATCCCCGTGGGGAAGGTGTGATGCCGGAATGGAAAACGCCAATGCAACAAATCGGTATTGGCAAAGGAAGAAAGTTGAAAGATGGAGAAGATATCGCCATCCTTTCTTTGGGTCATCCCGGAAATTTTGCGCAGGCCGCAATCCGCGAGCTAAGAACAGAAGGAATCAACCCGGCGCATTATGATATGCGTTTTGCCAAACCGCTTGATGAAGTTTTACTGCACGAAGTATTCCAAAAGTTTGATAAAATAATTACGCTTGAAGATGGAGCAATAACCGGAGGCTTTGGAAGTGCCATTCTCGAATTTATGATGGCACATGGTTACCAGGCCACTGTAAAAATGCTAGGCATACCCGACAGGGTAGTGGAACATGGTTCTCCCAAAGAATTGCAGAGGGAATGCGGGTTTGATGCCGCTGGTATAGCAAATACTGCAAGAGAGTTGATTAAAAATTCCATTCGGGTGAAATACTAAGGAGAATAAAAGTACTCCGCAGAATAATCTGCTTTTCCGCTTATCTATAATTGAGAGTAAATGTAAACATGCGAAGGAATACAATTATTTTCCTGCTGACATGCCTGTTTTGTGGTAATTGCTTATCACAACAATATCCTTTTATTCATTATACTCCCAAAGACGGGCTCGTAAATAACAGGACACATTTAATTTTCCAGGACAGCAAAGGACTTTTATATATATCTACTTACGGCGGACTGAGCATTTATGATGGTTCGCGTTTTACGAATTACACGACCGACAATGGTTTAGCCACTAACATGATCAATGACATATTGGAAATGGGTGATGACTCATTATGGCTATTTCCCAACGCAGCCAGGCTCCAATCTATAGTAAAAGGAAGAATCAAAGATCTTGTCACCAGTGATGGCTTTTATCCTGTTGTCAATAAAATGATTCGCTGCGGTGATGGTTCATTTTATGCAATGGCTGATGAAGGAGTTTTCCGGTTTGAAAAAAATTGTTTTAAAAAAATCAAGCTTACAGATGATACCGGGAAGGATGCAGGTGGTTTTTTTACTGATGGTGCGATGATAAAAAATAAATTGTTCAGCATCACCGATCGCATTGTACAGGCCCTTGCCGGACCCAGTCGTCTTATTGTATACGATCCCGAAAACAAAAAGACAATCATAAATAATTCCTTTCTTTTTTATTCTGTTTGTGAAACGCCGGGAGGAGATATATTGGTGTCCACGAGTATGGGAATAAAAAAAATAGATGAAGTATCTCTGAAGGAAAATAAAATCCGGTTTGCTGAAATGCCCCGCATATACAACCAGGTTGAAAAATATGACGCCGCAACTATGTATTTTGATAAGCAGCAAAACCTCTGGCTTTGCACCGGGGATAAGGTGATAAAAATGGATCCGGCAGGCGATCTCAAATTTTTCAGCGTAGAAAACGGATTACCGGTAAATAACCAGGTATCAGTTTTCCAGGACAAGGAAAATATTATGTGGTTTATTAATGAACAAACAGGTATCAGCAAACTGACGAATCAGCATTTCGAATATTATTCACAAATCAAACCTGGATTTTATACAAATGATGTCTATGCCAACAGCAGCACGGACAGTGTATGGTTCATGGATGCTAACACCAATACCCTTTTATTACAGTATAAAAAAGAATCGAAGGAATTCCGGTTGCCTAAAAATTTGTCATACCCGCCTTACAGGTTAATTGCAATGCATGGAAATAAAAATTATGTGACAGATTTATTCAGCGTATATCAATGTGATCTGAAAAATAAAAAAGAAGCAAGCCTTACCAAATTGTACACATATGATACAGTTAATTCTAATCTCGTAGTCAGTTGTATTATCCCGGATGGATACGGGAACGTAATTACATCGACGGAAAATTTAACAGTGATCACACGGAACAAAAAAATAATATCATTCCCATTGGGATATTTTTCGGATGGATTTGTGCTTACCTCCGACAATTATCTCTGGGTAACAACACGCGCTAAAAAATTATTTGTATTTCGCATACATCCGGATGATGTGGATCATTATCTTGAACTGCTTCATCTATACGATAAACAGTTGCCGGAAATGACTGCCAGATCACTGGCAGTCGACAAAAAAGGGAATGTATGGATCGGCACCAGGGATCGCGGATTATTCTGTTTATTTTTTGATGGACTTTCTCTGCGCTCCTGGAAACAGATAACTACAAAAGAGGGGCTTTCAGACAATTTTATTGCTTATTTGCATATTGATAGTGATAATAATATTTGGGCATGCTCCCGCGCGGGATTAGATAAGGTTCAATTGAAAGATGGAAAAATTTTTATAGAAAACATCACTGAAAGCAACAATATTTACCAGCATATTGAAAAAATAAATACCAGCAGGCAAGGAGTACATTGGATACAAACGGAAGCCGGTTTGATAAAAATTAGTCCTGCCCCAATCATTCAAAATAATTTTCAGCCAAAAATCATTTTCAGGGAAATCAATGAAGGCGGGAACAGGATCGGTCTCTCAGCCGGACCGCCTTCTTTTTCTTACAAAGAAAATAATATCAGTTTTTCCGTGGCAGCGCCAAGTTTTATAGATGAAAAACAAATCCGGTTCAGTTATTTACTGGAAGGCAGCAGTAACCGGAAATGGAGTGATCCTTCACCGCAGGCAGCTATTAATTTTATTAACCTCACACCTGGAAAATATATACTGAAAGCGAAAGCCATTTTTATAAACAGGCGATACCCGGATTCTGAAATTGTTTACTCTTTTGTAATTCATCCGCCCTGGTGGCAAACATGGTGGTTCAGACTGTCATTCGCTTTTTGCCTCGCGATCATATTAGGAATTACTACCAGGAATTATTACCGGCGCAAACTTCGCCAGCAAAGAATAATTCTTGAAAAGCAACAGGCCGTGGAAAAAGAAAGAACAAGGATCGCGACAGACATGCATGACGACCTGGGAGCCGGTTTATCAACCATTCGCTTTTTAAGTGAGAAAGTGAAAAGAAATACATTCAGCCAGGTGACCAAAGACGATATAGAAAAAATGCAAAATACTTCGAATGAACTCATCGATAAAATGAATGAGATCATCTGGTCAATGAATGAAAGAAATAACTCACTCGAAGACCTGATTTTTTATACGCGTTCTTATGCTATGGAATATTGTGAAGACAATAATCTTACCTGTAATATTCACGTACCGGAAAATATTCCGCCCTTTCTTGTATCAGGCAAAATAAGAAGAAATGTTTTTTTAATTGTAAAAGAAAGTCTGCACAATATTGTAAAACATGCCTGCGCTAAAAATGTGGATATTATCATTGAGGCTTCTGAAAACCTGAACATAAGCATCAAAGACAATGGAACAGGTTTAAAAGAAAATCATAAAACCACCGGAGGAAATGGCTTGCGCAATATGCGTAAAAGAATCGAATCGATCGGTGGAAACATGAATATTCAAAACGAAAGCGGAATTACTGTAATTTTAAAAGTTCCGCTGAGTTGATTTTGTTATTTTATTTATCGTTGTAGGATGCTGTATCTATAACGTTCATTCTATTGCCTCCTTTTTAGAGTATGACTATATTTATTATATGAAACCCGTTAAGATCTGCATTGTTGAAGACCTGAAAGAAATACGTGAAGGAATGGTTAGCCTGCTTTCCCTCGACGAACGTTTTGAAATGCTGAAAGCTTTTGGTGATGCTGAATCAGCAGCAAAGGAATTACCCCAATGGCAGCCCGATGTAGTGATCATGGATATCAATCTGCCAGGCATGAATGGAATTGATTGTATTAAAAAAGTGAAATCATCTTGTCCCCGAACTCAGTTTGTCATGTTCACAATTTATGAAAATGATGAAAAAGTTTTTGACGCTTTGGTAGCGGGTGCATCTGGTTATCTCCTCAAAAAAACACCTCTTTCGAAAATCGTTGAATCATTAATTGAATTGCATGAAGGTGGCGCACCCATGAGCATGCAAATCGCGCGTAAGGTAATTGAAAGATTGCGCGACAGTGAGGCACCAACTGAAAACGAAGAATTGACTGCTCGTGAAAATGAAGTGCTGCAATGTTTATCCAAAGGATTTTTGTATAAAGAAATAGGCGTCAAACTGAATATCGCTATCGGCACCGTTCGCCAGCATATTCATAGTATATACGAAAAACTGCACGTTCACAATCGAACGGAAGCATTGAACAAGGCATTTAAAAAATAAGATTGCTTATGAAAACGGTCAGACGGGACCGTCAGACCGCTGTTTTCGTCTGACGGTCCCCGTCTGACGAATTCTTTCTTCGGCTAATAGTCACCGCCTGACAACTCATAAACATTTTCCCGCTTTCTATAACGAACATTCTATTGACAGGTATGATTCGTGACAGTAGTTTTGGAAAAATGTTTTTCTATGCATCCCCGCCTTGTCCCTAACCGTTTTTGTTTGTTATTGTTAAGCATCGTATTGATAACTGGTTGTGTAAAAAACCCGCTCACCGGCAACACTTCGGGCAACGATGATCCGCCGGAAATCACTGCAACGGGCACACCTACCGGAACCCCGGTAACAAAAGCTATTGGCGCGTCGGGCGGCTCATTGGTTTCGGCTGATGGAAAACTTACACTTACTGTTCCGGCCGGTGCTCTCAGTAACAATCTTGATATCACTATTCAACCTATTACAAATGAGGCCCCCGGTGGCATAGGCAACGGCTATGACCTGCTGCCGAGCGGCACTATTTTCAATACACCTGTTACACTTACTTATCATTATACTGATGATGATATCAATGGAAGCAATCCATATTTTATCTATATCGCCACACAGGATAGTACAGGCGGATGGACAGAAAATGTTGTTGACAGGGATTTAGATACGGTAGGCAATACCGTTAGTATTACCACCCCACACTTCAGCAGTTATGTATTGGCGTCGAGCCTTCATTTAGAGTTTGGGCAAACTGAATTTCGTGAAGGCGAATCCAATAATTTTAAGGTTATGGAAACTTTTAATGAAAAAGATGAAACTAACTTGCAGGACCAGGACCCTAACCAGGATTATTTACCTCCTTTGCCCATACACAGAAAACAACTTGTGCCCAATAATGAAGTTAGCCACTGGAGCCTAAATGATCAGGGTGTAACCACCATATATGGAAATATCATCGGAACCGGAAGCAACGTTACTTTCACAGCTCCTGATCAAATTGACCAGGAACAATCTGTTAAGGTCAGCGCGCAAATAAGCGGCACTTTCGTTGCTTTCATCAAAAAGAAAAAATTTACATTTAATGAAGTCATCGTAATTGGTCATATTAAACTTATTCCGAGTAAATTTTCCTTCCAGGTAGAAATTAAATATCACATTGCAGGATCGAATCCATGCTTTGTGGATAATTATACAGATGGAGCAACTATGCAGGTTGATGTTAATAAGGATGTGGTAACCATCTCAAACTCAAACATTGTCAATCAACCGCCAAGTACATTTCCAACTTCGGGGCCCGATAATGATGGAACCCAAACCTGCACATGGGTACCTGATAATATAGGGCTAGTAAATATTACCGGTGCATCCGGTACTGTTTCGCCCGCTGGTAATGTTGGTCCGGGTGTAATAAAATCTGCACTCATTACTGTTACTCACCAGGGTACAATTCTTCCGGAATGGACAATAACAGATCTTGGAGGCAGTACCAGCCCATGGGGTGGAACCGCACTTCCGGGCTGGCCCCCGGTGTTTAATATTATACTTAGAGACTCAACCCAAGTGGTAACCATCACTAGTCCTCCCGTGGTGACTGGTCCTGAGATAGACGGAAAAATTACTATAACACCAATACATTGATTAAAAATAATTTTTGCCTGATTAGTAAATCAAATACACTCCACGCCCTTTAAAAATTTATTATGAAAAAATTTTATTCCCTGTTGCTCATCCTTGTTCCTTTATTTGTATTTAGCCAGAAGACTGATAGTACCATCAGCACTAAAAAAAAATCAAGCCATCATACACTTGGCATCGGTCTCAAGGCCGGACTTAATTTCTCCAATATCACCAATGCATCTGCCATCAATGCCAGCAGCCAAACCGGTTTTCATGCAGGTGTTTTACTTGATATTGGTTCCAAAGTGATTGCCTCAAGGATGGAGTTTTTATATTCGAAACAGGGATATGATTATTCCTCCGATTCAGGCAAAGGATCGGTTACGCATGGTTATATCGTGATGGCACAAATGGTTGCCATTAATATTACCCGGTTTGTTCAACTACAGGTAGGCGCACAAATGGGCTACCTGCTTAATGCAAAAGCAACCAGCAACCAGCAATCTACCGGCATCGCCTCAGTGGATAATATCCTGAGCACCTATAATCGTTTCGACTATGGTTATGGAGGAGGAATAGAAGTGCATCCCATCGCAGGCCTTCTTGTAGGAGCGCGTTACAGTGTCAGTTTCTCCAACCTCTATAAAAACGCATTCTCTGTTTCGAACAGCGGTTCTGCATCATATTCATCCGGGATCGACTTTAAAAATAATCTGGTGCAGGTATTCATGGGTTATAGATTTTAACAGGCCATGGTTTTATCAAAAGAAAGCATTTGAATAATCTTCAAATAAATTACTGAGTCCAAAAAAATGATCAGTTGCTGAAATAGCTTTTTTTTATGAAAAGCTATTAGTAATTTAAATGAACCTTATCGAATGCTTTGTATTCAAAACTCACGATACTGATTGCTTTCTTATTTATTGCTGATTCAGCACAATCACAATCTTCCTGGCGTATTGATCAGTTAACCATAGCCGACGGACTCTCTGAAGGATATGTCTACGCCATTCACCAGGACAAAAAAGGATTTATCTGGATTGGAACTCACGGGGGATTGAATCGCTATGACGGATATAATTTTAAGGTATTTCAATACCAACCTTTTAACGCCGCTTCATTAGGCGATAATGGAATTTTCTTCATACAGGAGGACAGTGCTACCGGCAAATTCTGGATTGGCGGCAGTTCCTGCCTGAATGAATTTGATCCGGAAACATTTACGAATACACGATACAGTTATAATAACCAGCAACTGGAATTTTCTGATGGGATTTTTATCGATAACCATGAAATGCTACTTGCCTGTGAATATGGTGTATTGCTATTTAATACAAAAACCAAAATCTTCGCAAAGGTACCGGTCTTTGATGAGCACAATAACCAGGTGATGATTACAAGGGTTGAAAATACCTGCTCGGATAGAAAAGGTAATTACATGATCATGAGTAAAACGGGGGTTTTCTTTTTTGATACGCTTACGAGAACCTGCAAAAGGAAAATCACTCATTCTCCCGACCTTTCAGCATTTTATAATTATGAAATTTTCAATGTACTGGAAGATCATCTTGGCAATTATTGGATTGCAACCAATCGAAAAGGTTTGATACGGTTTGATCCCATTAGTAAAACAATATCCACAATGCCTTTGCCTGCTCCATTGAAAAATGAATCCCTGCGGTTCGATGTTGTAATGGAGGACTCGCAACGAAATATATGGGCCGGCAGTACAAATGGTTTGTTTAAAATTAACCCGGTCACCCTGGCAGCGGAATATTTTTCATCTGATAAAAGCAAACCTTTTTTTCTTTCCCACACAGAAATCAATGTAATCACGGAGGACAGGAACCATTTTATGTGGATTGGTACTGTGGGCGGTGGAATCAATAAAATGATTCCCCAAAAATCAGGTTTTAAAAATATTCTCATTGCAAAAGACAATGGGGGCAAAAAAACGGGCACCTATATCATGGCTCTGCAACAAAAAGACACCAATATTTGGTTTACCAATATTTGGGATGAAGTGGGGAAAGTGAATATAACAACGGGACAGGTAACCATACTTCGTAAACCCGATTTGCCTTCACATTATACATGGTACACTGAAGGTACAATCGTAAAAAATAGTAATAATGAGCCTGTAATATTGAATGGTGAGAATTCATATCAGCTGATCGAAAAAAAACCTGGTAATATTTCCATTCTCACAAAGCCTTCGCCGGGATTATCGCATATTTACCGGTCAAAAAACCAGCATACTTATTACTTAATGAGAGCAACGGTGTCAAAAACATTTTGCCGGAACGATACTATATATGGAAATGAATTTTTTTATGATGCGATCGATGATAATGCCGGAAATATATGGATAGGCAGCAGCAAAGGGCTGTTCAAATTTAATCCGAATAGTAATGAGGTGATGCAATACACGCATGATGATAAAAATAATAAAAGCATTTCATCCGACTTTATCTATGCACTTGAAATAGACAATAGTTATCAAAATATATGGATGGCAGCTTATCATGGCGGTCTTTGCTCTTACAATATTGCAAATGGCGCATTCCGTCATTACGATAAAGATGATGGATTGGCCGATAATATTGTGTACGCACTGGAAAAAGATCATCATGGAAATCTGTGGTTCAGTACGAATGCCGGTATATCGAACTACAATATGACGACTAAAACTTTTCATAATTACAGCAAAGCAGATGGCCTGCTAAACGATGAGTTTAACCGGCGTTCAAGTTGTAAGAATGAGGATGGATGGATTTTTTTCGGCGGCATTTTTGGAATTGATTATTTTCACCCGGATAGTATCGTAAAAGATAATACAATTCCTGTTCTCGCATTTACAGGCTTCAGAGTCTTTAATAATGATCGTATACCTGATAACAAAAAAACATTCCCACAAATCGAATTGGACCATAGTGACAGTTATATCAGCATTGACTTCGCAGCATTGGATTATAATGATCAGCAAAAAATACAATATGCTTACCGGTTGAATAACGACACGCAATGGATTAAATTAGGACACCAGCATAATCTTGCTTTTGCCAACTGGGAAGCGGGCAAACATTATCTGCACATATGCTCTTTCAATGTGGAAGGCACCCGGGTGAATAATGAAATAAGCTGCCTGGTGATCATCCATCCGCCCTGGTGGCAAACATGGTGGTTCAGGTTGCTGGCCCTAACAATTGTAGCAGGAAGCTTGGTATTGATTATCCGCAGTTATCTGCGAAGCAAATTACAAAAGCAGCGGACAGCACTTGAAAAGGAACAGGCGATTGAAAAAGAGCGCACCCGTATTGCCACGGATATGCATGATGATCTTGGCGCAGGTTTGTCGCGAATCAGGTTTCTCAGCGAAAGTATTCGCCTGAAAAAACCGGGATCAGCGTCTATCGAACCCGAGATCAACAAAATATCTACCTATAGTCATGAGATGATCGAAAAAATGGGAGAGATCGTATGGGCACTGAATGAAAAAAATGATACCATTGCCGACCTGCTTGCATTCACCCGCTCTTATGCGGTGGACTACCTGGAAAATCACGGTATTGCCTGCCAAATGGAAGTTCCGTCAGACTTGCCGCTGATTTATATCAATGGAGAAACCCGGCGCAATATCTTTCTTTCAGTAAAGGAATGCCTGTTTAATATTGTGAAACATGCGAACGCATCACTGGTTATTATTAGTTTTACCATCAACAATCAATTACGTATATGCATACACGATAATGGAAAAGGAATCGACTGGGAACATATCAGGCCGCATAGCAATGGAATTACCAATATCAAAAAAAGAATGGAAGCGCTGGAAGGATCAGCAGAATTCATTGTACAGGAAGGGACCGCTATCTGGCTCAGCATTCCTGTCAGCAAGCCGCTTGCCGATGCCTGATCAGGATGAGTTCCTAACTTTCGTTATATTGTTTTAACTATAACACCGGTTTATTTTTACTTATGTTGATTACAGTAGCCATAGTGGAAGACCTCGAAGAAATCAGGGAAGGACTGAAAAGCTATATCGATCCTGATCCTGAATTCGCGATTGCATGTACATGCGGCACTGCGGGTGAAGCGCTGATTGCATTGCCCGCCAATCAACCCGATATTGTGATCATGGATATCAACTTACCCGATATGAATGGCATTGACTGTATCAGTGCAGTAAAAGATGATTGTCCGCATACACAGTTCATGATGTTTACCGTATACGAAAATGATGATAAAGTTTTCCAGGCGTTGCAGGCAGGCGCATCGGGATATCTTTTGAAAAATGCAACTCCGGCTCATATCGTTGAAGCATTGAAAGAATTATATCATGGCGGTTCACCAATGAGCCCCAATATTGCGCGCAAGCTGGTGAATATATTCAGGCAGGAGAAAAAAACAATTACTACTTCCAGTTTATTGGGCAGAAGAGAAAACGATGTGTTGCAATTGCTCGCTCAGGGATTATTATACAAAGAGATCGCTGCACGGTTGTCCATCACCGTTGGTACGGTGCGACAACATATTCACTCTATCTATGAAAAATTACATGTACAAAACCGGACGGAAGCCCTGAATAAGGTTTTTAAAAAATAGAATTTCCCGAATGCAAAACGGTCAGACGGAGACCGTCAGACCGGAGCAAACCCTCGTCTGACGGTCTCCGTCTGACGATACCTTAAACGCATCTTCCATCTTCATTTCCTTTCTTATCTCACACCAACTACCCGTACCCTAACTTTTATCATATTGACAAGCCTCGTTTTGAGAAGTAGATTTGGAAAAAGTTTTTTATGAAATCATTTTCCCACCCTAAATCTTTCCCACTTATTATTCTTGGTTTGATTTTAGTTTTTGGTTGTAAAAAGGTCGACTCGCCTGGCAACAATCCTCCCAATAATCAACCTCCTGCTATCACACCGGTAGGCACACCTGTCGGGGATAGTGTAACCAAAACGATTGATGCAAATGGCGGATCAATAAATTCTGATGATGGAAGAATGCAATTAACTATACCAGCCGGTGCACTGTCGGCAAGTACTGATATCAGTATTCAATCTGTAACCGATGAAACACCCGGAGGCATCGGATTGTCTTATCACCTGATGCCTGATGGAACAACATTCAGCAAACCCGTCACCCTCACTTTTCATTACACGAAGGAAGATGTAAATGGCACTCATCCGTATCTTCTTTATATCGCGTACCAGGATAAAACTCTTGCATGGAAAGCTGATTTCAAAAAACGAAATGTAGATACTGTTGCAAAAACAGTTAGTCTGGACATCAGTCATTTCAGTATTTGGACGATGGGTGACAGGATCGTTTTAAATGCATATCCTTATGTAGTAAGTGAAGGAGAGACAAGCGCCCTAAGTGTTGTAATAAGCGATCCTGGTGATAATGCAGGATCTGGTGTTGGTGTTGGTGGTGATGACTTGCCAAGTCTGCCGGTCGCAACCCCATTGCCAAACGATGCGGTAAGTAATTGGAAAGTAAATGGTGTTGCCGGAGGAAATAGTAACGATGGCACGGTAAGCGGTTCTGGCAGCATAGCAACTTATACTGCTCCTCACCCGATCAATGACGAAAGGACCGTGCAGGTATCAGCTGAATTGAATTATCAAATAACATATTGGAACAACGGAAGAGCGGTATCCTCGGTTAATAGACTGATTTTATTTAAGGATATTACCCTGCAGGCGAGCAACTTTGAATATCACTTGCATGTGGAATTTGACAGAACCTTTTATAGCACCACGGTTAATACGGAATATAGTGATATAGCAGACATGGATATAACCATACATGGTAATGATATCACAATTAGTCCTGCCACGAATAGAGCAGCTTCTATAATACCAGCTTCTACCCAGGAGGGACTATGCACCAATACTTACCTGGCCGGTCCCAATGGCCGTATTAACATTACAAATGCTATAGGGTTTGTGGGTACTTACGTAGGTGATGATCCAAACTATAAAAACAAAAAAGTATTTGACATTCAATTGGCAGAAGACGGTTGTTACGATATCGGGTGGGATTTTAGCTGTCCCCCTAATAGTGGTGGCCTCTCAACACATATAGATCCGAAGGCTTTGAACTCTTTTTCCGAGGAAATCTCTTTTATTCTGCAAAAATCGGATTCAACAATTACCTATAACCCCAATGACCAGGAAAAGACGGTATATAAATTAACGCATACAAATTAATGCATACGTAAGTCAAACTACTTTTCCAAAGTTTTAAACTTTGGAAAAGTAGTTGTCGTATGTTTTAACGTTTTCGCTTAATCGCTTTTCCGTTTATATTGTTGGGCCTGGTTTTGCTTTTTGGTTATTAATCAGCAAAAGTAATTGACCATAACCGTTATATGTTTCCTTAAATGCCATCGGTCAGACGGGGACCGTCAGACCGGAAGTACACAGAAAGACGGAAGTACTTATTTCATTGGGGGTGATAATATATCCGGTCTTCCGCCAAGCCTGGTATTTAAACTGGTTGATTCTACTCAATCCATTAAAGATGAAATTGGACACAGTATTATCACGATAACACCAATACATTAATCTTTAAAAATAACATTAATTTATCGGCAATTTTAGGTATTCACCCTTTCGGGTGATTCAACATCATTCAGACAGATTCACCCTTTCAGGCGATTGTTCAGGCATCGACAGCAGTTTACTTTTGAATTATCCATCCGCTCCTTGTAAACCATCACCCTAAAAATTTTCTTCAACCTAAAACTTAATTTATGAAAAAGTTACTGCTGTTCATTTCTTTTACAGCTTTGTTATTCATTAACATGGAGGCTCAAAAAAAAGATAGCAGCAATACAACGAAGAATGCTAAACGAAATGGCATCGGGATAAAAGCCGGTCTCAATTTTGCAAATGTTACAAATGTTTCATCCATCAATGGAAGTAGCCAGACAGGTTTTCATGCAGGACTATTTTTCGGTTCATTCAACAAATCAATCATTGGCTTCCGCACGGAATTGATGTATTCACGCCAGGGATATGGATATTCATCTGATTCATCAAAGGGAGCTATTAAATTAGATTATATCACCTTTTCACAACTGCTGGCGATCAATGTTACCAGGTATGTGCAGATACAGGTGGGTGCACAAATCGGTTACCTGTTACATGCAGCCAATAACACGGAATCAACCGGTATTGCTTCAGCCGATAAAATAATCAGCTTTTATAACCGGCTCGACTACGGTTTTGGTGGCGGAGTGGAAATACATCCAATTGGCGGATTCCTGATTGGGGCACGTTATAATATCAGTCTGTCTAACTTATATAAGGAATCATCTTTTACAGATCCAAATAATAACAGTTCATCAGTACCATACAACAGCGGTATCAACTTCAAAAATAATGTTGTTCAAATATTTGTCGGTTACCGTTTTTAATCCTCATCTGATCGTCCCGGTCTGACGAAAAATAGTTGTCGATATATTTTATCACCTCAAAGTGGTATAGAAAAAAGATAAACAAAGCCATTAAACCTTTCCGCCGGTTGCCCTGACCGGCTTTTTTCTTTCACACTGTTTTCTCTTCTTTCAAATGCTTACATTTAGTAGCAAATCGCTGCCATGCGTCGGCCCCGCCTTCATACCATCCTTTTTTTGATGTGCATTGCATTATTCTATGCCGGCGTTGCACAAAAAATCAATCCATATTATAATTTCAAACACCTCAATATTGAAAACGGACTTGCTGAAAATATTGTTTATCATTTTTTGCACGATAGCAGGGGTTATATGTGGCTTGGCACACGCAACGGTATTACTCTATTTGATGGAATAAGGACCATCAATTTCCAGCACAATGACCAGGACAAAAAAACAATTTCGGGAAATTTTATTACACGTATCCTGGAAGATTCGGATCATCACGTGTGGGTCGGCACGAATGCCGGCATCGATCGTTACGATCAAAACAATAACAGCTTTATACATTTTTCCATTCCAATGGCCGATGGAAAAAAGGAAGACACATACTGCGTGTTATTAGGAATTGTAAACCAGTATGATTTATGGTTTATTGATACGAAAGAAAAAGTCATAAAAATTTTTCATACAAAAAACGGGAAATTCAACATAGCCTTTCCTACTGATGCGGTTGATGGCACATTATATGTTGACCAAAAATCTAAAGCAGTAAATATCTGGAGTTATTTGAGCAATGGCACCACGCATTATGTTTTTGAAAAAGATTCATTGAGAAAACAGCAGCATTTTTTTTCTGGCGAACTGAACAACGTAGGACCATCGATGTTGATATTTCACGTGTTCCTGCAAAATGATACTGCTGCCTGGCTTTCCACTTCAAAAGGACTGATTGAACTTAACCCTGTTTCACGCCAATATAAAATTTATAATGAAAGAAATGGTGAAGCTGTTTTGGAAGCTCGCTTTGCAACCTTATCACCCCAGGGATTATTATGGGTGAGCACAGGAGGTTATGGCATTTACACTTTTGATACAAAAACAAAAAAGTTCATCGATAATTTCAGGAATGATGTTCTTGATCCTTACAGTATCTGTAGTAATAATATCGTTTCATTGTATTTCGACAAAGTAGAGGACGTATGGTGCGGGAGTTATGGCAAAGGCGCCAGCTATGCAAATGTGGAAACAAATTTTTTCTCAAAACATCTTTCCAAAACGGAACTCGATCACTGGAAAAAAGAAAATAATATTTTTTGGATCGGGGAAGACAAGCTGGGGAATTTCTGGTGCCTGCTCCAGGATGTGCGTGGTTTCTGGCTCCTTGATTCATCATTAAAAATAAAAGATTACCGGCTTCCTTTGTTGGAAAACGGGAAGCCGTTGAATGCATCTGTATATCAGCTCCTGTTTGATGATAAATCTTCTGCATGGTGCGCAACGGACAGGGGCTTGTTTCATTATGATATTTCAACAAATAGAATGAAGCAGGTTCATTATGCGCAGATTTCCCAAGAACTTTTTGGAAGTTATTGGGCAAATGTGATAATACGGCTGCACGATAACTCTTTTTTATTTTCAACTTTCGGAGGTTTATATCATATAACCGGGAAAAAAGGAAATGAATCTATCGAACCTTTTTCTGAATTGAACAATAAACCTTTCAAAAGTTTTGATGTGATTTTTGAGGATGCCGGTCACAATATTTATGTAAAGGATATCGCTGAAAACTTCTATATGCTTTCAGAATCTGCGCCCGGAAAGTATTATTTGAAAAAAACATTTTATCTCCAAAGTGATGTGTTGAAAATGACTGAAGACAGTCAACAGGTTTACCTGGCAACCAGTACGGGGCTTTTTGCGCTGAATAAAAAAAATCTTACTCTTAAAAAATCACCAATTAATGACCGGCTTGCTTTTTCATCCGTGAATGATATACTTGTCGAAAACAACAAGACCTGGATATTTGGAGAAAAAGGATTATACTTTTTCAATGCTGCAGAAAATTCCGGGCGCCTGTTCTCCACCGAGGACGGATTGCCATCGAATGCATTCAAACCACTGAGCATTATTTACACGGCCGCGGGGCGATGCATTGCCGGTACTACGAATGGCCTGATTTCGTTTTATCCTGAAAAATCCGAAGATATCCTTTTCCCGCCCAGGACGCAACTGATCAATATATACGTCAATGATTCTTCCAAAGGTTTTGTTCCGAATCCGCAGGAAATTTCAAAAATTATTTTGCAGCACGATCAGAATACTTTTTCATTTGATTTTTCCTGCATTAGTTTTCAGCATGCAGCCGCCTGCACGTACGAATACAAACTCGATCACTACGATGAAAACTGGATAAAAAGCGGAACCACGCATTATACACGTTATAGTAAAATACCTCCAGGCAATTATACATTTCGCTTACGCATATCCGATGCAAAAGGAAACCTGAGCCCATTCACCAAGGCTATTGATATCCAGATAAAAAAAGCGTTCTGGCAAACGAATATTTTTAAATTCATCATGGCAGCTATATTTGTTTTGATAATATGGTTGCTGATCAAATGGTATCTCACAACAAGAATACGCAAGCATCAGCGCGAGTTCGAAAAACAACAGGCGATTGAAAAAGAACGGACCCGTATAGCAACTGATATGCACGATGATCTTGGTGCAGGTCTTTCCCGCATAAAATTTCTCAGTGAAACAATCGGCATGAAAAAGCAATTACAGCAACCGGTTGAAGAAGATATCAGCAGTATCGGTGGCTACGCGAATGAAATGATTAGTAAAATGGGAGAGATCATCTGGGCCCTCAATGAAAAAAATGATTCACTCAGTGATCTTTTATCCTACACCCGTTCCTATGCTGTCAATTATTTACTTACAAACGGAATTCAATGCCAGGTAAATGCACCGGCAGTTTTCCCTTCAATTTTCGTGAGCGGCGAATTTCGTCGCAACATATACCTCAGCATTAAGGAAGCGCTTCATAATATTGTAAAATATGCACAGGCAAATAAGGTGATCATTCAGATTGATATCGGGAAAAAACTGGATATATCAATCCAGGACGATGGTGTTGGTTTTGATATCAAAACCGTGCGGCCATTCAGCAATGGACTTAACAATATGCAAAAAAGGATGAGGGATATAGGAGGCTATATGGAAATTGTACAAAAAAAAGGAACAATAATTACTCTATCCGCCCCATTACCAACATAACTTTCATACTATTGCCAGTTATGAATATTCATATTATTTTTCAATTTATTCAATGCCTGTTACACTTGCTATAGTAGAAGATCTTGATGAAGTGCGGGAAGGATTAAAAAATTTCCTTGCGCTAAGCCCTGATTTTAAAATATTGGATACTTACAAAACAGGGGAAGACGCATTGATAGGCATTCCGATTAATCAACCCGATATCGTGATCATGGATATCAATCTTCCGGGTATGAGCGGCATAGATTGTATAAGGAATCTTAAGAAAAAAATAGTCCGTACCCAATTTATGATGTTCACTGTATATGAAAATGATGAAAAGGTTTTTGAAGCTTTAAAAGCCGGAGCGTCTGGCTATCTTTTAAAAAATACCGGCTTGATACATATTATAGAATCACTCAAGGAACTGCATGAAGGTGGTTCACCCATGAGCGCCAATATTGCCCGCAAACTTGTAAAAAATTTCCAGGAGCAATCTCAAAAGGAAATTCCGGCAAATATAACATTGTTGTCTATGCGCGAAAATGAGGTACTCCATTTTCTTTCACAGGGATTATTGTATAAAGAAATTGCCGATCAATTGGGCATTTCCACCAGTACGGTACGACAGCATATTCATCGCATTTACGAAAAACTACACGTGCAGAACCGGACCGAAGCCATTAATAAGGCTTACGGGAAAAATTAATTTCTCTTTTTATTTTTTAAGATTCCTATTCAGATCATATAGTAGATATGTTCTGTGCAAAAATATTTTGGCTGGCATCACACGAATGTTAAATCCAAATACAAAAATGATGCAGTACGATAACTTTTGTTCTATTAAGAACTTTTGTTCTATTGACGCGAGTAGACCATCATCGTAGTTTTATCAGAAATTTTCCACAATGAAAAATTTCTCTTTTTTCGTTCTATCCTTGTTGCTGATTTTCTGTGTCTATAGCTGCAAGAAATCAAATTCTGTTTCTTCAAACAATGGAAATAATAACGGACAGCCAAAACCAACAGCTGTTGGCACAGCAACCGGTGCAAAAACAAGTAAATTAATTCCAAAAAGCGGCGGTAGCATTACCAGTGACGATGGATTGTTAGAATTAGTTTTCCCCGACGGCGCACTGGCAAGCGATGATACGATTACTATTCAGCCAATCACCAATAACTGCCCGGGTGGCACTGGTACTGCATATCGGCTTGGCCCTGAAGGCCACAAATTTGATCAGGCAGTAACGCTTAAATTCCATTATAATGATTCCGTTTTAAAATCAACACAGTCACAATTCATGTTAATCGCAACCCAGGACAGCAGCGGTATTTGGCTTGTAATCGACAGTGTCAGCAATGATACAGCACAACATGTGCTTTCCGGTAAGATTCATCATTTTAGTGATTGGACCGAGGTGAACGAAGTCGCCATCACACCGGCCTCGGCAACATTAAAAAAAGGAGAAAGTATTACGCTCTCGATTATCAATACGGAAGTGGTTGATTGGAATATAACTCCAGAGCATATTCCGGATGGTAATCACGCGTTACTAAAAGGGAACAGCTCCACATGGGCTGTTAATGGAGTTACAAATGGAAACTCGGAAGTAGGAACCATCACAGTTAATCCTGATGTTTCCCCTCTATACGATTTTGTAAAATATACTGCGCCAAACACCACTCCGCCACGCGACAAAAATCCCGTTCTTGTATCAGCAGAATTTAACCAGAAGTTGATTATTGAAGATGACGCCGGAAGTTGGGCCAAGGCGAACAAGGTAATTCTGTATGCACATATTTATATCATTGATGGCGGTTATCATGTACAACTCAGTTTCAAGGCGGATACTGTTAATGAAGCATACGCAATATGGAGTTGGAAAGACGAAGGAAGTTTTGATGTTGTGCTATCCGGCACAAGCGGATCTGTAAAAAATATAAGTAATACCGGCGCGATAATCGGGCTTGTGTCAAACAATTCTACCTGCAATTCGTCGGTATCGCCTGGCATCGGGCCTATTAACATTGTTGATTCGGGTTTAGCGGCCGTAAATCCTATTTCAAACCAGATTACTGTCATCTTTAATTCACTCGATCAAAAAAATTACATAGAAGGTCCAGTATGGAATTATTCCTGCCCTGGCAACAACAATGGTCAAACCGGAGGCGGATCGGGACCATCATTTCCGGCATACATACAATTTAATATTACAGATTCAACGCAAACAATAGTTGCAGGGCAATACACTACCGTGGTGACACCAATAAAGTAACCAACGAATATATTTATAAGTAAAAAGCTATTATTGAAGGCAAGGCGGCCGTACCCTTTCTGTTGTTAAAATTAACGCCGATATATATGCGTAGTTATAAACAATTTCTACAATTTATTATCATAACATTTTTATCTGTTCGTGCACAATCTCAATCATGCGCAGTCACTGATGACATAATGAGCGTAACGGGGATCTGGAAAAAAATAGAAGACTTTATGGAGCCGGGGAAAAATTATAAGCCGGAAATGAAACCCGAAATTTACAAGAGATTAAATAATATTCAGCAGATCATTCAGTCGGCTTATTCCCAACCCAAAGGCGCTGAAGTGCATTGGAAACGGGACATCATGGGAAACCCGCTCGCAAGAAGCAACTGTGTTACTTATGCGCTGAATGTTTTGATGCTTGAGGATTATTGTGATGTTGCCGATCATAAAATCAAACATGAAGATGAAACCGATAATTTTCTTGATGTGTACGTGAATTTTCCCGGCGGATATTTTTTGTTCGATACGGCTATGAGGATCGGGCGCATGTATGTTGCAGAGATGTACTATAGAGTAGGGAAAATAAAAGACGTTGATCTTTTTCAAACTTCACTGGTAAGAGGCAATTCAAGGTTTATCATCATTTCCCGTAATGGTCAGCTGCCTTATATACCTCTCACAAGAAAACAATACCTCACCGCATTAAAAACAAAATTACAAAATGAGGAAAAAAGTATGATTGAAAGATCATTCAGTGTAGCGAAAAATGATGCGGAGAAATCAAGAGCAGAACAATATTCGAAAAGTCAATATGAACCAAAAATAAAACGGGTAGACGATTATCTCTCCGGTGCAACTGAAGATGACCTGAATCAACTGGCGTTTGTTAAAGACATGCTGGATTTTAAAAAATTTTATACTGAAAAAGAAGGCGGCAGGATGACTGTTATCGTCAATAAGGATTATTTTAATAACACCCTTGATCCCTTTGCTCCGCAATTTTTATTGATGCGATGGGAATGGAATGATGGAGAAGGCCCACCCGGCGGTTTACTTAAACCGAAGCCACCGGATATGAATGTTTGCTGCCGTATATCAAAATATTATAAAGAAAGTATTGAAAATAATCTTGACATCTCCGCATTGCAGCAAATGCTGGATAGATAGCGATTTGATAGAGTGGCGGCGCTCTGTAAAAGCGGGTTAACTTTTGTTCTATTGACTTCGGCTGTGATTTGTTATAGCTTAATAAAAAAATGAAACCGATATAAAATATTTTGTATGAAGCCATTCGCCATTAACCTTATCCTTTTGTGTTTCGTTGTTGGTTCGTACGGACAAACCAGCAATGAACCGGGTGCCAAAACTCCTGACCCGAAATTCCTGAATCATATTTATTATTATGGAAAAGATACGCTGACCGATCTTGAGCAGGCATCTGCGCACATGATCAGCAGAACAAAAGCATTGGGTTACGGAGGAAGTGAAGGAGGTTATTCGATGGACGGAGAAAAATCCGCAGTGCGTTTTAGTTCTGGTGATAATATCCGTTTTGCGGTAAAAATGGATGTGCCGATGGGCGACCCCTCTATGATGATGAGGTTATATAAATTCACTGCAAAAAAAGGGAGCCGGGAAGCGATAGTAAGCAGCCAGGCTGGCCGGTATCAAAAAGGAAAGAATCACGATGATGCTGACACACCATATAATATTGAAAAATCAGGAAATGATACCTATCTCATTACAGCAACCTCCAAATTGGCTCCCGGCGAATATGGTTTTTTAAATATGATGATGATGCGTGGAGGTGGTATGAAAGTAACCTATACTGTTTTTGCCTTCGGAATAGATTGATAACGCTGCCCACTATTCGTATTTTAATTTTTACTACATGTTAACCACCGTTTAACGGGGTGAGCATTTTTTTGAAATGACTTTGCATACTTTTTATCGGTTGATTTTCGTTTTACCGGCATATATTCTTTATTGGCCCGTTAAACCCGGATGCATTTGCCCGGTCTTACTAACAATGAATTTTAAAAAACAAAACAAATCAACTTTATGAAAAGGAAATTATTTGCAAGCGCATTGATATTGGCCCTTATAGGCATTGGATCTGCAGCTTCTGCACAAACAGCAACCCCACGAGTTACTAAACGCCAGGCAAACCAACAGGCGCGTATAGGCCAGGGCGTTAAAAGTGGTGAATTGACTCCCAAAGAAACACAACACCTTGAAGCAAGAGAAGCCAAAATCCAGCATGATAAAAAAGTAGCAAAATCAGATGGCACCGTTACTCCTGCTGAAAGAGCAAAATTAAATCATGAGGAAAACCGCACCAGCCGGGCCATCTATCGTCAAAAACATGACGCACAGCATAAGTAACCAATGAATATATAATTACGACCTAAGATACATACCTAAGCAATGAACCCCTGAAGATTTAAAAGTCCCGGGGGTTTTTTCTTTGTAAATCTTTAACAGATTAAATTCACCCGATTATATGGATTGAAAACAGGAAGGAATCTCTAGTATAACCTACATCCTTGCTGTATGAAGCTCTTCGTATATTCATTCCTGTTTGCATTATCTGTTTTATGTTTACTGTTTTTATTTGCCTCACGCCATGAAAATCATTCACCTAAAAATATTAACAGATATAAATTAAATGATCAACCGGATTCTGCTGAAAAATCGAGGATTATCCAAAAAGCTGTAATAATTAAAAAATATATAACAGGAAAAAAACTCAATAATAAACATTGCTTTTTAATTGATATGAACCTGCCATCAGGGAAAAACCGTTTTTTTGTTTTTGATCTTTCCAAAGATTCGATTGTTCTTGCCGGTTGCGTGGCGCATGGACATTGTAAAAAAGGGTTCTGTCCAACAGCTATTTTTTCAAACCAGGAAAAAAGCTGTTGCACGGCACTGGGAAAATACCGGGTAGGCGCACATTACAATGGTCAATATGGCCTTGCCTATAAATTATACGGACTGGATAGTAGTAACTCCAATGCATATGCGCGAAATATTGTTCTGCACGCTTATTCTTGCGTACCTGAAAAAGAAACCGATCCGGTTCCGATCTGTAACAGCAGCGGATGCCCGATGCTGTCTCCGGGGTTTTTAAAAAAATTACAGCCTTATATAGATAAAGAACCTCAACCTGTGGTATTATGGATATTCAATTAGCATTATATCGACTTTAATTGTCGTGTTTTTTCGTGAAACCGGAAACGATAAACGTGAGGTGTCAGGTTTGAAATCTGACGTTTCACTTCTGACGATTCACGATTTTTAGTCAAATGAAAACAGGCCTGAACAGTTTAAATTCCGTCCGGCCTGTTATGATTTTCTGATTTTTTTTAATATTCCAGCACACCCATCTTACCTGTTTCATAATCGACGATGGCTTTTTGTATTTCTTCAAAACTATTCATCACAAATGGTCCATAGCTTACCACCTTTTCTTTAATAGGCAATCCACCAAATGCAATCAGTTCTGTATCTTCAAGAGCCGTAAATACAAGTTGATCCCCATCAATATTAAAATCTACCAGCTGCCCTGCTTTTGCTTCTTCATTCACAACTTTTATTTTTCCCTGCATTATATAAAGCGCAGCAGCATGAGCTGCATTTACAGGCAATACAAATAATTTATCCTGTTTTAATTTTATGTGATAATAGAACATCGGGGTATGGGTTACTATTGGTGATATTTGTCCATTGTAATCCCCTATCAATACTTTCAGCCATGTATCACCGTTATTAACTACCGGTAATGTGGAAGAAACATAGTGTCTGAATGAAGGTGCAATTGATTTATTTTTTGACGGCAGGTTGATCCATACCTGCATCAACTGCAATTTGCCGCCGGTTTTCAAAAAGCCATCTGTAGGACCTTCGGAGTGAATAATACCAGAACCGGAGGTCATCCAATTTACATCTCCACCTCTCGCAACCTGTTCGTGACCCTGGCTATCCCGATGGAAAAATTCTCCATCCAACAAATAAGTGACCACTTCAAAACCCGCGTGTGGGTGAGGTGCTATGCGGATAGAATCACCGGCTTTCACATCTGTGGGTACCATGTGATCTATAAACAAAAAAGGATCCACCTGTTTCAGGTTGCGTGTAGGCAACGCTCTTTTTACCCTATTTACACCTACCATTTCAGTTGTAGCAGTTTCAATATGTGCTATTGTTCTTGTTGTCATATAAACTCCTTTTAAGAAAGCATCGGAACTTCAATGGCTAATACTTCTGATGTTTTAGTTGCTTTAATTGTAAAACCATCTGTTTTTGAAATTCCTATTGCGTCTCTTTTTCCTATAGTTTTATTTTCTACATTAATTTCGCCATCAATTACAAAAAGATAAATTCCATTTCCCTTAAATTTTGGTACAAATGAAATCTCTTTGCCTTCTTCCAGATTTGTAAGAGCAAATCTTGCATCCTGGTTAATCCACAATGCTTTTTCTTTTTCATCCGGACTAACCACAACCTGCCATTTATTAATACGGTCCTTTGCATCGAACGTTAACTGACCATAACGGGGATGTATATCCTTTTCCTTTGGTATAACCCATATTTGCAGGAAATTTGCGGGATTTGTTTTTGAAGGATTGTATTCTGAATGACGAATACCACTTCCGGCGCTCATGATTTGCACATCGCCTGTACGGATAATGCCATCCGTACCGGTGCTATCCTTATGTGCCAATGACCCGTTTAATGGAATTGATACAATTTCCATATTGTCATGAGGATGGGTATTGAAGCCTGCACCCGCTTTTACTATGTCGTCGTTCAAGACGCGCAAAGCACCGAAATGAACTTTTTCGGGATTATACCAGTGACCGAAACTGAATGAATGGTGGCTGTCCAACCATCCAATATTGACCTGGCCTCTTTCTGAGGCGGGATGAAATACTGTTTGCATATAATAAATTTAAAACAATGTTTAAACATCAATTATAATACCAATCTTATTTTGGCAGAGGGTAGCAGCTCATATAAGACCTTTCGTCAGCTGATATGCCTTGGGTTTTGGGGATCCTGGGGAATATTTAATAGCATATTGTCATCCTCCCGGTTTTCATTGAATTCAAGGACAAAATTATTTTTTCCTTCTCCTATAAGGATTCGCATATATCGTTGCTGGATGAGTTCCAGCAGAGATAAAAAAAGGAAAATGGCATGAATCCTGTTTTCGCAATTTTCAATGATCTTTTCAAAGGGCAGTACTTTTTCTTTTTCAACGAGAGCCAGCATATAATCCCTGCTTGCTTCCATGGTATAGTTATATTGCACAACGGTATGAACCGGTTTGTTATTTCTTTCCTGCACCCGCAGCAATACCCGCTCAAATGTTTTCATCAATTTGAACAAAGTGATATTTTGGATTTCCGTGCCCTCTGAAAATTCTTCCCCGATTTGAGATAATTCTTTTTGAAGATTTCCGCGTTTTACCATCAGCATGCGCATAGCTTCCATTTCTGCCATACGCGCAGCTGCTTCTTTATATCTTTTATATTCGAGTACCTTGTCAATGAGTTCCTGTCTCGGATCGATTTCATTTCCCTGCTCATCGAGTTCTTTGCGTGGTAGTAACATTTTTGCCTTGATCCGCATCAATGTTGAAATAAAAAGTATGAACTCACTTGATAATTCGATATTGAGACTTTCCTGGGAATGTATATAATCCATAAAGTCCTTGATGATATTATTGATAGGGATATTATATATATCCAGCTCGTCTCTCTCAATAAAAAATAATAATAAGTCAAAAGGACCTTCAAACTGGGATAATTTGATTTGATAAGAAGCAGCGTTCACTTTAATAATTTTTAACTGGAATAGTACGGTTATTTAATTCGGGCCGAATATGCAAATGTATGAAATCAGCCTACAAAGAAACGCGATTAAAATTTGACTGCAATCCCGATTCCCATTACTTCCTGAATTTGAGCAGCGGGGCCTGCGGCAGTTCCATCACCCTTTACCGTTTTTACATCATTATCATAAACAATGTTCAATGTAAAAGTCATGGCTAAAATTTTGGTGATTTTTACTGCCAGCAGATTGGTCCAGTAAATATCAATATTCTGTGGGTCATGCCGGTAATTGGAGAAAAGATCCAACCGGCTTGTATATTGGGAATTTGCTCCAAGTTTTGTTGTGTATCCGATGGAAGCATATGCGCCTATTTCCAGCTTAACGTTTTTTCCGGAATCAACACCAAAAGCCGCGACGCTTGCCAGCGAATCATTATTGACAATCACCCATCTTGCAGTTATAGGAGAAACAAATACTGAAAATTTATCGTTGGGTTTATAATTTACCCCTGGTGATAATAGTATATAAGCCGGAGCAAAGAAATCCGAAGTTAATATTCTTTCATTATTATCACGATATGCATAGCCATTTGCAAATTGTGTTCTTACATTAAAAAGTGCGCTTATATACCAGCTTTTAGCTATCTCATATCCATACTTCGAAAGAAAATCAATGCGGTCATCTGATTTTCGTTTACCCAGGCTCGTTGTACTTACGATTCCAAATCCAAGATCAAGTGTATTGTCCCATGAATTTTTATCCTTTTTATAAAACGCATATGCATTTAAAAAAGAAGTAAGCGCCAGCGAAGATTTATCACCTCCTGCCGACCAATTGCTCAATGCCGCCTGATTAAAATTGAGTGTGAACAATCCGCCTTTTTTCCAGATTTTCGGAATCGTGTCATTGGGATCCTTTTTTACTGTTTTTTCCGATTCGTTTTTCAAAACCTGTACAGTTTTATCCTGGGCATACAATGAAAAAACAAAAAAAAGGATAACTGTGGCTAATGAAAATTTTTTCATAGAATAAAATTTTTCTGATTAACAGGAATTAAATTAAAGTTGAGGGTATAAAATATTTATACTTTTTTTAGTTCATCCCGGATCTCCATAAGTAGTTTGTCTGTGCTGGATGCTTCTTTTGCAGAGGGAACTGTTTTCTTTTCCATGCTCTTTACGGCCTTTAAAATAAGAAACAGTATAAATGCAATAATGATAAATTTAATAATGGCTGATAAAAATTTACCGTACTTGACAGAACCCCATGTAAGTTTGTCCAGGTCCTGCGCATTTGCTGCTTTTAAAGCGGGGGTTAACAACAAAGGCGTAATTACATCGTCTACCAAAGACGCTACAATCGATCCGAAAGCTGCGCCGATGATTACGGCTACTGCAAGCTCAACAACATTCCCCCGTAAGGTAAAATCCTTGAACTCTTTAAGTATACCCATAAAAAAGCAGTTTAGATGTTAGTTAATAAAGAGTAATTAAAGGTATTACAAAATCCGGGAATATTTTTCAGATTGGTTTCATTTAATTTTCCGTGTATACGATATAGTTAAATGTTGAACCAATGGAAGAAAAAGAACTTATTAAATTAAGCGAGGGTTCACCAATTATAGAAATTATTATGGCCTTTTTTCAAACGAAATATTTTCTGTAAGAGGCTGGAGATAATAAAAAGTGAAATGCACTCACATGACTAAACGCAATTTGAGCAATAAATTAAACGGACATGATTTCTTTTTCTTTTGAAGAAAGATGTTTTTCAACCAGTAAGATGTACTTGTCTGTCATTTCCTGCATTTTCTTTTCTGCATCTTTGGTCAGATCCTCACTCATTCCCTGTTTTAATAATTTTTTTATATGTTCGATGGAATCACGCCGGATATTACGAATCGCTATCTTGGTATGTTCACCTTCTCCATTTGATTTTTTTACATATTCCTTCCTTCTTTCTTCCGTTAAGGGAGGCATAAACAAACGGATGGTATTACCATCATTTTGAGGAGTAACTCCCAGGTTAGCGCCAATGATCGCCCTTTCAATGGGTTGCAACATATTTTTTTCCCATGGCTGAATAGTCAGCGTGCGGGCATCCATGACCGATATATTTGCAACCTGGCTCATAGGTGTAGCTGAGCCATAATAATCCACAGTAAGTCCGTCCAGCATTTGAGGATTCGCTTTGCCCGCTCTTATTTTAATAAGTTCATTTTCGAGATGATTAATCGCTTTTTGCATGGAATCCTGTCCATCTTCCAGGATCAGTGCTAACTCGTCTGACATATAAAATTAATTAACAGGGATGCAAACTACAGAAAAATATTTATTGTACATGAATATTGAGTGTTGCCTTTACCTTTTCCAAAGTTTAAAACTTTGGAAAAGGTAAAGGCAACACTCAATATTCAATTGTGCAGTCAATAAATAATGTTTGCTAATTCTTTTGTTCCAGGATTGTGTCCTTGATAAGCGATAATAATTTTGACTCTTTGATCTTTCCGTTTTCATGTTCGCCATTTTTTGACACAACCAATCGTGGCTTGGAACGGGAATAATATGTTATGGCGATAAAACCAAAAAAGAATGCAAAAACAGAAAGAATAAGTAAGGTAGATCCCAGTGATCTTCCGAAATAAACCAGTGCAACCAAACCAAGGTTCATGGCTACCAACAGAAAAGTAATTGATTTGTGTGAAAGACCTCTGTCGAGTAACAGATGATGAATATGATTTCTATCCGGGCTGAAAGGAGAACGGCGTTTAAATATCCTGATTGAAAACACTCTGAGCGTATCGAGCAAAGGAATCATTAGAATTGTGAATCCAATCGCTGCAGCTGATTCCAATGGCTGAGCAATTTCTGAAGTAGTAGCGGGTTCAATAAATTTAATAGCAAGGATGGCATTGATAACTCCTATTAATAATGAACCTGTATCCCCCATAAATATTTTAGCAGGCTGAAAATTAAAAATCAGGAATGCAAGTAAACTGCCTGCAAGAGAAAAAGAAAGTATATAATAAGATGGCATATTCACCTGTAAAAAGTAAATACCAAATAAAACGGATGACATCAATCCGAGGCTCCCGGCTAATCCATCCACTCCATCGATAAGATTGAAGGAGTTGATAATAACAATAACAGTAAAATATGTAATAAGCAAGCTAAACATTTCAGGCAATTCATGAATGCCGAAAAAACCATCCATATTCCTGATCTGTATTCTTCCATAATAAACAATAAGGAAAGCAGCCAATACCTGTCCAATAAATTTTTTAATGGGGGAAATGACAAGGATATCATCTTTCAGACCAAGAAAGAAGATAACCAGGGATGCTGCTATAAAGTATTGGAATTCATAAGAAGCTTTAAAATTGATCGTCAATAAACAACCAAATACAAAGCCTGCAAATATTCCGATTCCGCCAAGAGGAGTAATAGCTGTATGATGTATTTTCCGCTCATCAGGCATATCGAACAGCTTTTTCATTTCGGCGACATTAATGATCACCGGAGTGGCTAAGAAAGTAACAGTAAATGAAATAGCAACTGAAAGTATGACATCAAACATGGGCCTCATTTTGTAATATGAAAATACAATTCCCTTTCTTTATTTACTAATAACGTAGCTAGCTATCTAAGGCAGCTATTAATCAGGTAATTCATACTTTAACCAAAAAAACCTAAGGCGACAGACTGGATGAATTCTATGGAGCGAATAGGAAAGCAAATTAAAGGAAAAGTTTAATATTAGGATAAATAAATTCCTTTAGATTTGCTGCCTGTATTTGAAAAATACTTTTATATGGCTGATTTAAAAGCAATTGCTTCTCAAATTCGCAGAGATATTGTTCGCATGGTTCATGGAGCCTCCAGTGGGCATCCCGGAGGTTCGTTAGGTTGTACAGATTTTTTTACAGCCTTATATTTCGAAATCATGCAGCACAATTCAAAGTTTACAATGGATGGCAAAAATGAAGATATTTTTTTCCTTTCCAATGGACATATCTCCCCGGTTTTTTATTCATCACTGGCAAGATCAGGTTATTTTGATATCAAAGAACTATCTACTTTTCGCAAACTAAATTCCCGCTTACAAGGTCATCCGGCTACACATGAACATCTTCCCGGAATTCGTATCGCCAGCGGCTCTCTTGGTCAGGGCATGAGTGCAGCTATCGGGGCGGCGCTCACTAAAAAACTCAATAATGAAAAAAATATTGTCTTTTCTTTACACGGTGATGGAGAGCTTGATGAAGGACAAATATGGGAAGCACTGCTTTTTGCCGCTCATCATAAAGTGGATAATCTTATTTCCACAGTTGACTGGAACCATCAGCAAATAGATGGTCCGACAGATAAGGTAATGAGCCTCGGAAATATACGTCAGAAATTCGAAGCTTTTGGCTGGACTACCCTGGAGATGAATGGTAATGACATGGATGAAGTAATTGCCACATTGCACAAAGCGAAAGAGCTGACTGGGAAAGGAAAACCTGTAGCGATTATGATGCATACGATTATGGGCAAGGGTGTTGATTTTATGGAGAATGATCACAATTGGCATGGCGTGGCACCAAATGATGAACAATTAAAAAAAGCATTGGCCCAGTTGCCTGAAACACTCGGAGACTATTAACCTGAATATTGAGGCTAGGATCTCAACTCAATCGGCTCCGTCGCCGCCTTACGGGAAGGGAACCACGAAGCAAGCAGTGCTACAACCAGGATAGTGCTTAACACTAACAAAAAATCTGTCGCAACTAATTTTACGGGATAATGATCTATAAGAAATGAGTCTCCCTGTAAAGGAACGAGTTTGAACTTTACCTGAAGCCAACATATTATAACTGCTAAAAGAATACCAACGCCGCCGCCAAGCAGCGCAAGCAACATCCCCTCATTCAAAAAAATTCTTTGGATAAAATGATTGTCCGCTCCCAATGCTTTCAATACCTGGATATCTTTTTGTTTTTCCAGTACCAACATGGTCAATGCGCCTACCATATTGAATGCAGCAACAACAAGGATCAGCGTCAAAACACAATAGATCACCCATTTTTCTATGCGCATTACACCATAAAGATTTTGATTTTGCTCGTAACGTGTTTGAACAAGATACCGGTCGCCAAATATCGTTTTCAATGTTGATCTGACTGCATCGGCCTGTGTAGCATCTTTGATCGCAATCTCCACCCCGGTGTACTCGTCAGCTTTCAGTCCAAGCATTTGTTTCATAAATCCAAGATTGGTAATCGCATATTTATTATCGAAATCCTGCTGGATAACAAATGTACCTGTAGCTGAAATATTTGAAGAACTCACTGACTCCATGGGATCAGCGCTATTTGAATGGTCAGGTTTTTTAAATAGATAAACAGATAATGGAAGAATGCTCCGGTCCGATTCAATTCCCAAAGCATTTTCAACACCTGCGCCCAATACAACAGAAGGGTTTTCGGTAGTTCCCAGGTTAAACTTTCCTTTCACTAATTTTTTTGATACGCCGGTTATATATGTATAATTACTGTCGACACCTTTCAAAACAACAGGTTGAAGTGCCTGGTATTGTAACAGGGCCTTGTCCTCTATCACTAATGAGTAAGCGCGGATTGCTGATGCATTGTTCAATTGTTGCAGCTGATCGGCAGAAAGCGTGATGAACTTACCGTTTTTCGGAGATATTTTAATATCCGTATAAAAAGCGGAATACAAAGATTTAACCAGGTCCTCCAATCCGTTAAAAACACTCAACACAATGATCAGGGAAGCAGTACCGATGATAATGGCAGTTACACTTACCCATGAAATAACATTGATGGCATTCGTTGATTTTTTGGCTTTGAAATATCGCCAGGCAAAAAGAAATTTCAATGTTGATTATTTATTTATTGCTGTTGTTGATCGCCGGGTAATTCCTGGTTTTTGATTTCTTTGAACAATGCTTCGATTTTATCGACATAATCCAGCGAGTCGTCCAGGAAAAAACTTAATTGTGGCATAATGCGCAACTGGCGTTTTATAGAATTGACCAGTGCCTTTTTGATTTCCCAGGCACGTTCTTCAATTTTTTTCATAGCAATTTTTCTATCCTGTACTTTAAAAAAGCTCAGGTAAATTTTTGCTTCTGAAAGGTCGGGAGATACTTTCACAGATGATATGGATACCATGCCTCCGTCTACCATATTCAGCCCCATATGCTGAAAAATACCACTTAATTCTTCATGCAATAATGCTGCAACCTGCTTCTGTCGTTTTCCTTCTTGCATAATCGTTAACAATTTTCAATGTAAATTTACGCCTTATTCAATTGCAAACCCCGTCAATGGTCAGTACCGAGACGGAAGTTATCAGCAATTTGCATTCTTTTTAACGACCACCGGAACCGGAAGGGTTGCTAATATGCCTGGAATAACTAATTCAATGAAACGATTTTCCATTATTTTAAGATACCTGCAGGATCAAAAGCAAAACATAACTTTCTATTTTATTTTCAATTTACTTTCCGTATTATTTTCTTTGGTTTCTCTTGCTATGCTCGCTCCTTTTTTGCAATTGCTTTTTGGAAAAGAGAAACTCAGAGATGTTGAACCAACATTTAATTTTTCTGCCAACGGGCTACTGGAATACATTAAATATGTTTTAAGCAACCTCATCAAGCAGCACAACGAAGTTTACGCGCTGGGAGCAATTTGTGTAATCATCATTGTATCGATTTTTTTAAAAAATATTTTTTTATACTTCTCTTACCGCGTACTGGCACCTATGCGTAATAAAGTAATGACAAGATTAAGAGCCGATCTGTATTCAAAAATTCTTGAATTACCGATTGGCTTTTTTACTGAACAGCGCAAGGGCGATATCATCAGCCGCATGAGCAACGATGCCAATGAAATTGAATGGAGTGTAATGAGCACACTGGAAGGTTTGATCAAAGAACCGATCACAATCATTATAATTCTTGCAACACTGGTATTTTTAAGTCCACCTTTGTCTTTATTCCTTTTTATACTGCTTCCACTTACCGGCTTTATCATTGGCAGAGTTAGCCGTTCATTAAAAAAGCAGTCCACCATTGCCCAGGAACAATTAGGGACACTGATGTCCATATTAGATGAGACATTGGGCGGACTAAGAGTGATCAAAGCATTCAATGCTGAAAAATTATTAAAAAATAAGTTTTTTAGTACGAATAATTATTTGAACAACGTTCGAAATAAAATTATGTTTCGCAGAGATATGGCATCGCCCATGTCCGAATTCCTTGGGGTTATTGTACTGAGTTGTATATTATGGTTTGGTGGAAGACTGGTGATGGGTAATCATGCAGGCGGACTGCAACCGGAAGGCTTTATAACTTATATAGCCATATTCACGCAAATCATTAATCCTGCTAAATCTTTATCTACTGCATTTTATAATGCACAACGGGGTAGTGCTGCAGTCAAACGCATTGAAGAAATATTAAAGGCTCCTGTTACGGTTCAGGAAGCAATCAATCCAACAATATTTACATCGTTTACAAACAGCATCGAATTTAAAAATGTTTCTTTTGCGTATGATGATGCAGTGATCCTTGATAATATCAATCTTAGAATTCAAAAAGGAAAAACAGTTGCATTGGTTGGATCATCCGGTGCGGGCAAATCAACACTTGCAGATCTGATTCCACGCTTTCATGATGTTACGCACGGAGAGTTGCTGATTGATGGCATCAATATAAAAGAATATTCATTGCATTCATTGCGCAGCCAGATGAGTATTGTAACACAGGAGCCAATTTTATTCAATGATACCATTGCCGACAATATTGCTATGGGAAATTCGGATGTGAATATTGCAGTTATTGAACATGCTGCCAAAGTAGCCAACGCTCATGATTTTATCATGCAAAAAGAAGAATGTTATCAAACCAATATTGGCGACCGGGGAAGTAAATTGAGCGGAGGCGAAAGACAAAGACTGACCATTGCGCGTGCTGTTTTAAAAAATCCACCGATTCTCATACTCGATGAAGCAACTTCTTCTCTTGATACAGAGAGTGAACGGCTCGTACAGGACGCCATTGATAATATGATGCAAAACCGCACTTGTGTTGTAATTGCACATCGCCTGAGTACCATCCGCCACGCAGACGAAATTATAGTTTTGCAAAAAGGAAAAATTGTTGAACGAGGCACGCATGAACAATTGATAGAAAATAAAGGCTTTTATAAACGGCTGGTAGATATGCAGGAAATAAAGTAAATGTGCGGAAGTGCGAATGTGCAGATGTGCGAATTCCTTAGTACGATCGCTCAAAAGAATTCGCACATCTGCACATTTGTCAGAATTTTCTGATCAAAAAAACACCTGCTATCAACAATATCGCTCCCGCTATTTTCCCCAGGGAAATTTCTCTGACGGTTGTTCCTAGCCAGCCAAAATGATCAAAAAGTATTGCTACTGCCATTTGGCCTGCTATCACCAGGCTAAATGATAATGCCACGCCCAAACGTGGCAGGAGAACAACAATTCCCGCAACAAAAAAAGCACCTAATAAACCGCCTATCCACATCCACCATGAAGATTGCCGGAAAGGAATTTCATGTAAACTGAACTGACGAGTGATTACCAGGTACAGAAGCAAAGCAATGGTGCCCACCGAAAAAGACACGAATGCCGATGCAACTGAGCCGCCAACTAATTTGGATAAGCGTGTATTGATAGTTGCCTGCAGAGGAAGAATGGCACCTAATAAAAGTGCCATGATAATAAATACAAAGCGGGATTGCATACAATGAATTTATATGTGAACAGAAATAATAAAGGGATTGTCCAAACGACAATCCCTTTCAAATATAAAATAGAATTGATATTATTTATTCATCGTCTGTTTAGCTTCGATACTTAATGTAGCATGTGGCACAGCTTTCAATCTTGCTTTATCGATGAGTTTGCCGGTTACACGGCATATGCCATAAGTTTTATTTTCTATACGCATTATAGCCTTTTCGAGATGATCAATAAAAGTGATCTGGCGACTTGCCATCTGGCTCAGTTGTTCACGTTCCATACTCATACTTCCATCCTCCATAGTCATATAACGGTTATCCGTATCGTCACCGCCCATTTCATCTTTACGGGTGATCAGACCCTGCAAATAATTCAGTTCCTTTTTTGCAGCGTCTAATTTTTTCATGATCAAATCTCTGAATTCAGCAAGTTCTGAATCACTATATCTCATAGTTGGTCCGGTTTGTTCGTGTTGAAATGTGTCTAATACTGATTTGGTGAATTCGGGTTCGTATTTACGAACTGTCTTCGTCTTCATTTCAGGTATAACTACTTTAGATGGTTTAACAGGTGGCAACGGCTTTTTAATTTCCGGTTTGGAAATAGTAACAGGAATATTTTTGACTTCATGTTTCTGTTCCGGTTTTTTAACTTCCGCTTTTGCAACCGGATGTTTGGCGATAGAAGCAGTAGCTTTTACATGAACCGGGACCGCTATTTTTTTAACCGGGTGTTTTATCACCACTGATTTTTTAGCTGGTACAGATTTCTTTGCCACTGGTTTGGGAGATGCTTTTTTAGGCATAATTTTTTTAATAGATTTTGGAGCCACCTTCTTGGCAGAGGCAGTTTTTTTTGCCGCAGGCTTCACCGGTTTCTTAATTGTTGTTTTTTTAGCGGGTTTAGTCGCTTTCTTCTTGGTTGCCATACTGTTAGGCTTTTTTTGTGACAAAGACTTTTAAGGGAACATCATTCACTTCAATTTCAGTGCCATTGGCAATTTCAGGTACCAATTCCAATTTATCTGCCAAAATTTCGGCGCAAATATAGTGATTAAATTGCGTTATAGATTCCTTAAGCGTCGTGGTTTCAGCTATTTTAACAAGAATTCTGTCGGTAAGCTCATACCCATTGTCTTTGCGAATCTTTTGTATCCTGTTTACCAATTCCCTTGCATTGCCTTCATTTTCCAGTTCAGGTGTAACATTTATATCCAGGGCTATTGTCAATAACCCCTTGGTGGCCACAGTCCAGCCGGGAATATCCTCACTGGTAATTTCAACTTCATCAGCTTGTAATATTAAGTGTACACCGGCAATCGGCAAATTATAATG
>Ga0137407_10000151_pt1 | contig 52293 bp, 37 predicted proteins | sample CZOMad2_2_16fung_FD_108410 | JGI IMG/M metagenome (GOLD analysis project Ga0137407, IMG submission 108410) | Vadose zone soil fungal communities from Angelo Coast Range Reserve, California, USA - CZOMad2_2_16fungal (Illumina Assembly) | ecosystem: Environmental > Terrestrial > Soil > Vadose... | reverse complement strand
CCGGGGGAGAATCGGGCTGACCCACGAACTCGGGAGGTTCCAGTCTAGAACGATCTTCTCCCTCGGCGGCTTACTTTGAATGAACAGCCCCGCAGCCGCCCATCAAAACCAAGATACAAGTCTAGGGTTGCCCTGATTTGACGGACAGTGGGCTTGGGGTCAAAACCCAAAGGCAGGGAGACGCGACCCCACTTCCACCCCCTAAGAACGGTTCCGTCTGGAAAGATGGCGGCAGCGTCCAATCTCTCGATAATAACGGATTCTAGAAATGAAGCTGTGGAAGAAATTAGTCCTCGTCTTTGCTAGCGTCAGCATTTATACGCAAGTTATTGCCGACATCCCCGAAGAGTTAAAGCAACACATCATCACTCATCACGATGCGACAGCCGCACGGTCGCTTCAAGGCGCTTTGCAACGTGCCGCGAGTTCCAACACAGTGTCGGCGTCTTCGTCGAAGGCGATATCGACAACCCGGCGCTAATTGTCGCCACTCTCAAAGAGGTGATGGACTCAATGTTGCAAACGCCGACCCCTCCAATTCAGCGCGGCGACGACGACAGTATCATAAGGGAGATGTCGACCGGTGGTTGGTCCAAGCCGCGTCGCACGCTTCCAATACGACGAAGAGTAATAGCGAGCTCAGAGCGGCCTTGAAGGCTTACGTCACCGCGGCAAACCTGCACTGATTCCAGTCAGAGCAGAAACCGGGCTTCGGCGGTTTTAAACGGCCGCTCCTTGAAGTTCCAGATGCTGCGACGCGATTTCGTGGATTTCAGCGAGGGAAGAAACGTGCTGGAATTTTTCGCGGAGGAATTTGGCGCTCGGGAAATTTTTCGAATATGCCATGAGGCGGGCGCGCATTGACCGCATGGCCTGATCTTCGCGGCCCCATTCTTCCACGGCGAGTTGGCAATGGCGCTGAATCAATTGCCATTTCTCTTCGATGCCGGGTGAGGGGAGATGTTCGCCGGTCGTGAGATAACGCTTCACCTGGTTAAAAATCCAGGGCGCGCTCATGGCGGCACGGCCAATCATCGCACCAGCAATATTCGTCTCGGCGCGCCGGCGAATCACGTCTTCACCACTCGTTAGGTCGCCGTTGCCGATCACGGGGATCGAGACGGCTGCCACCACTTCGCCGATGACTTTCCAGTCGGCTTCTCCGGAATAACCCTGGGCGCGAGTGCGTCCGTGAACGGCGACCGCTTGAATCCCGGTTTCCTCCAGGATTTTCGCGACCCGCGGCGCGTTGATCGAATCGGCATCCCAGCCGATCCGGATTTTCGCGGTGACAGGCAAGGGCGCGACTGCGCGCACCACCGCGTCGGCGACAGCCGCCAGCGCCGGGCAATCTTTCAGCAGCGCCGAGCCGCCATTCTTGGCCACGACTTTGTTCACGGGGCAACCGAAATTCAGGTCGATGAAATCCGGCGCGACCCAATCCACGACTTGTTTCGCCGCCTCCGCCATGGGTTCGGCATTGCCGCCGAAAAGCTGGACGCCGATCGGCCGCTCGCACTCATCGAAATCGAGATACTCACGCGTGCGATCGTTCCGGCGAAAAACGCCTTCCGCGGAAACAAATTCTGTCACGAGCACATCCGCGCCCCGTTCCTTACAGAACTGGCGAAAAATTTTGTCCGACACTCCCGCCATTGGCGCGAGATAAAGGGGAAAACTTGTCCCCGTAAACCAGCGAAGCTGACTTCTCATGACTGCCTAACTTCTCACAGGATTACGAGGCGTGCATGCGTTCGCCCGGCCGGTCAGTCTCGCTCGAGGACACGACAGCCGTCGCGGGCGTCGACATGATGAAAATGTTCAAGCGGTTGGCGTTCGCCCGGCATGTCCACTTCGAGAATGTGCTTCACGTCGAGCCGATCGAGAAGCGCGGTGGAAAGCGGGATCTTGATGTCGTAGGCCAAGCCTTCGGCCGCTGTAAAAACGGGCGTTTCGACGTCGGCGATGTGAAAATGGACCCATGCATACCGATCCGTCAGCGACCGGTGTTGGTTGGTCGGATCCAGGATCCGGAGCATCTCATAATCGGGGTTGCAACGCATTCCTCCACGGACCTGCACGCCGCACGCCTTCAAAAAGTCCGGAAAGAGTTGCGCCCGCAAAGTATCGCCGAGGACGATCCAGTTTCCCTCGGGATCCCTGCGGTGGAGTTCCGAGAGCCAATTCAAGACTCGGCTGTCGGTGATACCCGGCACGCCGCGAGCGACTGGGTTGACCAACGCAGTCGCATAAAGTAGCGGGATTATGAGAAGGAGATAGGCGGCGGAAATCGAGCGTTTCCAAATGCAGGCCGCGACCAGCGCGAAGAACAGGGCGGTAGCGACGACGGTGGGACCCGACTCAAAATGGCCAAGGCGAATGTTCGTTGCCTGGAGAACCGAAAGAAGAAGCAAAAACCACCCCGCGACAAAAAAGGCCGCGATTCGGCCCCCATTGTCTCGCCGCCCGCGTGAGAGGAAACGCACCAAGACAATAATGGTCGCGACGCCGACCACTAAATTAGCGCGGCCGGAGTAGACGTACGACCAGCCTGAAATGTTGGCGAGCCACGACGGGACGCCGCAGACCATGAACACCATGACCAGCATCGCGAGAGCGAGCGGGGCGATTACAAGTAAATCGTTCCGTTTCCGAACGGCATCGCGCACGACCGGGACTACGAGAAAAGGTGCGAGAAAGAGGAAACCCGTGGCTTCGCATGCATTCTCCAGTTGCTCCGGATAATGGTCGCCCGTCATTGAGAATTCGAGAAACGGATCGAAGAACCGATGCCAGGCGAATCCGCCGCCGGTAAATCGGACCTGACCGGGATAAGAGAGCAGCGAAGTGATCCGAATGATGCTCGCCACTTCGCGCCACCAGCACCATGTAATGAGCCCAATCAAAAGAATGGCGAGCGTTATGCAGATCAGTCGAAATGCTCGAGAGTCCGACGGTTTTGGTCGCGTAACGAAACCCGCGACCAGCAGCGTTACGGCAAGGTAAGCGAGAGGAAGCTGGAATCGCGGGTAACAGCAGAAGATAAAATTTTCGGCCGCGATGACGAAGCCCGCAGCCGCAATAGGAATCTGCCAGGGACGGCGCGCCCTGAACACGACTGCAACTAACCATAGGCCGAGGAAAACCATCGCGAGCATCTCCGGCAGGCAGGTGGGCGTGCTCCACCACCACTGAAGAAAGGGCGAGAACGAAATCAGGACGGCGCCGCCGAGATCGAGGAGCGTCTTGCCCCCGGTAAGCACGCCGAAGAAAAGAAAGGCGCTCAAAAGCAGGCTAAAGAGCTTGAAGTTCCAGTAGAAGGCAAAGGCGCGTTCGGAGCCGAGCAAGAAGAACGGCCACATCTGAGGCCGAAACCAAGTCGACCAATGCCGGACCGGCAAATTAGTCACCAGCGGTGTAACATCACTACCTACATTCGGATTCGACGCGTTGAATGCTGGCGTGCGCGCCGCTTGCGAAAAGATCCAGGGTGTTTGGATCAACCATTCGTCGGACCTAACCTCTTTCGGTGAGCCGAGCAGGAGACCGGCAGTTGGCATCTCGCGGTCTGCATAATACCGCCAAAGCGCGGTCGAGCTGCCATTCAGATTTGCGAAACTCGCTGCGAAGTAACCTGCAACGAGTGTTCCGACGACAACGGTTCTCAGGCGGGACGAATTCCACGAACGGTTGGTCGCTGGTTGCCAGAACATCCAGACGAGACCGAGGGCCGCGCCCGACAGGGGAATAAAAAAAATCCACTGCAACAGCTCAGCGAGGCGCGATGCTGGAAATCGCGAGCCAGGCGCGATGTGAAGAACCAGTGGCTCGATGCCGTTTGAATCGACGTGGATTATATCGCCTACCTGGCTGATCCGCGTCTCGGAAGTGTTCGGCGAATTCGGCGCGAGCTGGGCCGCTGTAAAAGTGCGCGCCGCACTTCGGAGAGGTTTCAGAATCAAGGAACGAATATCGAGCGAGTGTCCAAAGCCGAGGTTCACCAGCCGGAGCCCCTGGGCGCTGTTTACCTCAATTGGGAACCGCACCCGCGTGAAGTCGCCCGGCGCCGTGATGTCGCGCGGGGCGATTCCCTCCTGCCGGTTGCCATAGCCCCGGTTGTAGCGCAGTTGCAATCGGGCCGGCGCATCCGTTTTGATCTCCGCGATGACGGTAAATTGCGCGGGCCTCCAATGCACCTGGCCAACGAACGACAAGCTGCAGACCAGGGCCAATGACCAGATTGTGCGCGCGCGTCGCTTCATCGTTAACTTGCTCTGGGGCGGATCTTCGCACCGCTGAGTGTCGCCCTGCCCATCTTGCGGGTCGTGGCTGCGGATAGTCCTGAAATGCTCGTCCTCCATTATGTATTCGTTTGGCGGGATCCGCCCGCCCAACGCTCGATACAGCTTGGCGGCTTGTCTATTAGTAGTTAGGTTGCCGCAAAGCCGGACCCCACCCCGTGCCCCCGACGTTATGCCCCGGAAAAAACTAGTTTGCGCCTTACCGCCTCCGCGCCGGCCCCGTGGCAGACGCGCACCGGACGATCGTCAGCTTTTGGAAATACTTCGACGACTCGCGCTGACGCACCAGCGATCCGAACCTCAATTATTCTATCCATTGAGAGATGCGGCGCGCGAATTGGGCGTATCACTTTCGGCGATTTCAAGGGCCTACGAAGCGCTGAAGAAAGAGGGCATTCTCGGGACTATTCGCGCATCACGCACGGTGATCGAAGGTCGCGATGTCGCCCATCAAGTTAGTTTCAAGGGTTTCATCGGTTTGCCACTGTCCCTTTCTTGCTTCCTGGTCCTCCAGGATTATCGGTCCTTTTACTTTGCCCTGAGGCGCGAGTCACACCGGCGTGGTTTTGTAAGCAATTTACTTTTTTACAACGACGATCGCAGCGGTCGTGAGGAATTAGGCGAGATGCTGGCCGAATTCGGCGTCCAGTATGTAATTTGGTATTTGCCTCGAAACTCGGCAGTGCAAACCGTTCTGCGGCTCCGCGATCGAGGAGTCCGGGTTGTAGGTGTCGCTGACGGAACAGTTAGCTCCTCAATTTTCTGCAAGTACGAGATTCGAAGGGAACGCGGTCTTGTTGCTATCCTTCAGAGATGGCGAGAGGCAGACGGGATCCGGCACGTCACGATCATTCGATCTCATTCGGCTTCTCCGGCCGATGAAGAGACGCTCGCGCACGCGATTGAAACGGCGGAATTTTCCTACGACTCGATTTGGATCGACGCGGAACGCTCCGCCGAATCCATTTCTTCGCTCGGAGGAAAGCGAAGACAAGGTATTGTCCTATTGGGTAAGGCCGCGGCGATTGTTTCACTTAGTGCGCCGTCTGCTTTAGGCGAACTACTGGGACGCTGCCGGGTGACATTACTCGACGGCCCCACGACAGCCATTTCTGGCGCCGTTCCAGTCGGGCGTGTAGACGTGCTCGCGGTGAACTGGCAGATCATCGCGCGAGTGATCGTTCGCGACCTGGAAACAAAACGTGCCTTCGAACAGACGAAACCGGTGATTTTCGAAGCTGTACCTCGCTTTGGTATTCCAATTGGCGAGAGCGCGGGCAAGCTTTAACGGCTAAACTGCGCACGCAGAATCCCGATTCTGTACGCATTCTGTTTCAAACTGTTTGCATTCTGTCGCGCTCGACGATGACTGATCCCCGCATTATCAACGGCTCTTCAACTCCTATAAATCAATGATGCACCTCCATAAGAAACTTGTTTTAGCCTTAATCCTCTGCATTGCCGCAATCGTGCCACCTGTAGCGTCAGCCGGCGATGTCCAGCTCATTTATGATGACGGAAGTGTCTGCGCCAATGGTTGCGAGCAGATCCGGTTCAATAATCCTTACTGGAGCAATAGCCAGTATCCGCGGGTGGTTTACGACGACTATACTAATAACTACCATGATAACTATGCGACCGCGCCTTACTTCGATGGCGCGATCGCTCCTATCAGTTATCCATCGAATGGAAGCGTCAAAATTCGGTTTAACCTCAGCTTCGGTTCGAAGAACTACGAAATGACGTCGACCCTAACCGGTTTGGGACTGACGGCGAACTTTACGACCCCCCCTACCTTGAATCCGACTGCCGTCTACAGCGCGGTTCATGACCGAGGGACTGAAGACTTCGAATGGGCGGAATGGCTCTATGGCACATTTCGCAACGCCCAAACCGGGACAGTGTATGCCGGTATGTATAATGAGTACTATGGTGGCTCCTATAATGATTTCGTGACTGCTCCCAGCGTTTATACGGCCATGGGCGTTGCACGCTCCGATAACAACGGATCGAGCTTCTATAAGATCACGCCTTCTCCGGGCCATATCTTTGCTCGCACTAACTACCTTTACCCCAATGGCGGTGGCGCCAGCATGTTCGGCGGCATTTTCCAAAGTCCGGTCGATCAGATGTACTATGCTATCATCAATTCGGATACCAACCTGGGAGCAGCCTTGTTTAGAACCAATAATTTGGACGACGCGATGAGTTGGCGAGGGTGGAGCGGGTCGGCCTTCGACGTGTCTGGACAGAATTTGGGTGCCTCCTACTATCAAAACCTCGACGTCTATCCCCTCTATTTAGGTTGGAGCGATTACTTCAAAAAATACATCGCGATCACGATTGGAAACCTGACCAACGACTATTCATCAGTCGGAAACAACCTGGTGGTTTATAATCTTTCCGAGGACATGATTAAGTGGGGTCCACCGCGCAAGGCTATGTATAACCCGGCGTGCGGTCCCGACCACGCCTGCACCAACGGGGAAGGCGAAATAGGCGCCTACCCCTCAATCATGGACCCGGGATACCTAAGCGATACGAGTAACAGTACCAAAAGCAGCAACGGCATGACAGGGTCCCGGCCGCTTATCACTTATATCAAGCGCCCGAACGACACGGTCCATAATATTTACCAACAATTCGCTACCCAAAAAATCAGCTTCGAAGACGTCGTCTTCAACCGGATGGATAATTTTTCCATGCGCGGAGTGGTCGATGGCGGCGGCCGGTCGTTGGTTATGGGGTTTATTATGCAAGGGACCGAATCGAAGCAGTTCGTCTTTCGCGGCCTAGGGCCATCTCTTCCCAACATCTTTAGTTATCCACTGATCAGCAATCCGCGCATCTTGCTCTACGACGGAAGCCAGAACCTGGTCGCATCGAACCTCGGCTGGCGATCATTGTCGGCTGACGACCAAAATCTGTTGATCAGTAAAGGTTTGAACCCCAGCAGTGATGCCGACTCCGCGTTCGTTGTCACTATCGCTCCAGGGAACTATACCGTTGTCATGGACAATGGATACGGCATTGGCGTGATTGACGCTTTCGATCTCTCTCCCACAGCTGAGTCGAAGATCGCTGAAGTCGCGGTGAGAGGGTACGGCCAGCCGGCCGACGGCGCCCTGACAATGGCATTCTATTCGCGAGGCGGGCAGCAAGCTATCGTTCGGGGAACAGGGACGAGCACGCTGGCCCCATTTGGATTCTCTCCTGTGATTCCGGACCCCTACGTTGCCGTCTATGATGGCGCAGCCAATAACATCATCAGCAACGACAACTGGGGGACGGACCCGAACGCCGGCGTGATTCAAAGTTATGGCCTGGCGCCCGGTAACGGCGCCGAGTCGGCCACTATGTTTTCCACGCAAACGACCCTTCCGTCGCGCTTCTCGGCGTACTCGGTCCAGCTCCAAGGGACAGGGTTTGGTCTGCTCGACTTGTACAACGTAAATCCGAACTAGGTAACTCGCGGGCCCTACGATTTGAATCGCAGATCCGGATAGGCGCACCCCACCATGCGGAAACAGCGCAGTCGCCAAGACGGCGCATAGCGCGGGAAACGATGCGGAAACGAAAGGGGGTCGGTACATTTCTTCGACCGCCGAGAATTTCACGCGAAACCAGACACCGCCGAATTGGGGCGTGACTTAAGCACGGCCTCGATTCACTCCGTTTCCGAGTGCGGAGTGAGCTCGTGCAATCGCGGTAGACAAACGTCGAGCTTGCCGCATCGGTTGAAAGTGGTGACGCCGATTCCGAGCTTAGTCTGCATAACGGGAGAAAGATTGAAGCGGTCGGGGTGAACTCATACGGTCATCGGCATGGCTTACGGACTGCGCACATCGCTCCTCGTGCTTATCGCGGCGGGAGTAGTCGGATGGGCACTGCCTCGCCGTATCCTCGCCAACATCCTCCGGAGCATCCAAACAATTTCTCGCCGACTTGCCTCGATGGCCGTCGAGCGCCCGAAGCTGGTGCTGCTTCTCATCTGGATCGTAGCGCTAATCCCGATGATTCAGCTGACGCTCGTCGTTCGCGATTACGGTGTAAACGTTCCGATCTTCGACGACTGGGCCATGGCGCCGCTGATTGTGAAAGCCCACACCGGCCAGCTTCACGTTGCCGATATTTTTCAGCAACAACAGGAGGCGCGCACGGTTTTGCCGAACCTGATTTTCATTCTCTCGGCCTGGCATGAATGGAATGTGCGTGATCAAATGCTGGTTTCGGTCATCAGTTGCGGGCTCACTGCCGCCGGCATTTTCATTCTTCTGCGCCGGTCGCGACTGAGTTTAATAGCGCTCGCGATTTGTTTCTGGCTGATCGTGCTCGCGCTCTTTTCGACGGCGCCGTTCGAGCTTTGGCTTTTCGCGTCGGGATTTCCCTCCTTTCTGCCTCTCCTGTTTGTGGTCATGGCGCTGACGGTCATCGAGACAGACCTTCCGATTCTCGGAAAATTTCTAATCTGCGCGGCCCTGGCTGCGGCATCCACGTTCACACTTGCGCATGGATTGCTAACCTGGGCGCTGACGTTTCCCGCCGTCTTGATTTCACAACGTCCTTTGCGCTGGCGCTCGTGGTTCGGATTGTGGCTGGCCGCGACCGCGACCTGCGCCGCGATTTATTTTTGGGGCTACCAAAAGCCGGCCTATCTACCGCCGTTTGCCCCGAAGGTCTCACTTCTCGATTACGCGCGTTTCATCCTCGAATTTCTCGGCAGCGGCCTGGCGTATTCGCTCAATCATCAGGCCGAAACGGCGGCGACGATTTTTGGTGTGGTTCAGATCGCGTTACTCGGCTTCGCCTTGTTTGGCACGGTCAAAAGATTCCGCGATCGCGCGTTCGTGGCGAAAGTTGCTCCCTGGTTTGCGCTCGCCTTCTTCTCGCTTGGGAGCGCATTTCTGGCCGCCCTGGGACGCGTCGGGTTCGGTGTCTCTTACGCGATCTCTTCACGCTACGTCCCGTTTTCGGTTGGACTGACTGTCGCCGTGATCGGCTTAATCGGCGTTTTGTTCGCCGATTGGTTTCACCGCCAACGCAGTCGGCGCTCGAGAGCAATCATCGCGACTCTGATGGTGCTGGCGTATCTGATTCCTTATCGCGCCGCCGCGACAAATACTCTGTTGTTTTTGCGACACTATTCCGCGGATGATCGTCTCGCGAAAAGCGCCCTTCTTTTCAGCCAGGCCATCGACGTCTCCGCGCAGATCAAGCGCTACATGTTTCCGCCGGGATCGGAGTTGGTCGTCCGAAATGCAGCCGCCCTTGACGATCTCAAGCTGCTGCGCCCACCCCTGGCGGGGTCGAACCGCCTGGAAACTTTTCCCCACGAAATAGCGGACGGATCGCGCGTTGCGGGGTTGTGCGAGGCAATCGTCCAGAAAGGCGAATCGTATCAGGCTTCGGGATGGGCAGTGTTGAAAGCGAAGCGCCGGCAGGCGGATGGCGTGGCGGTGTTCGCTGAGTTACCGGGAACGGAACCCACGCTGGTCGCACTTTCGGATTCAGTCGAAATGCGGTGGGACATTGCTCGAGTCGGTTGGCCTAACGACTATTTGTGGTCCGGTTGGAGAGCAACGTTCCCGCGAAGTGCGGTTCCGGCTGGCGCGAAGCTCAGCTTTTGGTCGGTCGATGCCGACGAATCGCGTTTGTATCGGCTCGAAGAAAAGCGCCGGTAGTGATGTTTTAGGAGGCGCGTTCGAGTAGCTGCGAAACTTCCTGCTGCACATGCTCGAGTTCGTCGAGGCGCAGGCGTGCATCGGGCACGATAAAGACGTCCCCGGTCTTGGCGTGTTCGTAGACGAGCACGGGACGATCTTCAGTTTGGTCGGCCTTCACTTGTTTCAGAATGCGTTTCCGTTCGAGCATGACTGCGAGGACGTAACAGGCGTTCCGATTGGCCGGGTTGTTTTCCGCGAGCAGACGCCGGAGGAGGTCTTCGGCATTTTCCTTTCCGAGAGGCTCCGGCGGCGTCGGTGGCGGCGGCTCGTAGCGCGATTTCCAAAACGAGAACGGCTGAATGTTTTCGTTCCGTTGCGCCCAGGCTTCTTCGCTCAGGTCTTCCCGGCGGAAGCCGTCGCCTTCCCGAAACAGCAGCGTGTAGAATTGCTCGCCCGGTTGAAACGGACGTTGGGTCCGGGCGCACGCGTCGGCGCGATGTTTGATGGGCCATTCGTTTGCGAGAGACGGATTCATTTTGCGATCACAGAACTTGGACGGAGAAAGCTGAGCGGCGGCTCGCGATTGGTCGCGCGATAATAAAGAAGGATCAAGCCGATGACGCCGAAGATGACGTTCGGCGTCCAGGCAGCGACCCAGGTCGGGACGCGTGCGCCTTCGCCGAGAGCGAGAAAAAGATGCATGACGAAATTCATCGCGAAAACCAGAAGGACCGCCGCCGCCACGCTCGACAAGATACCGCGCCGCGAATAACCGACACCGAGGGACCCCGCGATCAACGCCACTACGGCGCAGGTCCAGGGTAACGCGATCCGGTATTGCAAATGCGTCGCAAACGGCGCGAGCAGCGTCGCTGGAAAATCGGAGTTGAACTGAAGGTAATCGCGCAGCTCGGGCACGCTGAGATGTTCGGCCCGCACGTTCGCGCTGCTCAGGCGGAAAGGCGTCTCGCTCCAGTCCGTGATCAGGAGCGGGGTTCCGACGTGATATTCGACGTTCACGATGTTTCCGACCTGATCGTAATGAACCACTTTTGTGCTCTCCAGTTCCCAGGTGTGAGTGTCGGCGTGATAAAAAGCTGTCGTGGCGATGTAAGCCGTCGTGATGTGATCGTTCGCGTCCTGTTGCACGATGTGGACGGTGTTGAACTTCGTGTTGCCCGGGAAAAACTGCCCGATATACCAGGTGCGGTTATCGGTCCGGTTCCGAAAAATTTGCGCGGTCAGGCCGAACTGCTGGCGGCGCGACGCGGGATCTTCGAGGAGCCGTTTGTGCGCATATTCGCCATGGGGCGCGAGGGAATAATTCATCGCTGTGCTCCCCACGGTGCTCAGAAAGGCGACGAACAATAACGGCGCGAGAATCCGAGGCAGGCTTACCCCGGCCGTTAGCATCGACACAATTTCGTTCGACCGCGACATGCGTCCGAGACTGAAGAGCAACGCCAGGAGGAGCGCGACCGGCAGCAGGATCACCAGGATTTGCGGAATCTGGGTCAGATAATATTTCAGGATCAACATGCGGGAGATGCGTTGATCGAGAAAAGTCGAGATGTTGTCGCTCACGTCGAAGATGAACCAGATCGAGAGGAAGCCTGCGATGCAGTAGAAATAGGCCTGGAGGAAATATACCGTCACGTAACGATCGAGGCGACGCATCGCCACTAAGTGCAACTCATTTCGGCCTCGCGCAACCGCGCGATGCAAAATCCCAAGTTCCAAGAACCAAGTTCCAAACGAATATTAATTTCCAAGCTCCAATGTTTTGACCGGTCGCATATTGTTGTTTGATGTTTGGAGCTTCGTTGGTGCTTGGAAATTGGTGCTTGGAGCTTTTGCTTGGATGATCGCGCTCAAAGATTCCCTCGATAGCGACTTCATCGACGAAGTCCGCGCGCTTTTCTCAAAGGAGGGCCGGCTGTCGCGCGCGAAAAACTTCGAGTATCGGCCCGAGCAACAGGAGATGGCGGTGGCGGTCGCGCGGGCGCTGCAAGAGGAGAGGCACCTGGTCGTGGAAGCCGGAACGGGCGTCGGCAAATCGATCGCCTACCTGGCGCCATCGATCCTCTATGCGGTCGAACAGAAAAAGAAGGCGATCGTTTCCACGCACACGATCAATTTGCAGGAACAACTGCTGAACAAGGACATTCCGATCCTGAAAAAGATTTTGCCGATCGAATTCGAGGCGGCGTTGATGAAGGGGCGGCAAAATTATCTTTGTCCGCGCCGGCTGGAGCGCGCCTTGCAGCAGGCTGGCGAATTGTTCACGACGTCGGAAGCCGGTGAGCTGGCGCGGATCGCGGAGTGGGCCGCTACGACGAGGGATGGAACGCTCAGCGATCTCGCCATCGAGCCCGATCCCAAAGTCTGGACCCAGGTCTGCAGCGAGCCGCACATCTGCACCATGAAATCCTGCGGCCAAAGCGGCCGCTGCTTTTTCCAGGAAGCGCGCAAGCGATTGCTCGCCGCGGACGTGATCGTCATTAATCACACGCTGCTCTTCATGTTGCTGGGAAGTCCGGAAGAGCAAATCAGAAGGGAGAGCGGTTATCTTTTTCCAAACGATTTCGTGATCTTCGACGAGGCGCACACGGTCGAACAAACCGCCTCGCGCCAGATCGGGATCGGCGTTTCGCAGTACGGATTGCGCGCGACGGTCCAGCGGCTTTACAACGCGCGGACCCGAAAAGGTTTGTTCACCGTCACGCGCGACGCGGCGGGCGTGACGCTGGCGGCGTCGCTCGTGGATGAGATCGACGCGTTTTTCCGCTCGATCGACGAACGTTGCGATTTCCGGAAAGGCCGCGAAGTCCGGATTCGCGAAATCGATTTTGTGCCCGACACGATTTCGGGCCGGCTGGTCGCGTTGCAGGCGCGCGTCGCCGAAGTGGTGAAGCGAACCGACGACGAATTTCTGAAGGCCGAGCTCCAGGAGCTCGGGCGTCGGATTCATGATGCGCGAATTGGAATCGTCATCTTTCTCCAGCAAGGCGCCGAAGGCCACGTGTATTGGGTCGAGCGGACCGGGAAGACCGCGCAATTCCTCACCTTGAACGCCGCGCCGATCGATATCGCGCCCGTTCTCCGACGAATGTTATTCCGCGAAGATTGCTCGTGTGTGATGACGAGCGCCACCCTCGCCGTGGGCCGGCCGGACCTCGCTTACTTCCGCGAACGGATCGGCGCGACCGAGGTGGAACCGCTCGAGCTCGGAAGCCCGTTCGATTTTCCCGAGCAGATGAAACTGTTCATCGTGCGCAAAATGCCGGACCCGCGGGACGCCGGCTACGCGAAAGCGCTTGCCCATTGGGTCGGGCATTTCGTCACTGAAACGGAAGGCCGCGCGTTTGTTCTCTTCACGAGCTATCGCGTGATGCAACAGCTGGCCGGCGAAATGGAGCCGTTCTTCGCCGAGAACGGGATGAATCTTCTCGTGCAAGGGCAGGGCGCGCCGCGCGGGAAATTGCTCGAGCAATTCCGGACGACGCCGCGTAGCATTCTTTTCGGGACGGATAGTTTTTGGATGGGCGTCGATGTGCCGGGCGAGGCGCTGTCGAATGTGATCATCACGCGGCTGCCGTTCGCGGTGCCCGATCATCCGTTGATCGAGGCGAAGCTGGAATTGATTGAAGCGAACGGCGGCGACGCGTTCACGGAATACTCGCTTCCGGAAGCGATCCTGAAACTGCGCCAGGGCGTCGGCCGTCTCATCCGCACGAAGAGCGACCACGGCATCGTGGTGATCCTGGACAATCGGATCGTGACCCGTCCGTACGGCCGGGCTTTTCTTGCCGCATTGCCAGAGTGCCCGGTGAAAGTGATTTAAAGCGAATATACTCGCTTGAACATATTCGTTATTTGGTAGTAAACTGAGAACCATGCACCGGTTCGCGCTTCCAGTTGCCATTGCGATTACCGCGTTGCTCATCGGTATTGGGATCGGGCGTTACACGGCGCCCTCTACCGCGAACCTTCCATCGCGCACCAGCGCTCGCGTTCCGAACCCGCCGGTCGCATCCACCAATTCGACAAATCCCCGCGCGGTTTCATCCACTCAGAATTCGCCGTCATCGAAATCGAATGCCGCGTCGTCGATCGATTCGACCGAAAATATCATCGCGAAAATCAAAGCGGGGCTGACTCATTTCAATAGCCGCCGCGCTTACGCGACTTTCAGCAAACTCGCGGAGTCGATTGATACGAGCAACGTCCGCGACGTTCTCGCGTTCGTTCAAACGCTGCCCAAGCCCGAAGAAAAAAGCATCCTTATTTCGCTTTTTGTCGCGCGCTGGGCGGAACTCGAGCCCGCGGCGGCCGTCGCCTACGCGCAGGCGCTTCCCGCCGGGACGAATCGAAATTGGGCGCTCAACAGCGCCGTCAGTGGCTGGGCCGAACACGATGCGGCTGCGGCCACGGCATGGGTCCAGCAACTTCCGCCCGGCCCGCTTCGCGAACAAGCGATGCAAACCGTCGTTGCCGCATTGGCCGATAAAAATCCGCAGGACGCGCTCGCGTTTTTGGACAGCCTGCCCGCGACTCGCAACCGCCAGAGTTTCTACTGGCCGATTTTTAGCCGATGGATGACGACCGATCCGGCAGCCGCGGCCGAGCGCGCCACGCAAATGCCGCCGGGCGCGAATCGCGATACCGCGTGGCAAGTGGTCGCGTCGAGCTGGGCGAACCAGGATCCGGAAGCGGCTTATGCGTGGGCGAATAGTTTGCCGGCGGGGCAGGGACGCAGCAACGCCTTGCAGAGTGTGCTCGCGAATTGGGCCGCGAAAGATCCGCAAAAAGTCGCGGACGTTATTCTCACTTTGCCGCCGGGACCGGTGCGCGACCAATCGATCAACAACGTCGCGCGGCAATGGGCGCAAACGGATGCGCGCGCGGCCTTGAACTGGGCGCAGGCATTGCCGCCTGGCGATGGGCAGCGAAACGCACTTCGTTCCGCGCTCGCAAGCTGGGTCCAATCCGATCCGACCGCCGCCGCCCAATTCATTTCCGGATTGCCGCCCGGCAAAACGCAGGAGGAAGCGGCCATGTCGATCGCCCTCCAGCTCGCAAATAGCGACGTGCAAAGCGCGCTCGAGTGGGCCCAGAAACTTCCTTCCGGTTCGTCGCGCCAGACAACCCTTGCCAACATTCTTTCGCAATGGAGCGAAACCGATCCGAGGGCCGCGGCGAATTTCGCGCTCCAGGCGAGCGAGCTTGATGGTCGCAAGACGCTGCTGGAAAATGTGTCGCGCGTCTGGGCCCGCAACGATCCGCAAGCGGCGCTCACCTGGGCCGGAAATCTGCCCGAGGCGGCTGTCCGCGACCTGGTTTTTCCCAGCGTGATCGCAGTCGTCGCGGAATCCGATCCGCGCGAAGCGGCCCAAATGCTCTCGCGCCTTTCTTCACCTGAAGCGCAAACGAACGCGATTACCGGGATCGTCTGGCAATGGGCCGGCAGCGATCCGCATGCGGCCGGGGAATGGGCCGTCTCGTTGCCGGAAGGCAAAATCCGACAACAAGCTTTCGAGAGCCTGATCAACCGCTGGTCGGAAAGCGATCCGGGTGCGGCGGGCGCCTGGCTCGGGACATTGCCTTCGGGGGCTTCGCGCGATAGTGCCGTCGCTGCCTACTCGCGCCGAATTTTTTCAAGCGATCCGCAAACGGCCGCGGCCTGGATCGAAACGATCGGAAACCAAAATCTGCGTGAAGCGCAGTTGGAATCTGTGGTGGTCGGGTGGCTGCACTCTGATCCGGCCAGCGCGGCGGCCTGGTTGAGTCATTCGTCATTGTCGCCGGAAGCGCGGGCCCGGCTGCTGTCGCAAGGACGATGAGTCGAGGTCATGAATGCCGTTGCGAAATCAAAGGCGAAAGAGCGCCAGGTCGAAATTGGCCGCGTCCTCGGAATTCTGCGGCGCTGGGGAATTGAGTCGTTAGGCCAGTTCGCGGCATTGGAAAAAGAAGCGGTCGCGGCCCGGCTCGGCCCGATCGGCGTCGAGCTTTGGGAACGCGCCACGGGAAAAACGACGCGGCTGCTCAAGCTCGTGCCGGTCCGGGAATCTTTCGAGGAAGGGTTCGAATTCGAAAATGAAATTGAGACGAGCGAGCCGCTCCTCTTCATCCTGCGGCGATTTCTCCAGCAGTTTTCCGTGCGGCTGAACGCGCTCCATCTCGTCGCCAGCGAGCTGCAGCTTGAAATTATTTTCAGCGATCCGCCACCGGACGGATCCGCCGCGGCGGACAAGAGCAGTTACACGCACCGATTCAAAATTCCCGAGCCGACAAATAACGTCGAAACGCTTTTCCGGATGCTCCACACGCATCTCGAAAATTTTACCTCGAAATCGCCGATCATTGCCGTCGGGCTCAAGGCGGAAACGACGAAGCCGTCATTCGAACAATTCCATTTGTTCGAAACCGCGCTCCGCGATCCGGCGCGGCTCACCGAAACACTCGCCCGCTTAACGGGGCTGCTCGGCTCCGAACGCGTCGGCACACCCGTCCTCGAAGAAACGCATCGGCCCGACGCGTGCCGGATGGAACCGTTCTCGTGGCAGTTGGCGGAAACGAAAACGGACGAGCTTCCTCCATTGCCCGCAACTGCGTTGCGCCGGCTTCGGGCCGCGTTGCCGGCGTCGGTGTTGCTCGCGAAAAACCAGCCGGTTCATTTTCGCAGCGCGAAAGTGGAAGGAGCGGTCCGCGCCGGGAAAGGTCCGTTTCGCGCGTCGGGAAATTGGTGGGACGAAAACGCGTGGGACCGGGCCGAGTGGGACGTGGAGTTGGAGAACGGCGCCGTTTGCCAATGTCATGCGACCGCCGGCCAATGGGCGCTCGACGGCATTTATGATTAGCGGAGTTCGCTATGCCGTATGTCGAACTTCACGCGTGCAGTGCCTTCAGTTTTCTCCGCGGCGGATCTTTTCCCGAGCAACTAGCTGAAACGGCCGCCGAGCTCAAGATGCCGGCGATGGCGTTGCTCGATCGCAACGGCGTTTACGGCTCGCAGCGTTTTTCGGTGGCCGCGCGCGAGCACGGTGTGCGGCCCATTACCGGCGCGGAATTGACGATGGAAGATGGAAGTGTCCTGCCGGTGCTGGTCAAGGATCGGCGCGGTTATGAAAATCTGTGCGAGCTGCTAACGCAGGCGCATCTCCGCAGCACCGTGAAAGGCGAATGCGCTGTGGAGTGGAACGAGTTGCCGGAATTTAAGGGAGGCTTGATCGCTTTTCTGGGGAGCGCACGCGCCTCGCGTGCTGGCAATCGCGCCCTCGCGATCGCGAACTTAAATCGTCGAATGGAAATTTCGGCGAGGGCGCCGAAATCAGCACGCGAGGGCGCGTGCGCTCCCCAGAGTCTTGCCGACCGCGCGCAACTTCTCATCGACGCGTTCGGTCGCGAAAACGTTTACGTCGAAATCCAGCGGCATTTCCTTCGCGGCGAAGAGCGCGTGAACCAGCAGCTCTGCCATCTCGCGGAACAACATCGCCTCCGCGTCATCGCCACCAACGGCGTGCAATACGCGCGTCCTTATGGCCGGCAGGTTCTCGACGTCTTCACCTGCATCCGTGAACACACCCATCTTGATGCCGCCGGCAAACTCCTTACCCAAAACGCCGAGCGCCATTTGAAAAGCGATGCCGAAATGCGCGCCCTCTTTGCCGATCGGCTTGATGCTATCGAAAATTCCGAGCGGCTCGCCGAGCGTCTCGAATTCTCGCTCGAAAACATCGGCTACGAATTCCCGTCGTTCCCGGTTCCCGACGGCCACGACATGAATTCGTTCCTCCGCACGATCACCCTCTTCGGCGCGCAACAGCGATACACCTCCATCAGCACCGCGGTGAAACGGAAACTGGAAGAAGAGCTCAGTCTAATCACCCGGCTCGGGTTCTCCGGTTATTTTTTGATCGTCTGGGACATCATTAATTTTTGCCGGGAACACAACGTCATGGTGCAGGGCCGCGGGAGCGCGGCGAACAGCGCGGTTTGTTATTGCCTCGGCATCACGCCGGTCGATCCGGTGAGCAACAATCTCGTCTTCGAACGCTTCCTGAGTGAAAGCCGGAAAGGCTGGCCCGACATTGATCTCGATCTGCCAAGCGGCGATCGGCGCGAGAGCGTGATCCAGGAAGTGTATCGACGTTACGGCAAACACGGCGCCGCCATGACCGCGAACGTCATCACTTATCGCGGCCGCAGCGCCGCGCGCGAGATTGGCAAGGCGCTGAATTTTTCGCCGAACATTCTTGACCGCTTCTCGCACTTGTTCGCGAGCGGCGATTTTCCGCACACGCTCGACCTGCGCGCGCAGATCGAGCAGGCCGGTTTGCCGAAAGCGCATCCGCGCATGCCGGCGTTCATCTCCCTTTATCAGGCCATCTACGGATTGCCGCGGCACCTCGGCCAGCACTCGGGCGGCATGATTATTTGCCAGGGAAAACTGAGCTCGTTCGTGCCGCTGGAGAACGCGTCCATGCCCGGCCGCGTCGTCGCGCAATGGGACAAGGACGACTGCGAAGATCTCGGCATTGTGAAAGTGGATTTGCTCGGGCTCGGCATGATGTCGGTGATGCAGGACGCGTTCGAGCTTTGTCGCGAGCGCGGCCGGCCGATCGATCTTGCCCACATTCCCACGGACGACGGGCCGACTTACAAAATGATGCAGGAAGCGGACACGGTCGGCGTTTTTCAAATCGAGAGCCGCGCCCAGATGGCGACTTTGCCGCGACTCAAACCAACATGTTTTTACGACGTCGTCATCGAAGTCGCGATCATCCGGCCGGGTCCGATCCAGGGCGACATGGTCCATCCGTATCTGAATCGCCGCGCGGGCCGGGAGAAGATCACTTACTTCGACGACCGATTAAAACCGGTCCTCGAACGCACGCTCGGCGTGCCGCTCTTCCAGGAACAGATGCTCAAGATCGCCATGATCATGGCCGATTTTTCCGGCGACGAAGCGGAAGAGCTGCGGCGCGCGTTGAGTTTTCATCGTTCGGAAGAACGGATGAACAAAGTCAGCGTGAAATTGCGGAACGCGATGAAGCGAAACGATGTCGCGCCGGACGTGATCGAGAAGATCCTGCAATCGATCACGTCGTTCGCGCTCTACGGATTTCCCGAATCGCACGCGATCAGTTTTGCGATCCTCGCTTATGGGAGCGCGTATCTGAAGGTGCATCGCGCGCCTGAGTTCTACGCGAGCCTGCTCAACAATCAGCCAATGGGTTTTTACACGCCGGCAACGATCGTGAAAGACGCGCAACGTCACGGGACGCGCATCCTGCCGGTCTGCGCGCGGGAATCGAGCTGGCTTTGCACGGTGGTTTCGGATGACACGGTGCGGCTTGGATTTTGCGTGGTGAATGGATTGCGGAAGGAACACGGGGAAGCGTTGGTGAAGGAACGCGAGGCCGCTGCGTTTCAATCACTCGAGGATTTCAAACGGCGAGTGGAACTGAGCAAAGAAGAGCTGCGCACGATCGCGGAGCTCGGCGCGTTGAATTGTTTCACCGAGCATCGCCGTTCCGCGATGTGGAAGGTCGAGGAGACGGAGTACGAAGATTTGCTGGGGAGCGCACGCGCCTCGCGTGCCGTTTCCGGCGCCCTCGCCGGAAACTCTTCGAGATCGGTAAGACCATTCGGCGAGGCGCCGAATGGAGCACGCGAGGGCGCGTGCGCTCCCCTGAAAGCGATGTCCATGCCCGAACGCGTGAAAGCGGATTACACGACGATGAACCTGACGACCGGTCCGCACCCGATGAAGTTGCTCCGTTCGGAACTGCCGGAAATCTGGCGCGCGAGCGATCTTCGATCGGCGCGACACGGCTCGACGATTCAAATCGCCGGCAACGTGATCTGCCGCCAACGGCCTGGCACCGCGAAAGGATTTGTTTTCGTCAGCCTCGAAGATGAGACCGGCGTCTCGAACGCGATCGTCACGCCGGATTTATTTGAGCAGATGCGTCTCCTCATTACCGAAGAACCATTTCTCGTGATCGAAGGTCAGGTGCAAAACACCGACAACGTCGTTTTGATCAAAGCAGAGAAGATTCGTCCGCTCGCCCACGAAGAACTCATCGGCAGCGAGTCGCACGATTTCAGATAACTCTTCTGTAGCCGCTTCGCTGTGCGAAGCGCCGAGAGCGATGATGCCTCCCTCGCGTCGCCCGCAGGGCGACGGCTACAGAAGATCCTACTCGCCCGCGTGCCGCTTTGCCGGCTCTTTCGGCGCAGCTGTTTTCTCGGTGGGTGTTTTGTCGGATTCCATCCACTCGGTGTGAAAGACGCCGGGCTTGTCAACGCGCTCGTAGGTATGCGCGCCGAAGAAATCGCGCTGAGCCTGGAGCAGATTCGAAGGCAGGCGAGCGGAGCGGTAGCTGTCAAAATAGGCGAGCGACGCGCTGAACGCGGGCACAGCGACGCCATGTTCGACCGCATTCGAAACCGCCACCCGCCAGTTGTCCTGCGTGTCCGCGATGATGTCGCGGAAATACGAATCGAGCATCAGATTGTGCAGCGCTGGATCGCGATTGTAGGCCTCGACGATGCGATTCAAGAATTTCGCGCGAATAATGCAACCGCCGCGCCAGATCGTGGCGATGTCCCCGAAGTTCAGGTCCCAATTGTATTGATGACCGGCCGCGCCTAACAACTCCATGCCTTGCGCGTAGGAAATAATCTTCGACGCGTAAAGAGCCTGCCGCACCGCTTCGATCAGTTGTTTGCGGTCGCCCTTAAACTCTTTCGAATTCGGCTGCGGCAAAATCTTGGATGAAGCGACGCGGTCATCTTTCCGTGACGAAATCACGCGTGCCTCGACCGCGGCGTTAATGGTCGAGATCACGACCGAGATCGCGATCGCCGACTGCAAAGTCCACAAGCCGGTTCCCTTCTGGCCGGCCTTGTCGAGGATCACGTCCACGAGCGGCTTGCCTGTCTCGGGATCGATCTTCCGGAAAATCTTCGAGGTGATCTCGATCAGATAGCTGTCCAGGTCGCCTTTGTTCCACTCGGTGAAAATTTCGGCGAGCTCGTTCGCATCCAGGCCGAGGACGCCATTCATGATCGCATATGCTTCGCAGATCAACTGCATGTCGCCGTACTCGATCCCGTTGTGGACCATCTTGACGTAATGGCCGGCGCCGTCCGGTCCCATGTAACGGCAGCACGGCTCGCCATCGACTTGCGCCGCGATCTTGCGAAAGAGAGGCGCGATAATTTCCCATGAATCGCGCGAACCACCGGGCATAAGCGACGGACCTTTGAGCGCGCCTTCCTCGCCACCGGAAACGCCCATGCCTACGTAGTGAATTCCTTTTCCTTCGAGGTCCTTGCACCGGCGTTGCGTGTCGGTGAAAAGGGAATTGCCGCCGTCGATCAGCACATCACCATTCTCGAGCAGCGGCGCTACTTCGCCGATCACCATATCGACCGGTTTGCCGGCCTTGATCATCATCATGACTTTGCGCGGCTTCTTCAGCGCGCCCAGCAGCTCCTCGATCGTGCGGGCCGGTTGAATGTTTTTTCCTTTCGCTCTTTCGGCGGCAAATTTCTCCGTGACTTCCCAGGTGCGATTGAAGACGGCGACGGTAAACCCCTTCGATTCCATGTTGAGGACCAGGTTTTCGCCCATGACCGCGAGACCGATCAGTCCGATATCACATTGATTCGTGCTCATTTTAGTATCTCCTTGATCACGCCGGGAGTCGGCAGTGGGTCCCGACTCTATCCGGTCCGATCAGCGCATGGCAATTTCCGTTTGCGAAGTTTCAATCACCGAAGCGCCTCTCGATTTGCCCGAGCAAAATGACGATTCGCAAGCGGGTGGCGTCGTCGTTTTCTGGGGCGCGGTTCGAGCCACGGAAGATGGTCGCGAGATCGCGGGCATCGAATACGAAGCGCATCGGGAAATGGCCGAACACCAAATGCGACTCGTGGCCGAGAACGCGGCGAAAAAATTCGACGACGCGCGCGAGATTTTTGTCCGGCACCGGATTGGATTTGTCGCGGCGGGCGAACCGTCCGTCGTGGTGCGCGTGACGGCTGGACATCGCGGCGCGGCGTTCGCGGCGAATCAATGGATCATGGATGAGCTCAAACGCGTGGTCCCGATCTGGAAGCATCCGGTATTCAAGGACACGAAAGTAGCGCAGACAGGCACACGCGCATGAATTGGGCAAACCGTCTCACCATCAGCCGGCTGGTTCTGACCGTGCTCTTCGTGGCGATGCTGAATAGCAGCTGGCCTTACGCGCGCACGACGGCGTTCATCATTTTCCTCATCGCGGGCGTCACGGATTTTGTCGACGGCGAAATCGCGCGCCGTTATCGGATCGTCACGAATTTCGGCAAGCTCATGGATCCGCTGGTGGACAAGGTCATGATGGCGGCGGCGTTCGTTTCGCTGGTCCCGATGGGCGCAATTCCGGCGTGGGCGGCGACGACGGTGGTGGGCCGGGAGTTTTTGATCACTGGATTGCGGCTGATGGCGAGCGCGCGCGGGCAGGTCCTGCCGGCGGAGCGCCTGGGCAAGCACAAGACTTCGTGGCAGATCATTACCGTGATTTTTTTCCTGGGATTACTAGCGGCGGCCGAGCTGCATTACGGCAATTCGCAGAGCGGCTGGTGGTATCGCGCGTGGTCTGAAGCCGGTCCGGTCCTGGTCTGGATCACGGTGGGGTTAACGCTTTATTCCGGCTTGCGTTACGCCTGGCGACACCGAGACGTTATCGCGCCCGATCAATAATTTGTTTCGCGGGAAAACTCTTCGGAGCGGCGGAACAAATCGTGCTTTTTCTCGAGGCACGTTATGGCGATCGCTTCCGGAAATATTCGCGCCCCCGGCTCAGCGCTTCCCTGGCTTCCATTGCCGGCGATCCTCGGCTTCAGCCTTCTCGGCCTGGGCGGGTCGATCGTACTCACCTACACCACTTTCAGTTACGCCGACGGACCACGGCCGGCGACCGCGTCAAACGACGGCAAGGTCTATGAAGCGCGAGCCGTTCCCTTCGATTCGCGGCGCGAGAATCCAGCGTTGCGCGCCGCCATCTCTCGCGCCTTGAGCGCGACGCAGGTGGAAGTTCGCCCCGCTAAAACAGTCGATCCGGCGCATCCGGAGATTTCGCAACCGATGCTCCTGGCCGATTCCGATCGCGAGCTGTCAGGCTTCCACGGGTTCGGGAATTCTGGCGGTGCCAATAACTACCTCACGGTCACCGGCACAAGCTTCGGCATGAGCGCCGAGAGTGTCCCCTCTGGTTTCGCCGCAGCGGACGCGGAGACGTTCTCAGCCGCGCCGGTTCCGGAAGCATCCACCTGGATGTGCGGTGCAGCCCTTCTCTTGTTGGTCGGCGTCCGCGGCGCTCGGGCCCACTGGCGTCGCAAGCGCGGGCGCAACTAAGCCCCGCACACCAGAAACCGCTTGGCAGCTGAGACGAGCCGCGCCAGCTTAGTCCGAGCCGGACTGGCACAGCCGCCGCGGGTGTAGCTTAATGGTAAAGCTGTAGCCTTCCAAGCTACTGACGAGGGTTCGATTCCCTTCACCCGCTGTTCCCAGTTCTCGCGGCGGTTTGCGTTGTCGTCCCAACGGCACCTAATTTGTCGACATGAAAGCTGTCGCTTTGTCTCTCATGCTCGTCGCCACTGTTTCGTTCACGGCGCGGGCCGATTTCACCATCGTCCAGAACGTCGAAGGGAAAGGGCAGAATCACGAGATCACGCTCAAGATCAAAGGCGACAAGATCCGCATGGAAGCGACGCCACAAATGACAATGATCGTGGACGGCAAGACAGGCGACACGATCACGTTGATGAACACGCAGAAAAAAATCGTGCGCATCTCCGGCGACAAAGCGAAAGCGATCGCGGAAATGGCGGCAAAATACGGCGGCGACAATAAGGTGAAGCCGAAGCTCGTCGCGACTGGAAAAAAAATGACGATCAACGGATACGAAGCCGACGAATACGTTGCGGAGAGCAAACAATTCAAGGCGCATTACTGGATCGCGCAGAGCTTTCCAAATTCGGCGGCGGTCCTGAAGCAGTTGCAGGCGATTGTGCCCGCGGCTTGGAACGATTTGGCCAAAGGAATGATCGACTATCGCGATTTGCCGGGCTTCCCAATCCGAACCCAGATGACGATCGGCGACGACGAAATCATTAGCACGGTCGTCGCAGTGAAGACTGATCCACTCAGCGACGCGGAGTTTTTACCGCCAAAGGATTTTCAGGAAATGAAGATTCCGAATGTCCAGGAGATGATGTCGGAAAAACCGGAACCGGCGGCCTCGGCCAAACCGTAGCGGCATTCGCGTGTGCGACCGCGTTTGATTCTCGTGTCGGCGTCGCCGCGCCGGCGTGAATTGCTCACCGACGCCGGTTATGAATTCGAAGTCGCCTCGCCGCGCGTCGAAGAAGTTTGCCACACCTGGTTAACCATCCGTGAGCTCACGATCTGGAACGCGGCGCGGAAAGCGGGCGCTGCTTCCGGCATTCCGCGCGACGCCGTGGTGCTGGCGGCGGACACGCTGGTGACGATCGATGGCGAAGTTCTCGGCAAACCCGTGGATCTCGACGAAGCCGTCGGAATGTTGCGCCGATTGAGTGGGCGTTCCCATGAAGTCTGGACGGGCGTGCGGATCAACGAGGCGGGGCGCGGTCGAACACGAAGCTTTCACGAAATGTCTCGCGTGCATTTCCGGAAACTCGACGGCCGCGCGATTCGCAATTATCTCGGCAAGATCGATCCGCTCGACAAAGCCGGAGCGTACGCGGCGCAAGGTCACGGGGCGGAGATCATCGAACGGATCGACGGTTCCTACAGCAACGTCGTCGGCCTGCCGATGGAGAAAACGTCGGCCGCGCTTCGCGCGTTTGGGATCACGCCTTCGCGCTAACTGTCCCGGTGGAGTCTACTCAGCGATCGTTGCGCTCGCGCGATGGCAAACCTCGAGTTTGTTGCCGTCCGGATCTTCAAAAAAAACGGCGTAATAACCGGGACTGTATTCCACGCACAACTCCGGCCCTTCGACGTTTTTCGCACCGGCTTTGCGCACCACTTCAGCGGCTTTGTCGACGGCTTCGCGGCTCGGCGCCCAGAACGCAACGCGATTTCCGTTCGGCTGATGACCTTGTTCCTCGATGAATCCAAAAAAATCGACCGCTACGCTTCCCTCCGCTTCGAACAAGCCCCAGCGCTCACCGCTTTTGTCGATGCGAAAGCCGATCGCGGGCAGAATCTGCGCATAAAATCGCTGGGCCGCCTGGCGATTTTTTACCCGAAGATCGATATGATCGAAAAGGCGCGTGCTCATGGCAAAGTCTCCGCAGCCAGATGTGGTTGTCTACTTGCGGTTCTCGCGCCGGATCATGAGCTTTAGCCCGGACCACGTCTCATCGACCGCGCAAACTTTCACGTCCACAAAACCGAGCGGCAAGCAGACGTCGCGAATAACGTCCTCGGTGATATCCGTCGCAACGCCGGACGACTTCTTTGGCCATGAAATCCAGACGACGCCGGCGTCATCGATGATCTTGCGCAGGCGCTTCAGTTCTTTCTCCAGCAGCCGGCGCTTGTTTGCGAAGAGATGAACGAATCTCGAGCCGGCCTTCGCTTTGTCCGTGAAAGAAACTTTCTCGGGCAACGGCGCCAGCCATTTCCGATAACCGGAAGGCGCTCCCAGGGCGGCAACATCGGCGCCGGGTTTGATCCCAAGCTTTTGGGCCAACGGCGTTTTCGAGTAACCAGCCATTTCCTTTCCTAGGGTTTCCAGCACATAATGTCGCGCAAGTTCTGATGCGTTTCTCGTTCGCCATTGCCGTTTGCGCGATCGCGCTGCTGTCCGGTTGCCGCCGTCAAGGCAACGCCGTTTCCGGCACGATCGAAGTGGATGAAGTGCACGTGGCCTCGCGTTCTCCCGGCCGCGTCGAAAAGATTTTCGCATGGGAAGGGGACGCCTTGAAACCGGGCGATGTGATCGTGCAGCTCGAAGCTTCCGAAATGCAGGCGCGCCGCGCGCTTGCCGCGGCCCAGATCAACACCGCCGAGCACGATGTAGAGGCGCAGGCGGCGCAGTTGGAATTTTTGAAGGCGGACGCGCAACGCCAGCAGGATTTGCTCAAACGCAACACCGTTTCGCCGAGTGAAGCCGAACGCGCGGTGAGCGCGGCGAAAGCGCAGGAAAAAAGTCTCGCCGCCGCGACGGCCAGGGTCGCACAGGCGAGGGCCCAGCTCGCGGACATGGACGCACAAATCCAGGAAATGAAAATCGTGGCGCCGACGAATTCGATTCTCGAAGTATTGAGTGTGAAAGTCGGCGACGTCCTTCCGGCGAACCGGGAAGTAGCTACGCTGATTTTGCCGCAGCGGCTTTGGGTTCGCGTCTATGTGCCGGAAACGTGGCTCGGGTTGACCAAGCTAAACGACCAGGTGCGCGTTCGCGTCGATTCGTTTCCAGGCCGCGATTTTTCCGGCGTCGTCGAACAGATCAATCGCAAAGCCGAGTTCACGCCGCGAAACGTCCAGACCGTCGAAGACCGGATCAAACAGGTTTTCGGCGTGAAGGTTCGGCTGGAGAACAACCAGGACGCTCTTCGCGCCGGAATGTCAGCCGACATTTTTTTCCCGAACGTGAAATGAAGCCCGTTCTTTTTTGCTGTCATCCTGAGCGTAGCGAAGGAGCTCTGATCATTTCCTATTCCCAGCGCCACAAACCAAAAATGGTCAGAGATGTTTCGCTTCGCTCAACATGACAGAAGAAGCAGACACGATGATCGAATGCGAAGGGCTGACGAAGCGCTTCGGCAATTTCACCGCAGTCGATCACGTCAGTTTCTCAGTGTCGCGCGGCTCGATCTTCGGATTTCTGGGACCGAATGGTTCGGGCAAGTCGACCGTGATCCGGATGCTCTGCGGCATCCTCGAGCCGACCGAGGGCACGGCGCGCATCGGCGGCCACGATATCGCGCGCGAAAGCGAGGCCACGAAAGAAATGATCGGTTACATGTCGCAGAAGTTTTCGCTCTACGACGAATTGACCGTGAACGAGAACCTCGTTTTTTCCGGCAAACTCTACAGTCTGCCCGACCGTGAATTGAAGCGGCGCCGCGACGATCTGATCGGGATCACCCATCTCGAGCCATATCTCGATCGCCGGGCCGCGCTTCTCTCCGGCGGTTGGCGGCAACGTCTCGCGATGGCGTGCGCGCTAATGCACAAACCGACCGTTCTATTCCTCGACGAACCAACGGCGGGCATTGATCCAGTCGCGCGCCGAGAGTTATGGGACCTGCTTTTCGAATTCGCGGGTCAGGGAATGACGCTCTTCGTCACCACGCATTACATGGACGAGGCGGAGCGCTGCTCGCATGTCGGCTACATTTACAACTCGAAGCTGATCGTCTGCGGTGAGCCCGACGATTTGAAACGAATGCCGGAGGTGAGTCCACCCGGAACGCGGCGCCTCGATGCCACCTGCGATCACGTCACCGTGGCGTTGCGCGCGATGCGCGAAGTGAAAGGAGTCCTGAATGCGACCGTGTTCGGTCAATCCATGCACCTGCTCGTCGACGAAACGGTTCGACGGCAGGAGATCGACGAGAAACTGCGCAGCGTCGGGATCGAGAGTCCCGAGATCCACGAGATCGGTCCGTCGCTCGAAGACGTTTTCGTTACCCTGACGGCGAAACATGCGGGCGAGAATCAACAGGAGAAAGCCGCGTGACGGTGAAAGCTCCAAGCTCCAAGCACCAAGCTCCAGAGAAATTCCAAATTCCAAACAGGTCAGAAAGCTGCTGCGGCGATTTGGAGCTTGATGTTTGGTGCTTCTCTGGAGCTTGGTGCTTGGAGCTTGGAGCTTCGCGTGCGAATGCACGCGTCGGCGCGACGCCATGAAACGCGCGCCGTTCCGCGGACTGAACGCGATCCTGTTCAAGGAATTCATCACGGTCCTCCGCGACCCGATGACGTTGTTCTTCATGCTTTTTCCGCCGCTCATCGAGATGATCGCGTTCGGTTACGCGCTCGATAATGACGTGAAGCACATGCCGATGGTGATCCTGAATGAGGATCGCACCGTCGAGAGCCGGCAGTTCCTCGATCGCTTCGTAAACACGGAAACGTTTCGCATCGTCGGTGAAGTTCAGAACGCCGACCAAATGGCGAGCGAGATTCGGAAGGGCCGTGCTTCCGTCGGCATGCAAATCCCGCCGCATTTCACGCGCGATCTTCGGGCCGGCCATCCGGCGCAGGTCCAGTTGCTCATTGACGGGTCGAGCTCGACAACCGCGTTACAGGCCTTGAACACCGCGCTCGGCGTCGCCCTCACCCAATCAGTCGAAATGATGATGGGGGAAACCGGCCGACGCACGGTCCCGGTCGAGATCCGCCCCCAGATGCTCTACAACCCGACGATGCGGAGCCCGAACTTTTATGTGCCGGGCGTGATCGGCGTTGTCCTCCAAATCGGGACCACCTTCGCGACCGCGATGGCGGTGGTGCGCGAACGCGAGCGCGGCACCCTCGAGCAACTGCTCGTTAGTCCGTTGAGCCGCTGGGGCCTGATGCTGGGCAAACTCGTTCCGTATCTTTGCATCGGCATGCTCATGGCAATGCTGCTCTTCAGCATCATGCGTTTTCTTTTTGCCGTTCCCATCGCCGGGAACGTGTTCGCCTTGTTGATTGCCACCTTCGTTTACTGTTTCGCCCTGCTCAGCATCGGCCTCTTCGTTGGAACGAAAGCGGAGAACCAGATGCAGGCGCTCCAGATGTCGATGATGTTCGTCCTGCCGAGCGTTTTCTTTTCCGGCTTCATTTTCCCGCGCGAAACCATGCCGTGGATTTTCTATGCGCTCGGCTCAATCCTGCCGACCACTTATTTCATTTCCCTCATCCGCGCCATCATTCTGCGCGGCGCAAACTTCTTCGAGTATTGGCAATCGCTCGCCGTCATGTCGGGGATGGCAGTCGCCCTTTTCTGCGTCTGTGCCCTCCGTTTTCGGAAAAAAATTGGGTGAAGGTTCGGCGCATTATTGGGAGCATCCTGCGAATCGGGCTCGCACTCGTAGTGATCATCGGATTGGTTTGGGTTTTCGAAATCAGAATGCCCGGACGCAATATTTCCACCGCGGCTGCGCTCAACCAGGATGAGGTAGCGCTACGCGCAGAACTCGTCACCGACGTGCAGAAGCTCGCGGGCGAAATCGGCGAGCGAAACATGAGCCGTTATCCGCAGCTTCTGGCGGCGTCCGAATTCATTGAATCATCACTCGCCGGCACGGGCCTCACGCCGCGCCGCGTTAGCTACGAGCTGCGCGGACGCGCGTGTCACAACATCGAAGTCGAGATTCGAGGAACGTCGCCGGAGGTCTTCGTGATCGGCGCGCACTACGATTCGGTTTTTGGCTGCCCGGGCGCGAATGATAACGGGAGCGGCGTTGCCGCCTTACTCGCGCTGGCGCGGCGATTCGCGGGGAAACCGGCCCGGCAGACGTTGCGCTTCGTCGCGTTCGTGAACGAGGAGCCGCCCTACTTTCAGTCGGAAGAGATGGGGAGTTTCGTTTATGCGAAGCGCTGCAAAGAGCGGAGCGATCGAATCGCGGGAATGATAAGCCTGGAGACGATCGGCTATTTTTCGGACGCGCCGGGATCGCAGAAATATCCGTCGCCCGGGCTCGGCTTCTTCTATCCGAGCAAAGGCAACTTCATCGGCTTTGCCGCGAACACCGGCTCGCGTTCGCTTTTGCGCGCGACCGTTGCTGCGTTTCGAAAAGCGGGCCGGGTTCCATGCGAAGGGGCCGCGCTTCCTGCTGCCATTCCGGGAATTGGCTGGTCGGACCAATGGTCTTTCTGGCAATGCGGTTATCCTGCGATCATGGTCACGGACACCGCGCCGTTCCGGTATCCGCATTACCACGAGCCGACCGATACGCCGGACAAACTGGACTACGATCGGTTTGCGCTCGTGGTGAGCGGGATGGAGAAGGTGATCGCCGAACTGGCGCTACAACAACACAATCAGCGTTAGAGGTGCTCGGACGAGCTTCGCGGCACCAACCAGTCGAGCGCGTGGTGGAAGTCGGCCAGTCCAGTGCCTTCTACTGGATCGTTGTGACCGGCGCTGGCGAGTGGAATGATTCGCTTTTCACCGGCGTAGGCGTCGACGACCAAACGCTGAAAGCGCGGCGCGACGATTTCATCATCGGCCGCGAGAAGAAAAATGGCGGGCACGTGACTGGCGCGCGCGTTCGCCACGCTGTCGAGTTCGGCCGGAACTTTGAACGCCATCGGACCGGCGAACAACCAGAGATTCCACCAGCCGAATTGCCTGAGGATGATCTGCCGCAAGGGCGGCGGATTATGCAAAATCAGGCCCGCGATTTTTCGGTGCGCGGCAATGTGAAGCGCAGTCGTTGCTCCGAGGCTGGCGCCGAAAACGATGATCGGATGGTTGCCGCCTACTTTTTGCAATTCATCAAATGCGGTCAGCGCCGCTGGTCCAAGTCGCGCGAGCCGCGCCGGTCCGGTGCTTCCGCCGAACCCTGGATAATTCATTCCCCAAATTTCAACCGCGCGCTCGTTCCACATTCCGGCTTCGGCTGCGACCCAGCGATCCGCGCGGTCGGCGTTGCCGTAAAAACGCAGAACGTAAACGTCAGCCTCACCGCGCTGATGCGCCGACGCCGAACGCGCTGTCCAAACTTCCAGTTGGCCACCCTGAAACGGAATCGCTTTTCGAACTGCTGACCCGGCGTCGATTCGGGCCGTCGTCGGAAAAAGAACCAGACGGTCTGGAAGTGGAGCGAGTGCGATCACTGTGACATACAAGACGGCCCAGATGACGAGCCGCAACTTTAACGCCGGCTTTACTTTCACGGAGGAGGATTCGGTTACCGAAACAACCGCTCGAGGACGTAGCCGATCAACGCCGTGGCCGGCAACGTGAAGAGCCAGGCCCAGACGATTCGTTCGACGACGCTCCATTTCACGCCGCTGAAACGTTTCATCGCGCCGACGCCCATGATCGAAGTCGAAATCACGTGGGTGGTGGAGAGCGGGATACCGTAATTGCTCGCGACTTGAATGATGACGGCCGCACTGGTCTCGGCGGCGAACCCGTGGACGGGCTGAAGCTTGACCATTTTGTGGCCGAGCGTGCGAATGATTCGCCAGCCGCCAGCCGCGGTGCCGGCCGCCATGGTCGCGGCACAAAGGACGACGACCCATTTCGCGACGAAGAAATCCGGAGTGTTCAGGAACTGCAACATCGGCGGCAGATCGTTGAAGACCCCGTCCTTGGTCCCGGTAAACAGCGCGAGCGCGATGATGCCCATGGTTTTCTGCGCGTCGTTTGTCCCGTGGCTGTGCGCCATCCAGGCGGCGCTCACCAATTGCAGTTTGCCGAAGATGGAATGGACGAAATGCGGCGTGAACGAACGCAGAATAATAAAAAGCAGACCCATCAAAATTGCGCCGAGCAAGAAACCGATCACCGGCGAGGTGAACATCGGGACGATGACTTTCGGGGTGAGGCCGCTGCTCCATTTCAAAACCGACCAATCGCCGTGCGCCGTCGCGAGGGCGGCGCCGCACAACCCGCCGATGAGCGCGTGGCTGGAACTGGACGGCAACCCGAGCCACCACGTGAGCAAGTTCCAGATGATCGCGCCGAGAAGCGCGCACAGGACCGTTTTCATATCGACCACTTTGGTATCGACGATGCCTTTGCCGATGGTCGAGGCAACGGCGGTCCCCATCAGCGCGCCGGTGAGATTAAAAAATGCCGCCATCGCAATCGCCTGCCGCGGCGTCAGGACTTTCGTCGATACCACGGTCGCGATTGCGTTCGCGGCATCGTGAAAGCCGTTGATGTATTCGAACGCGATGGCCGCGAGCACCACGATGATGAACAGGATCATGCGGCCAGCGTTTGGTTGCGGATCAGGAGTGCTTCAGGACCACCTGCAGAATGACGTTGCCGGCGTCGCGGCAGCGGTCGATGACTTTTTCCAGGAGCTCGTAGAGATCGCGTAGGAAAATGATCTGCTTCGTGTCGTAATCGCCGTGGTAAAGATCGTGGAGCAATTCCAGCTCCAGCTTGTCCGCATCGCCTTCGATGGTTTGCAGTCCCGCGTTCATCTCGCGGGCGCGCGCGATGTTGGTGCCTTTCCGCAATTCCTTCACCATCGCGAGAACGGTTTCCGCGGCCTGATCGAGCAGGTCCAGATGTTTCTTGAAACTGCGTCCGTGCAGGTCAGCGGGAAAAATCAGGATCCGCTCGCCGATTTTCTCGACGGTCTTGGGAATTTTGTAGAGCGCCGCGGCGAGCGCCTGGATGTCTTCGCGCTCGAGCGGAGTAATGAAGGTTTTGCAAAGTTGCTCGGTTAATTCCTGCGTGATCCGCTTGTCTTCCCGCCGGCTGGCGACGAATTCCTCGAGGCTTTGTGGCGGCTCGTGGTGTTCGAGTTTTGCGAGCAGGGCCACGAGATGGTGAACACTGCTGTCCGCCTGCTGCGCGCTCGCTTCGAGGAGATCGAAGAATTTTTCGTCGTGGCCAAAGAATCTGCGGATCGAGAACATAAGACGCTGCTCGTTATAACAGCGTGCCGCGAAGAATGAACAGCGCCACGTTGAAATAAATTACCAGTCCCGTCACATCCACGAGCGTGGCCACGAAAGGCGCCGACGACGTGGCTGGGTCGAGCCGGCAACGGCGGAGGAGAAACGGAAGCATGGCGCCGCTGATCGTCCCCCATAACACCACTCCCACGAGCGCCACCCCAACCGTAAAGGCGACCAGCCAATGGTATTTCCCGTAGTCGAAAATGTGCAGGTATTGCCAGAGCGAGATCCGGAAAAAGCCGATCGTCCCAAGGATAAGGCCGAGCGACAATCCCGAGAGGAGTTCCTTTCGGACGACCCGAAACCAATCGCGCAAGCGCAGCTCGCCCAGAGCCATGGCGCGGATGACGAGCGTAGTCGCCTGCGAGCCGGAATTGCCGCCGCTGGAAATGATCAACGGCAGGAACATCGCAAGGATCGCCGCTTTCTCGATCTCGCCGTTGTAGCCCTGCATCGCCGTCGCGGTCAGCATTTCGCCAAGAAAGAGAATGATCAGCCAGGTCGCGCGTTTCTTGACCATGCGGAGCAGTGGAATGGTCGTGTAGGGCTCGTCGAGAGCTTCCATACCGCCGAGTTTCTGGATGTCCTCGGTCGCTTCTTCTTCGGCCACGTCGAGCATGTCGTCGCTGGTCACGATGCCGACGAGCACTTCATTGGAATCCACGACCGGTAGCGCGACGCGATCGTATTTTCGGAAGGCGTTCAGCGCTTCTTCCTGGCTGTCGTTCACCTTCAGCGCCACAAAAGTGCGGTCGCGAAAGTCACTGACTTTCGCTTCGAATGGCCGGAGGAGAAATTCCCGCATCCGCAGGTCGTCAATCAGCTTGCCGCGGTCGTCGACGACGTAGATCACGTTCAGCGTCTCGCTGTCCCGGCCGAATTCGCGGACGTGATCGAGCACTTCCTTGACCGTCCAATCGTCATGCACGGCAACAAAGTCCGGCGTCATCAAACGCCCGATGCTGCCTTCCGGATAACCGAGGAGAGCCTGGGCGATGCGGCGTTCTTCCGGCGTGAGCTGCTTGATCAGCTGCCGGGCCGCGGCGCTCGGCATCTCCTCGAGGAGCGCCGTGCGATCGTCCGGCGTCATTTCGTTCAGGATCGCGACCACCTGTTCGTGCGCCATCGCGCGGAGCAGCTGTTGTTGCGCGTCGGGTTCCAGATACTCGAACACGTCGGCGGCCAGCGGGGTTGGCAGCAGTCGGAAGATGATGACCTGCTCGTCCTCGGGCAGATCCAGGATCACTTCCGCCACGTCGGCCGGCGGCATTTCGCGAAACAATTCGCGGAGCGCCCCGAAATTGCGCTCCGCAATCAGGTCCCGAATTTCCGGCAGGAGAATTTTTCCGACCATAAAGAGTGAGCAATTGAACCCTGAGACCGCGTGACGCCGCCGAGCTTTGTAACATTCGGATTTGCGAAGCGCAATGCGCTCTCTCCGCTTGGAATTTCGTCGATCCGCGCCAATATGAACCGGATGACGGCGACAGCAGCAGGCCCCATGATTCGGCGCGAAATCGGTGCGGACGGAATCTGCATTCTGACCTTCGACCGGCCGGAATCGGGCGCGAACATTTTCGACGCGGCGACGATGGATAACCTGCGCGAACACGTCGACGCGATCGAGAAGGATGCGTCGATCAAAGGCGTGATTGTGACCTCGGCGAAGAAGTCGATCTTCATCGCAGGCGCGGATTTGAAGACGCTGCTAAAGCAGGCCCAGACCGGTGAAATGCGCGGCTTCATCGCGGCGGGCCAGAAAGTTTTCAACCGGCTCGCGGCGTTGAAAGTGCCGACAGTCGCGGCAATTCACGGAGCGTGCGCCGGCGGCGGATACGAAATCACTCTGGCGTGCGATTATCGCGTCGCGTCCGATGATCCGGCGACGAAGATCGGTTTGCCGGAGACGACGCTGGGCCTCGTGCCGGCGTGGGGTGGGGCAACCCGGTTGCCTCGACTGGTCGGCGCGGCGAACGCGGCTGAAGTGATTCTGAAAGGCAACCTTCACAGCGGCGCCGATGCCTTGACGCTCGGACTGGTGGATCAGGTGGTTCCGAAAGAACAGCTTCTCGACGCTGCGCGAAAAAAATTGGCGGAAGGAAAACGGAAGCCGTCGACGCCCGCGGCTTCGCCGGAGCTCAGCCCTCCAAAGCCTGGCGCCAATGCCGCGCCGGGTCGCGCCTTCGAAATCATCAGAGGCGCTGGAGGTTCATCCATCGAAGAGTCGCTCGCCATGGAAGTCGATGCGATCAGCGAGCTCGGTGCAACGGAAGCAACTCAAAACCTGATCAGGAATTTTTTCCTGGCCGACAAATACCGGAAGGGTTCGTCGAAAGCGGCGCCGGAAAAAGTGATGCACGCCGCGGTGATCGGCGCGGGCGTGATGGGATCCGGCATCGCGCAATGGCTCAGCTCGCGCGGCGTTTCCGTTATTCTGCGCGATGTCAATTCGGCGGCGATCGATCGCGGCCTGGCGAATATCGATAAGACTTACGGCGATGCGGTGAAGCGCGGGCTGATGAACGAAACGAGAGCGAAGGAAGGCCGCGCCCGGATTGTAGCCTCCACGCAACCGGTTCCGTTGCGCGACGTTCAAATCGTTATCGAGGCGGCGTCAGAGAAATTGGAAATCAAAAAGAAGATTTTCGAGGAACTCGCGGCGAACACTCCGGAGACCGCGATCCTCGCCACGAACACGTCGGCGTTGCCGATTAATGACCTGGCGCAGAGCACGGCGATGCCCGCGCGCGTCGTCGGTCTGCATTTCTTTAATCCAGTCAGCCGAATGAAACTCATCGAAGTCGTCGTCGGCCGCGACACGGTTGAGGTAACGCGTGAACGCGCCCTGGGCTTTGCGCGGCAGATCGGAAAGGTGCCGGTGCTCGTTCAGGATTCGCCGGGATTTCTCGTGAACCGCGTTCTGTTCCCGTACCTTTTGGACGCGGCGGAAATGTTTCGGAACGGGGTCAGCGCGGAGGAGATCGATGGCGCGTTGCTGGAGTGGGGAATGCCGATGGGACCGCTGCGGTTGATCGACGAAATCGGGATCGACATTACCGTCGATATCGCGACGACTTTAGAGAAAGCGTTCGGCGAACGCGATCGCGCCGCGAAGATTTTGCAGGAGATGTATGCCGCGAAAATCCTTGGACGAAAGACCGGCGCGGGTTTTTACAAATACGAAGGCAAACAACAGACGCCTAACCCGCCTTCGCCCGGGACGGGCTCCGCCGTGGCGAGCGAATCGTTGCAGCAGTGGCGGCAGGAATCCGGGGAAAAATTCGGGCTCGAGAATATCACGAGTCGTCTCGTTTATCTGATGGTGAATGAGGCTGCGCGTTGTCTCGAGGAAAAGGTCGTGGCGACGCCGGAGGACGCGGATTACGGGATGGTTCTCGGGACCGGGTTTCCGGTTTATCGCGGAGGTCCGTTGCGTTACGCGGAAAGCGTCGGCCTCAAAAAAGTCGTGACCGATATGGACGGGATCCATTCCCGTGCGGGCGAGAAATTCGCGCCGTGCGAATTGCTTCGCCAGCACTCCCAGGACGGCACTACATTTTACCAAGGGAGGTGACCGATGAAATCGCCGCTCGAAGCGCCTGAGAAACAGATCGCAGAAGAAACCACCGCGAAGGCAACAGCGGCGCCGGTTATCGACACGTCGAAAATGTCGGCGGGGAAGGCCGCTGCTCTGGAGTTGGCGGAAAGCTCGCGCGATCCGCTCGACGAACGCGGCAGTTTCGCGAGCAACCTTTTCATCGGTCGCTTCGATTTCGACCGGATCTTTCCGTTCCCCACCCAGACGGCGGAAGACAAAGCGACGGGAGAAGGTTTTCTGGCGCAGCTCCGAAGTTATCTGCGCGACAACGTGGACGCGGACGAGATCGATCGGACGGGCGAAATTCCGCAGAAAAACATCGACGAGCTGTTCGCGATGGGCGCGTTCGCCATCAAGGTGCCGAAGCAATATGGCGGACTCGGATTGTCGCAGGTCAATTACGGCCGCGCGGCGATGCTCCTCGGAAGTTGGGACGCGAACCTGACGGCGCTCGTCTCCGCGCATCAATCGATCGGCGTTCCGCAGCCGCTTCTGCTTTTCGGCACGGAAGAACAAAAGGCGAAGTATCTGCCCCGCGTGGCGCGCAAGGAGATCTCGGCGTTCGCGTTGACTGAGATGAACGCTGGTTCCGATCCGGCGAACATGAGTTTGCGCGCGGACCTGTCGGAAGATGGAACGGCGTGGGTCTTGAACGGCGAAAAACTTTGGTGCACGAATCTGATCAAGGCCGGCGTGCTTGTCGTAATGGCGAAGACGCCGCCGAAGATCGTGAATGGCAAGGAGCGGAAGCAAATCAGCGCGTTCATCGTCGACGTCGACACGCCCGGGCTCGAGATCACGTATCGCTGCCATTTCATGGGGCTGCGGGCGCTCTACAACGGCATCGTGAAATTCACGAACGTCCGCGTCCCGCGCGAGAACCTGATCGCGAAGGAAGGCCAGGGATTGAAGGTCGCGTTGACGACGTTGAATACCGGACGCCTGACGATCCCGGCGGCGTGCGTCGGATTATCGAAGCGCCTCGTGGAAATTTGCCGGAAATGGTCGAGCGAGCGCATCCAGTGGGGCGCGCCCATTGGGCAACATTCGGCCATTGCCGGGAAAGTGGCGGAAATGGCGGCGAACACGTTCGCAATGGAAGCGATCACGTTTCTCACGTCGGCACTGGTCGATCGCAAAGCCGGCGATCTGCGGATCGAAACCGCCATGTGCAAAATGTGGTGCACGGAAATGACCTGGAAGATCGCGGACGACGCGATGCAGGTCCGGGGCGGTCGCGGTTACGAAACGGCGCAATCGCTCGCCGGTCGTGGCGAAGAACCGATCGCGGTGGAGCGGTTCCTGCGGGATTGCCGGATCAACCTGATCTTCGAAGGCTCGAGCGAAATCATGCGGCTCTTCATTGCGCGGGAAGCGCTCGATCCGCATTTGAAAGTCGGCGGCGCAATCTTCAATACCCAGTTGCCGATGACGACGCGGGTGAAATCGATGTTTAGCTCCGGCTCGTTTTATACGCGCTGGTATCCGAAACAATGGCTCGGCGGAAGCGCCGGCGACCTGGACAAATTGCACGCTGATTTGCGCGAGCCCATCCGCTACGGCGCGGCCACGAGTAAGAAACTCGCGCGCGGTCTTTTCCACGCCATGATGCGCTTCGGCCCGAAGCTCGATCGCGAGCAGCTTCTGCTCTCGCGCTTCGTCGGAATCGCGACGGAACTTTTCGCGATGAGTGCGACCTGCGCCTTCGCCCAATCGAAGATCGACGCGGGCGAACCGGCTGCGGAAATTCTCTCGCTCGCACAATATTTCTGCCGCTCCGCCCGGATGCGGATCGATCACCATTTTGCCGGGACCAGCGAGAACGCGGACAAAGCGGGTTACGCGCTCACCCAAGAGCTGCTCGCTGGCAAACACGAGGAACTTCGGCACGGGATCGTCTGACCCTCTTTGAACCGCCGGCGCGGTTGACCGGAATCATCCCCCCGGCTACCCTCAGCGGATGAGTATGCCGCCCGTACTCACGGAGCCGGCCCGCCCATCGCGGAGCCAAACCGCTGAGAAACCCAAAACCGAAACCGAACAGAAGGCCGGCGCCAGCCGTGCCTTGGAAATCCTCGAGCGACATGTCCTCCTCGACGGGTTCCGGATCGTGCTTGACGACGAGCGCAGTCGCGGTTCGTATTTGTTCAACGCCGCGAGCAACTCCCGCCTGATCGACCTCTACGGGTTCTTCGGTTCGATGCCGGTCGGCTACAATCACCCGCACTTCGACGATCCGGCGGTGCAAGAGGAACTGGCCCGCGCCGCAACGATCAAGGTCGCGAATTCGGACATTTATTCGGAGGGCTACGCAGAATTCGTCGAGACATTTTCGCGCGTCGCCGCTTTGCCGCCGCTCGAGCGCTATCTTTTCATCGAGGGCGGCGCGCTCGCGGTCGAGAACACGCTCAAGGCCGCGATGGATTGGAAAGTGCGAAAAAATATCGCTGTCGGGCGGGGCGAACGCGGCACGGAGATTTTGCATTTTCAGCACGCTTTCCACGGCCGCAGCGGCTACACGATGAGCCTCACGAATACCGATCCGCGCAAGACGGATTTGTTCGCGAAGTTCAAGTGGCCCCGGGTGACGAATCCGTCACTCGATTTTTCCCTCCCAGAATCGGAGCGCGAAGCGGACGTGATCGCGCGGGAGAAAAAATCGGAGCAGGAAATCCGGCAGTTCATCGACGAACGCGGGACCGACATCGCTGCGATCATTATCGAGCCGATTCAGGGCGAAGGCGGCGACAATCATTTTCGGGCGGAGTTTTTGAAGAAGCTCCGCGAAATCTGCGACGGGAACGAAATGCTGCTGATCTTCGACGAGGTCCAGACCGGCCTAGGGACCACCGGGCGGACCTGGTGCTCGCAGCATTTCGGCGTCATGCCGGACCTGATGGCGTTCGGCAAGAAGGTCCAGGTTTGCGGCGTCATGGCGGGGCCAAGGCTCGACGAAGTGCCCGACAACGCTTTCCGCCTGCCGAGCCGGTTGAACTCCACCTGGGGCGGCAACTACGCCGACATGATTCGCTCGACGCATTTTCTGCGCATCATCGAGAAGGAAAACCTGGTCGAGAACGCGCGCGTGGTCGGCGATTATTTTCTCGAAGCGCTGCGGCGATTGCAAAGCGAGCATTCGATCATGACCGCGGTCCGGGGGCGCGGTCTTTTCATCGCGTTCGATCTGCCCGATCCGAAGAGGCGCGACGAATTTTGGAAAGGTCTCTTCGATCGCGGGCTGCTCGTGCTGAAATCCGGCGACCATTCGATCCGCTTTCGCCCGGCGCTCGACATCACGACCGCGGTCGTCGACGAAGCGATGGACCTGCTCCGCGCGCAATGCCAGGCGATGCCGAATGCAATCCCTCCTGAATAAGCTCGGAATCGGCGCGGAAAATCCCGGCGTCTTCAACGGCGATTGGTCTGGCAGCGGACCGGTCATCGAAAAATTTTCGCCGATCGACGGCAAACTTTTGGCGCGCGTCCGAACGGCGACAGACGCCGAATACGACCAGACGATTACGCGCGCACAGGAGGCATTCGAGAAATGGCGCGTCACGCCGGGACCGGTCCGCGGCGAAACGGTGCGCCAGCTCGGGAACGCTTTGCGCGAATTGAAGTCGGAGCTCGGACAGCTCGTGACACTGGAGTCGGGCAAAATCATTGCCGAAGGCGAAGGCGAAGTGCAGGAGATGATCGACATCTGCGACTTCGCTGTCGGCCAATCGCGAATGCTTTACGGCCTGACGATTCAATCCGAACGGCCAGACCATCGGTTGATGGAGCAATGGCATCCGCTCGGCCTCGTCGCGATCATTTCCGCGTTTAATTTTCCGGTCGCGGTCTGGTCGTGGAACGCAGCCCTGGCCGCGGTCTGTGGGGACGCGACGATCTGGAAGCCGTCGGAAAAAACACCGCTGACGGCGATTGCGGTGATCAAAATTGCCGAACGCGTTTGCCAGGAAACGGGCGCGGACCCGGCGTTGTTTTCGCTCTTGATCGGCGACGGACCTTCGATCGGGCGGAAGCTCGCGGCCGATCGGCGGATTCCGCTTGTTTCCGCGACCGGGTCGACGCGGATGGGATTCGACGTGGCGAAAGAAGTGCACAGCCGGCTGGGTCGCACGGTGATGGAACTCGGCGGGAATAACGCGCTCATCGTTGCGCCGACAGCGGATCTCGACATGGCGACCAACTCAATTTTTTTCGGCGCCGTGGGAACAGCGGGTCAGCGTTGCACGTCGACGCGGCGCATCATCGTGCATGAATCGATCGCGGACGACGTGCGCAACCGTCTCCTTGCCGCCTACAAGTCGGTGAACATCGGCAACCCTCTCGATCGCAAAACGCTGATGGGTCCGCTGATCGACCAGGCCTCTCTCGAAAATGTCCAGCGCTCGATCGAGCGTGTGAAAAGCGAAGGCGGCGAAATCCTCTACGGCGGCGAGAAGTTGGACGGCGAACCGTTTCCCGGCGGCTGCTATATGAAACCGTGTCTCGCGACCGCGCGGCCTGAGTTTGAGATCGTCCAGGAAGAAACCTTCGGGCCACTGGCGTATTTCATGACCTATCGCGATTTCGACGAGGCGCTCGCGATCCACAACGGCGTGACCCAGGGCCTGAGCTCGTCGATTTTCACCAACGACATGCGCGAAGCGGAGCGCTTCCTCAGCGCGGCGGGCAGCGATTGCGGGATCGCCAACGTCAATACCGGGACGAGTGGCGCGGAAATCGGGGGCGCGTTTGGCGGCGAGAAAAACACCGGTGGCGGCCGCGAGAGCGGAAGTGACGCGTGGAAAAACTACATGCGCCGCCAGACCAACACGATTAACTTTTCCCGGGAACTTCCGCTCGCCCAGGGCATTCAGTTCGGCGCAGACGAGGGGAGCGCTACAGTTTGAGGAAAGCTTATGACGACCGCGACGCTTAACGAAAAAGAGGCAAGCAGCGCGGCGGAACATCGATTCGAATGGCCGCTTTGTTATGACGCGGAGAATTTCATTCTCGGTCGGATCGAAGTGTTTACGGAGCGCAACAGTTTCGCTCGCACTTTGGCGACTCGGATGCGCGATGAAACAGGGACTCTGATCCTCGACTGGACCGATTACCTTCTTCTACCTGCCTCAGACGAGGCGGCCTTGCGTGCGACTGGGTACACGGACGATCCGCTGGGGGATGCGCCGGATGGTCAAAAGCAACTCTGGCATCCGGAAGCGATGTTGCCGCGAGTCTTGATCGCGCCGACAAACGCGAAGTATCCGCTCGCCCTCGGAATTCGCGCGGAGAATCTCGCGATCTTCGCGGGGGTGCATGGCGTTACGAACTCGATCGAAGGCGCACCGCTCTCGCGTTTTCGCAAGATGCTGATCTCGGAGGAAAACGGGGCGCGCTTCGAGGTGATCGAGCGCCGCGCGTATCGCGGTTACACGACGGCCGAGCCGGATTTGAAGGCGTACCTCGCGGCGCGCGAGCTGTGGCAGACGCGGCGCCGAGTGTGGGATGACGATCGCGCGGGGATGAAACACGGGCTGGAGCGGATCGAACAGATGGTGAAGCTGGTGGGCCAGGATTTGGCCTGTCATCTCGTCTTCGAAGAGGAGCGTCGCTATTGGCAGAAGCGAAACCGGGCTGGAACGGAACAGAAGCGCCGGCAGGACTCGTTAGGCTTGGGTTGGGCGAATCACGACCATCACACCTTCCGTTCGTCGCGGGAGTGCTTTGTTTATTTAATCAAGGCGTGGGAGCTGCTCGGCTTTCACCGCCGCGAATGCTACTACGCCGGTGAGGAAGCCGGGTGGGGGGCGCAGGTGGTGGAGCAGCCGGTGGAGGGGATCATCATCTTCGACGATGTGGACCTGAACCCGGACGAGGTGGAAGTAGATTTCTCCTGCAAGCCGCTGCCGGCACAACAGGAGCTGGGGACGATCGGACTCTGGTGCGGTCTGCACGGCGAGAGTTTTCTCGAGGCCGGGATGCATCATCTGGAGTGCCGTTTCGATCACGCGCTGCTTCGCGATCAACTGAAAGCGGAAGGCATCAACACGATGAAACCGTTCTCCGATTTTCCGTTCCTGAAACAGGCGTTTACCGAAGGCGAGCGCTGGCCGGTGCGGACGCCGCGAGCGGAACGACTGCGCGCGGGTGGCTCGATCACGGACGACCAGTTTGCGGAGTTCACGAAAAATGGCGCGATCGGCAGCCACCTCGAAAACCTGCAGCGCAAAGGCGGCTTCAAAGGATTCAATCAGCACACAGTGAGCCTGATTATCGCGGAGACCGATCCGCGTAACCAGCAGGCCTACTAACGCTGGCGGGGAGCTAAGGCATTGCCGTGGCCTCGCTGGATTACTACGGGATCGAAGAGCTCCTGACCGATGAGGAGCGCGCCGCCCGGGACCGAGCGCGCCGGTTCGTTGACGAAGAAGTGCGACCGGTCGTGGTGCAATGTCACCGCGAAGGTCGCTTCCCGGAGCAGCTCATTCCGCGGATGGGCGCGCTGCGTTTCTTTGCGCCGTACCTTCAAGGACACGGGTGTGCCGGATTAAGCCAGACGGCTTACGGCCTCATCATGCAGGAGTTCGATCGCGGTGACTCCGGACTGCGCTCTCTCGCGTCCGTTCAAGGTTCGCTCGCGATTCACGCGATCCACTCTTTCGGTAGGCCGGAGCAACATGCGCGGTGGCTGCCGGGTCTGGTGGAAGGCAAACTCGTAGGTTGTTTCGCGCTGACGGAGCACGGCCACGGGTCAGATCCGGGCGGAATGGAAACGCGCGCCGTGCGCGATGGTGATCATTACGTGCTCAACGGCAGCAAATGCTGGATCGGCAATGCCTCCATCGCCGATGTGAAGGTGGTCTGGGCGAAAGACGAAGACGGGCGTGTCGGCGGATTTGTGGTGGAGAAGGACGCGCCGGGATTTCGGGCGCAGGATATCGAGGGGAAATTCAGCCTCCGCATGTCACGGACGTCCGAGTGCTGGTTCGAAAACTGCCGAATCCCCGCGGAGAATCGGTTGCCCGAGGCGAAAGGATTGCGTGCGCCGCTGTCGTGCCTTTCGCAGGCGAGGGTAGGTATCGCCTGGGGTGTGATCGGGGCGGCGATCGATTGCTACGAAACCGCGCTCGCCTACGCGAAGGGCCGCGAGCAATTCGGCCGGCCGATTGCCGGTTTCCAGCTCGTGCAGGAAAAGCTCGTCTGGATGGTGCAGGAGATCACAAAGGCGCAGCTGCTGGCGTTGCGTCTCACGCGAATGTTGGAGGCAGGCAGCGTGCGTCCGGCGCAGATCTCCCTCGCCAAGCGCAACAACGTCTGGATGGCGCTCGAGTGCGCGCGGAAAGCGCGCGATATTCTGGGCGCGGCGGGGATCACCGACCAGTATTCCGTCATTCGGCATCTGATGAATCTGGAGAGCGTCTCCACCTATGAAGGCACGCATGACATCCACACGCTCGTGGTCGGCCACGACGTCACAGGACTCGAGGCGTTTGGCGGCTGATTCGGGCGGCTCGTCATTCTGGACTTGCTCAGCCACCGCTTCGAGCGTGCGCGCGCCGACCAGTGGCTCGGCTTCAGCGAGGTGCAATTGCATCAATGGCTCGAGGAGGCCGGCTTTGGCAAACTGGAAGTCACGGTCGTGTCGCGGGAGAAGGAGAGTCCGAATTTTCAGACGGTTTTCGCGACGGGCTCGAAATAGAAGCGGGACATACTTCAGCCTTGAGTTTCGCCCCTAGCGACGCGATCAAATCTCGATGCAAAGACGAGCGGCGATCATCACGGCTCTCCGAACACCTGTCGGTCGGCACGCGGGCGCATTGGCGTCGGTTCGCCCAGACGATCTTGCCGCCCACATCATCAAGGCCGTCGTGGAGCGATCCGGCATCGACCCCGCATTGATCGAGGATGTCTACTTCGGCGCTACCAACCAGGCCGGCGAGGACAACCGCAACGTCGCGCGCATGGCCGCGCTGCTGGCGGGCCTCCCCGCGTCCGTGCCGGGTTCGACGGTGAATCGCCTCTGTGCGTCGGGGCTGGAAGCCGTCAACATTGCGGCGCGCATGATCGAGGCGAATCACGGCGATGTGTTCATCGCGGGCGGCGTCGAGTCGATGAGCCGTGCACCTTATGTGCTCAGCAAGGCGGAATCCGCGTTCGACCGGTCGCAGCAGATCTTCGACACTTCGATCGGCTGGCGCCTGGTCAATCCTCGCATGGCGGCGCTGCATCACCCCTTCTCCATGGGCGAGACCGCCGAGAATGTCGCCCGCAAGCACAAGATCAGCCGGGCGGATCAGGATCAGTTCGCGCTGCAGAGCCAGCAACGGTGGTCGGCGGCGCACCAACGAGAAAAGTTCGCCCAGGAGATCGTGCCCGTCGAGATTCCGCAGCGCAAGGGCGCTCCGACCCTCGTCAGCGTGGACGAGCACCCGAGGCCGGACACGACGCTGGAGAATCTCGCCAAGCTGAAACCCGCATTCTCCAAAGACGACCAAGGCACGGTGACCGCGGGCAATTCGTCGGGTATCAACGACGGCGCGGCGGCATTGCTGATCGTTGAAGCCGGGCTGGCCAAATCGCTGGGTCTTCAGCCGATCGCCTTCATCGGTCCGAGCGCCGCGGCCGGCGTCGATCCCGCGTTCATGGGGCTCGGACCCGTGCCCGCGATTCGCAAGGCGCTTCTGCGCGCGAAACTAACGCTCGACCGCATCGACCTGTTCGAGTTGAACGAGGCGTTCGCCGCGCAGGCCCTCGCCTGCCAGCGCGAGCTGGGCATCGACAACGCAAAATTGAACGTCAACGGCGGCGCGATTGCGATCGGTCACCCGCTTGGTTGCAGCGGCGCCCGCCTGGCCACGACGCTGATCCACCAGATGGCTCGCACCGGCGCCTCGCGCGGCATCGCGTCACTCTGCGTCGGGGTAGGACAAGGCTTGGCGACGGTCTTCGAACGGGAGTGAGTTTGGAACGAGGAGAAAGTCTCTTGAACCCACCGGCAATGCTTTATTACCCGGGTTTTCATCCGAACGTTACTTGGCTTCGTTCAGTCTTACTATTCACGGACGAGGTTAAGAGAATTGTTCCTACTGATTATCCAACCGACGATCCCGTTCCTCTGAAAAGCATGCGGGACTCGATCGATGGATGCCTCGTGAATTTACCACCCGCAGCAGTAGACGTGTCTCCGAATCCCGATGAGTTGTACAGGTTGGACCGGGCCTTCAGACTCTTGCAAGAGAGCCCTACGCCCGCATTGGAAAAACGCGAGAAGTTTCAGGTGCTCATCACTAAGGAAGGAAACTTTTCATTTCCTGGGTTCGATTTGATGGCAGACGACAAGATTGCCGATGAGGTTCGCCAACTGATTAAGAAGTATCGCCTTGAAGGAACGAGCCAAACCAAACTTACCAAAGCTTTATCCAGCCGTGCAGGGACGATAGTCGCGACGAATGCATCTCACCTGATTCTGTCACTGGTAGCCGATCGCATGGCGCGGAGATATGGCTTAAATACTCTGACGGACAAATCACGCGAGTATGCGTTCACTGCCCTCAACGGTTTGGATATACCGTTTCTGCCACCATCGAATTCTGCCGAAGGTCTGCTTACTGCAGCTTTCGCATCCGTGCTGATACCAGAAGATATCGGGCGGCTACAGGTTGACGACTATCGCATTTTGCGTGACACCTACTCGGAATTGAGGGCAGCGGTGCGCAATTTCGTAGTTGAATCAAACGCGTATTGCGGTCTCGACAAAATCCACGATTTGGCAGTGCTTCAGCAACGGGTTGTGGAAGCCGCCAGCAACGTGCAGAAAGAATATGAAGCTTTTAGGAAATCGCGCTTCGCTCGCCGCATTGGGAAATGGACACCATTCGTGATCGGTGGGCTGCTACCGTTATTGGGACAATTTGATCTGATTCCAAGAGACCTAACGTGGATTTTAACGCCAGGAGGGTTCGCCTTCAAAATCTTGGAAAAAGTGCAGCTCAAGTCGGTCACCGTTCGTGATCGCGTTTTCAGCCTATGTACGTCGCTTGACTATAATGTGAAAGCATTGCTCCCAGACGGTACGCTTACACGCGTTTAGGACAGATCTAGAGCGGCGTTCCGAAGAGATAGATGCGAACTGAGGCGACGGTTGCGGCCGTCGCGCCCGGCGCCTCGCGCGGCATCGCGTCGCTCTGCGTCGGGGTAGGCCAAGGCTTGGCGACGGTCTTCGAACGGGAGTGAGTTTGGAAGTGGGCCTGACTGTCAGATCGTTCAAGCGCCCGGCCTCAGTGTCGATAGTAAGCTCTGACCCCTCCGCGCTCCCTCTAACGCCGGCGCAGCTCGTCAGCATCACGCCAACGAGCAGTGAAAGAGAACGTGTCGCGTTTTTCATTACGCGACAGTGATAAACGAATGAGAGACTCGTATTGCTCCGGAATTGGAGCGATCGAAAATCTGATCCGACACCCACCACGGCTGTGCCGGTAAGATTTATTGTCTCTTTGAGCCGGCTATTCTCACGAAGCCTAAGACGCAGCAGGATCGGCGTGTTATTTTCCGCTGATGAACGGTTCTCTCGCGCGAAAGGGATTCCGATTTCAGGATCTGTACATTCTTCACAGGATCTTGAAGGAAATCGGAAACCGGTTCGCCGATATGGCGATAGATAAACTTAGAACGGAAGACGATCGCCAACCAAGATTTGGAATAGAGGTTGGAACGGACACTGATCGCGCGCCCGATTGGGATAACGTGGTCGAATATGTTGATCGCGTCGAGGTAATCGAGGCGAAATCGGGGGATGTCTCTCGGGCCGATAGGATCGCATTCTGGAAACGATTACGCCGAGAAGTACGGCTTGCGAAGAACTCGAATGTTCACGCGATATTGGTAACAGACCCGTCCACTGAAGATACGGCGAAGTGGGATCAACTCGCCAATTTCTCATCTACAGCTACCACGACGCCTCCCTCCGCGAGTCCTTCACGTGTAGCGAACGTCGGAGACTTATTTTCAGAAGCGATCTGGTTCCTTTCTCATGCTCCAGAACACGAGGTTGGGTCACCCCCGATTCCCCCAAAGCACGCGATCTCGCTTCTCTCATCCTTCAACTTGGAATCAATCACTGCCAGTGCCTTAGAAACTCGTGTTCTCGACGAGATTGAAATTATTTTCCCAGATGGGCTTTCGGACCAATTGAGTGACTCAATTCTAGGTTGGCTAAATCGCCGTGCTACCGATCCGATAAAAGAACGCCGTTATTTTTCGGCTCCCGACATTCTCGCAGAGATGAAAATTCTGCAAGAGAGCGCAGCGTTCCAAACCGGCACCCTTGAGCTTTGGAAAACACGGTGGACGGAGTTAGCGGTTCTATTTAAAGCACGAGCGCGTTCGCGACTCGGCAGTGCGGGAGAATCGATTTCGTTGAGCGAGACGCAACCGTATATTCAGGAACAGTTACGAGCTGCAGACAAAAATGTTGTCGTCATCGGCAAGGCCGGTGGCGGCAAGACCGCATTACTGGAGCAATTCGGAACGCAAGCTGAAAAGGATGGACTCGAGGTTTTCCGCTGTAATGCCGACGCTGTCAGCGAAGGCGAACTTGATGATCTTTTTAGATCACTTCGGTTCAAGCGGGCCGTGTGCAGACTCAGGTCACCGGCGAAGAAGTTGTGCGTACTGGTGGATGCGCTAGACGAAACAGAGATCGGGTTACGACTAAGCTGGGCTAAACAACTCGCCAGATTCGGGGCGACGGCGTCCACTCTCCTTGCTGTTAGTATTAGAGATAATGCTTGGGAAGGCGATGGAGTCAGCCGATCGCATCTTAAACACTGGCTAACACTCACTGTAAACGAATGGTCAGAGCAACTCGTGCGGCAGGTAATCAGTCAGCGTTGGCCGCCGGCAAAAATTTCTTCCGGCCTGTTGGAACTGATTCGTCAGCCGCTAATGCTCGATCTTTTCTGGCGAACTTTCATAGAAGTCGAGGATCAGAGTGTTGAGCGAACGATTCCGCAAACGCGGCACCAGCTCTTATCCGCGTTTTGGCAGGAACGTTTGCTAGCGTCGAGTCGTCATAAATCGATAGGTCTACATCTCAGATTGGAATCGATTATTGCCCAAGCCGCATCTTCCGTCGCTAGTTTCGATGCCGTAGATGCCGATGGAGATGCACTTAGTATTCTGCTTTCCGAAAGCGTTATCATCGAGGAAGGACGATTAATTCCGCGCTATCGCTTCCGGCATCCACTCCTAAGAGACTTTGCCCTGAGTCTTTGGTGTCTCGCCGGCGAAAACGAATCGGCGGTAGCGCAACGCTGGGCGACGATTCGTGGTGGGCTTCAACGGCACGGGGCGCTTCGTGCGATATTCGAGGCATTGACCGATGCTGAATTTTCCCGCGAACACGCTCACTTCGGTAGGACCAAGATAGTTACAGCGTTACTTAGTTCGCACGCGGAGGCGCCGGCGCATTTAGCTGCTGTTTTCGGAATGAATGCACCTGAAGTGGCGTTCGATCCTGCCTCCTGGTCCGCCTCACTTCAACAAGCGTTACCAGCTACTTTTGGAACAGAGTTACTAGTTGCAGCCCGTTTAGCAGGGAATGCTGCGTGGGCACATTCTGTTTCAAATTGGCCAGCGGAAGCCAGTTGGATCGACGACCGCTTTCCCGAGGAACTATTAAATTTTACCAGCTCTCTACCTAAAGAGACGGTTGAAAGTGGGCAAGATTCCCGGACGAATTATGCCCGTGTCGCGGCGGTGAAGCTAAGAGAGTTGTCGGAGCATCCGAGGTTTGTCTCGAAGTTCGAAGACAATAGTCGCTGGCTAAAGATGGCTGTCATGCAGGAGATCATTCCACGTGCTCCAGATCTAGCGACGTTGGAATGGATTGAGCGGGAGGTTCCAGTGGCTAGTTGGCGAACGAGAGGGTTTCTTTTAGACAGGTTAATTCATGTCGCGGCGGTGGATGCCACCCGGACAGCCGCGGTGTTTCGCTCGGTTGTGGGGTTGAAGCAACAGGATGGGCTTGCTGTTTTGGATTTGGAATGCTGGAGCGACAGTTTAATGGATCACCACGCGATCGAATGGTCGCTCGAAGGCAAAGATGGGCGACGCAGTTTACTGCGCGAATTCCCGAGAGAATTCCTGCCCGTAGCTTTTATGCTCGCAGAGGCATTGCAGAATCGTGAGCAGCCGGGTCGTCGTGAGAAAAACGCGCACGGTTTTTTCGATGACTATAGAACCTGGACATTTTGGAGTGATCGGCGTGATACCAATGCTGCCTCCCGTTGCATCCGTGCGATTGAGAAACGCGCATCTGAACTGGCCGATTCTAACAAAGCGCTTTTCATCTCCGAGGTAGGTCCACTTTTTCGCTCATCCGCATCGCTGATCATTCAGTCCGTTTACTTAGATATTGTTTTGGCTAGAGCGGCGATTCCTGAGTTTCGTGATGCTCTGGTCGAGCGTTTATTGGATGGAAGACTCTATCATTTTAGCAACCTTGGTTATTGGCTCGAAACGGGCATCTCGGCCGTTTGGACTAATCTTTCTCCGAGCCAACGAGGGGTTGTTCTAAGTAACATCGACGCGATTGTTGAAGACGACAGCGACGAGAGCACACGGTTGTGCCACGCACGATTTCTAGCGGTAATCCCGCAAGACGACTTGTCGCCGACTCACCGCGCAATCGCGGCCGAGTGCTTGGCCCAAGGTTTTACGCAACGGCAGCATCCTAAGGAGCGTTTTCGGGAAGGCATTGCTTCGCCATTGTCCGACTCGGATTATGACGATGAACGAATAGAGGGTTGGCCAGAAGAGTTCGACATCGACGAACTCAGAGTTCTCTCTCGCAGCTATCGAACGTTGTCGCAGGGAGACGCTAAGCCGGAAGTAGTCCAGCAAGAACTACCCTCGGCTAGAGATGCCGCCCTTCATTTGTTACCGACCATCTCTGCGCAAGTTGTCGCGCTAGAGCAACCGGCAAGGCTTTGGTTACTCGACGCCTTGGAGGCCACATTAGACAAACATCACCTTCTATCCTCGGATTCGCATTCGTCCGTACCACCTGATGAACTTGTAACCAGCTGCGCTAATCTCGCGCTGCATATTCTCGAAACCTACGAGTACGGCCTTGTCAATGCGCCAGAGCGAACTGACGTTTGGTATCGTCCCGAAACCATATGGTTCCGAGCGCTAGCCCTCGCCGATGCGAGCTTTGTTTGGCCACCTGTACGTGACAATCAGGCGTTGCAAGAGCGGTTCGAAACCGCCTTAGTCAAGGCGCTCGCAAGCAATGATCCCGGTGTGCAGTGCGCGCTTATCACCGAGATCAGGCCCTGGCACTGGTTGCGTACGCAGGAGCGCGTTGCTTTTTATGACGAGATCGTTTGGCGAGGTTTAAACTCCGGTCTTACGCTCGCATTCGCGCTGGGAGCGGCCAGGCAGATGCGTGATAAGCATCGCGCAACTACCTATCGCAGCCTCCTCGCTCGCGAAAATATTGATAACGTCGAAGACTTAGCAGAGAGACTTGGAGATCACTGCGGCCACTATTCTATGGTGGTATTCACTGACATTGGCCGCTCTTCCGTTGCAAGCTTAGCGCAGCAAGTTGTCGAAAATCCAAACCGATTCCCCCTACTTAATTCGCGCGATGCTCGCGTGAAATTCTTTCGGTCGTTTGTTTTCGGCATGAAGGAAGTGGCGAAATTTCATTGGGACAACAAGGATCTCGCTTCCGACTATGGAGCGTGGAGCTTAAAAATTTGGCGTTTGTTATTCGCCATTCGAGAAAAGCGTCAAGAATCGGAGGGAATTGTACTTTTGGCCATGCACTGGTTAGAAGCTGAAGAGGATGATTCGCGCGATCCTGCGAAATTGCGCGTTTGGTGGGAACACCTCTTGCCGTTGGTACATGCCGTTGCACGAGAAGGAAGGCGGCCCGATTGCTTCACGTTGTTTTTTAATCTACGCGACCCCAAAATGTATCGCGTCATTCGTTCCGAGGAACTCCTCCAGTCTGTCGCAGAACTGTTAGAGCGGCTGCGTGCTGGTGCGGAGGCCGGGAAGATCGACTTAGATGCGATTAACGCTCCGGATGAGGATCACAATTCGTGGCGGGAAATTTTGCGGAACGCGTCCGAAGCCTTGGAGACGGCGCGGATCAAAGGTCTGTTCCAAACTGATGTTTTTCTTGAGCAATCACGGACCTTGCTCGCGCAAATGGCGTCGGCACCTTTCAACGTTGATGCAGCGCGCACAGCACTTTATCGGCTGCAGAACGCGTCCGTGTGAATCTTTAGCCCAGTTTCCGCTCGCTCAGCCCAGCGAAGCCAGCTTGGCAAAGCCGGACTCGAACGCCCCCACCAGCGTGTCGATCTCCGCTTCGGTCATCGGCGTGGAGAACACGCACGCACCCGAGCTGATGATGCTGCAACCTTCGTTGTAGAGGTGTTCGAGCAACGCCTTGAGTCGGCGCGACTCGTCGGGCGTCGGGTAGGCATCGCGGTAATTTCGGGGCGGCATCTGCTTCATGTGCACCAGGAACATCGAGCCCGCCCCGGTGACGCTCGCCGGCGCGCCCGTCGCGCGGATCGCGCCTTCGATGCCGTTCCTGGCCCGATCGGTCAGCGCGTTTAGGCGCGCCACCGCGGGTCGGTCGAACTTCAGCATCGCCGCCATGCCCGCGGTCATGCTGATCGGGTTGGCCGTGAATGTTCCGGAGTGCGGGAACACGTAGCGGGGCGACTGCGGGTTGAGCACATCCATGACTTCGGCGCGGCCGGCGACGGCGCCGATGGGAAATCCACCGCCGATGATTTTGCCCAGCGCGGTCATGTCGGGTGTGACGCCGTAGCGCGCTTGCAAGCCGGAGTGCTCGGCCCTGAACGTGATGACTTCATCGAACACCAACAGCACCCCGTGGCGCGCGGACCACTGGCGCAGCGCGGTAACGAACTCGACATCTGCCGGACACAAGCCGACGCGGTGCGGCATCAGATCGATCAATACGCACGCGAGGTCCTTGGCGTGCTCGTCCAGGATCGCCAGCGTGCGCTCGGTGTCGTTGAACGGAAAGACAACGACGTCCTTGAGCGCGGACTCGGGTGT
>Ga0137407_10000149_pt1 | contig 52524 bp, 37 predicted proteins | sample CZOMad2_2_16fung_FD_108410 | JGI IMG/M metagenome (GOLD analysis project Ga0137407, IMG submission 108410) | Vadose zone soil fungal communities from Angelo Coast Range Reserve, California, USA - CZOMad2_2_16fungal (Illumina Assembly) | ecosystem: Environmental > Terrestrial > Soil > Vadose... | reverse complement strand
GTAAAAGAGCAACGAGTAGACGGTAGTTGGTGCATAGAAAAATACAACTCTTTGCATTTAAGGTGTACTCTAATGGGTTTCGAAAGAAACTATCAAATCAAAATCCCTTCTAACCAATTAAATAAATTATCCTTTTCAACTTTGAATTACAAGCCTAATTTGAATCCATGGTTTGTAACAGGTTTTACTGATGCAGAAGGATGCTTTTCTATTTCAATTAAACCCGATGCCAAATTAAAATTAAAGTGGAGAGCATCACCTCTTTTTATAATCAAACTACATATAAAGGATCTTGCAATATTAGAGGAAATTAAACACACATTAGGTGTAGGAAAAATCAGAAAAAATGGAATAAACTCTGTTCAATATCTAGTTGAAACATTTAAAGAGTTACAAGTAATTGTTGAGCATTTTAATAAATACCCTCTTGTTACAGCGAAGGTATCTGATTTTTTATTATTTAAACAATGTTTTGAAATCATTAAGCAGGGAGAACATTTAACTGAAAATGGTATTTTAAAATTAGTCGGTTTAAAAAGCTCTCTTAATTGGGGTCTATCCGAAAAGTTAAAATTTGCTTTTCCAAATGTTGTTCTTGTAAATAGACCCGTGTATAATTTTAAAGCGGCATTGCCGCTTGATCCTTTTTGGGTAGCAGGGTTTACTAGTGGTGATGGTTCATTCAATTTAACTATTAAGTCCCCAGAAGCTAAAAAAGGTTACAGAGTCTCATTAAGATTTTCAATTAATTTAAATGTTAGAGAATTAGCTGTTATCAAAGGTTTGGTTACTTTCTTTAATTTACATGAAACTAAGGTATCAAAAATAGCAGATGTCACAGCTATAGAAACAAACGTTATTGACCAACATATTTATATTTCAGAAAAAAGTGTAACTCTTCAAATTACAAAAATTTCTGATATAGTTGATACAATAATTCCGTTTTTTGAAAAGTACCCTATACTTGGAGTAAAAAGCTTAGATTTTGCAGATTTTCAAAAAGTAGCTAAGATTGTAGTAGCAAAAGAGCATTTAACACCTGAAGGGTTTAAGCTTATTTTAGAAATAAAATCAAACATGAATCAGAGTAGGCGCTCCGCGCGGTAATGTTTATATATTTAATTGTATGATAAATTTGATGGCCATGCATAAGTTTGACGATAAGAGGAACCAGTATATATAATTTTTATTATGCCAATAATTTTAATTGTTATACGGAATAATAAAATCGGAGGCCCCGACTGTTTAATAAAAACACAATTCAGAGCAATGATTAATATCATAGTATTCTGAATGAAATTTGCTCAATGCCATTAATATAAGAAAGGTAATGGTTATTGTTACTAATCGAAAGTCTGGTTAATAGCGGTCTGTTAAGGCCGTGTGTTTACACATCCTGATAACGGAAGCTGTAATAACACTATTCACTATATGCTTGAATCCCTTTAAATAACTTATTACTAATAAAGACCTCAAGAGACCGTATGGTTTTTATAAAACATAAAACAAATTTTATCTGTTTTTAGAGAGTTTAAGTAAAGTAAAAATATAAGTTACGATTAATAAAGGCAACCAGCAGGTACTATAAACTTAAATAAATTAGTTAGTCCCTCAACGACTACATGTGAAGTAAAAAGATATAGTCTAATGTAAAAAAAAAAGTAATATCGAGAAAGGAACGGTATCTTAAGGTTAGTATTCCTTTTGGTTACGATTTAATTAACTAGAGAGTTTCTTGGTTTAGCTCGGCAGTTTAGCCCAATGTCACTAGGGAGGGCTAGCCCCCCGCCCCTAGTTAAAATAGTGAACAAAAAAAGAACCTACAAAACCTCCAATGAGATAAAAGTAATATTAATTAAAGAAAGCTACAAAAACATTTTTTATAATAAACCAAAGCAGCAAAATTTTAATTCCTAAATTGAGCAGCAAAAATTCTATTTTTAAATTGCTATCTGTAAATATTCTTTTTACAAGAAATATTTCAAGAGGTTTCCCTAAATTAACTCAAACACCGGTAGTTAGCTACAATAATGCACAAGAACAAAAAAGTTTAATTTTTAAAGAAAATCTGAATAAATCTTTTGTATATAGATGAACTAATAAAGTTAACGGTAAAGAGTATTTAGGTAGTACAACTAATGCTAAACGAAGATTATTTATATATTTTAATATAAAAAGCTTACAATCAGCGAATATGCCAATTTATAAAGCAATTTTAAAACATGGACATTCTAATTTTATTTTTGATATAATCGAATATTGTGAGACTATTGATACAATCAAAAGGGAGCAATTTTATTTAGATCATTTTGATTTTTATTATAATGTTTTAGAAAAAGCTGATTCACTTTTAGGTTACAAACATACAAGTAAAACACTTGCTAAAATGAAAGGTCGAAAAAATGCTTTAGGATATAAACATACACTAGAAACAATATCTAAATTAAGAAAATATCAACAAAATAAAAAGCATTCTGTTGAAGCTTTAATTAAAATGAGTGAAGTTTGGGCTAATAGAAAATTTAAATCTAAGGAAGTTACAGAAAAAGAGTTACACACACAAAATAGAACAAAAATCAAAGGAAAAATAGTATTAGTTACAAACATCAATAGTAATATCTCTACTGAATATCTCTCTATTAGTGAAGCTGCCTCAGCTCTAAATATTACTCGTTTAACTTTACGTAATTATGTAAAAAATAAAACAGTATTTAATGTACTAAAACAAGACCCTTCTGGAAATAGAGTATTGAAAGAAAGTTTTTTAATTAAAGTTAAAGATACTAATTAAGGGACACTTTAATTTTATAGCATATAGCTTATTTTTACCATAAATTCATCCCCTTTTTTTTCATTTTCTAAACAAACCAAAATACCAGAGTATAACCGCGCTACGCGCCTTTCCAATCTTTGAAGGCTCCGCGCGGTAGATTTAATTAATAGAAATTACTTTTTTTTTTACTTTTGCTTAACTATGAGGATCAATTTTAATTAATTTAGGGTCCTCAATAAACTTAACTATATGCTGGAAACTTATTTTAATGAATTTGAATTTTTAATTAATCATCTATCAAAGATAGTGTGTGAAGGAATAAACGCGCCTCATATATTAATTTAGTCTATATATAAGAGAAGTAAAAGACTAAAAATACTTACTTTTTAAATTATTGTAAGGGTTAGACACTGTCGTAAATATAAATAAAAAACAAAAATGACAAATAATAAATTCAATTATTCAAAAAAATTAAGTAATCAGCAGGGAAATATTAAACAATTTAGAAATTATTCAAATAATATAAAATATAATATTAGAAATCCTAACTTTTTATTCTTTTTAGGTGGTTTTGTAGAAGGAGAAGGATCTAATTCAATATCAGTATCCATAGGTAGAAATTTTAAATTCGGAGTAAATTTACAACCTGTTTTTAATGTTTCTCAACATGTTAATGGATTAAATATATTGAATTCATTTAAAGAAAAGCGCTGCGCGCGGAGTAGGTTCAGTATTACAGAAATCAGGATCTCCAGATATTTGAGTATATAGTATTAAAGGCTATAAACAAATAATTACTCATGTAATACCGTTTTTAGAAACATATGTACAACCGTTTAGTTGCAAAACAACAGAATATCAAATTTTTCTGCAATTAGTTTTAAAATCCGAAGCTGGACACCAAACCCAAAAAGATACTTTAATTGAAATGGTGAAACTTGCTTACACTTTATCAGGTAAGGGTAAAAATAGAAAGAGACCTTTGGAAGAAATATTATAAATTATTAAGGATAAAGAAAGTTATTTTCTAAATAAATAAATTTAAATTAAAAAATAAAAAAAAATTATCCCCTTTCAAAATAATTAATACCCCCTCAGAGACTAAAACGGTAAGCAATATAAATATTTATATTGATGATATAGTCCAAATAAAATATTTAATTAGAAATTAAATATTTTCTCTTTAAGCCTAAGGTAGCAAAATAAATTGGCCATTAAATGTGGTCCGGTATCAATAGTAGACATTGAATCGTTATGCTATTGTAAAATAATCCTATATGTTGGAAACACTTTAATATTTATAAATACTTTATATTTTAAGTAACAATTTTATAAGCGCTGCGCGCGGTAAACCAACAGCAAAAATAATTTATAATTTATTTTCAAATTATTAGTCTCTAAAAATTTTAAATTTCAATCTATCAAAGATAGTGTATAGGTTGCGCGGTTTCTCTTGAGCTTTCACTTTATACGCGTTTCGCGCCTTAAATTTAAATAGATACCTATTTAGGACCTCATCTGAATAAAGATGCAAAGAGATATACTGTCCCAGGGGTTTAAATCACGGCCTGGGGTTAGACACTAACGTAAAAATAATCAAAATTAAAAAATGATTAATAATGTTAAAAAAATAACTATTGATAATAAAATTTACATATTATCTTTAGAATATATTTTAGGCCTTTTTGAAGGCGATGGTTCAATAACTATTCAACTTAAACCTAATATATCTCATAAAACAGGTAAACAAGTAGTGTTAATTTTTGAAATTCACCAACATGTTATTGATGTAGATTTATTAAAAGCTATTTCTATTTTCTTAGATTGTGGTAAAGTTGAAATAGGTAGAAAAGTAGGTGCTCCTGACACTTGGGTGTATCGATTAAGAATATCTACTCAAACGGATATTCTGAATAATTTATTACCTCTGTTACAATCACAATCTATGATGCTTAACAAACGAGAACACGATATTAAGTTATTTGTTCATGCTTGTTTATTAGTTAAAGATAAAAAACATACAAATATTGAAGGACAAAGTGAATTAGGTACTATTGCAGCAAGACTATCAAGTAAATTAAGTTTTGAAAATAAACAAAAATTACCTGATACTAATAAATCTTTAAATGCTGAATGAGTAACTGGTTTTACAGATGCAGAAGGTCACTTTTCATTTACAATCGTACCACCTAAATTAGATTCTAATTATACAGGTGTAAGATTTGAATTTGGTATAACTCAAGAAAGTTCAGAAAGAGTTTTTTTAACTAATTTGAAACAATTTTTAGGTTGTGGGAACGTATATACGGATAACAGAGGAGGTGGTCGTTTTTCAGTTTTTAATAAAAAAGATTTAATAAGCAAAATAATTCCTTTTTTTGAAGTTAACGAATTACAAACAATTAAAAAATATTCTTTTTTACGGTTTAAAAAAGCATTAGAAATTTGTATTGAAAATAAACCTTTACTCAGTAATCATGTTGCTGAATTAAAAATTCTATTATCTGAAACCACCAATAAAAGACCGCGAAAAATATAAAGAGAATATCCCCAAAAGAGCAGAAATAACTAATAACTTTGCAGAAATAAATTTTAAATTAAATGCTTAGAGACTATACGGATTACATCTAATTAATAAAATTAATTAGTAAAGAAATAGTCCAACCAATGTATTGTATTATATATTAATGAATTTTAATTTTTAATTTTTAAATTTATAAAATTAATAGAATTAATTAATATTAATAAATTATTATAATAATATAATTATATTATTATTAGTATTAAATTTGTATTTTTAATACACATTACTATTACTTACTTTAAGGCCTGGTAACGATGGTCTCACTGTCTCTACAACTTGCTCAGTGAAATTGAATTGCGGGTGCAGATGCCCGCTGCCTCCAGGGGGACGGGAAACTTAAATTCTCTTGGAGTTGAATATAAATTGCGACTAGAAAGTTTACTATAATAATGTGGTGTGAATCCACCTAATAACCCATTATTTGAGCTCAAAACAGCATGCTAAAAAGTAATTTCAAGCATGAAGCCTGTTTTATATTTATATTAATAATAAATTAATAAATTTATATAGAGCTAGATACTTAAGAATAATTTGATGTAAATTCATGTATGAAGCGTAAATATTGAGTGTAGAAAAAATTTCCCGTTTTATTTCTTTATGGGTCTTAATATCTATTTACGTATAGTGAAATTCTAACAGTATCATTATTGTATTATAGTAAAAACTAGGTAAGCCCATTAATAACCAATTTTGTATTTTTAATAATTAACTTATTGGAGGTTTATCTGTGAGGATATTAACTGTTAGTGGGTAGAGGAAATTCAAAAAAGCGAAAGTCTTATTATAATGATAGGAATAGGTTAATTTAACTAATCTGAAAGGATGCTGACTTTGAATTAGTGTTAAGTAGCTATTATTTTATTTTGGGGCTCGCCCTGAATAGAAGTTATTTTATTCAAAATTAATTATTAGTTATATTGGATAGCTATTAAATTCTTAATTAAAATTAATCAAAAATAAATTATATATGAATATAATAAATGAACAAGCTATTCCAGTTCCAATATATTTTGTTTTGCAGTTAATATAATATAATTAAATATGATTAAAAAATAAATTATATAAATATGAAAAACAAATTAATAATTACAGATTTTACTAAACCGAGATACAATGAAGTTTTATTGCCTTGACAAGTAACTGGTTTAGTTGACGGTGAAGGTGGATTTAACTGTTCTATTTTATACAGCGAAAATAACTTATTAAATAATAGTGTGAAATTAGAATTTAAAGTAACACAAAAAACACATTCAGAAGGTGTGTTATATGAACTTAAAAATTATTTTGGATGTGGTAGTGTAGTAATTGATAATAGAAAATCAGATACAAAAAAGTATCATATTAATGCTTTATCTGATATTTTAGCCAAAATTATACCTCATTTTGAAAAGTATCCTTGTTTAACTTCTAAATTTTTAAATTTTAAAGCTTTTAAAAAAATAGCCTTTATTGTGAAAAATAAAGACCGCTCACAATTAAAGGAATGGAAGAAATTTTATATTTAGCTTCTGAAATGAATACAAAACGATCATTTGAAGGCGCTCCGCGCTATAATTATTGTAAATCTTCTTTAGGATTAACTTTATTATCTAATGGAGAATTTAATACCAAATATGAATTACCAGCTCAATGAGTTCAAACTTTTTTAGCTGGTGAATCAGTGTTTTATACCTATGTATCTGAAAAGAAAAATAGAGGAGGGCAAAGCACTTATATAGGTTGTGATTCTTCTTTGGAAGTAGGACAAAACAGTCATGGCGCTGCGCGCGCTATTTTATTCTGTTTAAAAAAATTCTTTAAGGGAGGTTATATAAAACCCAAGTATAATTATGATAATCTTTCTGAATGTAAAAATTCACGTTCAGTTAATAGATATGTTTTAAGAAATAGTGACACTATTATTAATTTTGTTGATCAATATCCTATGTTAACTAGAAAACAATTAGATTATTTAGATTGAAAAATAATAGTAGAATTAAAGGCACGCGGAAGTCATAAAACTTTAGAAGGTTTAACTTTAATTAAAAATATATTAAATAATGTTAATTCTAAACGTGATTCTAATTAAACTGAATAATTAATTTAATTATAAATAATAATAAACTTATAAACTTAATGCTTGAGCTGTATGCGATGAAAATCGCACGTGCAGTTCTTAGAGGATATCTATATTGTAAAATATGATGAAGCCTCAACAGACCCTATGCAGCTTTACTGTAATTAGTTATCACTTTGGTTGTAAATATCTAATTAATAGTGAATAGGCGAGTCGATAGACAAATAGTGGAAACCTTAAAATTAGAATCGATCCTTGTTTACCTCATATTTAATAATAGAGGGATAGTTGACTAATTGGCAGTTTGACTGGGGCGGTCGTCTTTAAAATAGTAGCAAAGTACATCCAACTTTAAAAATAATAAAAATAGCAAGTATTTATTATATTTGCTATACTCACATAAACATAGAATATTTACTCATTTAACTATTCATGTCATTTTTTTTTTAATTTTTTTTTATTTGAATAAGGTAGAGCTAGTTGTTGAATGGATATCAATCAACCGGTGAAGGGTTGTGAAAAGTGTAATGGCGGAAAGCATGCCAAACTGAAAGACTTAGAAGTCTACAAGATACGTAAGTAGGGCATAGTGACCCCTCGACATAGTATGGGATAGACGGGGATCAATCGATAAATAAACTGAAGATTTTTTTTGTAATTGAATTGTAATCAATAAAGCGGGCGGAGCCCCGCGCTTCGCGCGTTTTTTCTGATATTATAATATTAATATTTAATGTATACTTATTTGGTAAAGTTTGCCAACTAAATATAGATTACTTATTTTTAAGATCTTGATATTATATTTTTTAATATTTAGCTAAATAAATTTAATTTTCTAAGCTTATTTTGTATTATAGTAAATAATAATTAAAATATATTAATATTTGCAATTAAACTTAAAAAAGAAAAAGATGTGGGCTTCGGCCCGATTTAAGTTAAGAAGGTTATTAATTTAGCATATTAAAATTAATAATAAAATTATTACTAAAATGAAAAATATATTGTACAAAAATTTATACCTTGCTTTAGCAAATTTAAAATTTTCTATAGAAAATAAAAGTGGAATTTATCAATTAGTAAATTTAATTAATAGTAAAAGCTATGTTGGTAGTTCAATTAATTTGAACAGAAGATTAAAGGAATATTTAAATATTTTATATATTACTAGAAATCTTGAAAAAGGTAATAGTGCAATATTGAATGCTATTTTGAAATATGGCTCTGTTAAATTTGGAATTAGAATATTAGAAATTATAGAATTCGATTCTAAACATTCTAAATCAGAAAAAAAAAGTACAATTTTAAATAAAGAACAATATTTTATAAATTTAATAAAACCAGAATATAATATTAATTTAACTGCTGGAAGTAATTTAGGTCGAATTTTTAGTACCAAAATAAGAAACAAAATGAGTTTAGCCAAAAAAGGTAAAACTAGTAATAAAAAAGGTGTAATATTAAGTCAGGAGTCTCGAGCTTTATTTAGAGCCCGTAGCGGCAGAGCTTTAGGTATACAAATGTTAAATGAAAATAATGAAATACTAGCTACATTTAATTCAATACAAATAGCTCCTGAAGAAACAGGTATATCTAGAAATAGAATAAGTCGGTGTGCTAGAGGTATAAGAAAATCAATTATAGAAAAAGGAAAAATTTATAAATTTGAATATACTAAATGTAAAAAATAATTTAGTTTTTTCTTTTTTTCTTTTTAAATTAAAATCTTACAGTTAACTTTTGTCGCTTAAATTAGAAATAATTTATTTGCAAAAATTGGGTTAATTACAGGGAAATCTCTACTTGTTACAAAAGGCGCGAAGTGCCTTATAGAGACAATCTGAAGCGAAGTTAATTTCGATAGTAGTTATAAAATTATGAAATTATAAACGTTCAACGACTAGTAGGTGAGTTCTATTAACAATACTCCTACCACGAATGCCCAACAATTAATTTAATTATTAAAAATAAATAATTAATTGATGATATAGTCTGAACCAATTTGTAAAAATTGGAAACTTATTAATAAAAAAAATAAGTGATAACAAATATTGAAAAGTTACGCTAGGGATAACAGGTTAATAGCTGGTGAGAGTACACATTGTGCCAGCTGTTTGACACCTCGATAGTTAAATGTCGAGTAAAATTAGTAATAATTTTTAAGAAAATTGGGTTAATTTACAAGAAAATCTCTTTAATGATTACTAATCTAATTCTCGATCTTATTAAATTAAAAAGAGATAACTTGAAGCGAAGCTAATTTCGACATTACTATTTATTACAATAGTAGCAAATTAGAACGTTCAACGACTAATAGGTGAGTAATGCAAACAATATTCCTATCATGAATGCCCAACAATTAATAATAATTTTATATCTTAATCACAGTTTTAATATATAGTATATTTGTTTCCAATTAAATAAGGAATAGTGAATCTTAATCCAAAATTATTTTGCTGCAGTTAACATATAATAATTTTATATTTAAAAAATAACTACTTAAAAATTTAATATGAAAAAACAAAAACAAATACAAAATATAAGAGATGGTTATCATCTAAATTCTAAATATTGACAAGATTGAAAAAAAAATTTACCACGCGCGGAGCGCCTTCTGAATTAAGAGAGATAGCAATAGGTATGATTTTAAGCGATGCTTGTATGTATAAAAAAAGTAAACATGCTATAATTAAATTTGAACAAGGGTATCAACAAGAAGAATTTTTATCTCATTTATTTTTAAAATTCAAACTTTATTGCTTTATGGTTCAACCTGGCAAACGCTTAGATTTACATGGTAATAGAAAAGGTTTAATAAAAAGCTTGTGATTTAAAACTTTTTCCCATGAATCTTTTACTCAAATTTGAAATTTATTTTATTTAAAAAATTCTAAACAAATAACAGAAGGTTTAATTAAAAATCATCTTAGTAATATAGGATTAGCATACTGAATAATGGGGGATGGTTCACTACAGAAAGATAAAAAAAGGCGCGCAGCGCCTTCATACTCAAAGTTATACTTATACAGAAAACAAAATTCTAAGTATGGAACTAAATGAAAAATTTGGTTTTAATAGTGAAATTATTCCACATAAGAATAAATATTTTGTGATTAAATTTCAATCTACAGATAGTAGTTTGTTAATTAAATTAATTAAACCTCATATTGTACCCAGTATGCTTTATAAGATACCTTCAAATTAAGGTTAAAGTATTAATAATAAATTGTATATATAAAAAAACCAAAAAATATAAAAATTATATTAGTTGATGATATAGTCTGAACCAATTTGTGAAAATTGGAAGCTTAGAATAAATAGCTTAAGCGGTAACAAATTTTGGTCGACTCATCCTATCCTCTGGGTGAAAAATCTTGGAAGGGTTCGGCTGTTCGCCGATTAAAAGGGTACGCGAGTTGGGTTTAATACGACGTAGATTAATTCTCGGACCACCCCAATTTTCTATAAACAAAACAAAAAAAAAAAATTTAATTATTTAAATTTACAGATTAAGAATTTTAAAAAAAACAAAAATAATGAATATAATGAAAATAAAGAATAAAAATAATAAATCAATAGTTCCAATTAATAAACGAATTTATTTTAATTTTAGTTCTTCAGACTTCAAAATACCCTTAGTAACACATATTAAATATCCTATTTTTCTGAGTGCTCTACTTAATCGTATTAATTTAATTCGAACTGAGTATTCTATTAATTCTTTAGTTCGAGTTTTTGATTTGAGTAAGGATAAAACCAAAGCTAAAAAAGAACTTACAAAAAAAGGTGGAGTATATATTTTATGATGCCGTAATAATGGTCTTTTCTATGTAGGTTCGGCTCTTCGTTTTTTTACAAATAAAGGACGACTTACAGAATACTTTATGGCATCTAGAATTAAATCTTCTTTAATTGGTAAAAGTACTAAAGTAAATAAAAATCTGGCTAAGTCTATTGACCTGTACTCTATTCAGAGCTTTATGCTAATTATAGCAGAAGAATATAACTCTGAAATACTGACTAAAGAATTTATACAATCTAGAGAACAACTTTGGATGCTTCTTTATCCTACACTTAATACTAGTTTGTTAGTATCTTCTAATGATGGTAGTATTATGCCTGAAAAAAATAGAATAAAACTAAGTACATTAACCAAATTTTACCAATATGAAGCGCTGCGCGCGGATAATGTTATCATTAAAGGATCTGAAAAACTAATCTATGGAATGAAAGAATTATCTAGAACTGGTGTAAAAAGTTCAAATAATATTATATATCCTATTGATTATAATTCAGTTAAGGGACATTTAAGCGCTGCGCGCGGTCTTTTATGAAAAGATATTTTTTTATTTTCACATTATAGACTTCCAGAAGGTTCTGTTATTAATATAACTAACTTAAATAATTCTTCATCTACTGGTGTTTGAATTTATGAATACCAAAGTCGTGAATTCTTAAGTTATGAGTCAAGTGTGAAATCTTGTTTATCTAAGTATGGAGTTAGTTCTACTCATTTTAAGCGTATAAGAAAATTTGGACTAGAATTCAAAGGTAAATTGTTTAGTAATAAAAAACTACATTAAATAAAATTTTATCCCCCCCGCGAAGCGGCAAGCGCAGTATAATTAGTTTTTTAAATAAAATTACTGGCAAATAATTAAGTAGAATTTTAATAAAACCTTCAATTAACAGAAGATAGACTGACTTGCGTCGACAAAGGAAACTTTATGCTGGAAATCCCTTAGAACTCTTGGTACTTCTCTTGCTTAATGAAGAATATAGTAATAATCCATTGAGAATTGGGCAATCAGCAGGAAACAAAAAGTATAATAAAATATACTTAGTAGAATCCTTAGAGACTATACGTTTCCATCCTTAATAGGATAAGATATAGTCCAAACTAAATTGAATTATATTTATAAGGCGGCATGCCGCCTTAATGATCAGCAATAATATTTAAATTATTATTAATTTATAATTTAATTTAATTAATAGGAGTCAGTATGGTCCCTATCTTCTGGAGGAAAAAATAGTAAAAAGGGATCGACCTAACAGTACGAAAGGATCCATTGGTTATGTTTCTCTAGTGTACCAATTGTTGAAAAATTAATTTATTTATATAAAATAATTAATAGGCATAGTTGGGTAGCCACAAACATTATATTTAAGTGCTGAATGTATATCAAGCGTGAAATTACCCCCTAGATACTATCTCAGATTTATTTATCTTTTTTAATTGATAAAAATCTCTGATATTATAAGAAATAGAACATTTCTAGATAGGATGCGAATGAAATTACTGTAAAGTATTTAGTTTAGCATTACTAATTTATTTATTAGACTTGATGTTATAAATTGTCCTTTTTTAACTTAAACTTAAACTTAAACTTAAATTTAAACTTAGACTTAAACTTACAGTGTAACTGTAACTTAAACTTAAACTTTAAAAGGATACTTAAACTTTATCTAGAACTAAACTATAAAAACAATCTTTTTTATTCTAATATTTGTTTTTGTTTTTTATTAAATTTTCTTTTTATTAGTTTTCTTATTAATAATTAAATCTTATAAAAAAAATGAATAATTATTTAAATTGAATATAATTAAGAGAGTATTCTAATTTATATTAATTTAAAGAGTAATAATATTTTATTAAACTATTATAATTATTATAATATTAAAGGCGCTGCGCGCGTTCGGTATTTTCATTATTAGAGTTATTTCTATTAACAATGCCGTTTTGCGTGGTGTGTGGTACCCCCCCCCGCCTTGAAAAGATTAAGCTTTTAATAAAAAAAAGTTTTTCTGCCTTTTACGTAATTTTATATTATTTTTTAAGAATATTTTCTATAATATATAATAATTTTTTTTTTTGTTTTAGTATTAATTTTAATTTGTATTTGATACAGATTATTAAACAATATAAAATATTATTAAACATTACTAGGGGAATTAGGACCACACCGTGAAGCCCAGCGTACTAAAAAAATATTTTCTATAATTAATTATATAGTAATTAAAATAGTAATAAGTATTGAGTGATTCGTTTATATATAGTTCAGTTCTTAATAATTTTATTATTTATTTTAATCTTTTTTACAATTTAAATTTATACCTTTGGCGGGATAGGCTAGAGGGTAAATTTAATATTATTAATATTAAATATTGTGTATATTTATACTTTTAAAAAATTATTATTATTCAATCTTTTATGTAATAATATATTGATTATCATTTTATTTTTTAATTAATTATATTTCAATATATATATAATGTTTATTAAAAAAATAATACTTAATAAAAATTAAATAATAACTATTATTTAAATCCCTATTGATTTCACTTCCATAATAGAAAATATTTTAATATTATACGTAAAAAAAAAAAAAAAACAAAAAACAAAAAATGTCAAAATAGTAAATATATTAATATTATATGTATAAATACATATAATAAATTTTTATTTTTGTATATATACATATACATTGAAATTTAATCTAGTTGATTTAAAAAGGCGCCTACTTAATAGTAGTACTAATTAAAAAAAAAAACAATTCTAAAAAATAAATAAGAATAATGATGATAAATAATTTTTTATTTTATTTAATATTAATTTAATTAATCTAACCTTAGAACAATTTGAAGTATGTAATTTAATAAAGGCGCTACGCAACTGATTACTTACAATTTTAAGTTATTAATCAAATTATATCTTATATAGTATCAAAATATTAACTCTAATAGAAAGCGCTGGGCGCTTCGCGGGGTAGAGCACAAAAAGCAAAGCGCTGGCCGCTTCGCGTGGTAATAGTGTAAAATTAGTAGCAGATTTTACAGATATTATTAAAATAATGGGCTAAAGGGCCGGGGTAATAATTCTAGCAATAGTTCTGGGAATAAAAAAGTTAAAAAGATAAAGATAAAATAAAGATAAAATAACAGAAGCAGATACAGATGAATTAAAAAAAAAAAGAATCTAAAACAGAAAAAAAAGGATCTGAATCTAGTACAACTACAGAAAATAAAGCTCTGAATCTCGTACAACTACCAAAAAATAAACTAGTTCAAATAAAGTGATTAAAAATAAAAAGAATAAAGCGGATTAGAATTAAATATCTTTAGTTTTAAGTAATATATTTGTTTTTAAATTTTAAATTAAAAAAACAAAAATTATATTAAAAAAAACAAAAAAATAAATAACTAAATTTAACCAAAATAAATATTCTAAATTTAGACTAGCATTTAGGCGCTGCGCGCCCTAAATTTTAAATTAATTAGATATTAATATACCTGATGGTGCTGATCCAATTAAGCGCTTCGAACCGCTGGCCGCTTCGCGGGGGGCGGGGGGTATTTTTATATTGGTTTATAAATTTTAAAGTTTTATAAGTATTATTGGATATTTAACAGCAATTATTTTATAATCAAAATTTAATATAAAGGAAAAAATATTCCTAAATTAAAAATAATAATTAGTTATTTTGAAAAAGTACAATAGTTTATTATAGTTATAGAAGGAATAATTGATTTTTTGTTTTGTTTTTTATTTTTTGTTGTTTTGTGGCGCGCAGCGCGTTTTTTGTTTTTTGTTTTTGTTTTTTGTTTTGTTTATTCTTATTAATAGTATTTAAATGATAGGGCGCGCAGCGCCTTTATTAAATAATACTATAAGTAGTTATAATTATAAAATATTAAATTATTTTATATTTAAATTATATTATATAATATATAATAATCATTATAGTATTATATATTATACTATATTATTTCATAATTATCCCCATAAATTTAAATTTCTTTATCGCGCTCCGCGCCTTATTCAATAACTCGATTCGTGTCGTGGCGCAGTATAGCGTGATGTGCCGTAGCCCTCCTAGTATCTATAGGTATATTTTCCTTTTAAAACAGTTCTGTTTTATATATTCATATTATTGAACATTAATTTAAAAATTTCAAAAGTGTCTTCGTTTCTACTACACAGTAGTACTAATTAAAAAATAAATAAAAAATAAAAATAAAACCAAAAATAATAATGATAAATAATATATATAATACATCTAATATTAATTTAATAAATTCACCTTTAGAACAATTCGAAGTAAGTAATTTAATAAGTATAAATGCACCTTTATTTGGTTATTTAAATATAACTTTAAGTAATTTAGCCTTATATTCAATAATAGTATTTATATTAATAATAGGAATACATTTTATGGGTAATAATGAAACTAAAATTTTACCCTCTAAATGAAGTATAGGGTTAGAAAGTATATTTATAACAATAAATTCAATGGTAAAAGAACAATTAGGAAAAGAAATTTATTTACCCTTTATTTATTCATTATTTTTTTTTATTTTAATAGTAAATTTAATAGGTAATATTCCTTATTCATATACAATAACGACTTCAGTAATAGTAACAATAGGATTATCTTTTACTATACTTACTGGTGTTACAATTTTAGGTTTATATTTACATCAATTTAATTTTTTTTCATATTTTTTACCTTCTGGAACTCCCTTAGCTTTGGTACCTTTACTTGTTGTTATTGAAACTGTTTCTTATTTAGCTAGAGCTCTTTCTTTAGGAATAAGATTATTTGCTAATATGGTTGCTGGACACTCCTTATTAAAAATTTTATCTTCTTTCTTATATCAAATGTTTAGTAGTAGTTATATTATTTCTATATTAACTCTGCTACCTTTTGCTCTATTCCTTGCATTATGTGGATTAGAAGTAGCTGTATCTATAATACAAGCTTATGTATTTGTATTATTAGTTATGTCTTATATTAAAGATGCTATTTATTTACATTAATTTTTCTCATTATATTTCTTATTTTTTGTTTTTTGTTTTTTAATTAAATATTCTATATATATTTATAATTACATAAGAATTTAATTTAAATATCTTTTGTGTTACTATATTTCCATTTAAATAATTTTTATATTCTTATAATATATTTTATTTAATTATATTCTTAGTTGAAAAAAGTTTTATTAAAAAAAAAATTCAAATTCAAATTCAAATCAAAATTCAAATTCAAATTCAAATTAAAAATAAAAATACAAAATATAATTTTTATTAATTACTAAAATTATTTTTATCTATAGTTATATACCTATATCTTTATTAATCCCCTTTTTTATATATTAATATATTATATTTATATAATTAAAATATATGTATATATATATATATATTCTCAATTTATTCCTTTTTTTATTATAAATTATTATTAATAAAATAATTTATTTAATTATAAAAAACAAACAAAAAACAAAAATCAAAGTTTAAATAGATATAAAATTAAGTAAATATAAATTAATAAATTATAAATTATTGAGTTAATTAAAGTAATGCTTTTATATATATATACAAACAATACACTTTTTTAATTTAAATTAAAAAATTCTACAAATTATATGTACAAATTGCTATACAGTCAATACTAGTAAAATTTACTAAAAGGGGAGGATTCCTAATTATCTCATTATATAAATATATATTTATATCTTTATATATATATATATATATATTTTTGTTTTTGTTTTTGTTGTTATTAATAAAAATTATTTAAGGAATAGTTTTCATTGGTAAGTTAAGGCGATTGCTAATTGTTCGGGTTAAAATCCTTAGGTGTTCGAATCACCTCTATTCCAAAATAGAATAAAAAAAAACAAAAATAACAACAAAATTAATTAGTAATGATAATAATAATTTAATAATTAAATTATTACAAAATAAACTCTGACAAAATGGGGTTCGCCCCTGCCCACCTTCAGTGTTAACTTGAATAAACAAATTTATTGTTTTTATTTATTTTTAAATTTATTTTTGGATTGGCGTCTTTATTCTACTAATGCCAAGGAAATTGGGACTCTTTATTTAGTCTTTGCTATATTTGCTGGTATGATAGCTACAGCTTTCTCTTTACTTATAAGATTAGAATTATCTGCTCCAGGTGTTCAATTTTTACAAGGGGATCATCAGCTATTTAACGTTATAATAACAGCTCACGCGCTATTAATGTTATTCTTTATGGTCAACAAATTGCAAATGTTAAATTTATTTAAATTCTTAAGAGTAAAAAATTACCATACTATTGTAACAGTTGGTAATAATAATTCAAATGATAATAATTCAAGGGGGGCTTCTCCCCCGCCCTTTAAATCCAAACAAAATTATACTAAAGTTATAGTAACAGATCCTTACTATAATAGAGATATAATAGCTAGAGTGACAAAAAAACAAAAAGGTGTTTATGTTTGAGAATCCTTAGATGGCAAAGACTCGTATGTGGGTCATTCTATTAATTTGTATAATCGAATCTCTTCTTATTTTATGCCCTCTATATTAAAAAGTAAAGAAAGAAGAGTTCTTAGATATCTAAATAAATATGGTTTTACTAATATAAAATTAACTATTTATATTATGGGGGGCCCGTCCCCAGTGAAATTAGAAAAAGTAGTAGAATTAGAACAATATTTTATAAACAGTTTAAAGCCTAATTTAAATGTAGATTTAGTAGCTAGTAGCTCTGGATATCATGAGCCTATGAAGCAAGAAATACGAGAACGATTAAGAAAACAAAGAGGTACACCAGTTTTTATGTATGATACTACAGATTTTACTTTATTATATATTTTTGACTCTAAAAGTTATATGTATAATTCAATAAATATACATCATAAAACCCTTGAGGATTGTTTAAATTATGGAAAAATATACTTAGATGCTTTTTTTTTATCTTTAGATCTAATTGAAGAAAGTACTAGTACTAATTTATTAACCTTAGATGAAATTAAGGGTCTTGTTTTAAAAAAACGAGAGATTTATCAAGTTAAGCATCCAGCATCCAAATTTATCCGAGCTGAATTTAAAGATGACGCCTCCAGTTTGAATAAAAATTTTAGTTCATTAAATTCTTTAGCTAAGGAACTTAAAGGAGATCGACAAGTAATTAGAGAATATTTAAAGGGTAATAAATCTGGTTATTATCGAGGGAAATGAAAATTTACTTATGTAAGCTCTGAAAAAAAATAATTTCTTTATATTTAAATATTTTTAACTGATTAATTTATTAAATTTTAATAAATAGGCATGGCCGGATAATATAGAAATATATTATTTTCTTTTTACTATGTGCTGGAATATTTTTAGAGCTTTTGGAACTAGTATTGCATGTTTTCTTAAATGAAAAGCGGCAAATTACAGTAACATTTCAAAAGATTAGACAATCAGCAGGAAACCAAAGGTATAAGGGCTTTATAAGCATTAAACACTTTTACTTAGTAGGATCCTCAGAGACTATACGTAAATACCCGTGCCAAAAGCAGGGTAAAGATATAGTCCAAACGTTAGTGAAAACTAACGATAAAAACGTATGCCCGCTTTAATCGGAGGATTTGGTAATTATTTCTTACCTATTCATATTGGAGCACCGGATTACTTTAAAAATAAAAAATTTGCTAGTCAGGGCGTATAATTTATACTGTGGGCGCCAGTCACCTCTTTTTATTCTATTAATAATTACAATCATCGACGCGCCTTCTGATTTGTCTAATATTAAAGGTAATATTTATAATTTTAATTCTATCCTGGATTATTTGAAGGGCGCTGGCCGCTTCGCGTGGTCATATTATTTTATCTAAAAAAAAAAATTAATTCAAAAGGTAAAATAAGATATCATTATATAGCTATAACTTTTGTTAACAAAGAGTTACCTTTAGTAAATAAATTTATAGAATTATTTGGAGGTAGAATAAGGTTTTAAAATAAAGAAAATGCTATAGTTTGGATAGTAACCATTCAAAAATAATTAAAATTTTAATAAATTTAATGAATGATAATTTAAGAACACCTAAAATAAGTCAATTTAATGAGTTAATTACATGCTTAAATGACAAATATCCTTACAATATTCCTGTTTATTCCCAAGATACTAGCGATTTAAATACTAATGGGTGATTAGCTGGGATGGAGGATTTAAAATTCGTTATACTGAAAACCGGAATAGATGGCGCTTCGCGCAGTAATACAGTTTTAACAAAAGGCGCTTGGCGCAGTACGTATTGCTTTAGAACAAAGACAATATTTACCTTATAATAATCTATCCTATAAACCAATAATGCTTAAAATACAATCTTTTTTGTTTTTGTTTTTGTTTTTAATCTTATTACTTAATTAAGAGTTTCAAAACATAATATAGATAAAACTTATTGGATAATAGAGGTTACTAGTTTAAATAAATTAAATCTGCATATTCAATATTTAAATAATTATCCTTTGTTAATAGCTAACGAAATGATTGGTTAAAGATTTATCATTAAATGATAAAAAAAGATTTAACGCGCTTCGCGCATTATTAATTAAAAAGATAAAATCGAATATAAATAAAAACGTGCAAAATTTTACATTTATACGCCCAGGGGGCCAAATAAAGTACAGTAGTCCTTTTTATAGGAATCCTATAATTATAATTGGGTAAATTGTAAAGAAATCTTAATATTATTAATTAATAAGACAATTTGCAGCGAAGTTTAATTCAGCATATAACTATCTAAAATTAATTTAGAATACAGAATTAAAGCGTTCAACGACTAGAAAATGAGTAATGTTAACAATAATTTTTCCACGAAAACCCGACAATTGTATAAAAATTATATAATTGATGACATAGTCTGAACCTAATAGTGATATTAGGAAATAAGGTTAGAGAGCCTTATGATAACAAAATTGATGGCAAACAAAAATGGAAAAAGTTTAAGGGCTTCGCCCCCCAAATTTAAGTCCCTTGTAAGGGTCAGCAGGCCTGGTCTATTAGACCTACCCTTAACTGGGGCATCGCCCGCTAATAAAAATAAAATTTTTGATTATTCTACTTATACTAAAAATACTTTACAAAGAGATTCAAAATTAGGTTATTAATTAGCTGGTTTAATAGAAGGTGAAGGTTATATTAGTATTACTAATGAAAATAGAGTAATATTAGGTATAACTTTTAATATTAAAAAGAAACCTTTAGCCGAAAAACTATTGAAATATTTAGGTAAAGGTACTATTGTTAAAAGAAAAACTAATAGCATAGAATTAAGAATTTCAGCAGTAAAAACAATACAAAAAATTATAATTCTTATTAATGGCAAATTCAGAACACCCAAAATAGATCAATTTTATAAATTAATAAATTGAATGAATAAAAATCATTTAATCCGTGGGGAATTCCTTCCCAAATTCTCTTTAGATACTTCACCTTTACATAATAATAGTTGGTTAGCTGGTTTTATAGACGCTGATGGTTGTTTTTATATTAGATATTCTTTAAAACAAATAATTTGTAAATTTAGTTTAGAACAACGTATGGTGCTTCGCACCCCTAAAACCCAAGCAAATTATAATCTAATTTTAGATCAAATTTGCTCCTTTTTAAATGTAAAATTATTTCAAAGAAGTCGATTGGGATATAAAGATTCTTATTCTATTATAAGAGTAGAAAACCAAAATTCAATAAAAAATATTAATAAATTATTTAGATAGTTATTCTTTATTAAGTAGTAAGTATTTAGATTTTTTAGAATGAAAGAAAGCTTTTAGATAAATTTTGAATAACAGTCACTTTACAGTAGAAGGGAGAAATATAGTATATTTAGCAAAAAATAACATGAATAATAAAATAAATTATTTTAATTGGGATCATTTAAATTTTTTTTAATGCCTAAAATTTTAGTAATAAGATTTGATTTTTAAGCACTTAGCTATTTGCATAGAATTCCTCTAATAATTTGTTTTAACGAAGAGAACAGATATAAAATACTCTTAATATTAATATTTATAATAATCAGGGGTACTCCTTGATTTTCATTTATTTTATTAACTTTTAAATGTAAAAATTTTTATATACAAAGCTTAAATCAATTAAGCGTAAGGGGAGAATATGCAGGAAACCAAGAGAGAAAGATAAATTATTAAATCTCCTAGTAGGATCCTCAGAGACTTTAATATATTAGTAGCTAGTTAATTAATATATTAGAAATGTGTAATTATTTATACATTAATACGCTAAGCTCCAACTTAATTTTAAGTAAATTAGATACTTAGAATATTATATAAACAGAGTTGGATGAAGACATAGTCCAATTAAGTAAGAAATTACTTATGTAAATTTGATTTCCAAGATTAAATAATGTTTCCTTTTGATTGTTACCACCTTCATTAATTTTATTATTGCTTAGTGCTTTAGTAGAAAGTGGAGCTGGTACAGGATGAACAGTTGGGATTTTATTACTAATTCTTTTTGAGAATTTAGTTATTTTAGATAAGCTGTTATATTATAGAAATATAATTTTAGAAAACCTTACTCGATGCGAGAAAGTTCTTCAAATCGGAAGTAAATGCTCAGACTTTAAGTTACAAGGCGAGAAAAAATTTTACTGACAGGGAGACTACTCGCCTAGGAAATACTGAGAATAGACTTATTTTATCTTACTCTAATCTTTGCTTGCAAATAAATAAAAAGAAAGTTTCCTATCAGAGACTAAACGTAAGGCATCTTATTTATAAATTTTCAACTTTTAACATTAATAAAAATTCATTATCTGAAAATAAATAAATGTTTTATGAATGATTAGTAGGGTTCACAGACGGAGACGGTTCTTTTTCTGTTGTTAGACAAAATAATTCTTGATCTTTAATTTATAAATTAGGACAGAGCACATATAATTTAAGGATTTTACATTTTATTAAAACACAATTAAAGGTAGGAAGAATTTATATAGACAAAAACGGTACAGTTGCTGATTTTATAATTAGATAATTAAGTACAATAACTAAAATAATAATACCTATATTTGATAAATATTCACTTCTAACAAGTAAATCTTTTAATTATACTATTTTTAAAAAAGCTCAAATTATTTTAACTAATAACTCCTTAACTAAATTAGAAAAAGATACACTTATTAGTGAATTAAAAAAAGCAAAAATACCTTTAAATTATATTGCACCTGCTTTTTCGCGCGAAGCGGCGCTCCGCGCCTTTAACATTAAAAATTTAAATTTTGAAATAGGTAATAAAATTATGAGTAAAAGTTGATTAATAGGTTTTATAGAAGCTGAGGGTAGTTTTTATTTAGTTCAAAAGGATAAATCTAGACTTGTCCATGGTTTTTAAGTAATTCAAAAACTTGATGAAATTGTATTACTTTGTATTAAACATTTACTACATATTAAAACTAAAATTCAATTTAAAAAAGCAGGCTATTATTCTTTATCTACAACTAATTCACGTGCTATTGAAAATATTATTATATATTTCAAAAATACGATGAAGGGCATGAAATCCTTAGAATATAGAATTTGATCGCGATCTTATGTTAAACATAAAGGAGATTTTACAAATTTAAATAAAATTAGGACTAACGTTAGAATTATGAAAACTATCTATCAAACCTTAAATTTATTAAATAAGATGAAGGAATAGTCCGAACTCTAGTGAGAATTAGAGAGTGTAATGATAGTATTAAATTTATTGAATTTTTATTTAATTTTTTTAATATGAGATTACCAACAAAAAAATGTTATCCTCCTTTATCGGGAATACAATCTCACTCTGGTGCATCTGTGGATTTAGCTATCTTCAGTTTACACCTTTCGGGTGTTTCTTCTTTATTAGGAGCTATTAATTCAACGGTTTATTTTTTTAACGGTTCCGATTACGATCTTTATTTATCTGTTACCTTATTTTTTATAAAAAACCCAATAAGCTTTACCAATACCAATACTAATACTAAAAATTGTTTGTTTAGTTCTAAGTGTAAGGCAAATAATCAAATTGATAAGCATAAAATAAACAGCCTTTTAGGTAAAAGCCGGTCTATTCAAATACAATATGCTCATAAATTAGCAAATGAGCAAATAAAAAGCGGTAAACCCATAAATTCTCATATAATTAATGACATTTTAGCTTATTGTAATATTAAAATTACTGAAGAAGAGTTAAAAGAATTAATTAATGCTCCTAGGTTAATTCTAACTGATTTAGATAAAGATGGCGCTTCGCGCATACAAATGCTTATAAATAATATTGGAACATCATCTTTTAAAATTAAGATCCCAGGCGTTTACATTTTTAAAGATAAAGATAAACATAATAATATAGAACCAAAATATGTTGGATCATCTGCACAATTAGCTATTAGATTGTTTGGTTATTTAAAATTAAGACATAAAACTAAAAGAAAATTAATACCACTTCTAAATAATATTAAATTATCAAATTTTACTTTAGAGATTATACCTTTGGATAATAATTTTGATTTTAGATCTGAAATAGTATTAGAACAATATTATTTATTAGATCCTAGTTTTAATTTAAATACTATTAAAGTAGCAAATAATCCTAGTGGTTCTAATGCGAAACCTTTATACATGTACAATAGAGATAAAACCATATTGTATTATTATTCTATGCAACAAATAGATTTTTTAAATAATCTTAATATTAGTCATTTTACATTTACTAAACATTTAAGCGCTGCGCGCGGTACTTATTATTTAGGTAAATATCTTTTTACTAGAAAACCAGAATTGACAGCTAAAGTAACAGAGATTTATCTATTAGAATTAGCTTTACACTTGGAAAAAGAGAGAGTCAAATTTAATAAAAATAAAGTTTTAAGTAATTTAAATAATTTTTCAGGGGCGAAGCCCTCTACAAATAATTCTGAATCAGTTTTTGGATTAATTATAAATTTTTTTTCACCTGTAGATCACAATATTCCATTAGATACCTTGATTAACATTCATTTTATTTATATTCTAATTGTATTTTTCTTAGTTTTGAGTTTATTATTATTATCCATTTATTTATTCATTAACTTTTTAATTTTATTAAATAAAGATTATTTCTTAAGTAAAATTAATAATAAATATATATTAATGTATGCTAAATACGTAATATTTAAATCTAAAGTAGATATTTTCATATTGGGTTTTTTTTTTTTTTTATGAACTTTAGGAAGTATATTATATGCTTTACATTATTTAATTGTACATCCTATAATACTTAATTAAAAACAAATACAATTATTATGCGCGGTAAATATCTTTTTACTAGAAAGACTAAATTGATAACTAAAATTACCGAGCCTGTATTAAAATTAGTTTTACACTTGGAAAAAGATAGAGTAAAATTTAATAAAAATAAAGCTTTAAATAGTTTAAAGGGCTCTGCCCAATTGATGCTAACAATAATATTTAACTGGTTTTTAGTATTGGTAAATGTAGAGTATATTTAAGGCGCCGCTCGATTTACCTGCACCACAACCAACATTGGTTAAATATATAAATACAGATAAAGCTTATCAGGGTTATTTTTTTTAATATGTATAAAATGAATTATATTCTAGTCGGTTTGGGATTAATATAAAATTTCTAACTGTATGCTGGAATATCCTAAAGACTTGAGTCCTTTTAATGTAAATGTCACAGATTGTCTAAATCCAAGGTAAAAATAACAAGTATGTACCAATGGACAATCAGCAGGAAACCAATACTATATACAAAATTTAGTCGATTCCTCAGAGATTATACGTTAGACTCCGTTTCAATTTATAAACGATGAAGATATAGTCCACAATATTAATAGTTAAATAATTTAACTATTATACGTGTCATTACAACTGTTTTAAATATGAAAACTAATGGTATGAGTTTACATAAATTACCTTTATTTGTTTGAAGTGTATTTGTAACTGCTATATTATTATTATTAGCTTTACCTGTTTTAGCCGGTAAATTATTTAATATTCCGCCGGCTTTAAATTTGGCCATATGCTGGGAACTCTTAATTAACAATAATAATTATATATTTGAATTAAGACAATCAGCTGGAAACCTTTTAGATTTGGATCTATTAGGGATCTTCAGAGACTATACGCCAAACTATTTGTATTGTAAAACTCTTCTAACTAACAATATAGACGGCGCGAAGCGCTCTATGTTAGTTTCTACTGATATTATCAAAACTGATAAACGTTACTTTAATTTAAAAAAAGAGGACAAAGAAATTAAATTTAATCCTCTTTTTTGCTCTTATTTAGCTGGTTTAATTGAAGGTGATGGGACGATAATTGTACCTAAAACTGAAAGATCACCAAAAGGTAGAATAAATTATCCTTCTTTCCAAATAACATTTGATATTAGAGATTTACCATTAGCAATAATGATTCAAAAAGAATTAGGTAAAGGGTCATTAAATAAAAACAAAGGAGCAAATTTTTGCCGTTTTACTATTAATGATTATGAAGGAGTTATACTACTGTGTAATTTATTAAATGGATATATGAGAACTCCTAAAATAATCATGCTTTATTATTTAATAGATTTTTTAAATTTAAGATTTCCTGAATTAAATCTGACGAAAAAAGATAAAGACTTAAGTGAAATCCAATCTAATAGTTGATTATCAGGATTTATAGATGCGGATGGGTACTTTGGTGTAACCGTTAAAAAAAATAAATATAAATCAGTCGGATGCATTTTTGAAATAGTTCAAAGTTCTAAAAATCATTTAGGTTTAAGTAAAATAGATATAATGATATTATTATCTGAATTTTTAAACGTAAACCTTAAAACTGCCAAAAGAAAAAAGTTACCTGATTATTTAGAATACGTTGTTCGTACTAATCGTATGATTAATAATCTAATTATTAATTCTTATTTGGAGAAATACCCTTTATTCTCAAGTAAATTTTTAAATTTCAAAGATTGAGTAAAAGTATTAAATATAATTCAAGCTGAAGAGCATAAAAGTATTATGGGTAAAAATAATATTAGTTTAATAAGAGATGGTATGAATACTAAACGAACTCATTTTAATTGAGATCATTTACAAAGATTTTACAATTTACATTTATAAGATATAGTCCCAACCTTATTGTGAAATAAGGAGTGTTCACCTTAAACAAATTTATTTGTTTTTGAGTTGTAATTATTTCGCGTCTTCTATCTTGAAAGTATATATATAATTATATATTCAGCACGCCGCCGTTATAAGTTAATTAAACATAAAGCAATGATGCTTAGTGAACCAAGACAATTTAGGAATAACTATGTTATTAACAGATAGAAATTTCAATACAAGTTTTTATGACCCAGCAGGGGGTGGGGATCCAATTCTTTACCAACATCTTTTCTCAAAATTAAATAATATAATCACAAGTTATTCTACAGTACCCTTTAGTAAATATTATCAAATCAATTCTAAATTTTATGGAAAAATTAACCAACCTACTCCTGAATTCTTAACTTGGCTTATAGGTTTTGCAGAGGGTGATGGTTCATTTTCTAAGGCTTCCAGAGGTGATTTATATTTTGTAATAACTCAAGACACTCGGGATACACAAGTATTAGAGTATATCCAAAAACAATTAAATATGGGTAAAGTTATAAGCGCTCCGCGCGGTAAAACTACTTCTCGTTTTATAATACAAGATAAATTAGGCCTATATCTAATAGCCTTAATTTTTAACGGTGAAATACGAACACCTAGTAAACTAAAATCATTTAATGACTTTCTAAATAGTTTAAATAATAAGAATATTCGTTTAGTTAATTCACGAAAACTTACAGAATTCGGATTTAATAATAAAGATAACTTTTTCGAAGAAATTAAATCTTATGATAAACCAAAAGATCTAACATTAACTGACAATTGATTAATAGGTTTTGTAGATGCAGAGGGATCTTTTCATGTGTCGTTTTCGGAAAAAAATAAAAGTTCATTCAAAATTTTATTCGATTTACCCCAAAAAGGAGCAGATAATAAGGAAGTAATATTAAAAAAATTAGTCTCACTATTTGGAGTAGGAACCGTTTGTAAACATTTTCACGAAGATAATTGAAGTTTTAGAGTTAATGGTTTATCTAATTCAAAAGTTATTATGGATTATTTGGATAAATTTAACTATACTTTTCTTACGAAGAAATATAATAGTTATTTAGTATGGAAAATTATTCATAAACAAATTAAAAATCTAGAACATTTAGACCCAATAAACAGACAGAAATTGATTAATTTATCTAAAACTGTAAATAATTATTAAGATTAAAACCGATAAATGGGAAAAGTGAAGATAGTAGTTAGTTTGTAAAAACTAAATAATACCGCGCTGCGCGCCTTCATTTCTCTATAAATATAACAAAATGCGCTTCGCGCGAGGGATCTAAGGTTTTCAATTATTATTCTTTTTTTTTTTTCTAAAATTTTAGAATATAATAATTAGTAAGGTATTATAAAGATAATATTAGCAGATGTTGGATCAATTTTTAAATATTAATTAATGATCAATTTATGATATTATATATCAAAAAGACTATATTATTATTTCTTTCTTAAGAAGCTACTATCTAGTCATAATCACATAATCTAAGTAACTATTATAAGAAATTAGATTGTAATAATTTATTTTATTATTATAAATGATTAATTATCCTGCCAAGGATAATGTATAAGTATAAATTATATAATAATCTCTATACTTATGTGGCTACACTAGTGTTAACGGTTAATAGAACATTAATTTTTTTTTTATTCTAAAGACCGTCGGTTGTCTAATAAACCGCTACAGACTGGGTCACTGGTGGGTATCTGAAAGGATGCTTAATGTACAGTCGGTTTCTCTAAACTATTAAACTCCTAATAATTATATTAGATAAAATATTTTAATTAATTTTGTTTTAACAAATCAATTTTTATAAACTATTTTTTAGTTTAGTTAAAGAACTTTAATACGTTATAATTTGAAGTTTAGAGATTAATGGATTTTTCGGTCAAAATGGCCCTATTTAAGAGAGATCTTAAATTTGAATTACGCTTTATGCTGGTACCATCTAGGAACTATGAGTACCAATAGTTTAAGTCTAATTTCAATCTTAGCCACTAGGGTCAAAATCTCGCAGTTCCGTAAATGGAATCAGCCGGTAACCAACGATAGAAGTTATTCTTCTCATCTAGTAGGAACCTCAGAGACTACACGCGTAACATTCTTTGAGCCAGAAGGCGCAACGCGCCGTTTCAATCAATGGTTAGCTGGTCTTATTGATGGTGACGGGTGTTTGCTAGTTAGCAAAGCTGGTTATTCTAGTTGTGAAATTACTGTGGCTCTGGCTGATGAACGTATGTTACGTATTATTCAAATTAAATTGGGTGGTGCTATCAAAGCTCGTTCTGGTGTAAAAGCGATTCGTTGACGATTACACGGTATGTTAGCTTTAGTTAATCGGATAAATGGTTATATTCGACACAGTAGTCGTTTAGCTCAACTTAATCTTGTGTGTGCAGTACTAAATGTGCCACTTTTGAGTCCAGATACTTTACATAATAAACATGGTTGATTTGCTGGTTTCTTTGATAGTGATGGGCGCGCAGCGCGGTTATTACTTAACAGGACCAAGCTACCAACCACAGTTAACTTTAAGTGTAACTAATAAACGATATGTGGATGTAGTACATTTTTTAACTTTTTCGAAGGTAATATTTACTTTGATAAAGCTCAAAATGGTTATTATAAATGAAGTATTCAATCAGAGAAGAATTTAACTATTTTTCTTGAATATACCAAGATATGTCCAATTCAATCTATTAAACGCAATCGTTTATTCTTGATTAAAGAGTATTACCGACTTATAGCCCTTAAAGCCCATAAAGCACCAGAAAATACAATATTACACAAAGCTTGAATTTACTTTAACCATAAATGGAACACGCGAAGCGCCTAATCAAAGCGATGAATATATAGTCCTTTCCTTAAAGGAATGCATCCAGAAGTAAATAAAAGTATAAGCTTCTTAATTTTGCTATATGCTGGAATAACCTTCTTTAATTTATATATAGAGAAAAGGTTTAATTACCCCATTAAAAGTTTTATATTTATTAAAAAGGTAACAATATTAAACTTAGGTCAATCAGCAGGTAACAATTAGTTATTAATTGGTTCCTCAGAGACTACAAGCAAAATCATTGAAGGTACCGACCGTACTAAAACTATTGAAGTATCTAATAATAATAACTCTTTAATTAATTTAGCAGGTAAACCCTCGGATTTTATAACTCATAACATAAGTGAAAATATTAAGTTAATTTCTAATCATGTACCCATTCCTATTAAGCCTTTAAAAGACGAAAATTTTAGTCATTATTTAGCTGGTCTAATTGAGGGTGGTGGTTCATTTGTAAAACGTAGTTTGGTTATAGCATTTAATGCTTTAGATGTTTCATTGGCTTATTACATTAAAAGACCCGCTTCGCGGGGGTTATGGTTCAGTAAATAAAGTAAAATCTAAAATTGCTGTTCTTTTTATAATAACTAAACGTGAAGGATTAGAGAAAGTTATAAAAATAGTAAATGGTAAACTAAGAATTCAATACAAAATTGAGGCTATAGGCAACCATATAAAAAATGTATATAACAGTCCTTTAGAAATAAAAGATAGACTTCACATAAATACTACCTCCGATTTGAATAACTATTGGTTAGCTGGTTTTATAGAAGCAGACGGTAGTTTCCAAATAAAAGTATTAAATAGAATAAAACCTAATGGAAGTACACGTATTGAAATTAGAATCTCCTTATAACTGGATCAAAGCGCTTCGCGCCGTCTATTATTAGATCTTATTAAAGATAAGTTAGTTGGGCGCGCAGCGCGGTTACAGAAAAAGTCAAGATACTTACTATTATAATTCAACTAGTTTTGGTTCTGCTAAAAGGTAAATAAAATATCTAGATCGCTATCATATGCTATCAAGTAAGTATTTAAATTATATAAAATGGAGAAAGGCTTATATCTTAGTTCAGACTAAAAAACCCCTTACTCCTGAAGGAGATGATAAGATTTTAAAATTAAAATATTCTATGAATAGTTATTCCAGATAAACATTAGATATTTCTTTAGATTCAATGTAAGATATAGTCCTAACAAGGGTGTAAGCTCTTGAGTATTAATTTTAATAGATCCATAGCTTTAGAGCAATGCGACTATTAGAATAATCAAAATTATTGTTATATTTTAATTATACCAGGATTTGGTATAGTAAGTCACATAGTATCAACCTTTTCAGGTAAACCAATATTTGGTCAAGATGGCCCTAAATATCATTATGATATTTCGAAATACACTATATGCAGGGAACTAAGTACTTTTTATAAACAAAATACTATACTAGTAAGTCACAATTTTAATTGTTTTTTAAATTCTTTTTATGCCAATATAAGTGCCTGTATATCTACTTATTTAATTATAGTAGTCTTCACTATTGAGTTAGTGTTGGTAAAAATTTTTGTTTATTCTTACAATCCGCAAATAACCAACGCACGTATATTAGACATATACAAATCCAATATTACATTGAATAAAGGATTAAGCATGCTAGTAGGAATTTCAGAGGCCATACGTGTGCTGTTTTTCAAAATTTATATTTATTTTAAAAATAAATATTTTTCATCCTTAAATACTAATACTAATAGTAATACTAATACTAATATTAATAATGAGAAATTAATTAATTTAGAATTTAAAGATAGTAATATAATATTTAATCAATGGTTAGCTGGTCTTATTGATGGTGATGGGTGTTTTCAATTAAGTAAAAAAGGATATGCCAGTCTAGAAATAGTAATGGAAACAAGAGACAAACATTGTTTATATTTAATAAAACAAAAATTTGGAGGTTCAGTTAAATTACGATCAGGAGTTAATTGATTGAGATATAGATTACATCATAAGAAAGGTTTATTAGATTTAATTAGAGCAGTTAATGGTGAAATAAGAAATCCTGTTAGATTACTTCAATTAAATAAAATTTGTGAGAAATATAATATTACATTAATAAATCCTTCTGAATTAACTTATTACAATGGTTGATTTGCTGGCTTCTTTGATAGCGATGGTTCAGTTTATTTAAATTTATTATCTTCTCAAATGTTTATTACTGCTTCACAGAAAAATAGATTCCTATTAGATAATTTAATTTCTTTATATGGTGGAAGTATTTATATTCAAAAAGATAGTTTTAAATGAATGATATTTAAAAAAGCAGAAATTATTAAAATATTAGAATATTTTAAATTCTGTCCATCTAGAAGTGCTAAAATTAACCGTTTAAAAGCTATTAACAGATACCTTGAACTTAGAGAATTAAAAGCGCATTTAGCTTCGAATAACTCTATACTAGGTAAAACTTGAAAAAAATTTTTATTAAAATGAAATAAATTTGAAAAATAAAGAGATGGTCCAAATTACAAAAATTCAAATTTGTAAATAGTATCTTGGGATGGTTTACGCTATGTTCTCAATCGGAATTTTAGGATTCTTAGTATGGAGCATCTATTAAAATAATGGTGGCTCTCCTTTTTAGTAATAAAAAGGTAATTAAACTTCCCTATATGCTTTAACAATTAATAATTGTGTATAATTATTTATAATAACTTAGATCTTCTTATTAATGTCAGCTATACATTATATGTACAAGACTCTGACTATACAATATTGATATCATGATTAAAGTTTATTGCCTATTAAAACAGCAAGCTCTATTATAACTTCTATTTTTTATTATTATCTTAAATTTTTATTATGAATATTAAATTTTAGATGTTTTTCTACAGCTTCAGAGACTTTACGGGAAGCATCTTTTGATTTTAATGCTTTTTACAAACAACATCATTATATAGATCATAGTTGGTTACAATGGTTTATAGGTTTTGCAGAGGGTGACGGAGCTCTTTTAAGAGATAAAAATGATCGTATAAGTTTTGTTAATACACAAAATGAATCTAAAATACTATACCATATTAAAGATATATTAGGTTTTGGTAATGTTACTTTTGATTTAAATGCTAATACTTATCGATATAAAGTATTAGATAATTCAGCACTATTTAAATTAGCCATTCTTTTTAATGGGAATCTTTTTTTTTGTCCCATAGAATAAATCAATTAGGTGAATGAATTAGAATATTAAATTATAAATCTTATTCTATAGTATTTAATAATAGTAATATTTCTATTTCCCTTACTGATGCTTGGTTCTCTTGTTTTACTGATGCTGAAGGTTGTTTTAATGTTAATATTTATTTAGAACCTAGGTATAAATTGGGTTTTAAACCGAGAATCAGATTTTTACTGGTTCAGAATGATAAATTAGCTTTGTCTATTATTCGGGATTTACTTAATACTGGTTATGTTTCCAAAAGAAGTGATAATTTAACTACTTTTCGATATACTGCGGATGGGTATACTAGATTAGGTCCAATTTTATCATACTTTGAATTATTTCCTCTTAAGACTATTAAATATCAAGCATTTTCTAAATGATCTGAAATTCATTCTTTGATATTGGCTAAGAAACATTTAGATGCTGAAGGTTTAGCTAAAATAAAATTATTGGCTAAATTAGTAAATGCTAAATCTGATATCAATCCTTAACTTTTATTATTTATACTTTTAATTTATAAGAGCTCTTTCAAGCTTAAAATTTAAGCTAAATTCCTTTAATCAATTAAGTGCGTGCAAAATCTATATGAAGACTTGTTTTATAGTAAGAAAGTATAATAAATCTGAGATGAAGATAAAGTCCAATTTACACTCTTGTGTATTTTTTGCACCATATGTTCAGTGTAGGTTTAGATGAATTGTCATTTTTATTCTTTTTTCTCAACTTGATTTTTTATGTACAGAAGCGAGGGCGCTGCGCGCCAGCTATCCGAGAAGTCAACTTTAGTTAGTATAGAAAATAATAATAAAATAACAGAAATATTATTTGGTTCTTTATTAGGGGATGGTAAACTGGAAATGGGACCTAGAGCTATTAACCCTAGATTTGGTTTCATTCAAGGGGAAAAAAATAAAGAGTATTTTTTGTTTTTATTTAATGAATTCTCTTTGTTATGCTCAGCTAAATACAGAGAGCATACTTATTTTGATATAAGAACAGGGAAATATTATAATTCACTTAATTTTTGGACTAAATCTGTACCTTTATTAACTGAATTTTATAATATTTTTTATATTAATAAAGTTACAGTAGTTCCAAATAAAAATGAACTTTCACTACTTTCACCTCTCGCTTTAGCCCATTGGATCATGCAAGATGGATCGCGTGGAACTAGTAAGGGATTATATATTTGTACAGATAGTTTTACACAAAAAGATGTTAAACTTCTTGTAGATTATATAAGTAATAGATACAAAATTAGTTGTTCGATACCCAGTGTTAATGGTAGATATCGAATATATATTTTAGCTAAATCTGTTCCATTATTAAGAGCGCGCGCAGCGCCTTCCTTATATGCCTCAATCTAAGTTATACAAGTTGGGAATCTAGATACAAAAATAAACACGTCGTCCATAATTGGTAACAATATGGAGCATAATTTGCCTATATGCGAGAAAATATTTAAAAACTAGATTACGATATAATATTGTACGTAATAATATCTAGTCATTATAAGACTTGCAGGTTTAAAAAACAGATATATTTTATTTTATATTTATTTTTATAATACCTCAGAGACTATAAAGAAAAACCCTGTAATTATAAAGTACAACAGTACTTTTGTTTTTTATTAAACGGTTAGTGAACCACACCACTAGCTTTAATTTCTAAATAAACAGGCGCGCAGCGCTTATAAAACTAGAATATTTATACAGGGTTAAGACATAGTCCTAATTTGTTTTTTAATTATATCCTTTGCTTTATGTTTTAAGGCAAAGTTTATAGGAAACTCAAAATTAATGGTGGATACTTTTCTTGTGTCGTTATATATGGTAACATATTTTATTATTATTTGGCTATTTGCTGAGAACTTTCTTCAAAGAGTGAGTCCACCTATGTTTAGCATAGTAGGAAAAATCTTTAACTCTAATTTAATCAATAATAAATTATATTATATATTACGATTAAATGAGAAAAAATCAGCAGATAATCCATTGGTCTACTCTAAAAATGAGGAGACTGAAGTTATATTCAACTTTGATGATGTGGGGCGCTTCGCGCCCCTTATTTCAGATCATTTAAAAAAACATATTAAACCCCAAAATGATATAGAATTTGGTTATTATTTGGCTGGTTTAATAGAAGGTGATGGTTGAATCGGAGATCGTAGAATTGAAGTCGCTTTTCACATGGATGATATAAGTTCTGCTTATTATATTAAAAAAAGAATAGGATATGGTAGTGTTTTATTTTTAAAAGGAACAAATTCAGTTAGATATGTTTTACGTCATTCTGTCGGATTGGAAAAAATATTCAATTTAATTAATGGTAAATTATTAGGTCAGCCTAAAATAGATCAATTAATTAAAAATAAATATGATGGGCGGTATAGCCGGCCTATTTTACCTAAAGCTAATTTTGATCTTCTAACTAATCATTGATTAGCTGGATTTGCAGATGCTGATGGTTCATTTGGTATTTTTATTACTAAGAGTAAAACACATAAAACTCGATTTAATATTACATTGCCTTTTAGAATTAAACAAAAATACCCTGAATTGTTAAATTTAGTAGCAAAATCTTTAGGCGGCAAGGTGTATAAATTTAATGATAATATTTATTCTTATTCTTCAATTAATTTTAAAAATGCTTATAATGTTGCTAACTATTTTGATAATTTTCATTTATTAAATGCTAGTAAATTTATTAATTATTTAAAATGGCGTAAAGCTTACCGTATTATTCAACGTAAGGAACATTTAACATTTGAAGGCTTGACTAAAATTCGAAAACTTCAGGAGAATCTCAGAGACTAATACGCCAAACTCCAAAAATAAAACATTTTGGATGAAGATATAGTCCAAACTTATTTAACTTTAACCTTTTTATTTTATTAACTTTTCGCCTAATTAAAAATAAATTGGCTAGAAAATATTTCTAACTTAAAAATACAGATAAAGTTATATTGTTGACGAGAGCATACTTTACTGCTGCTACTATGGTAATTGCGGTTCCAACAGGTATAAAAATTTTTTCTTGAATTGCTACTCTGTATGGAGGTAGCTTAAGATTTACTACTCCTTTAATTTTTACAATTGGATTTTTAGCTTTATTTACAATTGGAGGTTTAACTGGAGTTATTTTAGCTAATGCTTCATTAGATTTAGCTCTTCACGATGTACAATATAATATAATAGAAAATCAAATTTTATTAAATTTATTATTTAAGGAGGGAGAAGATTTAAAAATTTACATAGAAAAATTTTGAGTTGGTTTATTAGAAGGTGATGGTAGTATAATAATTAGAAAAAATAGAATAAATAAAATTTATGGATCATTTGAAATAGCTTTAAAATATTTGAAAGAAAATGAAGAAATGTTAAATTTAATTTCAAAATATGTAGGAGGTAAAATTTATTATGAAAGAAGAAAGAGAGAAATAATAAAAGTAAAATGATTAGCTGTATCTAAAAAAGATGTAAATAATTGTTTAAATATTCTCTCTAAATATCCTTTATTAACTAGTAACAAAATTTGTCAATTAGAACATTTAAAAAAATGTATTGAAATTAATGATTGAAATTATCATTTAAAAATTAGAAATAATAAATATGATTTACAAATAAATACTATTAATTTTTATAATAATTCTTTTGTTTTACCTACTTATTTTAATTGTTGATTGAGTGGATTTATAGAAGCTGAGGGTTGTTTTCGGTTTAGAAATAATAAAGCAACATCTTTTTATATTTGCCAAAATAATGATTTCTATATTTTAAATGCCATTAAAACTTATTTTAATTCTAACCATAAAATAGGAATTCATACAGATTTAAGATCTTCTAATATACATTATAGAATATCTATTTCTGGTAAACCTTGTTTAAATTTATTAAAAAATCATCTTAATAATTTCCCTTTAATTGGTAATAAACAAATTTCTTTTAATATTTGATCGACTAGTGTTTCGTCCTCGCACGGAGTACTATAATTATATATATGTGTTGTGTGGTCATATCGCTGTGTTTATAATTATAATTATATTTATTATAAACGGTAAAATTTTATAATTTTGCTAACGGTGAACTCTTTATATTTTATTCTTTAAGAGCTTAAATATTTAAATTTTTATAGAGACAATACCGTGGAAACCAAATTAAAATATAAAATAAAAAACAAAAAATATACAATTTTATAGACTAACAGTAGGATCCGTAGAGACTATACGCGATAGTTATTATTAAAATAATAGATAAAAGCCATTCTGGATAAATAATATTTAATTAATAATAATAAGATATAGTCCGATCTTAAACGTAAGTTTAAGCTAACATTAATCACATATTACGTAGTTGCACATTTCCATTATGTTTTATCTATGGGTGCAGTATTTGCAATTTTCGCGGGATTCTATTATTGAACACCTAAAATTACAGGTAAATCTTATAATGAATTATTAGGTAAAATTCATTTCTGAACTTTATTTGTTGGGGTTAATTTAACCTTTTTCCCTTTATCTTAACAGTAGATTGGGGGCTCATAGTAGTAATACTGTGATGACTATTATTTTTACATTGCAACTTAAATGCAATTAATAATTGTATAAAAGTATTTTGGCTGTTTGCTGGAAAGTACTAATAAATGTTAGTACCTTAATTAATTTTAAAAATTAGGTAACAATCTAACATTTTGTACAATCAGCAGGAAAGTCTTTCATTTAAGGCGCAGCGCGCCTAGTATATATAAAAATGAATTACACCTCAACGATCATACGCCGAATATCCTTAATTTGTTTATGTAGTATTTATCCCTACCACCTCGGGTGGTCAGGAGCAAGGGCAAAAGTTTTACTAGATTAAAGAGAAACTCAATATAATATTGTTTTTGAGTTAAAATTTTAATTTATTAAAGTAAGTAAGCATGCTATTAATTAAGAAAAAATAAGGATAATGATAGGATCTATTCTCTATTATTTTGTAGCGGAAGTATATTAGAAAGGGGATAACAAACAACACTCAATTTAAAAAAACAAAAACACTTTCTTCTAGATTAATGAAAAGAACAGTAGTGGTTGCGAAAATACCTTACAACAGATGGGGCTTCAGCCCTATGTCAACTTATAGTTCTAATGTTATATTTAATAATAGTAATGACTATTATTTTGATTCTTTAGAATTAGGTTATGAGCAAATAAAATTTTCGTTATTAGGTGTAGCAGGAGTTTACAAATTAATTAATAAACGAAATACTAAACGGTTTTATATTGGAAGTTCCGTTAATTTGGCACGCCGTTTATCTGAATATATCAATTTAACAAACGGTATTCGAATTCCTCAATCAACTTCAGAACTAGAAATTTCAAAAAGTTCAGCTTCTGATTGGATTTTAGTTATTTTAAACATAACTTCTCCGCAACTTTCTCTTATTTATGAACAGTATGCTTTAATTAAATTTGAACCTACTATCAATAAATATTTTAGTGTTGTACCTAAAATCAATTTGCAATGAGGTGATTTAGATCTTGCTATTCACAAAATTGAAATGTTTTTATCTTTATTTGATGAAAGGTCCTTTGGTTTTATTAGATTTAAAATTTTTCTTAAAGCTTTTACAATAGCCAAGGAGTTAAAATTTGACAGTGAAAATATAGATAATAAACACTACACAACACTAGTATTTGTCTATGATAAAAACTTACCGGCTAAGGAACCTATTGTATATTCTTCAATAAATAAATCATTAAAATCATTATTAATTTCTTATGGTTCATTAATGGAATATGTAACTAATAAGTATATTTTTAAAGAGAACTTTATTTTATCTTTTGAGCCTTTGTCAATAGAGAATTTTACAGCTTATAATTACAAACCATATAGTGATCACCTGTTAAGGAAGAATGTAATTGTTTTTAATGATGATTTAGAACCTGTGTTTGAATTTAATTCGGCCAGAGAAATGGCAAGACATTTCAAAATCGATTTAAAATTAGCTCGAACTGCTATAGCTAAAGGTGCTTATCAAGATTATACTCTTGTTATTAAAGAAGTTTCATTTCGGAAAAAAGTTTTTGTTTTTGATAGTTTAACATTAAATCTAATCATTGAGTTGAAGAGTATTACCGAGGCATTTAATTATGCTAAAGTAAATTTTTATACTATGAAAAATCTGCTTAAAACAAATAAGCCTTATAATAATAAAATTTACAGTTTTAGTAAAACACTTCCAATACAAAAATAATACAAAAAGCAACATTTTTTAGGTTTAGCGGGTAAATTTTATTTTCAATACTTTAATGAAACAAATAGTTATATATATATAATTAGACAAATTTTATTTATTAATGTTATATTTTTATTTTTGTTTATTCAAACTGAAAATATTCAATATGCGCTTCGCGCAGGGGACCCCTATATTTTGGTTAATAATTTGTCTGGCGTTGTATCTACCAGACTTAGCAGAATGGAAATTTTTAAATTTCCTTTTGGTCCACATATTCAACCTAAATGATTAAGCGCTTCGCGCCCTATAAGAATATATGATAATACTAATTTAAATAAAAAATTAATACGTTCTGAGAATAAAAAACGAGCTATTATATATCAATGAACTAATCTTATTACAGGAAAAATATATATTGGAAGTGCTTGAAATGGTGCTTCTATATTATTAAGTTATTGAACTCCTAGCCTGTTACGTAGAAATTTTGCTATTTATTATAATATTAATTATTATGGTATATTTAATTTTGCTTTAGCTATTATAGAGGATTTAGGTGTTACAGATTCTGTTACTAAAGAGTTTATACTCTCTCGAGAACAGCACTATTTAGATTTATTATTTAAAACTTATCCTAATCAAGCAATTAACTTGCCTAAAAAAAAAGATTCTACAAAAGGGGATGTAGCCACCATCCTTAAGATTTTTGATTAAATAAATTAGGTACTTTAAATCTAATGTATGAACGCCTTAAATAGAAATAAGAAATAGAAGGAGGCGCTTCGCGCTATATACAAAATCGTGAATAAAATGGTAATAATAATCCATTACATGGTGTTAACAAAAAACGCGCTGCGCGCCACAAAAAAAAAACAAAAAACAAAACAAAATAAAAATAACAAAAAAACTTCTTCTATAATAGCTAATTTATTTAATAGTATACGTTTATAATTTTGCAGTTTTGTCTTTATTGCTTGGGTCGTTTTAGGTCCCTCTACTTTAAGTAACAGTAACTTTACAATATGGAGCGCTTCGTGCCATTAACCAAATATATAAATAATGGCGCTTGGCGCCCCTCCCCCATTTAGAATATTCAGTTGTAAAAAACAACATTAGAGTAGTTAAAATAAATGCCCCAGTATTATATTATAATTCTAGCTGGGTTAATTCTATTTTATTTGCAAAATTGGGTGAATTGCAAGAAAACCCTAATATAACAAGGGTTAATTTGCAGCTTATCTTATTACGATATAATAATATGTACATAGCATAATAAGTAATAAGCAAGTTCAACGACTAACAGGTGAGTATTATCCACGATAATCCTGATACAAGAGCCCAACAATTATAAAAAATACAAATAATTGATGACATAGTCTGAACCTGATAGTAATATTAGGGAATAGAGTTTAAATTACTCTATGATAACAAAATTGATGCCAAGAAGAATACCAGATTATCCTGATGCATTTAGTGGTTGAAATGCTGTTTCTAGTTTTGGTTCATTTATTTCTATATTAGCTACTGTTTTATTTGGTTATATTATATATGATATTTTTGCTAAAGGAGAGAAAGTTGATAATAACCCTTGAGCAATACCTTCTTTCTTCACTTCATTATTAATATTCTTTAATGAAACACAAAGTGCTCCCACTTTAGAATGAACTCTGGCTAGTCCAATTCCAGTTCATGCATTTACAATGCTTCCTGTACAATCTTAATTTTATATTTGTTATATTTGATATTTAAAGCTATTATTTTGGATTCAATTTTATTGAATTTAGCATATAAAATAAATATTAAATTATATTATTTTAATATCCCCGAATATATTTATATTTATATATATATTAAAATTTTTATATATATATTTATATTTATAAAAATTTATATTTTATTTATATTAAAATATATATTTATATATTCCAGACAAAATATCTCTTTATTTTATAAATTAAAATTTACACTTAATAAAATTATACTAGTTTTAATATTATTTCTTATTTTAGCTTTTAGACAAATGGGCATCTATAATAGTGCTATGCGTGTTTCCCTACTAGTTTAGTAATTTTAAATTAATACATCTAAAAACAAATATTAATTTATTACAGAAGTTAATTGAGCTTAGATATGAGCGAGAGTTATAGTTATGAAGGTGAAATAGTTTTTCAAATAACTTTTTTTGATTACCTAACCAATTCTAAGATTCAAATATACAAATATATGTATAACTTAATTTTATATTAAATAATAAATGAAATAATTCTGTTATTACTGATACTATTTAAATTTGTTTAATAATTTAAAAAATATTTATACCATACATAATTATTAAATTAAAATTTAATTCAATATTATAATTATAATTATAATAATTTATTAAGTAAAAATATTATACTTAATATTAATATTTTTTGAATACAATTTAATTAAATTAATATCTAAAATACAAATTGAAAATAATGATACTATAATACAATTATTAACTGTTATTATGTATTAATTGAATTAGTTTGATTGTTTTTATTTATATTTTTAGATAACTTTAAAAATAAAACTTATTTATGAAATAAAAATTTACTATTTTGAAATATTATAAGATAAGTATCAATAAAGAATTAAATTTTTTAATAAAGGTGGGCTTCGCCCCTTTGTAGTTATATTTTTATTTTAATTTTTAATTTTTAATTTTTAATTTTACTGCATTTACATAATTAAAAAATCAAATTATAATTATGTTCAAATTAAAATTAATAATAGAGTTACACTCGAATTTAATGATTATATTATTGATCCTGCAAATTTAATTACTTTTAAAATAATTGTTCGAGACCAGGAATATAATTTTATAGACGCTGAACTAATTGTTAAATTAATTAACAGAAAAACAAATTTTATAAAACCAATAAAAACAAATAAATATATAACAAGTAAAATTTTAACACTGGATATTGAAACTCGAATAATTGATAATATTATCAAACCATTTTGTATATGTTATTTTGATGGTTTAAATTCATTTAATTTTTATTTAAGGCGCTGCGCGCCACTAATGAAGAAAGTATGAGCCAAGAAGCTATAAAATCTCTATTTATTAAAAAATATAAAAATTATATTATTTACATACATAATCTAAGTTTCTTTGATGGGGCGTAGCCCTCTTAATTAAAGTGCTATCTTCAATTGATAATATGACAGTGAAACCTTTAATGAAAGATGTAAAAATGTTTAATATTGAATTAATTTATAATAATATTAAATTCTATTTAAGAGATTCTTTACTAATGTTACCTAATTCTTTAAATTTATTAAGTTAGCTTTCGATATTGAAGGCGCGGTATATATCCTTATGATTTTGCTAATATATTTATATTAGTTTTATTTATTTTTAAAAGTTATATTACAAAAAAAATAAATAAGCTTAGAATATAAGTTTTAACTTATAATTAATTAATTAATATATGGCGTGATGCGTCATATAGTTAAAGTTAATTAAATTCACTTAAATTTCAGTTAATTTAATTTAATCTACTTTAATTTTAATTAAATTAAAAATAATAAGTAATATTCACCGCGCTCTGCGCCTTAATTTTATACTTATTATTTGAAATAACTTTTTAGAGGGGCTACGCCCGAGAATTAAATTAATATATAATATATTATACTTAATTTGTTTTTAAATTATGAAAATTTTAATATTAAAGAGTAGTAGTATAATATTATTTAATATTAATTTCTAAAATATTGGGCTCCGCCCCTAAGATTTTATTATTAATAATATATAAATATATATATATTATTATATTTATATATTTAATAATAGAATAAATGATTCAGGTTAATCTTAGGATACCTATTGCATGTATTAAATTTTAATTTGATATTAATAGTAATGATGGCGCGCAGCGCGGTAAAATTACAAGGTATTAACTATATTTATATATAAATAATTTTTAATATAGAAAAATATTTTTTATTTTTAATATATATATATTAGTAAACTAAGATTTTATAATTTTTTTTAACAATGATTACAAATTTTACTTTTTTAAATACTATATTTAATGATGCTCCACAACCATGAGATATTGGTTTCCAAGATAGTGCCGCTCCAGGATTTACAGGGATTATAGAATTACATAATACACTTTTTTTTTATTTAATTGTAATATGTGTAGGTGTATTTTGAATATTAGGTTCAGTTATCTTTTACTTTAATTTTAATAAATCTCCTATTGTTCATAAATATCTGAATCATGGTACATTAATTGAATTAATATGAACAATAACACCTGCTTTAATTTTAATAGCCATTGCGTTTCCTAGTTTCCGGTTATTATATTTATTAGATGAAGTAATATCACCTACAATGACTATAAAAGTAGTAGGTCATCAATGATATTGAAGTTATGAATATTCTGATTATATTACAGAAAAAGGAGAATCAATTGAATTCGATTCATATATGATACCTGATTCTGATTTAGAATTAGGCCAATTCAGATTATTAGATGTAGATAATAAAATGATTATCCCTGTAGATTGTCATATTAGATTAATTATTACTGGTGCTGATGTTATTCATTCTTTTGCTGTTCCTTCTTTAGGACTTAAAATGGATGCTGTGCCTGGTAGATTAAATCAATCTTCTTTCTTAGCTGAAAGAACAGGAACTTACTATGGCCAATGTTCTGAAATATGTGGAGTTTGACACGGATTTATGCCTATTGTTGTAGAAGCTGTATCTGTTCAAGATTATTTAGCTTGATTAGATGCTGCTTAATTATTCTTTTTTATTAATTAAATTTATTTTATCCCCGCGCGCAGCGCTTAAAAATTAACAGTATATTAATTATAGTTCTATTTATTTTGTTTGTTTGTTATTTTTTATTTTGTTTTTTATTTTTATTTTTATTTATATAAATATTAAAAATTATAATTGTAATTTAAATAATAAATAATAATTAATAATTAATAATTAATAAATAATAATTAATAATTAATAAATAATAAATAATAATTAATAAATAATAAATAATAATTAATAATTAATAAATAATATTAAGATTATAATTACTAAATATTATATAAGGTGCGCAGCTTTAAATTTTAGTAATTAATAATTGAATTATTATATTTGCAATTAATTAATCTTATTTTAAGTAAAAAAAAAATTATTTTGGGTTACAAATAATAAATAAAAATATTACATGTATAGATATATATATATTTATTAATAATTATACCTTTATCTTAGTTATAAAAATTTAATATTAATACTTATATAATATAATTATAAAAATATAAATACACATATAAATTTTAATATAAAAAGATATTTTAATATAAATATTAATTTTAATAAAAATATTAATACATATATATATTTTAATATAAATTTTAATATTAATATAAATTTTAATATAATTTTATTATATATATATATTTATATATTTAAATATAAAGTTATATATAATTATAAATATTAATAATAAATACAAATAAAAAATAAAAAATACAAATACAAATACAAATACAAATACAATAAAAAATACAATAAAAATACAAATACAAATAGTAAATTATATAAAAAAACTATAAAGTTTTTGTATTATATCCCCTAATTTTTTTGTTTTGTTTTATGATAAATCTAAAAAATTTATAGACTATAAAAGAGTTAATAACTATTGCATATAAGCATATATAATACGATAATAAATAAAATTTATTAATCTAAACATAAGTAAGAATTTAATTTTGGTTCCGATTTAACGTTGTTCAGTAGTTTAAGACATGCGAATCATTGTTTTTATATATTCATTTATTTTTAATTAAATTCTTAATTTAATTCTTAATTAAAATTATTAATTAAATTAATAATAATAAAATAAATGCATTGACAAAATAAGGTGTAAAGGTGAGTATGGTAAATAAGATACCTTATAGTCTTCGTAAATAGGGGATATTTCTTTAAGTTAAAATTATAAATTAAATTATAAAATTAATTATGGAAAATAAAATTATTATTTTTATACCAAAGGATTTTATCCGCTATAAGATTCTATTTACTGAGATTAGGTAGTTGGTAGGATAATAGCCTCCCAAGCCGACGATCGAAAGTCATGGTTGCAAGATCCTCTGACCACATTGGAAATGAAATGTACCAAGTAGTATAGCTACCAGCAGTCAAGAATATTAGTCAATGCTCGCAAGAGTGAACTAGCTAACTGAAATCAATTCAAAACATATACCAAATATTTGATTGATAATGTAAGAAGAAAATAATGATAGTCTCTTACAATTAGTGTCGTCCAAACCTGGTGCCAGAAGACTCGGTAAGGCCGGAGACGCGAACGTTAGTCATCTTTAACAGGCGTAAAGGGTTTGTAGGCGGCTTTAAAAATTTTTATTCTATAATATAAATAAAAAAAAAATAAAAGCTAGAATCTAATAGGGGTTATATAAAATAATTTTTAGTTTAGGGCTGATATCCATACAGATTAAGGAGAATATTAGAGGCGAAGGCTGTTTTACCAATAAAGATTGACGCTGAGAAACGAAGGTGAGGAAAGGAAATAGGATGTGCGACTTGCAAAATCTAAATATTGTATAGTACTTAAAGTATATTATCATTCGTCTGGTAATAGCCAACCTGGACATGCAAGAAATATTAATTAATATTTATATATTATTATAATATTATATAATAGTTACCAGTAATGGTCTTGTGTGAAGCTCTGGGATAAAGTTATTAAAGAGTTATCTCTCTTGTTATTAATTTAAAATAAAAATTTATTTTTATTTTTATTTTTATAATTTAACGAAGGCTGATTCCTAAGGTTAGGGAAACCGAACTTATGTAATTAAAGTTTATTAATTAGACAATTAATTGTCCTAGTTAATTGTAGACGAACAGAGTTAATTAATAGAGCAAAGTAAGAACCTAAGGGAATCTATCGTACATATTTAGGGACAAGGTAATGCCTATAACTTGCAATATAATATTGCTAGCTTTAATGCAAATTAAAGTATTTGGTTAGAGGTAAAATGATTCAGAAAAAAGCGAATGCCAATTATTAATAAATTGGATAAGGTTAAATAATTAAACCTACCTGAAAGGGTGCCCACTTTTTGAAGGTGCTATTTACAATATAATTCTTTATATTTAAAATATTTACTTATAAAATTTTTTAACTTTTCTATTTTTATCCTTTAAATGCGCATCGCGACTTATATTAAAAAGTGACTAATATTAGTTCTTAATAAATATTCTTTATGGCGGCGTACCACTCCAATTTTAATTAAAATATGAACAAGCTATTCCAGTTCCAATATATTTTGTTTGTTGTTAACTGAATATAATTAAATATTTTATAAAACTTAATAATGATGAATATGAATATGAATATGAATAATAATGTTTTTTTATCTTGATTTGCTGGATTTTGTGACGGCGCAGAGCGCCTAATTTTCAAACTACAAAGGTTAATAGAATAAATAAAAATGGAGGCGCAGAGCGCCTAGTATTGGTTTAAAATATTCATTCCATATTGGACTTCATGAAAGAGATAAATTATTGTTAGAATTTATTCAATCTAAATTACAGAATAAAGGTAAAATATACGAATATTCTAATAAAAAAGAATCTCATTTAGCTATATTCAAAAAATCAGATTTAAATTGATTAATTGAAAATATTTTTAATAATAATACTTTATTAACTAAAGGACAATTAATTAGATATGAACAATTGAAAATTGGAGTAATGAACGATTTAACTCGTTTAGATTTAGCAGAAAATTTTCATAGAATATTAGTAACGGATGAAATTATAAAAACGGCGCGCAGCGCGCTAGTTTATCTCCGTTTTATATAGATAACTGAATAGTTGGATTTTTAAACGGTGAGGTCTCATTTACAAATTCAATTACAAAGAATAAGAGAGAGATACCGAGAATTTATTTAGAACATACAGATGAAACAGTTATTAAGTTAATAAAAGAACGTTTTAATATTAGTAATAACATTTTTAGTAGAAGTAGAGATACGCGTAAAACAACTTATGTTTTAGTAATAAGTAGTAATCTAAATTTATATACAATTGTAAAATTTTTAGATGAAATGAATAGTTTAATGGGATATAAATTAGTACAGTATAAAGAATGGAAGAAAAAATTTAAATTATAAGAAAAAAATATAATAGATATGTTTTTAAAATTGTAAGTACTGCTTGAGCCGTATGCGATGAAAGTTGCTTGTCCGGTTCTTAGGAGGGGAAAGCTTGTGAAAGCCTACCTATTCCAAATAGATACCCAGAATACCCCTCTCTGTCAACGATGAATGGTGGTCATTAGTAATAGTTATTAGTGGCGATGTTAACACGCTAACCATTCCGCCTTGTGAGTAAGACTGCAAAGTTAAAAACAAAAAAATTAGTCGGTTTCGAAGCAAACGAAGTGAGGCATGTTATTTAATACGAAAATGCGCGTAAAACCTTACCAGGACTTGTATGCTAACTTCCAAATTTTTGTAGTACCCACGCGGTACGACAGAAAGGGTGAAGGAGTTGTATTTATATCAATTAAATATTAGTAGTAGTAAAACACAATTAATATTTAATATTAGGAATATAAAACACTCAGTACAGGTGTTGCATGGCTGTCTTCAGTCCGTATCGTGAGAAGTGAGGTTAATTCCGCTAACGGACGCAATCCCTATTGTTAATTCATATTTAACTGCTTTATTTAGCTAGTTATAATATATAGAGATATGTATTAAATAACTTAACAATTAATGAATCTTAGAGGAGACCATTAGGGGCTAAGACAAGTCTTTATGGCCCTAATGTCCTGGGCTGAGAAGTGTTTCGGGAAAACACTAAATTGGCTTAAACTATCAAACTCCGGGGACACCCTAAAGCTTTTGATACCAAGCTATAGTCGAAAGGCTATAAGTGGCCAAAGTAATTCCTTGGGTATGGTAACAAGTCAAAAGATGAAGGAAACTGAAATGGGTTATCGCGGATCTAAGTCAGGATTTTTCTTGCAAAAAAAACCTGTAAAAGAGCAACGAGTAGACGGTAGTTGGAGCATAGCTAAAAATAAAATGCTCTTAAGGTGTACTCTAATGGGTTTCGAAAGAAATTATCCCGTCAAAATCCCTACTAACCAATTAAATTAAAGAAATTATTCTACCTTCTCAAATCATAGTGAAATTAAACCAATCCGAACCAATTATAATCTAAATCCATGGTTTATAAGTGGGTTTTCAGAAGCTGAAGCTTCGTTTATTATTTCTTTGTATAAAAATGAAAACTCTAAATTGAAGTGGAGAGTTAGTCCTAATTTTTCTATACATATACATATTAAAGATATTGCATTATTAAAAAGTATTAGAGAAACATTTGGTGTTGGTAATGTTAGAAAAAATAGTAATAGCACTGCTTTGTATAGAGTTGATAATATACAAGAATTACAAGTGATAGTTGACCATTTTGAAAAATACTCGGTTATTGGAGCTAAAGTTTCTGATTTTTTATTATTTAAGCAATGTTATGATTTAATAAAGCAAAAACAACATTTAACTCCAGAGGGTCTTGAAAAGATAATAGCATTGAAATGCAATCTTAATAAAGGTCTAACTGATGATTTAAATGAAGCTTTCCCAAATATTGTACCTGTAGCTAGACCTCCTTATAAATTTTCTGGAATACCAGATCCTAATTGGATCTCTGGTTTCGTCTCTGGGGACTCAACCTTTTGTGTCTCTATAGAAAAAAGTAATAATAAGATCGGTCATAGAGTACGATTAATATTTGGTACTTGTCTACATATTAGAGATAAAGCATTACTAGTTGGTATTGCAAATTATTTTTATAACAATAATACAAGCGGTAAATACATTTATGATTCTGAAAAAAAAGATCGAACTTTACTTCAAATTAAGAACTACTCTGATATTGTAAATATAATTATTCCCTTTTTTAATCATTATCCTGTATTAGGAGTAAAAAGCTTAGATTTTACTGATTTTAAATCTGTAGCTGAATTAATGATAAACAAAAAGCATTTAACTGAATCAGGGTTTAGCGAAATTGTCAAAATAGTAGAAAAAATGAACTTAGGTAGAACTAATTTCTAGCTCTTGGTTACATACTTGCAATCATGTAACTAGGAGGGATAAAAAACTTAAACGTTACTTGATCTTTGATCATCCATTTAATTGTACGTTAAATTTGATTTACCATGATAGACGTGCTGCAAAAACTTAACAAAGTGACGCAATACCTTTCCTTATTTTCTGTATTTATTTCTTATATTTATTTTTGGGTATTAATATAAATTTATAATAATACAATAAATTTTAAGTTAAAAAAAAATAATTTAAGAGAGTTTATAATGCAGTTAAATTTTAATATATTAAATAGTAATATTTATTAATATTAAAATATTGGAAATTAAGGAGGAGCTAATCATTAAAAAAAGTTAAACATAATAACTAACTGAGTATGATTGTTCTCTGCAACTCGGGAACATGAAGTTGGAATTTCGAGTAATCGTTGATCACTAGGCGCAACGGTGAAATATATATTCGTAATGAACTAACCGTCTGTCGCTGGGAAGAAGCTTAAGTGGGTGGAAATTTGAGCTCTATTAATACTTTTTCAAAGGCTCCTTAAATACAGAGTAATTAATTTTAGTTTGTATTTATGGTAGTTTATAATTTAATTATTTTAATTTTAAACCTCATTGATAAGTTAATTGGTTTTAATTAAACCCTCTCGAGTAACATCTCAAAAGTCATAGCAAGGTAGCCGTACTGGAAAGTGCTGCTGGAAAATAAAGAACACATAAATACCCCCAATACTTTTTTAGCAATTGTTGTATTTGTATTTCTATTGCGCTGCGCGCCCTATTTCTATTTTTTATTTGTATTTATATTGGTAGGTGATTTGGCGCTACCTTTTATTTGTATTTTATTTTTTTATATGGCAAAATAATAATAATAATAAATTTTTATTTTTATAAATATAAATATTAATTTAGAAATTAAATTAGTTCAGTAATTGTTGTAATTATAGAATTTTATATTAATTCTTTTCTTACAACAATCAGAATCTTTTAAACCCAAAAAATAATTATATTTAAAAATTAAATACTTGAAAGTATAAAAATTATTAATTTTAATTAAAATTATTAATTTTAATTAATTAAATATTAATATAAACAGTTATAATATAAAATAACTAATTTATATAATAGTTTTTATTTAAAAATTCAAAACTAAATTCTTTTTGGAAAGGGGTTAGCTGAGTGGTTTAGCAGTAATTTTACACATTACAGACAGAGTTTCGATTACTCTACTCCTTATTTCATATTATTAAATATATTAAGTATAATTTATATTATAGTTTAATATTAGAATAATATTATTTTTTCTATATTAGAATTATTTAATTATTTTTTAATTAATTTTTATTTTTAATTTTGTTTTTATTTTTTTCGCTTTTTTTAAATTAAATTATTAAATTAAAATTATTATATATATAATTTATTAAGCAAATATTTATATTTTTATATTATATTAAAAAAATATGATTTATAAATATTAATTTAACGAGTATGCCGAAAATGGTAGCCGGGTAAATTTTAGGTGTTTATGTTATCGTAAGAGTTCAAGTCTCTTTGCTCGTAATTTCCGATTAATTTTATCCTTTTAAATTATATATATATATAAATTCAAATTAAAACCAAAAATATATATATTATATATAAAGAAATATATTTAAAATAAAATAAAATATTAAGGTCCTCATTAATCATCTTTAGCTGAATTGGTGACAGCTGTTGCCTTCGAAGCAAAGGATTATTGGTTCGAATCCAATAAGATGTACTAAAAAATTTGATTATTATAAATTTATAGAAGCGCGGAGCGCGGTAATTATAAAAGATAAATTTATTTTTATTATATATACATATATATATATATTTAAATAATGAGTTTTTTATTATAATTTTAAGTTCTATACAAAAACAGGATAATTAGAATAAAGGTTTAATAGATAAAATTATACAAAGAATAAGAATAATTTTTTTCAATAATATTTAATAAATAATTTTTTTTTTTAATTTAATTTTAATTTTAATTAAAGAATATAATATTATAAATAAAGAATAATGAAAATTTTATTTTATTAAATAAAAGAATATTTAATAACAAAAAAAAAACCAAAAAATAAAAGAAAAAATAAATTTCTTTTTCTTTTAAATAACAGGAAATAAAAAAATAAAAAAACAAAAATAAAATAAATTAAAAAAAAATAAAATAAATTTAAATAAATTAAATTTAATTAAATTTAATTTATTTAAATTTAATCAAATAAATAAATAAAGTTATTATAAATTTAATTTTAATTAATTAATTCTATAATTTATATATTAAAAATTATTAAGGCGCCATTCTCGCTCATATTTTTTGCTCATATGTTCTAATAACTAATAGTATAAATTTTATCTAATGCGCTACGCGCCCTTAATTAGAATATTTTTTGTAATTAATTTTTTTTTTTTAACGAACATGTTGAAATTTGGTAAACAATCTTCTCTTAAGAAGAAGTGGAAGTTATTCCTTAAGAGTTCGAATCTCTTTGTTCGTATTTTGAGGGCTAAGCACCTTTTTAATTTTAAAAAAATTACAGAATTTTATAATTTTTTTTTTAATAAAAATAAATAAATTTTTTGTTTGTTTTTGTTTTTGTTTGTTTTTGTTTTGTTTTTGTTTTGTTTTTGTTTAATTTTTATTTTTGTTTTATTTTATTAATTTTTTTTTCTTGTTTTGTTAGTCGTTTTATTAAAAAATTATTATTTAATAATTAATATTAATTATTTAAAACCAATTGAATATATTAATTTAATTTAAATTAATTAATGGCAAATTTTTATTAACTAATAAATTTTATTTGTAATTATTATTAAAAAAAGTATATAAATATAATTATAAATAAAATCAATTTGATGAGTATAGTTAAATGGTATAATTCCTGTCTTCCAAATAGAGGTTATCAGTTCAAGTCTGATTATTCATATTATTATGTCCTATTTTTAATTTTAATTTTAAATTTTAAATTACTTTTTATTTTTGGTTTTTGTTTTGTTTTTGTTTTGTTTTTAGTTTTAATTAAATTTAAATTAAATATTAAATAATATAATTTTTTATAGATAATTATATTATACTAGTATTTGTTATTAGTATTTTAATTGTAGATTCTTATATATAAAATATATATATTATATTTACAGTATCCTACCTATTTTTTCAAAATAAGTTGGTTTAAGGGTAAGTTCTGTTGCTGTTATTATTATAATAATAATATAAATATATAAGGATTTAATTATAAATATATATATTAGTATAAAATTATTTTTAATTCTAAATTTTCTAATATTGACAATTTTAATATTTATACTAATGAAAATAATAGTTAAATATATTTTAATTTAATATTAGTTAATTTAATATTAATTATTATTAGGAGGAATTATATAAATTATAAAGTAATAATACTATTGTATTATTGGAACCGAAATAAGAAAGGATAAAAGAGTATATCATTTAAATTATAATATATGCTAGACGCTATCGAGAAATATTTAATTATATTATGTTAACTGCAGCAAAATATATTGGAGCTGGAATAGCTTGTTCTGGATTGATTGGTGCTGGAGCCGGTATCGGTTTAATTTTCTCTTCCTTAATTGAAGCCACATCTAGAAACCCTCAATTAAGAAATCAATTATTTAGTTATGCTATACTAGGTTTCGCTTTAGCTGAAGCTACTGGATTATTTGCTTTAATGATTTCTTTCTTAATATTATATTCATAATTTATGAATTATATTTATATT
>Ga0137407_10000146_pt1 | contig 52995 bp, 49 predicted proteins | sample CZOMad2_2_16fung_FD_108410 | JGI IMG/M metagenome (GOLD analysis project Ga0137407, IMG submission 108410) | Vadose zone soil fungal communities from Angelo Coast Range Reserve, California, USA - CZOMad2_2_16fungal (Illumina Assembly) | ecosystem: Environmental > Terrestrial > Soil > Vadose... | reverse complement strand
GTGAAATTACTACGAATATCTGATGACGCTGCGCAAGGCGGGTGAGCACGGCAAGGCATTTGACTACAAGACCGTCAACACCGAGGTGCTGTGTTGGGTCATGAAGCGCGTCACGGGCGTCCCGCTCGCCGAGATGTTGAGTGACCGAATCTGGTCGCGGATCGGCTGCGAGGAGGACGGATACCTGGCGGTAGATTCCATCGGCGTGGCGATGGGCGGCGGAGGCCTGAACGCAAGCCTGCGCGATCTGTGCCGGTTCGGGGAATTAATGCGCTGCGACGGCGCCTGGGCGGGGAAACAGGTGATTCCCGCCGAGGTCGTCGCTGATATTCGGCGCGGATCCGATCCCATGAAATTCGCCGCTGCCGCCTACACGCTGCTCCCGGGGTATTCCTACCGCAACATGTGGTGGGTGTCCCATGATCCGCTCGGCGTGTTCGAGGGTCGCGGCATTCATGGTCAGCGACTGTATATCGCACCGCGGGCCGAGGTGGTGGTGGCGCGCTTTTGCTCTCATCCCATCGCGACCAGCGCGGCCAACGATCCTGTGACCTTGCCGGCCTTTGCGGCTCTGTGTCGGCTGCTCATGAGCGGCGGATCATAGCTCGACGCCATGCATTGTCCGGAACCTTGCCCGCACCGAGAGCCCGATCTCTGCGGACGCAGCGTATAGTAGTACGGACTGAGCCCGGCGGAGCGACATCAACGGCGATTGCAAGAGTCCATGGAGACATGATGGAGACGGTAAGCTCTTTGTTTGAAACGGCACCTGCGGCGACTCCGCCGGAAGACGTGTACACCACCGGCATTCTGCCGGCACAGGAGCTGCTGCAGCTCGTGCGCGTAACGAAGGAAATTCGTGCTCTGGACCCCATCCTTGATGACCAGATCCAGCCGGCCAGCATCGACTTACGATTGGGTTCCAGCGCCTACCGGGTCCGCGCAAGCTTCCTGCCCGGATCGAACTCGACTGTGCAAGATAAGCTCCGCGAGTTCACCATGCACGAAATGGACATCACCCATGGCGGCGTCCTCGAAAAGGGCTGCGTCTATATCGTCCCGTTGCTTGAACAGCTCGCACTGAAGCACCGTATGTCCGCACTGGCGAATCCGAAGAGCTCAACGGGCCGGCTCGACATCTTTACTCGCGTGATCACCGACAACGGAGCGGAATTCGATCGGGTTCGCGAAGCGTACAAGGGGCCCCTGTATGCGGAAATCTCTCCCCGAACCTTCAGCATTCTCGTTCGCAAGGGATCAAGGCTCAGCCAATTGCGAATTCGCCGCGGGACGCCGCTCAACAGCGACGAGCGTCTCAAAGAACTGCAGCAGAAGTTTCAGCTCGTAGGCCGCCAGCTGTCGGACGACCAGATCAAGAATGGGGTGCCGATCACAGTGGACGTACACGGAGAAGCCACGGGCGGAATCATCGGATACAGGGCGAAGAATCACGCGGGCTTGGTTGACGTCGATAAAGTAGGACACTACCGCGCAAGCGACTTCTGGGATCCCGTGCCCGCTCCCCGAGAACGCGGCCTCATCCTCGACCCCGCCGATTTCTACATTCTTGCGTCGCGCGAATCGGTGAAAGTGCCACCCGGTTTTGCGGCGGAAATGATCGCGTACGATACGTTGGTCGGAGAGTTTCGCGTGCACTACGCGGGGTTCTTCGACCCGGGATTCGGTGATCCCAGCGCCGGCGGTGAAGGATCGAAGGCCGTCCTCGAAGTGCGCTCCTACGAGGTGCCGTTCGTGATCGAGGATGGCCAGGTAGTTGGGCGCCTCGTTTACGAGAGGTTGACCGCCCCGCCCGAGTTCCTCTACGGCTCAGGGGTCAAGTCAAACTATCAGCGCCAAGGCTTGCGATTGAGTAAGCATTTCAAACAAGTCTGAAGGCGCGTAGTACGAGCGGGCCCTGCGCTCGAACCGGGGAACGACGTATGGTTTGTTTTTCCGGCCCTGACGACACCTGGTACAAAGGGAACCAGTCCGCCGCTTTCGATGCGCTGTCGCTCCGAGTATAGTGCCCCGAGTCCTCGATGCGCATCAAGATCATCAATCCCAACACGACGACTTCGTTCACTGAACTCAGCCTGAATGCCGGGCGCGCGGTGGCGGCCCCCGGCACGCAGATCCTCGCGGGGCAGCCCTCGACCGGAACACCCTCGGTCGAGGGCCACGTCGATGAGGCAGTCGCGACCTTGGGTATCATCGAGGCGGTCCTGGCGGGCGAAGCGGACCGGGTGGACGGCTACGTCATCGCCTGTTTCGGCGATACGGGGCTCGACGCGGCCCGTGAAGTGGCGGCCGGCCCGGTCGTCGGCATGACGGAAGCCGCTCTCTACGCCGCCTCACTCATCGCGCCGGTCTTCTCGATCGTGACGCTGCCCCGCCGGACGCGAATTTTCGCCGAGCGTGCGGTGCGGCACGCCGGTCTCGATCGACGCTGCGCGAAGGTTCGGGCCATCGACGTCGACGTGCTCGATTGTGAGGATGAGACATCAAAGGTATTCGACGCCTTCGTGGCCGAAGCGGCCCGAGCGATCGAGGAGGATCACGCCGAGGCGATCATTCTCGGCTGCGCGGGACTCGAGCCGCTGGTCGAGCCACTCGCCGACAGGCTTCGCGTTCCGGTCATCGAAGGCGTGGCGGCCGCGGTGAAAATGGTAGAGGCGCTGCTCGCCCTGCGCCTCCGGACCAGCAAGGCGGGCGCCTGGGGGTATCCGGTGCCGAAGACGGTGACGGGCCCTGCCGCGAACATGGTGTTGCCGGCGCAGGGCAGGACGTGAAGACGATCATCCGCAACGCGCGGGTCCTCACTATGGATCCGAATGGGACGGAGCACGCGCGCGCGACCGTCGCGGTGCAGGGCAGCGTGATCACCGCAGTCGACCCGGACAACGCGCCGGAACTCACAGGCGAGTCTCAAGTCCGCGAGATCGACGGCTCGGGCCACCTCGTGATGCCGGGTCTCGTCAACGGGCATTTTCATTCCTCGGTCAATCATCTGAAGGGGTCGCTCGACGGTCTGCCGCTCGAAGTGTTCATGCTTTACGAATCCCCGTCCGATGGGGCGGCCATGGACCCTCGCGCCGTTTATGTAAGGACCATGCTGGGCGCGCTCGAGATGTTGAAGAGCGGTGTGACCGCGGTGCTCGACGACGCATTTTTCGTACCGGCGCCGTCTCCCGCGTCGATCGATGCGGTGATGCAGGCCTACGCCGACTCGGGGATTCGTGCGACCCTCGCTCTCGACCAGCCCAACGTGCCGGAAATCGACAAGCTGCCGTTTCTCGGGGACCTGCTGCCACCGACTCTGCGCGCGCGGGCGGCCGCGCCCCCGGTCATGGGCTCAGAAGGTCTGCTCGGTTGCTATCAGCATCTCCTGAAACGATGGCATGGCGGCGCCGACGGACGTCTCAGGGCCGCCGTCTCTTGCTCGGCGCCCCAACGGGTGACGCGCGACTATTTCCAGGCGCTCGATGACCTCAGCCGGAAGCACGGTCTGCCTTTCTACATGCATATCCTCGAGACCAAGCTGCAGCGCGTTTTCGGCGAGGAGCGCTTGGGCGGACGATCGCTGGTTCGCTACGTGCACGACGCGGGTTTTCTCAGCGAGCGCCTGAACATCATTCATGGCGTCTGGCTGGACGAAGGGGACATGGACCTGATCGCGCAGGCGTCGGCCGTGATCGCGCACAATCCGATCTGCAACCTTAGGCTCGGCAGCGGCGTCATGCCGTTCCGCAAGCTGCGCGCGCGCGGGATTCCGATCTGCCTGGGCAGCGATGAGGCCATCGCCGACGATTCCGTCAATATGTGGGCCGTGGCCAAGCTTGCGGGCCTCATTCACAACATCACGACCGTCGACTACCGGCACTGGCCAAGAGCGGCGGAGATTCTCGATTGCCTCCTCCGGGGCGGCGCGCGGGCTATGCGAAGTCCTGTTCCGATCGGCCAAATCGCGGCGGGCCACCAGGCGGATCTGATCATGGTCGATCTCGACACTCTCGCGTTCACGCCGCTCAACGACCTGCACCGCCAGCTCGTCTACTGCGAATCGGGAAGCTCGGTCCGCATGACCATGGTGGCCGGCCGTATCGTGTGCGAGAACGGTCAGGTCAAGACCATCGATGAGCGCGCGCTGCGGGCCGAAGCCCGTGAGCATGCGGAGCGCCGCCGTGCGGGCGACCTTCCGGCGCTCCGGGCGGCGGCGGAGTGGCTGCCGTTCTATCGAGAGATGTACCTCAAGGCCGCGGGCCGGAACGTGGGAATGCATCGCTGGGCGGGCGGAGCGGAGTAGTGGGAACCCGAGCGAAAGATCCAATGTTGCCGACGCACGGCCGGTACGAATACTCACCCATCGTCGAGAGACCGACATTCCGCTGGCCTGGCGGAGCCAGGCTCGCCGTCTATTTCGCGCTGGGCATCGAGCAGTACGCTTTTGGACGGGGCATGACCGAAAATTTGGTTCCTGGAATGTCCGAGCCGGACGTCCTCAACACCTCGTGGCGCGAGTACGGTAATCGCGTCGGTGCTTGGCGCGTCCTCGATTGCTTCTCCCAAGCGGGCATTCCGCTCGGCATTCTGCTGAATAGTGCGGTGTGCGGGGAAGCGCCCGAACTCGTTGCGGCCTGCGACGCGGCCGGCTGTGAAATGATCGCCCACGGTTATTCGAACTCGGACACGATGGCGGGGATGGAGGAAGGCGCGGAGGCTGCCTACCTGCGAAGCGTGGCCTCTCAGATGGAGCGCGCCACCGGCAAGCAGCCCGAGGGTTGGGCGAGTCCCTGGATCGCCGAGACTCCGCTCACGCCCGATCTTCTGCACGAGAGCGGCTACAAGTACCTTCTTGACTGGTGCATGGATGACCAGCCCGTGTGGATGACGACGCGCACCGGCCGCATCCTTTCCGTGCCTTATTCGCAGGAACTCAACGATAGCTCGGCCATCATCGGTCGTCAGGTCAGCGCCACGGATTTCGCCGATATGATCGTCGATCAGTTCGACGAGATGCATGAGACCGCGGGTGATCAGCCGCTGGTCATGAGCGTGATCCTGCACGCCTTCATCATCGGCCAGCCGTTTCGGCTCCGAGCCTTGCGCCGCGCGGTCGAGCACATCCGGCAGGCGCGCGAGAACCTGTGGCTCACCCAGCCGGGCGCGATCGCGCGACATTTCCGCTCGCTATAGACGCTCAATCGCCGTAGGGCAGCCAAATCGTCTTGACTTGACTGGCCGCGGCGAGGAACGCCCGGCCCTCGCCGGCGGCGGGCGACAACCAATCGCGGGCGCGGCCGCCGTTCACCCAGGTCCGTTTCAGATTGCCGACCGACAAGGCCTCTACCTCCCGGGATCCTGCCGGAGAGCCGTGATACCAAAGGCAATCGACCTGGTCGTGCTCGGCGAGAATCTTGGCCAAGGCATCGCTGGCGCCGGTAACGATGTTGACGACGCCGCCCGGAAGGTCGGAGGTATCGAGCACCTGGTAGAAATCCGTAGCCGGCAGCGGATAGCGCTCGGACGGCACGGCCACACAGCGATTGCCCATCGCGATGACCGGCGCCACTAAGGACACGAAGCTGAGCAGCGGCAGCGTGTCGGGGCACACCACGCCCACCACGCCCAACGGCTCGTGCAAGCTCAGGGCCAACTGACGGGCAGGCGGCCGATGCACGGCGCCTTCGAACTTGTCGGCCCAGGCGGCATAACTGAACAGCCGTTCGATGGTCGCGGCGACTTCGCGGCCCGCCGCAGCGGGGGAGACCCCCGTCAGTTCCATCAGGCGCTGCTTGAACTCCCGAGCGCGAATGCTGAGGTTCTCGGCAACATAGAACAGGATCTGCGCCCGCTGGTGAGCCGAGGTCTTGGTCCAGCCTTCTGCGTTGAACGCGGCCTCGACGGCGTCGCGGATATCCTTGCGGGATCCCACGCCCACTCGGCCGGCCGGCCGTCCATCGTAGGTCGCTACCTGCCGCGTGTCGCCGCCGTCGGGACGCGTCTGCTTGCCGCCGATGTAGTTCTTGGCGGTGCGGTCGATCAGCTCGGCGGCGCGGGTGCCCCCGGAAACCACGTTGGGGGAGGGCAGGCGCACCGGGCCATCATCGAGCCATTCGCGCTTCGCTTTGAGATATTCGCTCAAACCCAGCAAGCCGCCTTCGCGGCCGAAGCCGGATTCCTTGTAGCCGCCGAAAGGGCAGGCCGCGTCGAACTGGTTGGTACAGTTGACCCACACAACCCCGGCCTTCACCGCGCCCGCGAGCTCCAGAGCGCGGTTGATATTTTCCGACCAGATGGTCGCCGAGAGGCCGAACCGGGTGTTGTTGGCGAGTTGAATGGCTTCGCTGACGCTGCGGAAAGTCATCACCGCCAGGACCGGCCCGAAAATTTCCTCGCGCCAGGCCGTGTTGGTCGTGCCGAGATGAGTGATCAGCGTAGGCGGATAGTAGCAGCCAATCTCCGGACAGTTGACGGGCGCGCGCCAGACTCGACCGCCCTCGGACTCGGCTTGACCCACCATGTGATCGATGCGGATGCGTTGGATCGGATCGACGACGGCGCCCATGTCGATGCACTTGTCCAGCGGATCGCCCAGGCGGAAATTGGCCAGGCGAGCCTTTATCTTGGTCAGGAAGCGTTCGGCCACGCTCTCCTCGACCAGCAGCCGCGACCCGGCGCAACACACCTGACCTTGGTTGAACCAGATCGCATCGACCAGACCTTCGACCGCGGCGTCGAGGTCGGCGTCCTCCAGGACGACGAACGGCGACTTGCCCCCGAGCTCCAAGCTGAGCTTTTTGCCGGTCCCCGCGGTTCGCGCGCGGATGATGCGCCCGACTTCAGTGGATCCGGTAAATGCGATCTTGGCGACGCCCGGATGATCGACCAGTGCCTGGCCTGTTTCACCCGGTCCGGTAATGATATTGACCACACCGGGAGGCACGCCCGCCTCCCGGCAGAGCTCGGCGAAATACAGGGCGGTCAGGCTGGTGAATTCCGCCGGCTTTAGCACCACGGTGTTGCCGCACGCCAACGCCGGCGCGATTTTCCAGGCCAACATCAGCAGCGGGAAATTCCACGGAATCACCTGGCCGACCACGCCGAGCGGAACCATGTCCGGCTCCTCTTGCGGCAGAAGCTGCGCCCAACCCGCGTGATGGTAAAAGTGCCGTGCGACCAGAGGAATGTCGATGTCGCGAGTCTCCCGGATCGGCTTGCCGTTATCGAGGCTTTCAAGCACGGCGATCACGCGGCTGGACTTCTGCACCAGCCGCGCCAGGGCGTAGAGCACCCGAGCCCGCTCGTGGCCTCGGCGTTTGGACCAGGCCGGCGCCGCGGCCGCGGCCGCGGCAACGGCAGAGTCCACGTCCTTGGGGCCGGCCACCGCGATACAGGCCAATTTTTCGCCCGTCGCGGGATTGCGGCTGTCGAGGAAGGCACCGGCTCCCTGCGGATTTACCCAGGTACCATTGATGAACAAGCCGAACCGGGCGGAATGCGATGCCAGCCAGGCTCTGGCCGCGGCGTCGGCTTCGGGAGCGGGTCCGTAGGTCATGTTGTCGAAGATCTCGGCGACGTTACTCATCGGCCTACCCCATTGCGTGGCGATGCGCCGCGGAATAGCGGCCGGTTACAAAATGCTCGAGCTGACGTTCGATATCGGACAGCAGGCGCGAGGCGCCGAAGCGAAGTAGATCCGGCGTCAGCCACTCGCCGCCCAACTCCTCTTTCACCAAAATCAGATAGGCCAGAGCCTGCTTGGCAGAAGTGATCCCGCCGGCCGGCTTGAATCCGATCCTGACGCCGGTGCGTTCATGGTAGTCGCGGATCGTGCGCAACATGACCAAGCTGACCGGCAGAGTCGCATTGATCGCCTCCATGCCCGTGGAGGTCTTTACGAAATCAGCGCCCGCCATCATGCATATGGTCGACGCCTTGGCTACTTTCGCGATCGACCCTAGATCACCCGTGGCCAAAATCGCTTTGACGTGGGCGCGTCCGCAGGCAGCGCGAAAGGCCGCCATCTCGTCATAGAGCGCTCGCCAGTCGCCGGTCAACACATGCCGACGCGAGATGACGATGTCGATCTCCCGCGCGCCGGCCGTGACGGAGGCTTCGATCTCTGCCAGCTTGGTGGGTGTCGGCGTGTGGCCTGCCGGGAAACCGGTTGAAACCGCCGCCACGGGAATATCCGCCCCGGCCAGGGCCTGAACGGCCGTGCCGATCATCGCGTGATAGACACAGACGGCGCCCACGGTGAGCTTGCGATCGGCGACACCAAGGGCCTCGATCAGGTCCGGCCGAAGCGGTGAGCGGGCTTTGGCGCACAGGCGTTCGACGCGGCCGGGCGTGTCATCGCCCGCCAGCGTGGTCAGGTCCATGCAGGTGGCGGCCTTGAGCAGCCAGGCAGCCTGCCAGGCTTTCTTCACGGTGCGACGGCCCGCTAAAGAATCGATCCGCCGTTCGACAGCACTCAAGTTGATGTGGATCGATTCGATCCAGCCGCGATCGAAGGGGACTCCGGGGTTGCGGGCAGGATGACGATTGGTCACCGCGCCCTGCGTCGCATCCGGGCTGGGCCCGCCATGCAGGAGGTCCATGTTTCGGGTGGCCATGTGTAATCCGAATGTTACAGGATTAACATCAGTCTACGCTATAATGTTCCTAGAATAACATTCCCCCGGTGCGCCGTGGCCGCTTTCTGAACCAAAGGCTAGGATTGACACCATGCGAAAGTTGTCGGGTAGCGGGGCGCGGGACCTGCGGTTGGCCAAGTTGCGAAGCCTCATTGCGGCCAGAGGAACCTTGCCGTTGGAGGACGCGGCCCAGCTGCTGCAGGTGTCGGCCATGACGATCAGGCGCGACTTGGCGGTGCCCGGTGCGCCGCTGGCATGTCTCGGAGCGCACGTGGTGGGATCGCTGCCGGCGGCGGGGGCGAAATACTCGCTCGATGCCGAGCGTGACCAACATGCGGCGAACAAGCTATCGGCTTGCCGGCGCGCGGCCGAACTGGTGAAGGCCGGCGACAGCCTGTTCATCGATTGTGGCACGACGATGCCGCATCTCGCCGAGGCGCTCCCGCCGGGCATCGCACTCGACGTCGTGTGCTACTCAATGAACGTTGCGATGATCTTGAGCCGCCGCCCGAACACCCAGCTGATGCTGCTGGGCGGCTTGTACCACGCGTCATCGGCTACATTCTTTTCAGACGAGGCGCTGCACTACCTGAAGCGGCTGGGCGTCAACAAGGCCTTCATCTCCGCCGGTGGTGTGCATTCCGGGCGCGGCGCAAGCTGCTCGAACTTCAACGAGGTGCCGATCAAGAGAGCGGCGATCGAAAGTGCCGCCGAAAGGATCTTGGTCGTCGACGAGAGCAAGCTGGGCCGATTGAAACCGGCGTTTTTCAGTCCGCTCGGCGCGTTTTCGCGCGTCATCGTCGGCGGCGCGTCGGCACGACGGTGGCGCTCCCAATTCAAGGGCATCAAGCTCGACATTGCGACTTGACGATGATCAGCAATCCATTTTTCGCGCCGCGCAACTGCTCGCCCGACGAGGCGAACTGGCGGCAAATTCCAGCGGCTCCGGAGCCGTCACGCGCTGAGCGCGTGACGGCTTCAGAGCACGGGAGTATCGAGCGAGAGCGCCCGCTCGACTCCACTGCAACCCACGACGAGGGCCGCGGTCGCCGCGGCGCGGCGGACCGCCTCGATGGGTTCGTGGCCGATCAGGCGGCAGGCGGCGTAGGCGCCGCAAAAAGCATCACCCGCTCCGGTCGGATCGACGACCTTCGTCGCCACGACGGGGACGGATCGAACCTCGCCGCCGCTCGCGAGCAGTATCGGCTGATCGCCGCGCTTGAGCGCGACCTCGGCAAAGGCGGTGCGATGCAGGCCGAGCACCACCTCAGCAGGGTCTCCCGTTTCGAGCAGAGGCCGGATCTCGTTGACGCTCGGCAGAAAGGCCGTTGCCCCCAGAAGCTGCTCCGCGAGCTCGGCAATAGTGGAGTCTCGACTGTAGTGCGGTGACGGGTCCACGGAGATCCAGCGCACCCGATCGCTCAACGCGGCGAGTGTGTCGCGCTGCCGCCGCCCCACCTGCGGGCACAAATGCAGCGCGGCCGCGGGCAGCCAGCTTCCCGGCACCTCGTCGGCGGAAGGCGCAATGGCGAGGAGCTTTTCATGGTATCCCTCCCAAGAGAGCGTCCCCTCCGCCGCGATATCGAGCAGGTCCGAATTGCGCGGCAGCGAGCGGCGGCTACCGTCGGGCTCGTAGATCAGCCACTCGATGAGATGCTCGCCGGCGAACCGATGCAGCGCGATATGCTCGAGGCCGGCACCCTTGAGCAGGCGGCCCGGATCGAACGGGTAGTCGCGACCAACCCGCGCGACCAGCCCGATCCGTCCCGGGTCGAGCCAGAGGCGCGCACCGGCGGCGGCATAGAGACTGCTCCCACCCATTTGCCGCGTCCACGGGCCGGGTGAGGCAGGCACGACATCGTCGATGGTCACTTGACCGACGATGATGAGATCGGGTGTGTCGGGCGATGCCAAGGGTTCAGCTCAGGTCTTTAGCCGTTTCACGGACTATGCCCTTCGCAATCAACCAGGTACCGTCGACACGGCGCCGCGGTATGTGATCCACACCCGCAAGGGCTGCCATGTGCAGCACCAGCAACTGGGCCGGGAGGTGATAGATCAGGGGCGACAGCCACTCGCCGACGTCGTAGCCGAGATCGACTCGTGCGAACGCGGGAGGAAAGGCTACGCCGGCGCCCGGATTGACGATGACGGCGCGGCCGCCGGCGTCCCCGATACCACGCACGATCTCCTGCGCACGATCGAGACTGTTGCCCGGTGGGGCAATGACCATGACGACACTGCGGCGGCCCCACTCGAGCGTCAGGAAGTATTCGAGGTGCGCCCATTCCTCGAGGTCGCCGCCGATTCCGTTGATCGGTATCTGTTCATGGAACTTGGCCGCACTGTACTGCGCAGTCCCGCGGCTCGGGCCGGCTCCGATCGCCCAGATCGTATCGATGCCGTCGAGTTCCTTCGCGAGGGCAACGACGCCCGGTTCGATGCGGGCGGCGATTTCGGCCTGTGCCGCGATTGCACGTTCGATCTCGGCAAGTTGCGCGGACTGCGCGGCCGCGCTGATCTGTCCGCGCTTCACCCCCAGGGCGAGCGCAAAGGTATAAAGCGCGTAGAGCACCGCCAGGTACTCGGTAAAGTTCAGGAAGCAGCGGCCGTAGTGAGCCGGGAGGGCCGGGACCTCGCTTACCGGGCGATGCACCACCCGATCCGCCTGCCGCGCGAGCTCTCCGGTAAGGCTGCCGGTGATGCCGAGCGTCGTGGCGCCGCGATCCTTGGCGAGAAGCACGGTTTCCCGGGCGCGCGACGAGCTTCCGGAATTGGAAATGCTGATCACGAGGTCGCGCGGAGTCAGCAGCGGAGTCTCATAGCGCGCGAGCTCTATCGCCGTCTTGGCCTCAGTCGGGATACCGGTCCAGCGCCGAAAGGCGGGCGCAACGCTGATCGCCCCGAAGAGACTGTCTCCGGAGCCGCCGATCAGGATGCGTTCCGCTTGAGTTATGCGGTCGTCGAGCATGGCGGCCGCGATGTGCTCCCCCACGACACTTCGGAGTCGCGGAAGATCGAGCGAATGGTCGACCGCATAATTGATGTCGGAGGCGAAGGTCTGGCCGGGTTTGTAAGGGCTCATGTGTAGGTATCCATTCGAAAAGTATATTCAATCGGGTAAATGACAAGCGACCAGGCGCTTCGGCGCCGCCTCGCGCAGCCCGGGTGGCTCAGAGCGGCAGCGGTCGATCGCTTTCGGGCAGCGAGTATGAAACGCACATCCCGGCGGCGGATTCGCCGGACTCGGGGGCTCGCCGCGCAACGGGGTATAGGCACGCGCACGTTCGGCGGCCGGATCGGGAACGGGTACGGCGGCGAGAAGCGCGCGGGTATACGGGTGCTTGGGACTCGCGTAAAGCTCCTGCGTCGGCGCGAGCTCGACCACTTGGCCGAGATACATGACGGCCACGCGATCGGAGATCTGCCGCACGACGCTGAGATCGTGCGAGATGAAGAGGTAGGTGAGCGCGAAGCGTTCCTTGAGATCCTGGAAGAGATCGATGATTTGACCCTGCAATGAGGTGTCGAGCGCGGACAGCGCCTCGTCCGCGACGATGAAGTCCGGCTGGCACGCGATGGCGCGCGCGATGCAGATTCGTTGCCGTTGGCCGCCCGAGAATTCATGAGGGCGGCGGGCAGCGACGGACGAGTCGAGACCCACCATCGCGAGGCATTCGCCGACGCGCTGCCGAAGCGCGGCTCCCTTCGCGAGCCCGTGGACGATCAACGGCTCGGCGATCGCGGAACCCACGCTGAGGCGCGGATTGAGGGAGCTGAACGGGTCCTGAAAAACCATCTGGAAGTGACGACGGAGGCTGCGCAGCGGGCGGCCGCCAATGTTCGTGATGTCGCTGCCGCGAAAGGCGACCGTCCCGGAACTTGGGCAGATGGTGCGGACCAGGACGCGGGCAAGCGTACTCTTGCCCGACCCGCTCTCGCCGACCAGCGCGAGGGTCTCTCCCGAGCGGATGTCGAGGTCGACGCTGCGCAGCGCCTGCACCGGCCGCTCTCGCTCACGAAGCGGCAGCACGCTTCGGCGGTGATAGGTGACCGTAATTCCGCGCGCCGAGAGAAGCGCTTCGGTAGTCACGAGTCGGCTCCCCGAGCGCCGGCGTCATCGAGTGCCCAACACGCCGCGCGCGTGTCGCCCCCGAATACTTTGAGGGCCGGTGCGACCGAGCGACACTGGTCGCTCGCCTCGGCACACCGCGGTGCAAACGGGCATCCCACCGCGCCCGCGTCGGCGGCCGCGAGCGAACCCAAGAGCTTGGGCCGATTCCTGCGTGGCCCATCCTGCCGAATGCTGCCGAGGAGAGTCCGCGCGTACGGATGTCTCGGCGCGGCAAAGAGCTTCCCGACCGGCGCGTCCTCGACCACCCTTCCTGCATACATGACGAGGACCCGATCGGCGATCCTCGCGAGGAGCGCCAGGTCGTGAGTCACCCAGATCACCGTCAATCCCTTCTCGCGCTGCAGGCGCTGAATCAGGCTCACGATCTCGGCTTGGACGGTGACATCGAGGGCGGTGGTCGGTTCGTCGGCGATGAGCAGGCGCGGCTCCCCGGCGAGCGCCATCGCGATCGTCACCCGCTGGCGCATGCCGCCGGAGAATTCGTGAGGGTATTGTCGCAGACGCAGAGTGGGATCGGGAATCCCGACGTTGGCGAGCAGCTCGACGGCGCGCCGCTCTGCTTCCGCGGCGGACGACCGGAAGTGCCGGCGCAGGACCTCCGTGATCTGGCGGCCGATCGTCAGGACGGGATTGAGCGCCGTCAGAGGGTCCTGGAATACGACCGCAATCTCGCGGCCGCGGATCTCGAGCAGAGCGGCCGGGGAGAGGCTGAACAGATCCCGGCCATCGAAGGATGATCGAAGAGCACGCGCGACGAAGCCGCGCGGCAGTAATCGCAACAGCGACAACATCGTCAGCGTCTTGCCGGATCCTGATTCCCCGACGATGCCGAGCGCCTCGCCCCGGTCAACTTTGAATGAAACGTTCGTTACGACCTGCTTGCCGTGACCGGGACGATCGAAGGCAACGGAGAGTCCCTCGACATCGAGAATACTCGGGCTCATCGCACGCCCCTCGGATCGAGTAATTCGCGCAGGCCCTCGCCGAACAGGGTCACGCCGAGCACCGTCAAGCCAATGGCGATTCCCGGCATCGTGGCGATCCACCAGGCGGTGAGCAGATAGTCCCGCCCGTCGTTCAGCATCGTGCCCCACGACGGTGTCGACGGATCGAGGCCGACGCCGAGGAAGCTTAAACCCGCTTCAGTTAGGATTGCCAGCGCCATCGAGAAACTCGCGACGACACAAATCGGAGAGAGTGTGTTCGGTAGAATGTGAACCAACAGTACACGCAGGGTCCCGGCGCCCGTCGCATGCGCGGCCTCGACGTACCCCTGGTTCTTGATCGAGAGCACCTGAGCGCGAACGATGCGCGCATAGTTTACCCACGTCCCGAGAGCGAGCACGAACACCACCGCAAGAGTCCCTCCGCCGAGCGCACCGAGCAGGAAAATCGCGAGCAGTAGAAACGGAAACGACAGCTGAACATCGATGAGCCAGGCGCTCAATGCCTCGACCCAGCCGCCCCAGTACCCGCTCAGGCACCCGACCAGGCTGCCGAAGACGGCGCTGATCAGGACGGCGAGGAATCCCACGGTGAGCGACAGGCGGCTTCCGTAGATGAGCCGGCTGAGGACGTCACGTCCCACCGAATCCGTGCCGAGCAAGTGCAACGCCGATTCGGCGTGGGGGGCCGAGGCGCCTGAATGCGTGCTCGAGGTTGCGACTCTCGACAGCGGCGGCAACAGGCGGGCCGTCGGGTCCACGTCCACCGGACTGAACGGCGCGAGTAACGGTGCCGCGAGGGCGACGATGATGACGACCGTCAACAGGATGAGCCCGCTCCGCGTCTGCGGCGAGCGATACAGCGATGTCAGCACTTCCATCAGCGGCCTCTCACGCGCGGATCGATCCAGGCATAGAGCAGGTCGACCGTGAGGTTGATCACGACGAAGCCCGCGGCGGTCACGAGGACGCAGCCCTGTACCACGAGAAAGTCGCGTTGCAGGACGGCATTGACCGTCATCCGTCCAAGTCCGGGCCATGCGAACACGGTCTCGATGATGAATGCGCTGCCGACCATGTCGCCGAACTCGAGCCCTGCCTGGGTGACGAGCGGAAGCAGCGCATTCTTGACGGCATGCCCGAGGAGGACCTGCCGTTCGGTCAAGCCTTTGGCACGGGCGGTGCGGATGTAGTCGGAGCTGAGAACATCGAGCATGCCGGCACGCACCAGGCGCGCCATGCGTCCGAGCGTGGGCAGCGCGAGGGTGGCCGCCGGCAAAACGAGGTGCGCCAAGCCGCCGGACCCTGAAACAGGCAGGATCTGCCAATGTACCGCAAACAACAGCACCAGCATGAGGCCCAACCAGAATCCCGGGACCACCTGTCCCAGGATCGACAAACCCGCGACGGCATGATCCACGGCTCGGTCCCGATTCAGTGCGGCGAGGATGCCGAGCGCAAAACCCAGGAAGATGGCGGCGGTGAACGCCGCCCCGGCCAGCTCGAGGGAATTGGGCAAGCGCAGCCGGATCAGCTGACCGACGGCGATCCGTTGCCGATACGAGATTCCGAGGTCGCCATGCAGGGCGTTGCCGACATAGCTCGCGTACTGCGTGAGCACCGGTCGATCGAGACCGAGCGAATGGCGCAAATCCGCTTTCTGTTGCGCCGTCGCATCGCCCCGAACCATCAGCAGGACCGGATCACCGCTCGCGTGGCCGATGATGAAGGTGAGAAACGAGACTCCCAGGAGCACCGTCGCGGCGCGTAACAGCTTGCCGATCGCGAATGAATACATGAGCGAATGAATCTCCCGCCGTGCTCACGACCGCGGTTTGGCGAGATAGATTTCGACGTAGTCGTCGGGGCGCAACTGATAATCGATCCGGTCGGAGAGTCCCGCGTAGAGCGACGCGCGCCAAAGGAAAATCCAATACGCGTCATTCCATACCATCTTCTGGGCCGCGTCGGTGAGCGCCTTGCGTTTGCCGACGTCGTATTCGGTGCTCGCCCGGTGAACCAGGTCGTCATACTTGGGATCGCAGTAGCCGCTCGCGTTGTCTTCCTGCTTGCACGTGAAGATCACGAGCTCCACGGACGGGTTGATCAGCGCTGCCCAGCCGGCGAAGAAGAGGCCGTCGAAGGATTGGTCGGAGAGCTTGCGGCGGAAGTCATTCCACTCATCCGCGTGCAGCTTGGTACGGATTCCCACCGCGTTCAGATAGCCGGCGACGGTCTCGCAGGTGTCCTTGTCCTGGCCCCAGAAGGGAGAGAAATCGATGTCGAGATCGAAGCCTTGGCCGTAACCCGCTTCGGCGAGGAGCTGACGCGCCCGGTCCGGGTGGTAGCCGTACGGCGTCAGCGTCGGATCGGCGTTGGGCGGATTCACGACGCTCGTCAAAGGCACCGTCGAGCCGTGCATCAGCGTCTTGATCATGGTCGGGACGTCGATCGCGTAATTCAGAGCCCGGCGGACGCGCGGGTCTCGAAGCGCGGCCAACTTCGAGTTCTGCGAGATTCCGAAGTGGACCTTGCGCAGCCCCAATACTTCCTCCGGACGGGAGTGGGCCGTCTTTGCCTGACCGATCGTGTCGGGCGAGAGCTCGAGAGCGAGGTCGATGTCGCCCGTCGCAAGGCCGTTCAGACGCGCGCTCACATCCGGCACCACCTTGAAGACGACGTCCTTGAGCGCCGCAGCAGCGCCGAAATAATCCCGATTGGCCGTGAGCGTGAGGTGATCGCCCGGCGTCCATTCGACCAGCTTGTAGGGACCCGAGCCGACCGGATGGGTGTTCAAATACGCTGCATCGTGCGATGAGTAATATCCCTTGGGCGCAATGAACGCTTCCTCCAGCCAGTAGAGCATCGTGACACTCGGCCGCGCGGTGAGCAGCTCGATGGTGCCGTCGTCGACGGTGCGGACCTCTTTCAGGGTCGTCTGGGCCCAGAGTTGCTGCACCGCGCTGAACGGCGGCTTGTTCATGCGATCAAAGCTGAATTTCACGTCCGCGGCGGTGAATGGCGAGCCGTCCTGAAACTTGACGCCGTGCCGGAGGTGAAAGCGCCAGGTGAGATCGTCGATGCGCTCCCACGAAGTCGCGAGCCGCGGCAGATCCGCCCCATCCGGCCCGCGCCGGACCAGGCTGTCAAAGATCGACCAGATCACGCTTCCAGTGGGATGGTTGGAGTCCAGAAGATGGGGGTCGAGGCTCGACACGTCGCTGACCGAGGCGATGACGATGGCGCTGCTGGGTTTGGAGCCGCAGGAGACCTGAAGGGCCGCCGTACCCAACAGCAACAGCACCAGCGTGAATCGCCGGGGGGATGAGAGCTCGGACTTCTTCCATCGTCTGCGCATCATTGATACGACCACTTTCCGGGAGCGACCGAGTTTCGTCAATGGATCTCCCGGAGCCGGCGCATGACATCCCGTTACGGGAATTTCACCTGAAAACTGAGACCGACCGTCACCGGGCGGAGCGTGTAGCCCTGGATCTCTCCATCGATCAACGGCGACTGTAGGATCGTCTTGTTATCGAACAGGTTCTTGGCAAACAGCGCGACTTCGATATTGCCGACATTGACGCCGGCGTTGAGATTGACCGCGGAATAGGCCGGATTGATGTAGGACGGATTGGGGGCGCCGGGAGCAGGCCTCACGTAGCTTCCGAAGGACTGACCCGTGTATTCGTAGTCACCCCGCACGAATCCCAGGATCGAGCTCGTCACGTGCCACCCGTAATTCGCGAGCACCGAGGCCGTGTACTTCGGCGTGTAGAGGACGTCCTGGCCGACCGCGGCGGTCAGGGAATTGGTCGAGGCCGTGATGTAGGCATGTTCGCCGCCCAGGTTCACGCTGAGGGTGAGACCCGGGATCACCGGCGGCTTGTAGCGGACTTCGATCTCGCTGCCGATGGCGGTCGCGTCGCCGACATTGGCGTTGAAGGCGCCGCCGCAGATCGGGATGGTGATGGTCTGCTGAATGGCCTTCCAGTCGATATAGTAGACATCCGCGTTCACCGAGAGCGTCTTGTCGAATAACAGGGCTTTGGTGCCGAGTTCATAGCTCCAGAGATGATCGGGGCCGTAGGTCGTCGGTGCGTTCTTGTCCCCGAGTTCGAGCAGACCTTGGACGCAGGCCACGTTCGTATTCGGGCTCGTCGCACCACCGAGACGAAAGCCCTTACCCGCCGAGGCATACAAGCTCGACTGCGCGTTGAGATCGTAGGTGATCGTAACCTTCGGCGTCGAGGTGGAGAACGTAGCGGATTGGGTGTACGGCGTCCCCGTGGTGCCTGCGTTGCCGAATTCGAAGAAGCCGGCACCGGTCTCTGTCAGCTTCTCCGTCGCCTTGACGTAGCGATTGCCCACTCCCACATGCAGCGTCGGTGTCACGTCGACATCGATCTGCCCGAATACCGCGTACTGCGTGACGTCGTTGTGATCGTAGACCGAATAAACGAGGTCATTGGCCCATTCGTTCGGATTGTACGACGGAGTCCCGATGGTCGGATTCAGAACGTGGTCAGTGTTGATATTGTAGCCGTAGATGTTCTGGAACGCGGCGCCGAAGCCGGGGATGGGTTCGTAATCCAGATGTGTCCACTGCTGGTCCGAGGCGAAGACTCCCGCAACCCACTTGATCCGTTTCTGATCAGCGGGCGAGGATAGGCGGAATTCCTGGGTCCAGGTATTGAAGTGATCAAAGAAATCCACCGGCGAGGCGAGGTTACCGAGGATGTTGTTGTTCTGGGCTATGTGCTGCGAATACGGAGGCGCGGTCGTATCGAGGAAGAACTGCGCAATCGGTTGCGAGTTGTAGTAGGTTCCGTCCGCCTGGCGCAGGACCCGGCGATTGACATAGCTGGTGATGCTTATCAGATCGGCGAATCCGAGACCCTTATTCACCGTCAGGCTGGGCACGAACAACGAGTCGTGGTCGAACCCGGGCACCTGGTTGAATTCGCGGTAGAGACCGAGTGCCGGCATGAACGTCCCAGAATCATCGAGGACGAAGCGTTGATAGAGAACGGCCGGTGTCACCGTGAAGTCATCCGAGATGGTCCAGAGGCCTTTGATGTTGATGGCATAGTTGGTATCCGAGTTCACGCCACGGTTGAGCAGGGCGCCGGCGGTAGCCGTACCGGCGGCCAGTGAGCCGGCCAGCGCATAGTGGTCGATGTAGCCGCTGTCCCTGCCGAATTCGGCCGACACCCGCAGGGCGAAGACGTCCGCGATCACGGGAATGTTCAAGACGCCCCGATCATCGAAGTTGGCGCTGCCATGCTTGGTGTAGGACACCTCCTGTCTGAACGAGCCGCTGAAGCTGTGGGAGTCCGGCTGATTGGTGATATACCGGATCGTGCCGCCTTCGGAGCTCGCGCCATAGAGGGTTCCCTGCGGCCCGCGCAGGACCTCGATCCGCTCGAGGTCGAGCAACCTCGGCGAGGCGGTTCCCTCAAAGCCGGTGATGGTGATGATCGGAACCTCATCGATGTAGGTGCCGACGGTCGGATTGCCGACGGTCGAACTGACGCCGCGAATGGTGATGTTGTCCTGGCCCGGCCCGTTCGGTCCGTTGTTATGGGCGGCGAATGAGACACCGGGAACGATGCGCGTGATGTCCTCGGCGTCTTGGATGTGAAGATCGGCGATTTCCTGGCCTTCTATGACGCCGATGCTGACGGGTACGTCCTTGGTGTCCTCAGCCCGCTTGTTGGCCGTGACGACCACCTCTGCCAGGGTCGAATCCTCGACCCCCGCATTCGCGGAGGCGGGCGCGGCGCGCCCGTCGGGACCCGCGAGCGTCAGGGTCGCGAGCAGACCGCCTATCCACCAGGGGTGATGGCCGTGCGCGCAGCGCAGCGGCGCCGGCGCAGCACGTTCGAGCAATTGCACCGCACGCTCTCGTGTGACGAGGGATGAATTCATGACTGGCTCTCCCATCGCGGCTCGTTGAAGGCCGTTAGTATCGGTATGCGCCGGCGATAAGCGCGGAGGCGCAGCTTCGCATCATCCTCGCAGCGCAATGCGTGCCCGGCAAATTCCACTGGCCCGGTCATTTGCCGCCGCAGGGAAACGCGTGCGTCCGAACCTAGCAGATCATGTACAATGCTGTCCACTATTGTGAACAATATTGCTCAAGAATTCCCGACAAGGATCGTATAGGTTGTGCACAAGTTGCACGTCCCTTCGGGTACCGCCGGATATTGATCGCCGGAGATAGACAACAAACTCGCGATATATTGTGGACAATGCGATGATGAAGTGTCGTCGCGACTGACTGACTTTCGGCGGATATCCGGAGTTTCGGATGTACCGCGGCTGGGTTGACGGTTTCGTTTCCAGTCTGTTATGGGGTTCGCGCGATGCGGCGGATTTAACGTTGGATTGCAGGTGCAAAAGTGGCACAGTTGACGATGAAAAAATCGCGGGCAAACGGTCGAGCCACCGAGGCTGAGAAGCTCGGTGGCGGGAAATCACCTGAATCGCAAATCTATCTCAAGATCCATGCGGCGATCGCCGGTCACCGGCTGCTGCCAGGTTCCAGGCTCGTCGAGGACCAGCTGAGTGAGGTATTTGGCGTCAGCCGGACCCGGATTCGGTCTGTCCTGCACTCGCTGGCCCGCGACAAAGTGGTGACGCTGCAGCGCAATCGCGGCGCCGTGGTGGCCTATCCGACGGTGAAGGAAGCGAAGGAGGTCTTCGCCGCACGTCGCCTCATCGAAGTTGCTTTGGCTCGCCACATCGTCCGTGCAGTGGACGATAAGGCCGTGAAGCGATTGAGGGCTCACATCAAGAAGGAGCAGCAAGGCGAGCGAAGCCACGATCGCGCGCTCGAGCTGCGGGCGTCGCACGAGTTCCACACATTGTTGGCCGAAATCGTCGGCAATCGCGTCATCATCGAGTTCCTGCGCGAACTGATGGCACGGTCGTCGTTGATTACCGCGATCTACGAGAGGCCGGACGTGAGCAGCTGCTCGCACTTGGCGCACATGCATCTGATCAAGTGCATCGAGCGGCGAGACGCCGCCGGGCTCGCCGCGGCGATGTTGCAGCACCTCGACAAAATCGAGGGCGATCTCATGCTGTTCGAGCGCGAGGAAACCGTCACCGATCTGAAAGCCGCATTCGCGGATTCGTGACTGAGGATACATTTTGGCAAAGCCGCTTTACTCTACGTGATCGGCCTCGGGGTGCTGATTGCCCAAAACGTTTGGACCTGGCGTGCGTATGAAACCCATCGTGGTCGTCGGTAGCTCAAACACCGACATGGTCATCTGCGTCCCCCGTATTCCTCGTGCGGGCGAGACTCTTCTCGGCGGCGAGTTCCTCACCGCCGCCGGGGGCAAGGGTGCGAATCAAGCGGTCGCGGCTGCGCGCTCGGGCGGCAAAGTAGCGCTCATCGCCCGCGTCGGCAGAGACATGTTCGGCGATCAGGCGGTTGCCGGGTTACGGCGTGACGGCGTCGACGTGAGTTGCGTGTTCCGCGACAAGCTCACGGCTTCTGGAGTGGCGCTCATCTTCGTCGCCAAGGATGGCGAGAACAGTATCGCGGTCGCGGGCGGCGCGAATGCGAAGTTGTCGCCCGCCGACGTGAAGAAGGCAACCGGAGTCATCCGTTGCGCCGCGTTGCTCGTGGCACAACTGGAAACGCCGCCGGCCACGGTCACGGCCGCCGTCGAGGTGGCGGTGAAAGCGGGCGTGCCGGTCGTTCTCAACCCGGCGCCGGCGCGGCCGCTGCCAAACTCACTGCTCAACCTGATCTCCATCCTCACGCCAAACGAGACTGAGGCGGAACTGCTGACCGGCATCAAGGTGACCGGTGACGCTGCCGCCGCCAACGCATGTTCCAAATTGCGCTCGCGCGGCGTCCGCACGGTGATCCTTACGCTGGGTTCTCGCGGCGCGTTCCTGGCCGATGCCAACGGCCAACGGCTCGTGCCCGGCTTCAAGGTCAAGGCCGTGGATTCCACCGCCGCGGGCGACGTATTCAATGGTGCGCTCAGCGTAGCGCTGGCGGAAGGCAAGTCAGTTCTCGACGCGGTTCGGTTTGCCAATGCGGCAGCGGCGCTTTCCGTGACCCGGCTGGGTGCGCAGCCCTCGGCCCCGACGCGCGCCGACATTGAGAAATTTCTCCGGCGCGGCAGGTGAACCTGAGAATGCTGCGAAGAGTCTGCGTGTTCTGTGGGTCTAGTTCGGGGACTCGCCTGGTCTATCAGCAGGCGGCGCAGGCGGTTGGGCGGCTGCTTTGCCGGCGCGGGATCGAGCTCGTGTATGGCGGCGGTCATGTGGGCCTGATGGGCATCGTGGCGGACGCGTGCCTGGACGGGGGAGGGCACGTCATCGGAGTAATCCCTCAAGCTCTTGCCGACAAGGAAGTTGCGCACACGGGATTGACGGAGCTGCGCATCGTCAGCTCGATGCATGAGCGCAAGGCCCTCATGGCGGATCTTTCCGATGCCTTCCTGGCTCTGCCCGGCGGATACGGGACATGGGAAGAATTCTTTGAGGTGTTAACCTGGTCTCAGCTCAGAATACAGCGCAAAGCCTGTGGCGTACTCAATGTCGATGGATATTACGATCCTCTTCTGGAAATGGCCGAGCGAGCCTTGTCCGAGGGGTTTGTTCGTGCCGGCCACCGTGATCTACTGCTGTCTGACTCGGATCCCGAGCGGATGCTGGATCGATTGAGCAACTATGCGCCGCCCGCACCCGACGAGTGGATCGCCCGCCCGACACGGTGAATGTGTTCGATCCGGCGTCCGCCTTTGAAGCGGAGAGGCGATTCATGATAGTCATTTTGAGTTCGGCACGTCCGGATTCGTGAAGGTTCCTCGGAATCATTCTTACGGCACTTCGTGCAGAGTCGTATTGAACAAGAAGGGGCCGCTGAACTCAGTGAGCTCGCCGGCCTTCTTTCCGGCGACCGGCTGCAAGCGTGCCGATAAGGGCTTGTTCCACTTCCATGCAAGCGACGCGACATCGCCAAAAATGCGCGCCAGTTGATCGACGCCGATGTCGCCGGGATAGGGGATCGTATCGAGACCTGTGCCGCAGACCGCAGAATAGGCGAGCAATGTATCGGTGGTGATGGTCCCCTCGGCCCAGCGCCGCGCCAAGAGCTTGTCTTCCAGAACCGGAACCATGAGGCCGGAATATCCGATCTGCCTGACCGGAACGGCCTTGACTGCCGTGGTAATGATGAGAGCCGCGGTCATGGTCCCGCTCGATCCGAATTTCGAGCCGGTGTACGTCTCAATCGCCGCGCCGATGGATACGTCACCGAGCGGGGCCGGCGTGGGATCGACGCCCATGAAAGTCCATCCCGTTGATGCCGCCACCTGAGCACCGACCGATCCGGCTGCTTTGGCGTGAATCGTCAATTGCTTGGTGAGTTCCGCAACCGATCTGTCGAAATTCCCATGCGTGCGTGCGAAGACATCTTGAACGACGTTCGCGCTTTCAAAACCAATGGAGAATTGCTTGCCGGCGCCGGTGTGATAAGTGCCCGGGTAGAATGGTCCGTAGGGCTTCACCATCGCGGTTGCCGTGAAGTTGAAATTGCCATGGCTCGGTGAAGCATGATCCGTCAAGTAACGTACCAACGCCGCGCTTTCACGGATGACATTCCAGTGAATTCCGTCGTCAGCGGCAATGATGGTATTCGCTTGAATATTGGGCAGTGTCGACAGGGCTTTTTCGAGCAGACGCATGACGCGGGGGTCGTCCGAATCGTGCATCATCGCCGGCCCGACACTAGGAATGAACCCTTCTTTCGCTGAAAGATCATCAATGGCCTTCAAGAGCCGGAGGGCTTCGTCATCGGATTGCCCGCTGATGAGTTCTCCGAGCGGCTGAGTCACGATGCGAATGGTTTCGGTCTTATATCCTCGTTGGGCAAAGTCGCCCTCCGCGGCGCGCAAGACAGTCAGGGCATCGGCGATCTGCCGCTCGAGAGTAGCGGGGTCAAGACGAACAAATGCAGTGATCGCCCGGACATTGGGCTTCGTATAGGTTTGCGCGTGACCGGTCACGGCAAACAAGACCAGCACGAACGCTCCCGCAATGCTCAACCGACGATTGCTCACTGTCCGCCCTCTGCCGGTACGACACCGACGTGCCCATATTAGCCATGTTTGTTCATCGGCGCTCGTGTGCCGGGTGAGCGGCATTGCTAGCAAATGGAATAACCACCGTCGACAGGAAGCGTGACGCCGGTGACAAAGTCGGCGCCACGCGAGGCGAGGAAAACCGCCGCACCAATGATTTCGTCTGATTTCCCCCAGCGATTAGCCGGTGTCCGCGCAAGGATTGCGTCATTCATGGGCGAATCACGAACAGCAGCCGTCATGTCCGTTTCTATCCAGCCTGGCGCGATTGCATTGACTTGGATGTTGTGACAGGCCAACTCAATCGCCATAGACTTCGTGAGCTGCACGATGGCGCCCTTTGCTGCGCTGTACGAAGGCACGAGGCCTGATCCGAAGATCGAGTACATGCTCGCCAGGTTGATGATTTTTCCTCCGCTCTTACGGTCGACCATCGACTTGGCGACCAGCTGCGAAAGCAGAAAGCAGGCGTTCAGATGGGTTTCAATGGTGTTGTCCCAAATATCGACGGTTTCGTTGAGCACCCCACCAGTCAGAACGGCGATCCCTGCGTTGTTGACGAGAATGTCGATTCCGCCGAGGGTGCGTTCCACTTGCTCCACGGCAGAGGCCAATGCCGCACGATCCGTAACGTCGAGCCGCGAGACCAGTGCCGGCCTACCGATGCTCTGCAGTTCTGCAAGAACAAGGCGATTCTTTTCATCGTTGCGCGCGAGCACAGCTACGGATGCGCCCGCGCGAGCCAGGCCCAGTGCAATGGCGCGGCCGATTCCGCCATTACCGCCGGTGACAACGGCGATCCGGCCGCTCAGGTCAAAAAGGGATGTGACGCCACTCATCGTGCCCCCCGAGGAATGTCAGGTTCCAGCCATGTGATGGCAGTGAGTACGCATCTTTGCATTTGGAAACAGTCTCCGTCCCCCGTTAGGCGGGTGTGTACAATGCATCGGCATCACCGGACACTGGACGATAGCTTATCGTTTCAACGGCAATGTGCAATGAAATCCGCAAAGCGCCTACTTGCCATCGTCGCCTTTAGTTGTCCGGTCGTCGCATCCGGTGCGGGCGAGCCCGCCGCAGAGAGCTCAATTGAAGCGCCAGGACCGGCGGGGCCATTGAAGGGAACCATGCTTTCGCCGGTCGGCGGGCATGGTCCGGTGATGCTGATCATTCCTGGTTCCGGGCCTACTGATCGCGACGGCAATAATCCGCTCGGAGTCAAGGCGGCAACATACCGGCTCCTGGCTGAGGGTTTAGTCGCGCGCGGCGTGACGACCGTGCGGGCCGACAAGCGAGGTATGTTCGCAAGCGCTGCGGCAACGTCGGACGCCAATGCGGTCAGCATCTCCGATTATGTGACCGACGTGCACGCTTGGACTACCGCCATTCGTCGGCGCACCGGGGCATCTTGCATATGGCTTCTTGGGCACAGCGAGGGCGGTCTTGTCGCTATGGCGGCAGCGAAGGGACAGCAGGAAGTGTGCGGTCTCGTATTGATCTCCGCGGCGGGTCGACCGATGGGCGAAGTATTGCGGGATCAACTGAAGTCCAACTCAGCGAACGCTCCGCTCCTGGCTCAAGCGTTGCCCGCAATTGACGCACTGGAGGCGGGCAAATATGTCGATACCACCAACATGGCGCCCCCACTATTGCGCTTATTCAGACCGCAAGTGCAAGGATTTCTGATCAGTGTCTTCTCGTATGATCCGACTCAGCTGCTGAAGGGGTATATGAAGCCCGTTCTCATCGTTCAGGGGCAGCGCGACATTCAGGTGCACGAATCCGATGCCCGTATTCTCCAACAAGCAGACCCACGTGCGACGCTCGCGCTTCTTCCCGATGTAAACCACATACTCAAATCCGTCACGTCCGGCGATATGAAGGCAAATGTCGCGACCTATACCGATGCTAGCTTGCCTCTCGCTCCGGGAGTCGTGGACACCATAGGCGGCTTCTTGACCGCAAATGCGCAGTCTGATCGCTCAGGTTCTTGATTGCCCACGAGCTGATAGCCGCATCTTGCACAAACGCTGCAATTAGACGACCTTTGGGACGCATGGCGACGCTCTACGACAAAATCGGGCGCGGGTATTCCGGTCGGCGACGGAGCGATCCGCGGATCGCGGCGGCAATCGAGCGCGCCATTGGCGGCTGCGCTTCTATCCTGAATGTTGGCGCTGGGGCGGGCTCATATGAGCCAAATTCTCGAATGGTAGTCGCAGTCGAGCCGTCTCGCACGATGATTGCGCAGCGTCCCCCAGGCGCCGCTCCCGTAGTTCAGGGTTGTGCCGAAGCACTGCCGTTCCGAGACGGCAGCTTTGATGCGGTCCTCGGCGTGTTGACCGTGCATCATTGGAAGGACCAAGCGAAAGGCTTCTCGGAATGTGCTCGGGTAGCGCGGTCCCGCGTCGTCTTTTTGACCGTTGATTTCGACGTATGTGCGCGATTCTGGCTCTTCGACTACCTTCCGGAGTTGGTCCGGATTGATCGTCAGATTTTCCCTGGCATCGGACGATTTGCGGAGGCTTTTGGACCAATAGAAACAATAGAGGTACCCATCCCGGCAGATTGTAGCGATGGCTTCCTATGTGCCTATTGGAAGAGGCCGCGTGCATATCTCGATCCGCTCATTCGTGAGAGCATTTCCACTTTCTCAAAAATCGGAAACGTCGATTCCCCGCTCGCGCGTCTAGAAAGAGACATCGACTCAGGCGCTTGGGACCATCGATACTCGAGCCTGCAAAATCTCGGCGTACTCGATCTTGGTTATCGCCTGGTGATAGCCCGCAGTCTCGCGTCGCCGCGTGGCTGCTGCTCTTTGAAGAGCTGATGCGTCGGGTCTACCTTCAACCACAACACTGACCCCACGCACAGCAGCGCCAACATCGGCAGGAATGGGGCGTCGTAGTTCCCGGAGTATGCGACCAAGTATCCGAACACTATCGAAGACAGAGCTGACGAAGCATTTGCTGCGGTGTTCATGAAGCCGAAGAGCGCTCCGGCGTGATTCCTTCCGATGTCCACGCAGACTGCGCACAGGCTGGGCTGCTGGAACAGGATTCCGGCGTAGGCGAGCGACAGAAACGTCAGAGACCAAATGCTGCTGGTTGCAACGATGGTCGCCGCCATGAAGATCGCCGCGGTGCCAAGTCCCAACACTCCGACTGCGCGGCGACCCGTCTTCAATCCAAATTTTCGCACGCACAAGTCGCTGACAAGGCCGCCGACGCCGTTTGCAGGACCCGCCGCGGACCGATCCGATCACCCAGGGCGCCGGTGGGGATCTCGAATGCAGCGTAAGAGACGAAAAACAAGCTCGTGACCCAGCCCCACCCCTGGGGGCTGATGTGCAGGCTGTCCTGCATCCGCGGTCCAGCCACCGCGATGCAGACCCGATCCAGGTACGTGATGATTGCCAGCAACGACAGTAGGCCGACGACGCGGTGCTGGTACTTCATTCTTGTTAGGATACCGGGCATCGAGCATGCCGGGTGCCGTTAGTTGGCCGACTGCCGCTGTGTTTTGTCGTACTGCCGACCTTGACCCTCCGGACAGCCCACGCCAGCCGAGCCCTCGCACTCGCTGAGCTTGGTAGCCTCCTCTCGGGCTATCTGCAACGAGGCATATACATTGAGTGCGGAGAAACGATGTCAATGGGTCCTTTGGACAAGATTTTCATCTCGGCGGACTCGCTGTTGCGCGACTCAATCGAACTCGGCCTGCAAGTCGTTCGCAGCGGTTTCAGGCCGACCTTCCTGGTGGGAATCTGGCGCGGCGGCGCCCCGATCGGCATCGCGGTCCAGGAGATCCTCGAGTACAACGGCATCGAATGCGACCACGTTTCGATCAGAACCTCATCGTACACGGGGATTGATCGGCGGAACCGCACCGTTCGCGTGCACGCCATCGATTACCTGGTCGCGTCGCTCAATGCCGAAGATCAGCTGCTGCTGATCGACGATGTGTTCGACTCAGGACGCAGCCTCGAAGCGGTCATTGCCGAATTGCGCCGACGCTGCCGGCGCAATTTGCCGGAGCAGATTCGGGTCGCGACGGTTTACTACAAGCCTGCCCGCAATCGCAGCAATTTGACGCCGCACTTCTATATTCGGGCGACCGATCAGTGGCTGGTGTTCCCGCACGAGATCAATGGTCTCACGCGCGAGGAGATCCTGGCGAACAAGCCGGTGGACGAGAGCTTCTTTACGGCGCGCAGTGAGATCAAAGTATAGGGGAGGTCAATGTCTGGGTACTCGCCGGCTGAGCAGGTCCATGGTCAGGGCTTCGAATTTCGGTAGGTCGATGTCCAGAACCACCTGCACCGGCCGTTCACCCAGGCCGGGGCCATCGCCGATCGGCCAGCTCAGCGTGTCGCCATAGCCCGCGGTGAAGCTGGTGTCGACATCGACCAGCAGCTCCTTGCTCACCGTCACGACCGACGGGTCCAGCCAGGCGGCGACGGCGAGTTCATCCCACATCGGAAAGGACTGGCCGAACTTGTCGATGTACGCGGCGAAAGGAGCGTTGCCTTGGCCGACGCGCTTGCGCATGTCGGGCGTGAAGAATGTCTTGGTGGTCGGATCGATGGGGATTTGGGTTATCTTGCGCCAGGGTTCGTGCAGCACCATCGACGCTGCCTCCGGGTCCCAGCGCATATTGAATTCGCGGCGCGGGGCGTTCGCGTACTCCGCGGCAAAGGCGTTGTTCGAAGGCCGGGGATTGAAGCTGCCGCCCATGAAAACCAGTTCCTTGGCGAGGCTGCTGATCTCCGGATCCAGCCGCGCCGCGAGCGCCAGGTTGGTCAAGGGACCTGCGGCGATGATGGTCACCTGGCCCGGATGGCGGCGCAGTTCGCGAATCAGGAAATTCGCGGCGATATCCGCCGCCGCTTTGATGTGCGGCGCGCCTGCCGGCGACGGCGGCAGCAGATAGGGATCGGAAGGATGCGGCGTGCGCCGCGTGACACTCTGGACCGGCCAGGTTTCCATCCAGGCGCCCTTGTAGACCAGCTTGCCGTAGAGACTTTCCCACGCTTTGGTGCGCGCCGCCGAGTTCGCGAGCGGCAGCACCGCGCCGGGAATGACCGGCACGTCGGTCCGTTCGGCGATCTCGAGCAGCCGCAGCGTGTGATCGACCTCTTCGTCGCGCCAGCCATCGCCGCTGACGATGGTGATGCCGAGCACCTCGACGTCGCTTGCCTGCAGCAGCAGCAAAATCGCCTGCAAGTTGGAGCCCGCCGGACCAAATGCGTCCTGGTCGACGATGACCATGCGCTTATGACTCTCGGGCTTGGTGTTTGCGGCTGTGCCGACCGGGCAGATGCTGCAGAGGGCGAACGCAGCGGCGACGAGAGCGAACGCGGCATGCCGGATGTTGGCGTGTGCCATGTTCAAAGGTCCCCGTGCGAACCCGCACCGAGCAGGCGGGCGAGGGCTTCCGCGACCGTGGCGGTGGCACGGCGCAGGTCCTCGAGCCGCAGGCATTCATCGGCGCCATGGCCGTTGGCTTCCTTGAGGGTGCGCGGACCCGCGCCGTACAATACGGTGGGTATGCCGGCGGCGGCGTAGTGGCGTGCGTCGGTGTACAGCGGTACGCCATGTTCGGCGATCGATGTGCCGAAGAACTGCGCACCGCTTCGCTGGAGCGCACGGGTTAGTTTGTCGGCGCCGTGCAAAGGGACCAGCGGCAGGGCCAGCAGGATGCGGCGGATGTCGATGCTGATGCCGGGACAGTGTGCGGCGGAGCTTTCGAGCAGTGCACGCAGCTCCGCCTCCGCGGCCGCGGGCGATTCCTCCGGAATGATGCGCCGGTCGATGCGGAAACTCACGCGGTCGGGCACGACGTTGGTATTGATGCCGCCGCTGATCAGGCCGATGTTGAGAGTGGGATGAGTGATCCCGGGGATTTGCGAGCGGCGGCCTTTGAGCGCCTCGCGAGACGCATACAGGTCGGTCAGGACTCGAGTCGCGGCGGCCAGCGCGTCAACCCCGGAATCGGGCATGGCCGCGTGGCCCTGACGGCCGCGAAGGGTCACTTCCAAGTGCAGGCAGCCGTTGTGCGCGGTCGTGACTGCATACGAGAAACCGGCGCCGATGGCGTAATCCGGCCGGCTTAAGGACTGCTCCAGGAGCCAACGGGGACCTAAGTCGCCGCCCGTTTCCTCGTCATAGGTCAGGTGCAATTCGACGCTGCCCTCGAGCTTGAGACCCTGCGCGGCGAGGGCCTGCAATGCCAGCAAGGCATACGCGTAGGTGGCGAAGTCCGATTTGCTGACGGCGACCCCGCGGCCGTACATCACGGGACCATGGGCGGCGTCCTCGACGACCGTCGCACCGTAAGGATCATGCGTCCAGCCGAGTCCGGGCGGCACCACATCGCCATGCGCGTTGAGCGCGATGCAGGGCCCGTTCTCGCTGAAGCGGTGCCGGACCAGCAAGTTGGTGGCCGAGATCATTCCCGCCGCATCGGTCGCGGACTTCGGCACGACGAAGGCCTGGACGGAAAAGCCGAGATCGCGCAGCCATTGCGCGGCGGCCTCGGCATGCGGCGCGCAGTCGCCCGGCGGGTTGTCCGTCGGCACCTTCACCATGGCGGCGAGGAATGCGCACTCTGCCTTGAAGTGCTCATCCACCCAGTCGCGAATGAAGTCGGTTTGGGCGGTCGGCAGAGCGGGCGAATCCTTCATAGGGCGATTCTCACATGCCAGGGGGAGTGTTCGAAGATGGCCGCGAGAGCCGCGACGAAATCCTGCGCGGGAAGTGCGTTGAGTTGCTTCAGCGGGATCATGTGGCGCTGTACTCGTCCGCGCGGGGGCTGAAGGGATGGGTTGCAATCCAATGCCTGGCTATGTCGATACGCCGGCAAATCCATACGCGCTCGTGTCCGCCGACGTAGTCGAGAAATCGCTCGAGCGACGCGATGCGCCCAGGACGGCCGCAGAGCCGTGCGTGCAACCCGATCGACAGCATCTTGGGGCGGTCCTGTCCCTGTGGATCACCTTCGCGATATAAGGTATCGAACGAGTCCTTCAGGTAGTCGAAGAACTGCGTGCCTGAATTGAATCCCTGCTGGGCGGCGAAACGCATGTCGTTCGTGTCGAGCGCGTAGGGTATTACCAGGTGCGGCACGGGTGCGGCGGCGCCGGCAACTTCCGTCCAGTAGGGCAGATCATCGGCGTAGGAATCGGAATCGTAGATAAAGCCGCCGTGTTCGACGATGAGGCGACGGGTATTGGGGCTGCCGCGCCCCGTGTACCAACCCAACGGCGCAGCGCCGGTCAACTGTTTCAGGATGGCGACCGCCTCGGCCATGTGCTCGCGCTCAATGTTTTCGTCCACTTGCTGATAGCTGATCCAGCGCAAGCCATGCGCCGCAATCTCGTGACCCAGATCGAGGTATGCCGCCACCGCCTCGGGGTGCCTCTGCAGCGCGCGCGCGACGCCGAATATGGTCAGCGGCAGATCGCGTTGCTCGAAGGCACGCAGCACGCGCCAGAGTCCCGCGCGCGAGCCGTACTCAAAGAGCGTCTCCATGCTCATGTGGCGCATAGGAAATGCGGCCGCGCCGATGATCTCCGAGAGGAAGGTTTCGGAGGCCGGATCTCCGTCCAGCACACAGTTCTCGGCGCCTTCCTCATGATTGAGGACGAACTGCAGGGCGATCCGCGCGCCGTTGGGCCAGCGCGGATGCGGTGGGCGGCGGCCATAGCCGCGAAGATCGCGAGGGTAGGTCATTCCAAGCGGTGCCGGTGATCAGATGAACACACCGGCCCAGCAAACTCAGCCAACCGATGACATACGCGCTCATGGCCGGGACTCACGCATCGAGATGAAAACTCTTGCCGAGTGGACATCATCGCAATCCCTCGTAACTCATGAGCATTGTTCATGACATATATTATGAAGTTTCACTTCCATCATACCCCCACATCACGCATTGCGGGATGAGGCCGCCATACGGCGACGGCTAGGTACAGGAGCAGCGGGTGATGCAGGGGCACGCGGTCGCGAACCAGCATGCCGGTCATCGCCTGCAATCGCATCGGCACGGAAAATCAGTCTCTGCGTTTGCACCCGGGAAAGCTGCAAAGCATTTCAAACAACAGATTGGCCGCGAGCAGCGACGTATTACCGGATATATCGTAAGGGGGCGACACCTCGACCAGATCCGCACCGACCAAATTCGTGCCGAATGCACCCCGAATGATTTCCACACCTTGCGCGGCCGTGAGTCCCGCTATTTCGGGTGTGCCGGTTCCCGGAGCCACCGAAGGATCGAGTCCATCGATATCGAAAGTGAGGTAAGTGGGGACATTCGGTCCAATGCGATCCCTAACTTCGGACATCAGGGGGGCAAGAGAGTGATACCAACACGCGGCAGCTTCGACGACGACAGCTCCCTGCTGCCGCGTCCAGTCGAAATCCTCGGCCGTGTAGCCCGTGCCTCGAAGGCCGATTTGGTACATCTTCGTTCCGTCGACCAAGCCTTCCTCCAAGGCGCGCCGGAAGATGGTACCGTGCGTCACTTTCTCTCCGAACATTTCGTCATTGACATCGGCGTGCGCATCGACATGGATCAACGCCATTGTCCCATGCTTCTTACGAAGGGCCCTAAGAATCGGCAGCGCGATCGTATGATCGCCGCCGATAGAGAGCGTTTTGACGTTCTGTTCCAGCACCGAATCGTAATACTGCTCGATGATCTCTATGGATGCGGCCAAGTTGTAGGTGTTGAGCGGAACATCACCCAAATCCGCCGTGTGGAAGCTGTCGAACGGGGCAGCCCGAGTCGCCATGCCGTATGGCCTGATCAATGCCGACTCGGCACGAATCTGCCGCGGACCGAACCTCGTGCCGGCGCGATTACTCGTCCCAATGTCGAGCGGCACCCCGATTATTGCGACGTCCAGTCCGCGAGCCGTGCTTTGCGTGGGCAGACGAAACATGGTCGCCGGACCCCCGAAGCGGGGCATTGAATTGCCGCTGAGCGGCTGGTTGAATTCGTTCGTCATCGGCACCCCCGATTGGGTTTTCGCGTTCGATCAGGCAGATCAGCTGATTGGGCGGCAGCGGAACATGAATGCATCATCCGAGGAAAATTCGACATCGCGCAACGATATGGAGCAATCGGTCATGCGCCGGCGAACAGGACCTGTCCCGGGGGTATGCGCAGAATGCTGCAGAGATCACAGGTTAATATGATTAACCAAAAAATGCAAGCGAGTGGCCGTGCGACGGCAAAATCAGGCTCCGGCGGATTTTGAACGCTTTGGGCGCGCGGCGATGTAGTGATACGCAGTATCCCAGAGCGACGCTTCTATGGATCGAACTACGCTGCGTTTTGGGTTGGGCTCCGTGAGCAGATCATCGGGAAACACAAGTCTGATCAGCAGCGTGGATTTGATGACTCGATAGACGTCGAGTTCCGACGCCAAGCGAAAATTGCCGGCAGCCTGTCCGGCGCGTATCAGTTCGCGCAAGCGGCGGTGCATCGGGGCAAGAGGTCCCGTGGTTAAATTCGAACGAAACGGCCCGCCGGCGGCGAGCCGAATGTATTCCATTCCCCCCTGGGGGGTCGCGTAGTCGACGAGTGACAGACGCACGTAGGCGGGATGTTTGATATGGAATTGCACGAATTCCGCAATGACGGATTTGAGGGTATCGATCGGATGAGCGAGAGCTTCCGCCGGATAGCGAAACTGCCGGGACAGGAGCGCGATGTACCGACGCGACACCGCAACCAGAACGTCGTCACGGTTCTCGTAGTGCTTATAGATCGCCGGCACCTGGAAGCCCAGCGGGTCGGTTATGTCTTTCAGGCTGAAGCCAAAGACTCCCTTGAGCGCGATCAGGCGTTCCGCCTCGTCGAGAATCAGCTCCCGAGTAGTGGATTTCGGCTCGGTTACAGGGGCTGAAAGTCGGCTGGGTCTTGCCATGAATGGGTTGCTGGACGGCCGGTTTCGCAAATCAGGGGCAGCACGTTTTCATTCGCCGCAATTCTCCACGAATTTCAGTGTCTCGAAGCGGCTCGCTTCGGCCTCGCCCAGCTTCTTCTGTGCGCGGATCTCGTTCACCAGCTCGAGCGCAGTCTTCGGACACGGCGGCAGTTCGGCATCGCTTGCCTGCAGGGGCGTCATACGCTGACCCCAGCGAATCAAATGCGCCGACAGCGTGAGTCCGCCTCCAAACGCGGGGATGAGTACCAGACCACCGGGCGGCACCCGGCCTTCCTCCACGGCTTCCACGAGTGCGACCGGCGCCGTGGCGGAGCTCATATTGCCGTACTTCTGCACCGTCAGATACAACTTGTCCGGGCCCGCGCCGGCGCGCTTTGCGACCGCGTCGATAATGCGCAGGTTTGCCTGATGCGGCACGACCAGGGCGATGTCGCTCATCGTCACACCGGCGCGGCGCATCACGTCGAGGCTGGCCTCGCTCATGCCTTGCACGGCCTTGCGAAAGATTTCCTGACCGTCGAAGTCCCATCTGGTCTGTCCGAACTGCACGCCCAGATTGGCGTACATGGTACCCATGCCGCGCACCCGCAGGATCTGCCGCGAGTCCGCGTAACACTGGAGTTTCTCGGCGATGACGCCGGTCTCGTCCTCCGACACCTTCAGCACCATGGCGGCCGCGCCGTCGCCGAACAGCACGGCGACGTTGCGATTGTCCCAGTCCATGTACTGGGAGATCAGTTCGACACCGATCACCAGGGCGTTCTTGACGATGCCGCTCTTGATCATCGATGTCGCGATGGACAGCCCGTACATGAAGCTGGTGCACGCGGTGTTGACGTCGAATGCCGCTGCGTGAAGCGCACGGATGCGCTGCTGCACACCGGAGGCGCTGTTGGGCACCGTCTCGTCGTTGCTGCAGCTGCCGTAGATGACGAGTTCGATATCCTCGCCGCGCATGCCGGCGCAGGCGATGGCGCGGCGAGCTGCGGTGATTGCGAGCTCGATGCCGGGCACGTGAGAGATCCGCCTCTCCTTCATGCCGGTCCGTGTCGTGATCCAGTCATCGTCCGTGGGCAGGAATGTGGCCAGGTCGTGATTCGTCAGGACTGCCGGGGGCAGGCACTTGCCCCAGCCGACGATTGCAGCGTGAGTCACCGGAACTCCCCAAGTGCTATTTCCTTGTCCGGCCATTGTCGCCGATATGGGCGTAACTCGCACGCCTCATGCCGGTGCGCTACCGGTACGCCATTTGGCACCTGTTGAGAGGTGCCGCACAATGGTACATGGATAGTCGAGAAGGGGTTTTCCTTGTCTGGTGCTGAGGCAAGCCGGGACGCATGGGTGGATTGGGACCTGCCGGCGCCTTACCTTGCGTCGCTGGCCGTCGCTCGGGCGGACATCGACGCCTATGATCACGTCAATAACGCGGTCTATATGACTTGGTTCGACCGAGCCGCTTGGGAGCATTCCGCGGCGCTCGGCCTGCCGATCGAGAAATGTCTGCAACTCGACCGAGGTATGGCGGTCTTGCGCAGTGCGATCGCGTACCTGCGGCCCGCCGTGCTGGGCGACACGATTCTTGTTGCGACCTGGATCTTGCCGGCCGACGGAAAATTGCGCATTCGGAGGCGTTTCCAGGTGCGGCGCGAGGCAGACGTCGCGACGCTCGCCCGCGCCGAGATCGAATATGCGTGCATCCAGTTGTCGAGCGGGCGTCCGGCGCGGTGGCCGCAGGAGTTTCGCGAGCGCTACGTCGCGCTCGACGCGGTAACGCTAGCCGGCGAGACGCTGGCGCCGGTCTGACAGCGGCGCCTCATCCGGGGTATGAAAATCAAGCTATAAATTGTCGCGAGATCCATATCCATTCAACTACTCATATTAGAAGGAGACATCGTATGAGACGGATTGTTTTCCTGCTGGTTGCAGTTGTAGCGCTGGCCGGCGTGGTCACCTACATGGCCCCCGCATCTGGACAGGCCGATGGAGAGGCCGCCCCGATCTTCGGAGTCAAAATCCCCTCCGGATACCGCGACTGGAGGTTGATCTCCGTCGCCCACGAAGAAGGCAAACTCAACGATTTGCGTGGCGTTTTGGGCAACGACGTAGCGATCAAGGCCTACCGGGAAGGGAAGCTTCCGTTCCCGGACGGCACCATCATTGCCCGGCTCGCCTGGAGTTACGTCCCGTCGGAGGAAAACAACAAAGCCTTTGGCCGTCCCCAATCCTTCGTGGCCGGGCCACCCAAGAACGGGGTTCAGTTCATGGTCAAGGACTCGAGAAAATACGCCTCGACCGGTGGCTGGGGGTTCGCTCAATTCAACGACGGTAAACCCGCCGACGAGGCGGTGCATAACACCTGCTTTCCCTGCCACGAGTCCGTCAAAGCCGGCGACTTGGTCTTCACCCATTACGCACCCTAATGCTGAGAGTCATCGGATGCTGCATACGATCGCTGGCGAATGACACCTTCCTCCCAAAGGAGGTGTCATTTCAGCGTGTTGCGTTTATTGTAATTGAGCGATCGTTCATTTATTCTCGAACGGCGATCGCGCGACCATGGGATACAGGAGCTGACGATGAAGCAACGTGTGGCGCTGGTGACGGGCGGTGGCCGGGGGATCGGTCGCGAGGCGGCGCTGCTGCTGTCGGCAGCCGGAGCTCGCGTGATGGTCGTATCGCGCAACGTGGGCGAGCTGTCCGCCGTGGGACTCGAGTATGTCGCGGCCGACCTCGGCACTCCCAACGGTTGCGCACTCGCCGTTAGCGAAACCGAGAGACGACTGGGGCCGATCGACGTCCTTGTCGTGAACCACGGCATCGGCTCGGCTCATGAGCGGCTGGTGTGGGAGCAGGATCCGGAGGTCTGGCGCGAAACGATGCGCGTCAACCTCGACGCTCCCTTCGAGCTCGCGCGACTCACGGTAGGGGGAATGTGCAAGCGCGGCTTCGGCCGGCTCGTGTTCACGAGCTCGACCGCCGGCGAGAAAGCGGAAAGGTCCGGCAGCGCCTATACCGCGTCAAAGCACGGGGTGATCGGACTTGCACGGGCGGTCGCCCAGGATGCCGGACCGTTCGGAGTCACATCCAACGCCGTGCTGCCCGGCTGGGTGCGTACCGCCATGGCCGAGCGGTCGGCGCGAACGGAGGCCGAGCGGCGCGGCATCACCGTCGAGCAAGTGTGGGAAGAGCGCGCAGCGATCTACCCGCAGAAGCGGGTATTGGAGCCGCGCGAAGTCGCGCAGGTGATCGCATTTCTCTGCAGCGATGCTGCCGGGGGTGTGAACGGGGAGGCGATCACCGTGGCTCTTGGCGGCATGTGGTAGGGATTCGGAGCGGCGCGGGCGCTCGACGAGATGGGGACCTCCGTCAGCCGGTAGGCGGCGCCCTTCCCTGCCTGTTTACTACGTATCGCGGTTCGCGGTGTTCGCAGATCGTTTCTTCGGCGCGTGCTTGTGATGAGAAGTCTTTGCATGGCCGACGATAGCCGGCTGCATAGGTGCACCATAAATGTGGCGATTCGTATGAGGGTGCGGGACAAAAGAACTCGGCTTTGCGCCAGAGTCGGTCGGTTTATTGCCGGCAACCGACAGCGCTGGTTGCACGAGCGTGAGGGCGACGAGCACGGTAATTGCGAATTTCGCCATGTTCCTGATCCTCCCGGCCCAACTGTAGGTCAATATCGCGCTGCAGCGTTCTGCGCGTGCGGCGTAACGTGATGTGCGTCTCGAGATACGCGCTCTGACCGATTCCCTCCCTGGCCCGCCTTTCCGAAGAGTGAACCTCAGTGCAGCGAGAACAGGCGCCGGATATTGGCAGCGACCCGATCCGCCAGTCCGTCTTCGTGCTGTTCCTTGTGGCCATAGTCGAGCACGGTGCGATTCGCGAGCCGCCGGCTTGCCAGGCTTTCGCCCAGCTCTTCGGTCATGTTGGGGCGAGCCTTTAGGAGCGGAGAGAGCGCGTCCTTGGATATCTCATAGATCGTGACCCTGGTGAGCGCGGTGATCTCGCCATTCAGCGGCTCACCGGTGAGCAGTCCGAGCTCGCCGAAATAATCTCCCGGCGCTAATCGGGCGACTTCGAACTTGTGGCCGTTTTCCTCTGCTGACCCTACCAGAACGCCGTAGCTCACGATGCACAAGGCTTCCAAGATCGTGCCTTTCTTCACGATCACCTCGCCCGGCTTGTAGTCCTTCCGCTGCATCTGAGACGCCAGCGAAGCCTTTTCCTCTGCGGTCAAGGTCGAGAACAGCGAGATTCCCTCGAGCAGGCGCTCAGGAATTCCGGACTCTGCCTTGCTCTCCGGTGCGGCCTTTCCCGCCGTGCCGGCGAGGCGAGGCGAAAATTTGGCTCCCGCCGCCGCCGCCGCGCGATAGACCCTGTCGAAAAGCTCATTTTGCGCCTGATCGACCTTGCTGACATCCGCAACCGAGTAGGAAAGCTCGAAATCGATCATCTCTGCGCTCAGGTCCTTGATGGTGACGGACGGTTCAGGCGCGCGCAGGATGTGCGTGCTGCCGAGAAGCACCTCCTTCAGTAGATTGCAGCCCGCGGCGGGGGTCAGCGAGGGCTCCAATCTGACCCGGATGCTGGCGCCGTGGATCTTGGTCGGTGTGCTGCAATTCACCAGCTTGGTCTTCGCGATGACGCTGTTCGGGATGATCGCCACATCCTGGTTTCCCGTCAGGATGTGCGTCGCGCGCCAATTGGTTTCGATCACCTTACCCTGGACGGTGTCGTCCAGAATGACCCAGTCGCCCACGCGGTAAGGGCGCTCGATATTGAGAACGATACCGGAGAAGACGTCTCCGAGCGAGCTTTGCAGCGCCAGACCGATAATGATCGCCAAAGCACCGGAGGTTGCCAGCAGCCCCTTCACCGGCAGATCGAAAACATCGGCGATGATTGCAAACGTTGCCGTGAGGTAAATGAGGGCGGCCAACAGGTCTTGAACCAGTTTCGATTCGCGCGGCTGCTGCCCCAGCACGACGAATGCACGCAAGAAACCGACCGCGAGCCACGACGCACCCAACCACCAGATGACTTCGAGCGCGCCCACGAAGAGGCGCCTGGGTTCGCTTCCGATGGTCACACCGGGGCGATAGGGAACGACTCCGCCCGCCAGCAGCAGGCCGGTGAGGATGACGAAGACCAGAAGCTGGATGAGAAAACGAGCCAGGGAACTGCGTCCCAGCCAGTAGCGGGCGGCGAAGTAGCCGGCGACGATCACGACTCCGGCCAGAAAAAGCGGGTCCGTCACCGTAGCCACCGCAGAAGAGAAAGAGATGGTCATATTGCTGGATGCGATCCTAACGCCCGGCTGCATCATAATCGATGCGCATTCCCTCGTAATCGATCGGATATGGGTGTTTAATCCGATTTATACGCCGAATGTGGGTGTTATCACGCGACTATAGCGATGCCCGAATGGAGATGAGGCCGGCCGATCTTGGATATTCGATGCCCGCCGAGTGGGCTCCGCACTCCGGCTGCTGGATGGCGTGGCCGAAGCGGGCCGAACTCTGGCGGCAATACCTCGAGGCGGCACGCGACGACTACGTGCGCGTTGCGCAAACGATCGCCCGATTTGAGCCTGTCACCCTGTTGGTCGACCCCGAGCAGGCCGCCGATGCACGCAAGAGATGTGGTCCTTCGGTCAACGTGGTCTCAATGCCGATCGACGACTCGTGGGTGCGCGATTCAGGTCCCACCGTCGTCATGGATCGGGAGGGCCGGCGCGCGACCGCAGCCTTCACGTTCAACGCGTGGGGTGCCAAGTACCAACCCTACGATAAAGACGCGGCCCTCGGCGAGCGGATCGCTTCGCTCGCGGGCCTTCCCGCGTACCGGTCGAATCTCGTCGTCGAGGGCGGCGGGTTTCTCTCAGACGGTGAAGGAACACTGATTACCGCCGAGACCTGCGTTCTCAACCCCAATCGCAATCCCGGCTGGACCAAAGCAGAAGCGGAGGCCGAGCTCCGCGCCATGCTTGGGGTCGAGAAAGTCATCTGGCTGCCCGGCGACGTCACGGACACGGAGACGGACGGGCACGTCGACGGGTATGTCGCGTACATCAAGCCCGCTGCCGTGCTCTGCGAGGTGGTCGCCGATCCCGAGGACCCGAGGTACCCCATCATGGCGGAGAATCGGCGAGTGCTGGAAACAGAAACCGACGCCCGAGGCCGGCGATTCGATCTACTCCCGATCGTCGAAGCGCCTCGCACGGCGGTGCCCCGGGGGGAGGAGGGCTACTGCCGGTCCTATGTGAATTTCTATCTTGCCAACGGCGCGGTCATCGTTCCTGCCTACGGCATCGTCGAAGATGCCTCGGCGGTCGACTCGCTGAGGCGTGCCTATCCGGATCGAGCAGTGGTGCCGGTCGCACTCAAAGACTTGTTTCGGGGCGGCGGCGGAATTCACTGCATCACTCAGCAGGAGCCCGCAAGCCTGAAGTTTTGATCGAGCACATGTCATTTTGCCGCGACGCGAATCGGATTGTCGGCGAGCCGGCCGACATCGCATTGCTGCCGAACGGCCAAGCCTGAATCATGAGCCCGCCTGCGCCGCGTAAATTTTGCGCACGGATTCCATGGTGTCGGCATCTTCGGCCCGTTTGTCATCGCGGTAGCGTTTCACTCGCGCGAGCCTCAATGCCAAGCCGGCCGGATAGCGGACGCTCGCCTGCAGATCGCTGAAGGCGATCTCCACGACGAGCTCCGGCCGCACATACACCGTCCATTGATCGCGGTGAGTTTCCCGGGCCAGCAATTCACGGGTCTGCCATTCAAGCGTCGCGTCTGTCAGTCCTTTGAATGTCTTGCCGAGCATGATGTATTCGGCCGTGGCAGGATCCAGGGCGCCAAGATGCAAATCTGACAGTGTGCCGGTGCGGCGGCCATGTCCCCACTCCGCCGCGAGCACGATGAGATCGAGGGTATGGGCACGCTTGATCTTGAACCAGCTCGCGCCGCGATTGCCGGCTTCATAGGGCGCGTCCAAGGACTTCGCCATGAGGCCTTCGTGTCCGGCCTTGATGGCGGCATCGTAGAAGGCACTCGCCTCGGCTTCGGCAGAGGTGACCAGCCTCGGAATGCGCAGCGGCGCCGGCACGGCCAGGGCCAGCGCTTGGACACGTTCGCGTGTGGGCAGATCGGCGATGCTGCGACCATCGAAGTGCAGGCAGTCGAAGAAGAACGCCGTGATCGGTAGCTCGCCGCGCGACGATTCGACGTTGAGCTTGCGGCCGAATCGGCGCATGGTGATCTGGAAGGGATGCGGCCGCTCCGAGGAGTCGAATGCGATCGCTTCGCCATCGAGCACCAGTGTATGTGCGCCGAACGCGCGCACCCTCTCGACGATTTCCGGCACCGCGCCCGTCACCTCGTTCAACGAGCGCGTATAGATGCGCACCTCATCGGACACCTTGTGCACCTGGATGCGCGCACCGTCCATCTTCCACTCGAATGCGGCTTCACCTCCCAGCGCTTTCAATGCTTCCGCCACGTCGGCCGCCGTTTGAGCGAGCATGGGCGCCGCGGGCACGAAGAGCTCGAGCTGGAATCTCGCGAGAGACGCCGCTCCTTCCAGCAATGCGGCTCGCGCGACTGCGCCCAGACTCTTCGAATACATCGCCGCCCGGCGCACCTCCGCCGCCGGCACTCCGGCGGCCGCGGCAATCGCCTCGAGCATCACACCGGTGAGTGCGCCCTGCCGAAGCTCTCCGACGACCAGGCGGAGCAGAAATTCCTGCTCGGGAGGCGTCGCCCGCGAGAACAAAGCGCGCAGCGCCTCCGCGCGGCGGGCCACGGAACCCGCCCCGCGAATTCCGTCGATCGCCGCGAGAGACCGATTCGCTTCCGCGATCGACAGAGCTTCCTCGTTCGCCGCCTCGGTCGCTGCGGCTTCCCGTAGCGCCTTGTAGGCGATGCCGATTCGCCCCTGCGGTATCTCCCCCGACAAATAGTGAACGGCGGTTTCGATCTCATCGGGGGGCAGCGCCTCGAGGAAGGAGGCGAGTTCCCGCACCTTGGCCCGGCGGGCCGACGCGGCGCCGACGCGCTGTGAGGTGCTCACGAGGTTGACGAGCAGGGTCATGGCGCGATTGTAAATCTCAGCCGCGATCAATGCAGCGGATGCATAACGCCGCGGCGGCAACTAACACAAGGGATTGTCGCCGGCGGCGCCAAAAATCGGGACGAGGAGCGCATGGTAGGCGGCGCTCTCATCCGTCAGGCTTCGGCCAGCCCGCCGCTGGTGAGCCCGGCCATACCCTGGGGCTTTGCGTGGCACCGCGCGGGAGCGCCGGTCCGGATTCTTGTTTTTCCACAATGTTTTTGATCAGCGCTACCACGTACAATCGAGCGGCATCCAACCTCGGTGCCGGTTGGCCTCGATTCGGATTGCTCTCTGGTGTGACCGACCGATGCGTTCGGTCCGTTTCGCTTAACGCCAACGATTAGGAGTCTTCATGCAGTATTCGCGCGCGATGGGCATCATCGGGTTGATCGGGCAGGGCGTGTTGCTGGGGGGGCTGAGCAGCGGCGCCGCAGCCGTGGCGGCGTCACCCGCTCAGGATTGGGCCGTGGTGCAACATTGGAAGCTGGGCGGCGTCGGCGGTTGGGACTACATGACGCTCGATGCGTCGGGTCAGCGGCTCTTCCTCAGCCGCGCGGATCATGTCGACGTGGTGAATACCGAGTCGGGAAAGATCATCGGAACGATTCCGAACACTCAGGGCGTACACGGAATCGCGCTCGACGAAGCGTCGAACCGCGGCTATACCAGCAATGGCCGGGGCGACTCGGTCACGGTGTTCGACCTTGCCAGCCTCAAGGTCGTCAAGGAAGGAGCGGTTTCCGGCCACAATCCGGACGCAATCCTGTACGAGCCCAGCGGTAAACATGTGTTCACCTTCAATGGCAAGAGCAAGGACGTGACCGTCCTCGACGCGACGAGCCTTGCCGTCGTTGCCACTCTGCCGGTACCCGATAAGCCGGAGTTCGCGGTAGATGATGGCGCAGGCCAAATTTTCGTGAACATTGAGAGCGAACCCGGTCAGATGGTGGTGATCGACAGCCGCCATCTGACCATCAAGGCCAAATGGCAGCTGCCGGGCTGCGCAAGCCCCAGCGGGTTGGCGATCGACCGGGTTCACCGTCGCCTGTTCTCGGTCTGCGACGACAAGGTGATGGCAGTCACCGATGCGGATACGGGCAAGCAGGTTGCCAAGGTCAAGATAGGCGAGGGGCCCGATGCCGTCGCCTTCGACGCGAAGCGCGGTCTGGTCTTCAGTTCGAACGGCGAGGGAACCCTGTCCGTGGTCAAGCAGGAATCCCCTGCGCGCTACACGGTGGTCACGTCGGTCGCCACGCAGCCGGGCGCGCGAACGATGGCACTCGACTCCGACCATGGGAAAGTTTACACGGTGAGCGCCGACTTCGGTCCGCCGCCGGCCGCCACACCCGAGCACCCTCATCCGCATCCGACGCCGCTGCCCGATACGTTTACCGTGCTGTTGGTGTCCAAGCCCTGACCGGCACATGCGGCGTATAGTGGGCCGCCTGTGAAAAAGCTCAAACACGAGGCTGAATTGTTCAAGGCCGCGTTGCTCGCCGGCGTTCAGTATGCGGAAGGCCGCGGTGCGGTTGAGTTCGAGGCGACCGACTCGGCGAGCGACAAGGCTCTATATGTGTATCGTCTACTGGTTCATGACAAGATCATCGCGCCGATGCCGGAAGACCAGGTGAGCGAGAAGACGATTCGGCATCGACTGGCGACGTGGTATGCACATCAGTTGCCCAAGGGGCATCCGCTCACGAAGTGAACAGGTGCAGACACGGGTGAAGGGCAATAGCGCGCCGCGGCAATCGGCTCGGCGCGCTATTTCAATTGCGGAATGCGCTCGAGACCGTTATATAGTTGAAGTGACGTGGGATGAGCATGCATGCCCACCCACCAACCCCGGCAGTACTCACACACGAAGGCGGAGTGATGGTTACGAAACGCGTATCTCCTGCGAAGAAGACAACGAGGCGAAAGGCGGCGGCCGCGGCAGCCGAGCTGACCGACGGCGCAGCGATGGTGGTCCTGGAATCGGCCCCATCCGCGATGACGGCCTCCACGAGCATTGACCCCGACGTGCGACGCCAACTGGTCGCGGCGGAAGCGTATTTCCGTGCTGAAAGGCGTGGATTTGCGGCGGGCAGCGAGCTCGACGATTGGGTAGCGGCTGAAGTGGCCGTGGACATGCGGCTCCAGCAGACGCAGGTGGCTTAGCCAGATCCAATTCGAAGCTCGCGACACCGGGCGGCCACCGCTGCCCAGTGTCGAGGCGCAGCCCGCTCCGACGGTGGCCTGACGAGGTGCAGGCCATCAGGGACCTGCCGACTCCAAAAGCGTCCGTGCACAGACGGTGCAATTTTTCCTCGATGCCCCCGGTCTACTCAACAACGGCATTTGTTGGACGGCTACATATGCGATATTCACTGCATCATTACTTCATTGCGGGCACGTTGCTATGCGGAGCGGCCACGGTGAATGCATCGTCGAGGCCCGCGGTGGTGGAGTTGTTCACGTCCCAAGGCTGCAGCTCGTGTCCACCGGCCGACACCTACATTGGAGAGCTGACTCAGCGTGGCGATGTCCTCGCCCTCACGTTTCACGTCGATTATTGGGATGACCTTGGTTGGCGTGACCGTTTCGGCCTGCGAGACGCGGTCGAACGGCAGCGTGCTTACGCAAAGGTCCTGCGACTCTCCTCGGTCTATACGCCGCAAGTCGTCATTGATGGACAGGGCGATTTTGTGGGAAGCGACGTGAGGTCCATCAGCAGGGCATTGTCGGGAAGTCGCGACGGCGTTGCAGTCGCATTGTCGGTGCGCGACGGTGAAGTTCTCATCGATTTGGACGCGCAGGAGAAGAGCGCGCCGAGCGATGTATTGCTGGTAGCCTATTTGCGCTCGGCGTCATCGTCGATCGGCCGCGGGGAAAATGCCGGGCGCACGCTCAAGGAATTCAATATCGTACGCGACTTCCACAGCCTGGGCCGATGGGCCGGGCAAAAGCAGCAGTACCATGCGCGCGTGGATTCCCTGCCGCGTGACTCCACCGATGTGGCTGTCCTCGTTCAGCCCTTGGGACAGGCACCCATCATCGGGGCGGCGACCATCGCGCTCCGCTGACGCCCCGGGTGGGGCGGAAATTCAAGCAGGCGATGAGACCGGCGACGCTGCTCGACGGTGTTGCAACGTGCAACCCACATCGTTGGGATACTGATCGAGGACGAATCCGATGATTCCCGGAATTTCTACGGCGTTTCGTACGTGCGGTGTCATGCTGTTCTGCGCATCGGCGGTCGCCAAGGGCGCATCCCCGGCGCAAACGCCGAATTGGACGGGCAGCTTCGTTGCGCGCGTCGAGGCGCTCGCGGTGCTGCAAACATTGAACGCCGATCTCTTGAGTCATGACAGCGCGACCTTGACGCTCGAGCGATGGTGCGACGTTCATCGGCTGGCGTCGCCGCCGCGAATCTTCGCGCTGCGCGTTCCGGATGTCGATAAACCGCCCACGCCTGAACAGCGCCGGGAGCTGGCGATTGCGCCGACCGACCCGGTCCGCTACCGAAGAGTGAAATTGATGTGCGGGTCGCTCGTGCTGTCCGAGGCGGACAATTGGTATGTGCCCAGCCGCTTGACGCCCGAGATGAACAAGCTGTTGGACACGACGGACAGCCCTTTCGGCGTGGTCGTGCGGGCGCTGCACTTCCAGCGTCACACTCTGTCGTCGACGCTGCTATGGCATCCGCTGCCCGCGGGTTGGGAAATGAATGCCGCGAGCGCGCACGACTTGGGTGCGGGTGAGACCATGCCATCCAAACTGCTGGAGCATCGGGCCGTGTTGACCTTGCCGGACGGGACGCCGTTCAGCGAAGTGATCGAGACCTACACGGACAATGTGCTGGCCTTCCCAATGACGCCGCCCTGAGTCAGGGAGGATCGTCGGCGCCGTGGCGCTCGAACAAGTACTCCGCCACGGCCAGATCAGCGTGCGCCGCGCCCACAGACTTGAAAACGGTCTTGTGCGGGCGGGGCGCGGCCGACTTTGCCGCAATCAAGTCGCTGAGCAAGGAAATGTCGTCCTTCGCGATGACGCCTCGCGCGAGCGGCTGGCTCAAATCGCCGCTTCCCGTGAGCGCGTTGGGCGTATCGACGGCAATGAAGGCGCCGCGCATGCAGTCATCGTCGGCTTCTCTCATGTCGGGCGTGAAGCTGCCGACCAAATCCAGGTGGCATCGGGATTTGAGCCAGCGGCCCTTGATGAGAGGTTGTTCGGCCAGCGTAGCGCAGCTGATCACGTCCGCCGATCGCGCAGCGGCCGCGAGATCGATCGCCGCCTTCACGGGCCATCCCCGGGCGCCGAGATCTCGAGCCACGGCCGCTGCCTTGTGCGGATCTCGGCCCCAGATGAGGACTGATCGATACTTGCGGACGGCCAGATGACCTTCGATGAAGTAGCGCGACAGGGCTCCCGTGCCCACCATCAACAGCACCTCAGGTATAGCGGGCGCCAAGAGATCGGCGGCCAGCGCGGACACGGCAGCGGTGCGAATCAGCGTCAGCGCCCGTCCATCAATCCACGCTCGAGGCTGCCCTGTCTGTCCTGAGAAGAGCACGTAGGCGGCGTTCACGGACGGCAGTCCCCGATCGGCGTTGTCCGGAAATACCGTGACGATCTTTACGCCGATGTCGCCGTTCCGTCGCCAGGCCGGCATCAGCAGCAAAGTGCGCGGACGATCGAGAGCCCCAAGTTCGTAGTGGGCGCGATCGGGACTGACTGCCTGCGATACGAAGGCGCGGCGCAGCGGCTCTACGAGGCTGCCGACGCTGGCGAGCCGGTGAACGGTGTCGAAGTCGATCTGCTTCATTCGCCGCTATCCGATCACGTTCGCTTCGCGAAGCGGACGATTCTCGGCGATTCGCGTGAACAGGAGATCCGATAAATCGAGGATATCGAAGCGGCCAAGCAGAATGAGCTCGGCGATGGCGCGGCCGATGACCGGCGCTTGCTGCATGCCATGACCCGAGAATCCATTCATGAACAGAAAGTTCTCGAGTGACGGGTGCGGACCCAGAATGGCGTTGTGATCCACAGTGTTCATTTCAAAGTAGCCGGCCCACGCGCGCTCGAGTTTGGCCTCTTCGAACGCCGGAATGCGATGGGCAAGGGCGGGCCATAGATGGCTCTCGAAGGAGCCGTAGTCCGGCTCGAGCGGCTGATCATCCAAATCATCGGCCGGGGAAAATCCGGCGATGAATTTCGTGCCTTCTGGGCGAATCCAGAATCCCGTCGGATCGATCAACAGCGGGAACGGGGTCATCGCGGCAGGACAGGAAATGACATAGACCGTGCGCCGCCGCGCAAACACCGGTAAGTCCACTCCAACCATGGCGGCGATGCGCCGTGCCCATGGGCCTGCGGCATTGACCACGTGGGTGCAGGCTGTCCGCGAACCGTCTGCCGCGATCACTTCAGTGACGCGGGTGCCGTCGACGGCGAATCCGCACACCTCCGCATTCACGTAACGCGCGCCCTGGTTACGAGCCTTGCGCGCGAAAGCCATGAGCAGGGCGTAGCCGTCGAACCAGCCTTCGCCCTTCAAGCCCAGCGAACCCAAGGACAGGTCGGAGGTGTTGAGCCAGCCGAAGCGCTTCTCGAGTTCGGCGGGGTCCATGAGCGCGATATCGGCGCCGCAGGCCTTCTGCACGGCATGCGCTTGGGCCAGCTCTGCCGCGCCCGCGGGCACCGCAAGATAGAGATAGCCGGCTTCGCGTAACATGATATTGGGCGTGTCATCGTCGACAGCCAGCTCCGCTGCGGCATTGCGAAGAAAGGCGATGCTGGCTTGAGAGACGCGGATGTTCACGGGGGTCGAGAATTGCTGACGGATGGACGCGGCCGAGAGAGCGGATGACGCGTGCGCGTACGTGAGGTCTCGCTCGACGACCGTCACGCTGATCGAGGGGTCGAGCCGCGTCAGCCAGTAGGCGAGCGCCGACCCCATGACGCCGCCGCCGATCACCACCACTCGTTTCCTCATCCAGACTCTCATCCAGTCCAGTCTGAAATGGCGCGTATGCCTCGCGTAACGCACCTCGACCTTATCGAACATGTCGTCCTTCTGGCATTGAATCATATAGACATGAGGTTGCAAACGCGAAACCGGCGGACTCGAGCGCGAGTCCGGCAAGCAACGCTGATCAGGCGCATACATCCGCATCTGCGAAGTGGTTCTCACCTTGCCACATCGCCGCCTGCGCCGACCGAGGTTTGGGTCTCTACTGCATCCAAAATGTGATCCAAGCCGTCTCGCGAAATCCGCGTTTCCATGAGGATCTTGCCTGCGTGACGACGCAATCGTTCGACGTCGCGAGTGCTGCGGAATTGCAGTGCAGCAAAACTGACTTGGTGACGACTCACGGAGGGTATGGGTGCAGAACGCGACAAGAAAAAGTGAGTCCGCAACGTCGGAGCCCACTCCGCAGAAACCCGTTCCCGTGGCCAAAAAAGCCAAGCTCTCGGTACTCCTCGTCACCGGCGACGACATGCTGTGGCCGCAGATCGGCGCACAGGTGGGTGGCGACCTACTTCTCAAACAGGTCGACTCCATCGATGAGTTGCTCACGGCGACGGCATCGGGAACGCCCGCCATCGTCTTGTGGGATGCACGAAATCAAACCGACGCGCCCGGGGTGCTGTCCCGCCTGCAATTACATTCTCCTCGCTTTGCGGTGGTCGCGCTGGACGAGGCGAGCGGCGCCGATACGTGGACGAATCCCATTGCACTTCGACAGGTCATGGCACATGTGGCAGTGCCGATACCGGCCGTCAATTTGAAGGCTGCCCTCGAGAGCGCACATGAGGAAGTCAACGTGCGAATTGCATTGCTCGGCGACGGTAGCACCGCGGCGCCGGCCACGGGATCGCCCGGCACGGGATCGTCGGCTGCGCCTTCCGGCCCACGAAGTATTCCATGGATACCGGCATCCATCATCGCGGCCGTGCTCGTTGTCGGTGCCGGCGCGTTCTTCGCCCTTCGGCAGACCGACACGCCGGTCAAACCGGCGCCGGCGGCCGGCGCCGAACAGGCACAGCAACAGCAGCCGGCTAAAGTGCCTGCGGGAGCCGACGAGAAGGTCGATCAACTCATCGAGAAAGCAGGGCAAGCGATGGTCGATCGACACTTCATCGATCCGGCCGAGGGTAGCGCGCTGACGCTTTATAGAAGCGCGCTGGTGCTCGACCCGAACAACGGCGAAGCACACCAGGGTCTGCAGCGCCTGGCCGAAATTCTGTTCACGCGGACGCAGTCCGCCTTGGACGAACGAAAATTCGATGTTGCGTTGCAGGCGCTCGAAAGCGCGCGCAGCATCGATCCCGGCGATCGACGCTTGTCCGCGCTCGATGAGCGCATTGCGAGCCTGCGAGCCGAGCTCGGTCCAGCGCAGATCATGGCAACCATCAACGCAGGGAATTTCGATCGCGCGGCGCAGCTGATCGACGAGGCATCCCGCAGCAAATCTCTCAGCGGCGCGAAACTGGCGCAGCTGCGCGACGAACTGCGACGGCGGCACCAGGAGTTCGACGTCGCGAATTTCGTGAAGCTGATCGACACGCGCCTGCAGCAGGACAAATTGGTCGAACCGCGCAACGACAGCGCCGCCTACTACCTCGTCCAGGCTCGGGCTGCGGGCGCCGGCGCCGCGGCACTGCAGCCGCGATCCCAGGAAATCTACAGACGGCTGACGCAGGCCGGGCACGCCGCCATCGACCAGCGGCGTTTCGCCGACGCGGATCGCTTGCTTGCCGACTTCCGCGCCTATGGCGTCCCCGCCGCAACGATTGCGAGTCTGCAGCACGACCTCAGCGCTGCGCGCAGTCAGCAGGCCGCCGCGGCGCCCGCACAACCGCAATACCTCGATCTCGCGCAATCGCGGCTCGCCCAAGGAAAACTGACGGAGCCCGACAACGACAGCGCGCTGTTTTATGTCAACCAGCTGCGCGCGACGGATCCGAAGAACAGCGGCCTGGCGAGAGTATCCAGCGCGGTTCAGGGACAAATCGTCGAACAAGCCCGTGCGGCGCTCGATGCCACGCAGCCGGCGCGCGCCGAGGCGCTGCTGCAGATGGCGGCCGGCTTGGGTGCCTCCGCGGATCTGGCCGCGCTCAACCAGCGCCTGGCGCAGTTGAAGCTGACCACGGCCGGGCCGCCGCAGGTGCTGGAAGGCTCGTTGACTCGCGCCAGGGCGATTGAACTCGACTATCCGGCTGATGCGCTGCGCAGAGGTGTCGAGGGTTGGGTCGACGTAGCTTATGTGGTCACGGCGGAGGGCAAGGTCGCTACGATAAAGGTACTGGATTCGAGTCCGAAGGGTATGTTCGACACCGCGGCGACGAGAGCTGTCACGCGCATGCGCTATCAGCCGGCGATGCAAGCCGGGAAACCAGGCGCAGTGAGCACGAAATTGCGTATCTCGTTCCGGCTGACGAAGTAGCGAACACCGCCCGATGAGCACATCGTCCGCAAGCCCTGAACGAAGCGAGGCGACCATCGTCGCCAAGCGCAGTGACGGCCGTTGCCTGGTCGTGCATGATGACCTGGAACTCCGCCTGCGGCTGGGCGCGCTGGTGCGCCGGGCAATTCCGACTCTCGATGCGGACTGCATCAGCAGCGCCGGCTTCGACGCGCTCACCCCGGAGCGGATCGCCGGCTACGCCGCATTGTTCCTCATCGTCGAATTCAATCTGCGCGACAGCACGGTTGACCCGCTCGCACGGTTGGCGCGCTCGCGCGAGCAATCGCCGCGTCTGCCCATATTCGTATTTGCGCGCGGCGGCGATGAGCGCAACGCCGCACGCACCATCAAACTGGGAGCCAACGACTATTGGCCGATCCACTCGGTGAAAATCGGCGAGTTGGGCGAGGTCCTGAAGCGACTGACGGAGCCGGCGCGCAGTTCCGGCGCCGCAGCCACGACGTCAGCCGATCCCCGGCGTCAGCCGCGAATCGCCGGCTACCACCTGGTTAAGACCATTGCGGAATCGGCTGCGGCGGCTGTCTATCTGGCCCGCAACGATGATTTGGCGCAGCCCGTCGCGCTCAAGGTCCAGACTCTGAAAGGACGGGGTGAAGTGACCGAGGCCGACCGCCAGCGCTTCGTCCGCGAATGCCAAATTCTGTCGGCCCTGAATCATCGTTCGATCGCCGACGTGCTCGACTACGGCATTACCGACGAGCACTCGTATCTCGCACTGGAATATTTTCCCTGCGGGAGCCTGCGCGACCGTCTCAAGAATCCGGTGAGCGAGGCCGATGCGGTCAACTACGCGCGGCAGATCGGCGAGGCGCTGCAGGTGCTGCATGCCGCACACGTGGTGCATCGGGACCTGAAGCCGTCGAATTTGATGTTGACCGACGACAACCGCGTGATCTTGATCGATTTTGGGTCGGCATCCATGCGGCTCGCAGCCAGTGATCTATCGAGGTCTGATCTCTGCACGGGAACCCCTTACTATGTATGTCCCGAGCAAATCGACAACCGTGATCCGGACGGACGCGGCGATCTCTACAGTCTCGGCATCGTACTGTACGAAATGCTCGTGGGCACCTTGCCGTATGTCGGCAACAATTTAATCGAGATCTTCACGGCTCATCGTGCGGCCCCGGTGCCGCGGTTGCCGCAGCGCGTGCTGCGCTACCAGCCGATCATCGATCGCCTGTTGGCCAAAGAGCCCGACAATCGCTACCCCTCGGCAGCCTTGTTTCTGGAGGATCTGAGCGCGGTGAGCGCGCCGATTCGAACGTCGGTCACCGGTGTCAGTCAAATGGGAGTGATTAATTCATGAATTCTCGTCTAGCCAAGGTCGTGAGCCCGCTACTGACACCGGCGGGCCTGCTCGTGCTGGTCGTCGTTCTGGGTGTGAGCTTCGTCGCCATCGTGCTCATACCGGGACTCGAACTCGCCGGCGAAGTCGCCGAGACATCGACGGCGCTCAAGCTGTTGGGTGAGCAACAGCGTCATCCAACCCTCATCCGCGCCTCTCTCGAAGCCGTGCATGACCGCTTGGGCACCCGGGGCTACGTCCAAGATTCCCTGGATGACTTGCGGGCCTCGACGAGCAAGCTCGAAGCGGCGTTGCATGAGATGACCGCGCCGCCGCCGCCAAGCTGGTTTTCACTCACCGGCGACAGCTTCTCCTCCAACGCCGACAAGGACACGACGGTCACCACGGGAGGGTCGCTTGCCGGCAAACACGCGGCGCTGCTGCTCGATAGCTGGGCAAAAGAACTGGTGGTGTTGAATCCGGTGCTTGCGTACCACGGGGTACCCTATCTGGACAACGAGTCCACCGGCACCAATCTCAACGAAAGCGGGCGCGAACTGGATCTCAAGGTCAACGCGGCGCTGCGCACCAGCCGTCACGTCCTGCCCGTGCTGGACAGCGAATTCGCGGCCATTGCGGCCGAGCTGCAGTCGGCCAACGTTCGTTCGGCGACTCAACTGCGGCTGGTGATGATATCGGGTTTGGTCATCGCGATCGGTCTGGTGGTGCTGGTGACCGTATTGCTCAGCGCACGGCAACGGCAGGAAAGCAGCCTGCGTCAAGCACGGCAGCAGACCATGGACATTCTGCGCACGGTCAAGGACGGATTGTTCCTGCTCGACTCGAATTTAGTGATCGGATCGGCCTATTCCAGCGCATTGGAAACCCTATTCCAGCGCAAGGATTTCGCCGGTCTTCCCTTCGAAGATCTGCTCAGGCACATCGTGTCGGAGCGGACTCTGGCGACCGCGCTCAAGTTCGTCAAAATCCTTTGGGCCGAGCGCACCAACGAGAAGCTGGTCAAGACCATCAATCCCCTGGGCGAGGTGGAGGTTCATCTGGACGCCGGCAACGGCAAATTCGACACACGCTATCTGCAGTTCGACTTTCATCGGGTGCGCGTCGACGGAGACATGACCAACGTATTAGTGTCCGTCTCGGACGTGACCGCCCGGGTGGAACTGGCCAACGAACTGCAAGCCTCGCAGAACCAAGCTCAGAGTCAGGTCGATACCTTGCTGGGCATTCTGCACATCGATCCTGCGCAGCTCACGGCGTTCTTGAACGACTCCAACGCCGCCATGAAAATGATCAACGCGGTGCTGCGCGAGCCTAC
>Ga0137407_10000145_pt1 | contig 53035 bp, 41 predicted proteins | sample CZOMad2_2_16fung_FD_108410 | JGI IMG/M metagenome (GOLD analysis project Ga0137407, IMG submission 108410) | Vadose zone soil fungal communities from Angelo Coast Range Reserve, California, USA - CZOMad2_2_16fungal (Illumina Assembly) | ecosystem: Environmental > Terrestrial > Soil > Vadose... | reverse complement strand
TTATGGTGTCTAAACCCAGCCGAGGGCGGCTGGGCCACAAAACTTTCGTTGTCCATAGTGCTTGGTACTCCTAGAGTCGTGTGGCACCGCCGCCCCCGGCGGTGAGTCTTTTCCAGCACAGCACTCTGGAGCCGCTCAAGCACGATTTTCAACTGGAACCCTTCCGGCGTATGCCTGCCGGAAGGGCTTGATGATGGCATGAATTTTCAGGCAACAGTTTTTACTTTGGGCTGATCGCGCCGGCGGCGGGCCAGTCAGTGTCACCCACGCGCTTGAGGTTCATCTCGAAGAAGCGGACAGGCTCTTTGCCGGGCATGATGCGGTCGCCGACCTCGCGCCATGCGCCATCTTTAATGACAGCAGTGTAGCGGATCGTCATCGGCCCCGCGGGGATGTCCCATGTGTATCCATCGGGTGTAAGGGTCAACACGAAATCGCCGACGTAGCCCATCGCGTGTGAGTGTAGGCTGTAGCTCTTGGTCGTCAGGTTGAAGGAGATGGTTCCAAAAGCGTTGAAGGTGACCTTGCCGTCCGAGTCATATCCCCGGCCTTCGAGCACCTTCACCGACCGATCGAGCATAGGGCCGATCCGTTCCGTTTGTGTGATGGTGTGTTTCTCGCCCGATGGCAGGATCGTCCATGCAGGGCCTCGCCACACTCCGTCCATGTATGCCAGCCGGACCATAGCGTCGCGCTGTGCCGCAATGAGTGCTGCCGGGCTGGGCTGCTCTTGCGCCAGAGCAGGCAGAGACATTCCCACAATCATCGTGAGTGCGAATGAAAGCGGTACGAATGACGTTAGTCGATGTCTAAACATTTGTGTGTTCTCCTTAAAGTTGCCAAGAATTATTTCGGCTGGTTAAAATCGCCACCCAGCAACGTTTTCAGGTTACGGATGTACTTCGCCAGTGCGGTCCTTCCCGCATTCGTGATGCGGTACGTGCTCGTTGGTTTCCGGTCCACAAAAATTTTCTCCACCGAGATATACCCGGCCTGCTCCAGTTTCAGCAGGTGCGCGGCAATGTTGCCATCGGTACTCCGGGTACGGTCGCGGAGGTAGGTAAATTCCGCTTTGGCAACCGCGCTCAAGATCGAGAGCACCGCGAGCCGCAACTGTCCGTGGACAACCTGGTCTAATTCAGGCAGCTCAGGCATGGCGGCGGTCCACGTGCTCTCTCAACATCAGGTAGAGACCGAAAACCACTTCACCCAGAAAAATCATCGCAATGAAAGTCCAGGCAATGATTTTCTCCGGGCCAAACATCACCAGAATGGCGGCCATCCACCACGAGGTTCCTGCCGCAATTTGCAGAGGCCAGCGCAAAATCATGCCGCTGGAAAAGTTTGCGAATCCCATGAGGACAAAGAAGGCCGCGCAGAACGAACGCATGGTCAAAGCGCCCGATGGTTGTCCGAGAAAGGACAGGAGCGAAATGGAAATCCCAAAACCGCACCAGATTGCCAGCAAAGGACGGAACGCCAGGCTCTCTTTTTCCTCCGTCGCGCGTTTCCGGCGAATCATGATTCCAGTGGCAATGCCGCAAGCGGTCATGGCGATGGCCCAAATCAACATTGGGCTCGGGAGAACAATACTCAAGCCCAAGGCAACCAACTGACCAGTGCCCCAGAGCGCAAAACACCACCCCCAATATTGCGTAGTGTGGCGCGCCTGCAAAACCATTTGTTCAATCAGGTCAATGCGCTGTAACAATTCCTGGTCCATGAAAGGACCTCCAATGAAATGTACTCTATAACACAGAGTACTCTATGTCAATAAGAGTAAATTGAGTATCACGGCCCGACTTGAGCGTTTAAAGCAGGAGCGAGACTTGCGAGCGATGGCCCGCGAAGTCGGGCCGTTTGCGCCGTTTGCCTGTTAATCCCTACCTGCATTAGGCTCGCGCGTAGAGCAGGGAAGCGCCTTACAAAGACGGACATAAGAAATTCAGGAACGGCCATTAGGCGGGCAAAGTGACTCTCTTACCAATAGAGCGGGCAGTACATCTATTTTCCTGGGTCTTTGACCTTTTTCTTTACGTAGAGAAGCTTGTCCACCTCGGCCACAACGTTACCTTCGGCGTCGGTTACTACCACTTGGAACTGGGGCTCAACTTTCCCTTGGGCATCCGCCTGGTTGCGGATTTCCGCTATCCTCTCTGCTGGAAGATTGAATGTTGCCTTCATCACGCCTTTGCCCGGCTTCTTGAAGCGGATGGTAGCCGCCTTGTCCCAGACAATGTAGTCCGGCCCCAGGTTTTCCATCAGCATGACCATGAAGAATGGATCGCACATGGAGTAGAGCGACCCGCCGAAATGCGTGCCTACATAATTCCGGTTCCAGAACCGCAGCGGCATCTCGACATCGATGGTCTGAAAGTCCGCAGAGATGCGGCGCACGCGTATGCCCGCGCCAAGAAACGGCGGATAAAACCTCATGCGTTTCAACAGCTTCTTTATGTTTCTTGCCATGTGCTTTGTGTGACCCTCGGTACCAACTTCACTTTTGTGCTTGTTCAGTTTCCGCCGGAGGACTGGAATGGTTCATATGGACGATGCGCCATTTCCCTGCACTTTTCCGGCAAAGCGCTGTTCCTCGTGCCAGGACGGTCTGGCCGTGGGCGCTAATCTTGAGATCATATTCCATCCAGATTGCATCGCCGATCAAGTGGTGCGCGCGCGGAACCAGCGAGACCTGCGCGGGCGGATGCTGGCTGAAATAGCGGTTGCGATAGTACTCCATGACGGCGTCCCGCCCGTAAAAATCTCCGCCCACGGTAAAGGTCACGATTTGCGGGTCAAGACAATCGGCGAAGGCGTTCGCATCGGCCCGATTGAAGGCCAGGTCGCAGCCGCTTAGCTGCTCTTCCAACTCGGCAACGCGTGCTTCAAGCGCGTTGTCGTCAGGCGCCAGTTGGGCGGTGTGGTTCTTGATATCAACGGTGGCCCCGAGCCGCGCCAAGAGGTCCACTCCCAGGACGCCGTCAATTCGTTTTCCGCAGGCATGGCCAATAGCGGAAAGGTCCACGGCGGGGAGCCGCAGGTTTTTCAAATGGTGCTGGCCGATCACAAAGTCAGCCAGGGTTATGTCCTGGGCCTTGGTTTCAACTGTTCCGCTCCAGGAAGTAACGGACAGATTGCGCGGATCACCATGGGCGAAGGACTTGATATTGAGCATGGACGTGGCGCCCGTATCCACTAGAAACAGAAACGGGGTTTTGCCTACGTTTACTTGCACAACGGGCAAGCGGTCGCATGTGCCCAAAGGGATTTCTTCAGCGCGACTGGCCAAGCAGGAAGCGAAAAACAACAGGAGAAGAAAGCTGCGGAACATGGGGCCCTCCTAAATGCCCGTTCAGTATTACACAAAAACGAACGTTCGTGCTATTATAATTGTTGCGATAAGGTTGAATGATGGCGGTATCGGTTCCATCCAAGTCGGAAGGGCGCCGGCCCAAAGGTGCGCGCACGCGTGAGAGCGTCCTGCGTGTTGCCGTGGACCTGGCCTCCGTGGAAGGGCTGGGAGGCCTCACCATCGGGCGGCTGGCCGATGAACTGAAGATGAGCAAAAGCGGCCTCTTCGCCCACTTCGGATCAAAAGAAGATCTTCAACTCGCAACCATTGAAATGGCGCGGCTGGTGTTTACGGACCACATTGTCCGTCCAGCGCTGGCCCTACCAGAGGGCTTCCCACGACTATGGGGACTCTGCGACGGCTGGCTGGGCCATGTGGAGGCCCATGTTTTTAAGGGTGGTTGTTTCTTCACCGCGGCGTCTCTGGAATTTGACAGCCGCACTGGCCCGGTTAGGGACGCGATTGCGGCGGCCATGAAGAAGTGGCTATCGCTGCTTGCGCACGCGGTGGAGGGGGCACAAAAAGCCAAGCATCTCAAGGCGTCCATAGACGCCGAGCAGTTTGCTTTTGAGATCTACTCATTGGCCATGGGCGCCAACTGGGCGTTGCACCTGCTGGACGACAAGACCGCTTTGCAAAAAGCACGCGTCAACATTCTTCAGCGAATCCTTGCTCTTGCCACAAAGAGTTGTCCTCCAGTGAAAAAGCGGGGTCGCTAAGCGGTCGCACTTGGCGGTTAAGAATGGAACGGAAAGCTAGCAGAAAAAGAAGTTAGTTTGATGTCAAAGCACTGTTACTCACGGCTTCTTGGCTTCTGGAGTTGGGCCCCTAAAACGCGGTTCCACCACCAGAAATCCGTTCAAAGAGGGAACGAATAACTGGCGCCAATAACCACCAAAGAAAGTATATAGCAGCGACCGCAAAGACTAAGAATAGTTCGGTTTGGTCAGACGGCAACTCGAAGAAGCCTTCAACCAGATCTACGGTATCCATTGCGGCTGGACATTTTCTTGAGTTCTCTTGATTTCCGATGGTTGGGCGCACGGGGCTGTTGCCTCCTGCAATGTCAGACGTTCCTCGCAACCCGGTCTTTCGTTCTTAGGCAGCTTTATTTTGTTAAGCCCATCCCATGAAAACGCCTTTTATGGCTGCCAGAGAAATCTGATTAAACGCCTATAAACGCCGATCAATGCTGGAATCACCACGATTAACGGTTCGATCAGGGCCGTAACCTCCGCCAGCATTTACAATAAGATGGAAGCGGGAACCCGTTGATGGTGGGTCTCGACCGAATATAGATGAAGAGCTTCTTAGAGACAGTCCGCGAACGTGTCGTAATCTACGACGGCGCTATGGGCACCCAGATCCTAGCGCGAAATCTCTGTCCAGATGATTTTTGGGGCAAACCCGACTGCACCGAGATATTGGTTCTCAGCCGCCCGGAGATCGTTAAAGACATACATGCTGGGTATTTCAAGGCCGGCGCAGATGTTGTGGAAACCAACACTTTTAATGGCAGCAGCATGATGCTGCGCGAGCACGATCTGGCCAACCGCGTCCATGAGATTAACAAGCGCGGTGCCGAGATCGCGCGCGAAGTAGCCACGGATTTCTCGACAGCTGCCCGGCCGCGCTTTGTCGCCGGGTCCATTGGTCCCGGGAACAAGATCCCCTCTCTCGGCCATATCAGCTATGACGACATGTATGAATCCTTCGTTGAGCAGACGCTCGGACTGATCGCGGGCGGGGTCGACATATTGCTGATCGAAACCTGCCAGGACATTCTCCAAACCAAGATCGCGCTGGCTGCCGCCTTTGAGGCCATGAAGCAGGCAGGCAAACGCATTCCGGTGCAGGCGCAGGTTACGCTCCAGGAATCCGGCACCATGTTGCTGGGCACAGAGATTGGCGCGGCTGAGACGGCGCTTGAACCTTACGACTGCGAGATCATTGGGCTGAACTGCGCTACTGGGCCTAAAGAGATGAATGACGCGGTGCGCTACCTAGCGCACAATGCGCCTAAAGAAATCTCTGTGCTGCCCAACGCAGGGCTGCCGGAGAACGTGGGTGGAGTGGCGCACTACCGGCTCACGCCGCTGGAACTGGCTGACTATCACAAGAAATTCATTACCGAATACGGCGTACGCATTGTAGGCGGCTGCTGCGGGACCACGCCTGTGCACATCAAAGCTTTAGCAGACTGTTGCAGTAACTTGCAGCCCGCGCGCCGCGATGTGACCGTGACTCCGGCGGCCTCCAGCGCCTACACCATGGTTCCGCTGGACCTTGATCCCAAGCCGTTGATCGTGGCGGAAGAAATGAACACCACCACGCGGGTGGAGAGCTTCAAGAACATGGTCCGAGAGGGCAAGTATGACGACATTCTTGCCCTGGCCAAGAAGCTGGTGAGCGAAGGCTCACACATGCTCGATTTGTGCTGCGCCATCGTGGGCGAAGACGAAAAGGCTTATATCACGGCGATTCTTGAAAAAGTCGCCACGCGGGTGCCCGCGCCCATACTGGTGGACTCGACCGAGGCGGACGTGATCGAAGAAGCGCTGAAGCGCATTCCCGGCAAGGCCATCATCAATTCCATCAATCTGGAAGACGGCGAGAAGCGCACGTCTAAGGTCTTGCCCATGGCCAAGCGCCACGGGGCGGCGGTGATCGCACTGACCATTGACGAAGAAGGCATGGCGCTGACGGCGGACAGGAAAGTCGCCGTGGCCAAGCGCATCCATCAACTGGCTACAGAGAAGTACGGCATACGCTCCGTTGATCTGATTTTTGACGCCCTGACTTTGCCTATCTCTACCGGCCAGGACGACTATCGCACCGCCGGCATTGAGACGCTGAACGCCATCCGGCGGATCAAGCAGGAGCTGCCGCTGGTAAAGACGATCCTGGGCGTCAGCAACATCTCGTTTGGGCTGAATACCTATGCCCGGCGCGTGCTGAACAGCGTGTTCATGAAGGAAGCCGTGGACCATGGTCTGGACATGGCCATTGTGAATTACGCCAAGATCTATCCTTTATATAAGATCCCGGAAGTCGAGGTGGAGCTGGCGCGCAAGCTGATCTACTACGACAAGTCCGCCGGCGATCCGCTACAGGTGTACATGGCGCACTTTACCGGACTGGACAAGCAACCCCAGGCGGAAGTCGCGCCGTTAGAGTCGCTCACGGTTGAAGACAAGCTCAAGCGCTGCATTATTAATGGAGAGAAAGCGCTGGGCGAGGGTGCGCAGAAGCAGACGCTGGAACAGATCCTGGAAGATGCGCTCAAACAGTATTCGCCGCTGGAAGTGATCAACAACGTTCTGCTTGGCGGCATGAAGACTGTGGGCGAGTTGTTTGGCGCGCGCAAGATGCAGCTGCCCTCGGTACTTGATTCCGCAGGCGTGATGAAGCAGGCCGTCGCGTATCTTGAGCCCAAGATGGAGAAGAAAGAGGGCAACCAGAAGGGGACGCTGGTGCTGGCCACGGTGAAAGGCGACGTTCACGATATCGGCAAGAACCTGGTGGACATTATTCTTACCAACAACGGCTACAAAGTGGTGAACCTGGGGATCAAGCAGCCTTCGAACACGATTATTGCCGCGGCCCAGCTGCACAAAGCGCATGCCATCGGGCTGAGTGGGCTTCTGGTGAAGTCGACGCTGGAGATGAAGTATGTGATCCAGGACCTTCAGGCGCAGGCGCTGGATTTTCCTGTGATCTGTGGCGGTGCGGCCTTGACGCGCAAGTACGTGGAAGACGATCTGCGCCGGGAATACTCGAACTCCGTGTTTTATGCCGACGACGCCTTTGCCGGCCTGCACCTGATGGATGATCTAACCTCCGCCAATGGCGCACGCGACAAGCGTCTGGAGGAAGGCCGCAAGATCAAGACGTTTGCCAAGGCTGTTGTGGCGTCGGGCGGTGTGGGTTCGACCAGCACGGAGCGCTCGGCCATCGTCCAGCAGCCGCCGAATATCCCTGTGCCGCCGTTCTTTGGTGTGCGCGTACGCAAAGATTTTGACCTGAATGAGGTCTTTAAGTACATCAACCACACGGCGCTCTTCAAGAACCAATGGCAGCTCAAGACGGCGTCGCAGGCAGACTATCTGCGCATCGTGGAAGAGAAGTACGTTCCGGTCTTGTGTGAGCTGCAAAAGGAAGTGCTGGAAAAGGGCTGGTTCGAGCCGAAGGTGGTTTACGGATATTATGGCTGCCACTCGGAGGGCAATGACGTTCTTCTGTACGACTTGCCGGAAACGCGATCGGTGATTCAACGCTTTACTTTCCCGCGCCAGCGCGAAGGACGCAAACTGTCCATCGCCGACTTCTTCGTGCCCAAAGAGTCCGGTAAGTTTGACGTGATCGGCGTGTCCGTGGTGACCATTGGCGGGCGCGCGTCCGAAGAAACCAAGAAGCTCTTTGAAGCAGGCGAGTTCACCAAATACCTCTACCTGCACGGCCTGAGCGTTGAGACAGCGGAAGCGCTGGCCGAACTCTTCCACAAGAACATGAGGCAGGAGCTGGGTATTGACGGAGACGACGCCCCGCGCATCGGCGACCTGTTCCACCAGAAGTATCGTGGATCGCGTTACTCGTTTGGGTATCCAGCCTGTCCCAGCCTGGAAGACCAGACCAAGATCTTCGCGCTGCTTGAGCCGGAAAAAAACATCGGCGTGAGCCTGACCACCGGTTTCCACATGGAGCCGGAGCAATCCACGTCGGCGATCATCGTCCATCATCCACAGGCGAAGTATTTTGTGGTGTGAAAACCTTAATGCTCGTGGTTCGTTTGACACGCGCGTCTACCGCCTGACACGCCTGAAGTAATCTTGATTCATTCAACTCTGCGCCATTTATCGGCCTTGTAACTGGCCACGATCCTGCAACTGTGGATCGCGGAGCCGCAGATGGACAAGAGTACCAAGCCCGAAGTCACAACAAAAAATCTTTCTAAGATTGCCTCTGCCACCAAGGCAGGATGTATAGTTGCTTCTTCAGACATGATGAAGGCTTTCAGCCGGCTGAAATGGCGTTATGTCATCGCCAGCGTCTTGCTTCTGGCCTTGGCCAGCGCAGGGCTGGTTTATTGGAAGGCCACACGTGCTCTGCGGATCGCGACCCGGGAAGTCCAGTCGTCTGAGGACCTTCGGTTTACCGTTCGCAACCTTGATCTTGCGCCCGCTGGTGGGAATTTCGAGTGGATCAGCGCTCCGGCGGCCTTCTCTGGCGCCACCGTATTCAAAGACAAGTTCTATTTGTGCGGCGCTTCCGGCCTGTTCGAATATGACAGCCACGGGGCCCTGATCAAGCACTACCGTCCGGGACAGGAGCTTCCGTCAACCCCGCTGCTGCGCATGACCACCGGCGTATTAAGGGACTCCAAGGAACCGGAGATCCTTATTATTACCGCTACAGAAGGGATACTGGCCTTCAACGGCTCTGACTTCCGGCAGATCCTGCCCGCAGAAGCTGATGCCCGGACCATCACTGCAATTCTGGCGCTTGGCTCGGGGCAGTTGCTGATCGGGACGCGCAAACGCGGCGTGCTTGTCTATGATGGCCGCAAGTTGCAGGCATTTCATCCAACCTTGACTGCCCTGCACGTTACTGAGCTTGCTGGCAATGAAAGCGACCTCTGGGTGGGAACGCAGGACCAGGGCGTGGTGCACTGGCAGGCTGGACGCGCGGAAACTTTTGGCGAAGCGCAGGGAATGCCCGATGCCCAGGTGTTTTCCATCGCGCTGATCAACACTAAGACCTACGTCGGCACGGCGGTGGGTGTAACGGAATTTGATGCTGGACGCTTTGTCCGGGTGCTTGCTCCCGGGCTTTTCGCGCGCACGTTGTTTGCCGGCCAGACCACGCTGTTGGCCGGAGGCAGCGGAGAAGGGATTGCCGAAATCAATCCTGAGCCCAGACGGATGAATGGACTGCTGCGTCCGGCCAGCCGGTCGATTGCTGACGTCCAGCAGATCTTTGCCAATGGCGACCTCCTTTATGCCGTGACGCCGGGCGCGCTGTACCAGAAAGAAGGTCAGCATGGAGGCTGGCGTCGCGTGCTCTCGCCGGCGGGTCCCATGCTTGCGGACCGCAACATTTCTTCGCTGGCGGTCGATGGCGGCAATCGCCTGTGGGTAGGTTACTTTGACCGTGGTCTGGATCTCTTTGCGCCAAACCTCCGCAACGCCACGCATATAGAAGATGACAACGTTTTCTGCATCAATCGAATTCTTCCTAACGCGGCGACCGGAACTGTTGCCGTGGCCACGGCCAACGGACTCGTCCTGTTTGACCAATTGGGAAGAAAGCAGCAAGTACTTGGCCGAGCTGACGGACTCCTGGCCGACCACGTCACCGACGCAGCGCTCTATGGCAACGGCATGGTGCTGGCAACACCCGCAGGTCTGACCTTTCTCGACGCCTCTGGCCCACGCAGCCTTTACGCCTTTCACGGACTGGTCAACAACCATGTGTATACCGTGGCGACAGCAGGCAAGGAAGTGCTGGCTGGAACGCTCGGCGGAATTTCAGTCCTGGAAGATGAGAATGTCGCCGCTAACTACACCGTGGCCACACACGGGCTGACGCACAACTGGATTTCGGGGATTGTCCGGACCGGCAATGATTGGATCGTGGGAACGTACGGCGGAGGCATTGTGCGTCTTCTGGCCAACGGGCATTTTGAGCCGTTTGATATCGCGACAGGAAAGTTTGAAGTTTATCCCAACGCCATGCTGGCCACCGATCAACACGTTCTTGCCGGGACGCTGGGCAAAGGGCTCTATATTTACAATCGCGGCTCCAATCGCTGGAGCGTAATTACGGAGGGGTTGCCGTCACTCACGGTGACCGCGCTCGCCTCCGGCAATGGATACATCTATGTGGGCACAGACAACGGTCTGGTCCGCATCCCGGAGCAAAACCTGCCATGAAACGGCTGCTCAACTTGCTGGTAATTCTGTGTACGCTCACGCCTCTCACCTGGGGCGATGCCGGCGTGCTTATTCCGCGTGATAAGGCCCAACCGGACCCGCTGGTACTCTCGCTGGATGAGATGGAGATTACCATCCGCATTGATAACTCTGATGCGCGCATCTTTGTGAAGCAGATCTTTGCCAACCACACCAACGGCATTCAGGAAGGGAACTACGTCTTCGCGCTCAACAGCCACTCCGTGGTCTCCGACTTTGCCACATGGGACGGCCCAGTGCGACTGCCGGCCGTGATCCTGGAGCGGAAGCGCGCGGAAGAGATTTATAACGAACTGAAGCAGCAGAAGATCGATCCCGGCCTGCTGGAGATGGGCGAGCGCACGGCCAGCGAAGCCCGGCATACTTCCGTCTTTAGCGCCAAGATCGTTCCTATTCCGGCTTACGGGACCAAGCGGCTTGAGTTTGAGTATCACGAAAGCATTCCGGTGGAGAGCTTCAAGTCTTACTTCGGCATTTCGTTGAAGCCCGAGGCCTATCATTCGCAGACGGCGCGCCATTTGATCATTCATTTTGAGTTGCGGTCGGAACATCCTCTTCGCGCATTCAAGCTGGGGAGCACGATCTATCCGCTGAAGATCACGCAACAAACGGCCAACGTGGTGACGGGCGAATTTGTCGGCGATAACATTGCTCTGACGCAGGATTTCAGCGTGCAATACGAACTGGACCAGGCGTCAGGCGACTCTCTGCATGTCTTGACGTATCGCAACCCAGACTCCGGACAGCCCGATCCAACGGAGATGTCTTCCCAGCGCAGCAAGAATGAGCCGGGCTTTGCTGAGGTTGAAGCACTGCTGGCCAGCAAGAAAACTTCCGCGGCAGGCGCTCCTGCCCGTCCGCCGCACAACGTGGTGGTTCTCTTTGACAACTCTCTCTCCATGCAGTGGGACAAGCTGGAACGCAGCTATGAGGCTATGCAAAAGGTACTGCACTCGCTGAGCGCGGAAGACCATTTCAATCTGGTGATGTTCAACAGCAAGGTAGCGGCTTTTCAGCCGGCTATGAGCGGCGTGACCCCGGTGAGTTTGCAGAAGGTGACGGACTTTGTCCGAGGCAGCCGCCTGCGCGGAGGGACTGACCTACAGCATGCTCTGGAAGCAGGGCTGGCGCAGTGTGCCCCCGGCCAGTCGAACAACTATTTGGTCTTGCTGACCGATGGCGCGTCGACGCGCGGAACCATTCAAAGCGGCAAGCTCTCAGCCTGGTATGCGGAGAAATGGAAAGCGCTGCCTGAAGCCAACCGGCCCAAGCTGTTTATCTTTGCCGTGGGTGATGATGCCAACCTGCCGCTCTTGCGCATGCTCACGCGTAATGACGGTCTGCTGGAAAACGTGCTCTCCACCGAGCCCACGGAGTTCAAGCTGAACGCCTTTATCACTAAGATGAACCTCAATCCCATTGGCCAGCTTCGCCTGGAGCTTTCGCCGCAGTCGTCGCTCGATCTTGTCTATCCGTTGCAGGACACATCCTTCGCCGGCTCCATGGCCGCGTGGGTGGGACAGTACAAGGCGGAGCAGAAGGGAGTGAATTTTGATGTCCGTGGCGTGCGTGACGGCGAAGCGCTCGGCATTCACGGCACCGCGGACCTACCGCAGAAATCTCTTCAGCATGACCAGTTGCCGCGCCTATGGGCTAAAGCCCGCGTCGACGCATTGCTGGAAAAAATGGAGCGCGACGGGGAAGACAAAGCCAGCATCGATGAGATCATCCGGCTGGCGCGCAAGTACAAGTTCGTCACGCCGTATACCTCGTTCCTGGCGGTGCCGCGCGCGCTGCTGCGGCCGCGTGTGATCCGTCCGGGTGATCCGGTGCTGCGCGTGCGCACCGATCCTTCGATTGTGTCGGTGGTCGCTCTGTTTCCCTTTGGTTTGACCAAACCATTGCGCCATCTGGATAAGGAAGATATGTGGCAGACACGGTTCCTTGTGCCCCTAGACATGGAAGACGGCACGCACGACGTCCGCCTGGTTTTGCGTGACCGTAACGGGGCCACCTACCGGGAGACGAAGACCTTTGTCATCGTCAGCAAGACGCCTGCGCTCAAGATCATTTTGGAGCGCAAGCAGTTTCGCAAAGGCGATTCCATTCATTTGAAGATCCACGCGTCGCAAAATACGCGGACGCTGATTGCGCAACTTGAAGGCGCGGCCCCGGTCAGCCTGCGCTGGAACCCGGATGAAGCCGCAAGCACAGGAGAGGTCATGGTGCCGGACGAACTTGCTCCCGGACGCTACCGCCTTACCGTCACGGCGGAAGACGTTGCCCACAACATCGGCGTGCAGGAGGTGCAAATTGAAGTTATCCCGTAAAGCCCTCGCCAAGATTTCTTTTCTGGCATTGAGCCTTGCTGCCTGCGTGCTGGCGGCGCGCGCAGCCATGCCGGACTGGATACAGAACATCGAAGTGCACTCGCTGATTGAGGCGGCGATCTTCCGTACGGTGACGTTGCCGACCGGACCAATGACCATCCGCCGTCCTCCGGCTGAAACCGTTCCCGCGCTCGGCGAACTGGTGAAGCAGCACCCGCAGCAAGCGGATTTGTACTCGCTGAAGGCGCTGGAAGAAGAGCAGAAGCTGGACTTCACCGCTGCTGAAGCCGATTGGAAATTATATTTGCAAAATATTTCGGACAAATCAGCGGCGCAGATGGCGCTTGCGGATTTTTATTATCGACGGAACCGGCCGCAGGACGAGGTCAATGCGCTTTCCGCCGCCGGACGCCTGCCTTCACCGCCTTCAGAAAAACTCACAGGCGTGAGCGAGCAGCAGTCGTGGCAGGCGTTTGAGCGGGCCTTCGGGGTTATCCAGGCGCAGGCGCTGGGGAAGAATGTTTCCATTGAACAGTACAACTCCTGGATCGCGCGCTATCCGCAAGAGCAAGGCCTTTACGGACGCTACTTTGAATTCCTGCTGAATGGCAAAGATTTCAAGGCAGCTGCGGACCTGATTGCCAGGTATCACGCCAAGTTTCCGAACGACGAAGTATTCCCCACCAAGACCCGCGCCCTGCTGGCGTATCAACAGGGATCAGTGGAAGAGGGGCTGGCGGTGTATGACAAGAGCTTCCAGCCGCTGTGGCCGCCGGAACTGGTGAAGAATTATTTTGACCTGCTGAAAGAAACGCGCAGCCTGCGCAAGTTTCTGGACCAGGCCCATGCATCGCTGGCCCGCAATCCCGATGATCTGAGCGCCGTGGCGCGCATCTTCTATTATTACCAGCAGCAGGGGAACCTACAGGCGGCGCAGCAGGCCATCACCGAATACCGCTTGCAAAAAGACGCGCGCAAGGCGGTGTGGACGGCGCAAGAGCTGTACACGTTCGCCTACCTTCTCGACGCTGTGCATCTCTATCCTGAAGCCGCACGCTATTACTTTCCGCTCTACAACAGCCCGGGCGCTGATTCATCAGAGAAAGCCCTGGCCGGCCTGACCAACATCCTGCTGACCGCGCCGGAGCAGCAGATGCGATTCGGGTCAGGCGATATCTCCATGTACAAAGACATCGCCACCATGGACTCCGGTCCCGGCTATCTCAACGGCATCGTGTCGTTGATCCTGAACACAAGTTCGCCCGCTTCTGGTTATTCTGAGGAAGAACAACGCGCCGTTCCTTATTTTCATCGCTCACGCGCGGCCGAGCTGGTTGCATTATTGGACAAACGCTTCCCCAACTCAGCGGCGCGTCCTGAACTGCATGCCAGACTGATCGAGGCGTATGCCAACTACGGCCGGGACGCCGCAGTCATCCGCTTTGGACGCGAGTTCCTGACCGCGTTCCCCGCAGCCGAACAGCGCAACCAGGTTGCACTGCTGATGGCGGACGCCTTTGCCCGCGATAAAAACACCAAAGAGGAATTTGCCATCTACGATGCCATGTTGCAGGAGCTTGCCCGCAAGGCAGAAGGCGTGCCATTGGGTGAGCACTTTGCGGAAGCGCCATCGAGCCCGCAGGAGCAGACCGCTTTGCAATCGGACGGCGGAGGTGAGGGCGAGGGAGAAGAGGGAGATGAATCCCAGGCCCGCAAGCCTCGGAATAAAGGCGCAGACCATGCGGCGTTTGCGGTTTCAAAGACGGCTTCGACCGGGCAACGAGGGCCCCGATCTCCGGAATATCAGCGCGTGCTTGATCGTTATATTTCCCGCCTGGTTTCGTTGAAGCAGGTACCAGCGGCGCTGGTGGTGTGGCGGCAGGAGCTTGATCGCAATCCCAATGATCCCGGACTCTATGAAAGATTTGCCAGCTTCCTGGAAGGCAATCGCCTGGGCACGGAAGAAGAAGCGGTGTACAAGCGGGCGATCCAACAATTCCCGGGCAGGGACTGGTACAGCAAGCTGGCTCGCTGGTATCTGGGCAAAAAGCGCGAGGCCGACCTACAGGCCCTCTCGCAGCAGGTGTTGAAGATTTTTTCCGGCAGCGATCTGGAAGCCTACTTGAATCAAACGTCCGGCATGCCTCCGCAACTCGACCTGGAGTTCAACCAGTTTGCCCATGAACGGTTTCCCCACAACCTGAGATTTGTCCGCAACCTGATGGGTCTCTACAGCACCAAGCGGTTCAGCAACCCGGTGGCGTGGGAAGCCCTGCTGCGCAATTACTGGTTTGCTGACGAGCAGTTGCGTAATCAATTCCTGGAGTATTTGTCGCGCACCGGCAAGCTGGAGTCTGAACTTCAGCTGCTGAGTGCAAGCGTTACAGCGCGAAAATCAGACTGGACGGTGGAAGCAAAAACAAATCCCGCCAGCGTGCGCTTCATCGCTGAAGCGGAGTTATGGCGTTCGCACTTTGAGGCTGGCGCGCCGGTGATTGTGGCCGTCGCACAGCAGTATCCCGCGGACATTGACTTGGGGCGCCGCACGTCGTCGGTCTATCGCTCGCTGGCTTACATGGATCCGAAAGCCACCGGTATTGCGGTGCAGATTGAGTCCAATCTTTTGCAAACCATGCCCGCGGACCGGGACACCATGGCCCGCATCGGCGACATTTATTCTGACCGTGAGCAGTTTGATAAAGCCGCGCCGTACTGGAACAAAATGGCGGAGAGCGAACCGGGCAACGCGGAGAGTTACGAAGAAGCCGCCACGGTCTTCTGGGACTACTACTTCTTTGAAGATGCTCTGCGCCTGCTCAACACGGGGCGGACCAAGCTGCATGACGATTCGCTTTACAGCTACCAGGTCGGCGCGATCTATGAGAACCAGCACGACTATCCGCGGGCCGTAGATGAGTATGTGAAGGGATCATTGGCGGAGGGCGCGGACTCTGAATCTCGCGGCCGGCTGATGCAACTCGCGACGCGCAAGTCCGGGCACGACGCCGTGGACGCCGCGACCGACAAGGCCGTCGTGGCCAGCAAGTACGATCTTACGGCGATCGAGCTTCGCGTCGCCGTGCTGGAAGCGCAGGCACGGAAGCAAGACCTGGCCAGCTTTCTGATTTCCGCTCTCGACCACAGCAACTCGGTGGAAACTCTGGAGAGCATTGAGAACATGGCCAAGGAAAAATCTCTTGAAGCCGTGCGGCAACACGCTCTGGAGAGGCAGGCGGCCATCAGCGGCGATCCAGTTCGCCGGCTGGAGCTTCGGTATGCTCTGGTTGGTTTCTACGAGCAGAAGAAGGACCTGGTCTCCGCGCAAAAGAATGTTGAAACCCTCTATCAGGAAAACCCCAAGATCATGGGCGTGGTCCGTTCAACCGTGGATTTTTATTGGCGCAACAAGCTGCAACAGCGGGCCATTGACGTGCTGATGCAGGCGTCCAGGGTTGCTTATCCGGCACTGAAGGCGCAGTTTACTTACGAAGCGGCCCGCAAAATGACTGAGGTCGGCCAGTACGAACCGGCACGCAAGCTTCTGCTGGCGCAGCTGGAGGGCTCGCCGTATGACGGATCGTACCTGGCCGCGGTGGCTGACACCTATGCTCGCGCCGGTGATAATGCTGGTCTGCGTGATTTCTATCAGGACAAGATCAAGCTGTTTCAGAAATCTACGCTTTCGTCCGACGAGCGCAAGACCCGCATTTCCACGCTGCGTCGCGGACTCATTCCAGCGCTCACGGCGCTCAAAGATTATGCCGGTGGCGTGGACCAGTATATCGAGATCATTAATGCCTATCCTGAAGACGCCGGTCTGACCAGTGAAGCGGCTTTCTACGCGCAACGCTATCAGCGAAAAGACCAGTTGCTGAACTTCTATTCCAAGACCGTGACCGCTTCTCCCAAGGATTCGCGCTGGGCCGTGGTGCTGGCCCGTTTGCAAACCAACTATGAAGACTATGATGCGGCCATACGCACGTATTCTCAGGCCATCAAAGTGCGTCCAGATCGCACGGACCTGGTGACGGCGCGGGCGACGCTGGAAGAACGCCTCCTGCGTTTTGATGAAGCCGCCGCGGATTATGCTGCGCTGTACGAACTGGCTTATCACGATTCCAAGTGGATGGAGAAAGTAGCGGAGATCCGGGCGCGGCAGAACCAGCCGGAGCCGGCGATCCAGGCGCTGAAGACTGCGTTTCTTGATGGGCGTCCGGAGGCTCCGGACAAATACTTTACCGTGGCCACGCACCTTGAGGGCTGGGGTATGCTCCAGCAGGCACGGACGTACGCCGAAAAAGGAGTCTCTCTTGCCGGCAATGACTTGCTGGCCAACTCGGAGAACCACGTCGGAGCGCAAGCCTACACGCGCATTATGACCCGGCTGCGGCAGCAAGAGGCCGCATACCAGAAACTGCAAGCCGCTGTGGCGGGAGCGCAACAACTTCCTTCGCTGGTACAGCAGGTGGCCAAGAACGGAGTTGACGCAGTCACCAACACCGAACTGCGCAAAAATCTGCTGGCTACACGGACCAACAATGCCCATAACGGCATGATGGCATGCATGCGGGAAATGGGATCGGGCGTGGCACGTTATTTCACTCCGGAAGAAAAACTGGCATTTGCCAAAGCTCTCGAAGCCAAGAACGCCGCAATGTCGCGCAACGACGCTTATGACTATCTCCTGTCCGCCGCGGAAAAAGCGGGCCTTCCTGACTTCCAGGTCAAGCTGATGTACGAAGCAACTGTGGCGAAGGCTGCCGCGGGAACGTATTCGCAGAAGCTGGAAGAACTTCAGGTCCGTAGGTTGAAGTTAAAAGAGTTGGGACAGCAACTGGAACGCGTTGGCACGGTGGGGAGATCGGACTATGCTTCCGGCTATCTAAATCGGGCGGCGGACATTTACAACCTTGCTGGAAGTCCGGATGATGAATTGCGAGTTCTGGAAGAGATCAAAGGCTATCATTCCCTGGGCGGCCCGCAGCAAGACCGACATTTTGAACTCCTGCTGACAAGGAATCCGCAGCGCCTGTTGCTGCTTGCCGCACAACCCAAAGGCGCAGGTGACGCCAGCGCGAATTTTCTGGTGGCGCATGCTGACGCCAGGCTGGCTCTTTCTGGCGTTGACGTACGCAGCGCCGGCGAGCCTCCGGTGTGGCACCCTGCTTATACGGCGCTGGTCGGACTTTATTTTGCGGATTCAAGTTCTCAGGTGCAAAACGCATTCTCCACTGCGTTGGCGGACGGGACTATCGCCGAGCGCTTGTCCAAGACCTTGGACCGCAAGCAAGCGTTGGCCGGCGATGTCTGGTTTTATTACGGTTCAAGGTACGGCGAATATCTGGGTATAACCAAGAAGGGCGAAGCGGAAGACTTTTTGCCGGCGGAAATAGAGCACACGCCCACTCGTCCTTCGGCTTACTTCAACGCCGCTCTTTACTACGAAGATGCAGGCGACCTGACCCGCGCTGTTAGTGATTACCAGCACGTGCTGGAACTGGACGCCAATCGCATCGACGTACACAATCGCCTGGCCGGTATTTACTGGAAGCAAAAGCATACGGACCAGGCCATCGACGAATGGAAGCGCATTCTGGAGTTGCTCAAGGCGCAAAACACAACTTCCAGAACGCAGGAGACGTTCTGGGGTGACTTTGCCGCCACCGTAACCAACCTGGCTGCCAGGAAGCTTCTGGCACAGTTCCAGCCAGACGTGAATGCGATCCTGCATGCTTATGTAAAACGCAACGGAACGTATCGCTTGCAGCCGCTGCTGCATAGCACGCTGCCTCGGTTGGAGAGCCCCAGCGCGGCCACGGCGCTGTTGTTGGAGCTTTCCGCGGACGCTCCGGAGAAACTGAGCTTCCTGCGGCAGTTTGCCTCCGGCAATGCCGACCTCAAGCTTGATCCGGAGCCGATCTATCACCGCGTGCTTGAGTTAGCGCAGGACAAAGCCCAGAAGTCAGAAGGCGTTGCCCGCGAATACGCCCAGCAGGAGTTTGAAGGCCTCCAGGTGCAATGGTTGCAGTATCTGTTCAAGACCAAACAATATGATCGTGTGCGCGACGAACTTGTCGCGTTGCCCAAGTCGATGTGGGAGAGGCAGCAGGCCGCGCTCGTCCCCATTCGGCTCAAGGTGGCGGCGCAGAACAACAGCCTGGATGCGATCGTGGAAGGTTATCGCTCTGACTCCGAGCATGCACCGTCGACAGAAGTGCTTCGGTCCACGGCTACTGAGTTAGTGCAGTCCGGGGACAAGCAGTCGGCGCGCAAGATATTGGAATTTGTCTTTGCCCGGGAAATCGAAAACAGAAATCTGACCGCTCCCAACATGCTTGGCCTGGCGGACATCCGCATACAGGCCGGAGACCTGGAGGGTAGCGTGTCCTTGCTGCGGCGCATGACTCTGGTGGTGGGCAATTCGTTTGAAATGCAGGACCCCGCCGCGGCGCTGCTGGTTCGGACCGGCCACCCTGCGGAAGCCGTAAGCTTTCTCCAGGACCTGGTGAAAGCCATTCCGTGGAACCCTGACTATCGCATACGCCTGGCGCAGGCGCAGATTGCCGCGAACCAGAATGTTGAAGGGGCACGCAAGGAACTCACGGCTGTGGCTTCGAGTGCTCCGGTCCCGTATGAGAGCAGAATGTCCGCAGCCAAGTCACTGGTTGGTTCCGCGCAGAACGTCGACCTTGGCAGCAAAGAGTTGAGCCTGATTGCCGGTGGTCAAGTCATTACTGCCGCGGATGCCAATCAGCCGTTCTTCTTTTTGGCGCGGCTGAAAGCGGCAGAAAGCCTGGCGCCAGCGGCGCGCATTGCGCTGCTTCGGGCCGCGCTGGAAGACAACCCTAACGGTGATGCCGCTCGCGTTCCGCTGCTGAAGGCAGCCATCGCGACCGGAGATTATCATCTTGCGATCGCAGCGATGAAACCGAACCTGCAAAATAGTGCCGTGGAAACCGCCCTGAACGCCGCGTCCGATACTGACGATGAGGATGACCTGGCAACCCAGGAACCACAGGCGGATGATACCGTACGCTCCGTCGCCAAGCTTACAGTGAAAGAGAGAGCGGAGATCACTCGCGACCTGGGACTGGCATTTGAAAAAATCAACTCATTGAACCAGGCGCTGCCGTACCTGCAACGGGCCTACCGGTTGGAAACGGATGCCGCCGTCAAAACGCAGATTAACAAAGAGGTCCAGCAGATACGGGCCACGCAGCGGAGGCGCGCCGCCAATCTGGCGCGCCAGCCGATGATTCACGCGGAGCTGGAGCAGGAGCATGTGGTCCGTCCGCGTCTGGTAGACGCAGCAGCTTCCAGTCCGCCCAGACCTCGCGTTCCGGTAACGACGAAAGGAGCCAGCCAATGAGAAGATCGCGCCGAACCTACTATGCGCTTGCTTTGGTTACGCTGTGCGTGAGCGGGATCATCGGTTGGAGCCTGTATCAAGCCCAGGCTGCGCCAACGCATCCACTGGATCAGATCATGCCGGAAGGTTCTTTGCTATATGTCCAGGCGAAAGATTTTTCCGGGTTGCTGAAAGACTGGAACGGCTCTCCGGAGCGGGCGCAATGGCTCAAGAGTGACGACTACCGGGTGTTTTCCAACTCGCGCCTGTTTCTGCGGCTGAGCAAAGCCTCCGACGAATTTGCTGTTGCCGCCGGTCTGCCGCCGAACATGAAATTCCTGATCGATGCAGCAGGAGCGGAGAGCGCGGTCGCGGTCTACGACATTGGCAATCTTGAGTTCCTGTACGTTACTCGATTGTCGTCCGGCAATTTCCTGCAATCCACGCTGTGGCAATCGCGGACGAAGTTTGAGTCCCGAACAGCCGCGGGCAAGCCGTTCTTTGTGCGCAAGGATGAAGAATCTGGCCGAGTGGTGGCCTTTGCCGTGGCGGACAACTACCTGATTCTCGGAACGCGGGAAGACCTAGTGGCCGGCTCGCTGGAACTGATGTCCGGAGGCAAGGAACATACCCTGCGCAAGGAAGGCTGGTACACCCAGGCGCTGGCTGCGGCGTCCGCTACTCCGGGCGATCTACGCATGGTCATGAACATGGAGAAGATTGCGGTCACGCCGCACTTCCGCACCTACTGGGTCCAGCAGAACATTACGGAGATGCAGAGTTATTCGAGCGCGGTTTCCGATCTGTATCGCGAAGGGCCGGTTTATCGTGAAGAACGCGTGATCTTGCCCAAGAAACAGCCTGCGGAAGAAGGCGCGCTGGCGCAATCGGCGCAGGCAGTCTCGAATTTGCTGTCTTCAGTCCCGAAGGAATACGGTTTCTATCAGGCCGGGCCAACCGACGCCAAGACCAGCCTTGCCGTGCTGGAGCAGAAGGTCCTTGCGCCGCACTTCGGGGCCGCGGCGGCAGAGCGAATCGCTCCGCAAGCCCAGGCTACCAGTGGAGAGACTGGAGCAGCGTCTGACCTGGAAACACACATTGATGTGGAGCCCGCTTCACGCGTAGTCGGCCAGAACTCGACCGATGGTCTGCAAAAGCAGTTGCAAGCCGCAAATCCGCAGGCGTTGCTGGTGGTGCAGGCTACGCACAAAAACACTGACGGAGTGTTGTTGAGCATACCTTCTGTCGTGGTTGTTGCCGGCGCCGCGGATTGGGATTTTCCATCGGTGCAAAAGGCCGTGCAAGATGTGGTCGCTCCAGGCATGACCGCTGCTCAACTTGGTCTGCAATGGCGCGAAGTGAAAGACGGAGGTTATTACGAATTTGACGGACTTTCGCCGCTGCAAGTCGCGGTGCGAGGGAAACTACTATTTGTTGCCAATGACACGGCCCTCCTGGCTGCTGTCTTGCAGACAAAGAACGCTGCCCCAGCACAGCCGGTAAGTTACTCCGCGGCTTTCAGCCACTCGCGCGAGCGCCAAAGCTTTTACGAATTCACTTCTTTGGTTGACAAAAATGCCGCCGGCGATGGCAGCGAACCACAGTTTTTTTCGCGTAATATGGCCAGCTTCAGCCGTACTTTCGCCAAAGTTGATGCGGAAGAGATCGTTACACGCCAAACAAAGGATAAAATCCAACAGACGGTAACGTATCGTTGGATGCAATAGACAAAAGGAAACTGGCAACAGCGGCGATCATCCTGCTCTACTTTGGGCAGTTGGCCATATTTTCATGTGCTGCGCAGGACCTCCGCTCCCAGGCGGCGTCGGCCACACTGGCCAGGCAGTTTTCGAATCCTGATCTTTCGTTTCTTTTGCTCGACGAAAATGGCAACGTCATGGCCCAGCGATGGGAGCATCCGGAGCGCGAGGTCCCCGTTGGTTCGCTGATCAAGCCGTTTCTCGCCGTGGCGTATGGCCGAACGCACGCATCGTTTCCGAAGTTTCACTGCGAAGGAAAAACCGCATGCTGGCTCCCCCGCGGACATGGGACGCTCGGAATCCGCCAGGCGATTGCGCTGTCCTGCAATTCTTATTTTCACCAGCTTATGGCCGACGCCGAATCTGGGTTTGCCACGCCGACCTTGGAAAGCTTCGGCCTGACCGCCGGCCCTTCTGAGATTGACATGGTGCGGCAGGGTGGAGTGGCCTCGCCTTTGGTTTTGGCCAAGGCCTATCTGGAATTGGCGAACCATTCGCGCGACGAAGCGGAGGTTCCCGTTTTGCAAGGGATGGCGTTGTCTGCGCAGAAGGGTACAGCCAAAGCCGCGGGCGCTGAGTTGCCGCATTCGCGCGCACTCGCCAAGACCGGAACGGCGCTGTGCACACATCCCAGAAAAGCTCCGGGTGACGGCTTTGCCTTGGTGATGTCGCCAGCAGACCATCCCCGCATCGTGTTGCTGGTGCGACTGCATGGCAGACCTGGATCGATGGCTGCAGGCGTCGCCGGACGCATGATCGCCGCCGTGGAAAGCGAACAACGCAAATGAAAAAGCGCTGGATCATCGTCGCTATTCTGCTCCCATGCGTCTGCTGGCCGCAGATGCAGACGCAGACGAAAGACCTGGCGAAGAATGTTCGCATCGGCGTTTTGGGACTATTTCATCCACGGCAGATCGTTTTATCGGCAATGCCAGGTAATCCGCTTGAGTGCATGAGCACCGACGAAAGATTACCAGTGCAGGATCATTTAGAGCTTCAGCTTGCGCAAACAAGCATAAAAATTACGGCGGGGGCGCGTACATTGTCGGTCGTATCGATTGCGTGCGGAGACAGCCAGGGCGGCCCGGCGGAATTTACGGTGACCGTCCCAGGGAAGATATCTCGGCGTTATTTTGGGAAGATGGAGATCAAGCCGCAACCGCGTGAACTAATCATTGTTATCGAAATGGATTTGGAGATTGCCGTGGCCTCCGTGGTGGCAGCGGAAAGCCCTCCTCATGCGCCCTTGGAAGCCTTGAAAGCACAGGCAGTGGCTACGCGGTCTTTTTTGCGGGCAGGGAAGGGAAGGCACCGTAACTTTGATTTTTGTGACACCACGCACTGCCAGTTCTTGCGAGAGCCGCCCGCGCCGCAAGCAGCGGCTTTCCAAGCCACCACAGCAACACGGGGCCTGGTGCTGGCTTATAAAGATGAAGTGTTTGCGGCGATGTACAGCTCCAGTTGCGGCGGACGCACACACTCGCTGGAGGAACTTGGCCTTCCAGTGCGCGGATACCCTTACTTTGGCGTTGTGTGCGACTACTGCCACCGCCATCCGCAAAAGTGGGTCGCCGAGATCAGTGAAGCGGACGCTGCCACTCTGACCGGCACAGAGAGCTCACGGCTCAAGCTGGCCCGCAAACTGGGATGGAAAGTGCTTCCCAGTAACTCTTATTCTTCGCACCGCGAAGGCGGAGACGTAGTGCTGGAAGGCGTAGGCGTGGGGCACGGGATCGGATTGTGCCAGCGCGGCGCCGCGGACATGGCGCGCCACGGCGCAACGTTCCAGCAGATTCTTGAACACTACTACCCGAATGCCGAAGTCAAGCAGTATTGATCTTCATGTCGCCTTACACCAGCTTTGCGTTCAGCGCCTTAATGTAAGCATCAAGAGTGGCGGTTTGTCCCATGATGAAGCGGGAGACAAAGCGAAAGAGCGGATTGTAGACTTCGCCGTCCTCGGTGATGGTCAGGGAACAAGACTGGCCTGCCGGAGTGATGTCGTAGGTCCAGGTCCCGCCGAAGGGCAGCGTAGGATCGGCAATCCTTACCACCAGGCGTCGCGGCGCCGTGGACTCAATTGCTTCATAGGTGATGGTCTGATTGTGCTTGTCCGTTTCGCGCCACATTCTATGGCCCTCGTGCGCGGGCAATTCTTCATAGCTATGGACGTCAGAACGCCACGTCGGCGGCCCGGAGATCAAAGTCCAAATCGCCTCCGCCGGCTGGCGCAGAGACACGGTGCGGGAAACCGTATGCTTTTTGGGTAGAAACGCTCCGATCACGATGATCAGGACCAGGATGCCAGCCAGGGCGAGCGCCACAAACAATAGCCATTTCATGCATGACTCCTCTTTGTTGTTGATTGGGTCTTCCTGTTTTGCATGGCCCGGTGAGAGGCCTGGGCCAGAAGGGCCAGCCCGTGCAAGGCTTGTTGCCGCGCCACAGGCTCCAGTTGTTCCAGCACAGCTTTGACCCGGAGAGGGTCCAGTACGGATTTTTCTGACTTGATACGAACCCCCGCGCGGGTGAGCAACAGCTTTACCTGTCGGGCATCGCGAGTGTCTTTTTTGCGTACAACATACCGTTGCCGCACCAGGCGGTTGATGGTGATCGACATGGTGGAAGGCGTAACACCCATGTGCGCCGCCAGGGTACGGAGGTTCGTCGGCTCGATCTCATCCAGGTGGTCCAATACGCTGGCCTGGTGCGAACTCAGAACGGTGTTGCTGCGCGGATCACGCACGTGCCGCGTGTGGCAGGCGAAGTAGATCTGCGGATAGTGCGTCATCAGCTGATGGACAAGATCATCCATGTGCTAACGTTATATAATAATAGTTTGATTTGTCAAATCAAATTAAATTAACCGCGATCATCCCCTGACCGCCCGGCTTCTATTGGAATTGTGAGCGAATCAAACGCAGATTGCTATAATCGTCTGCCTGCGCTTGCAGCCAACAAAATGAAGAGGATGGGGAAATGAAATTTTTGGCCAAGCTTGAGCCTTACGCGTACGCCGCCATGCGCATCGTGTTTGGGTTTCTATTCGCCTGCCACGGTATCAGCAAGATTGCTGTTGTCCTCGGAGGCCACCATCCTGTTGGGCTGCTTGCCTGGGCAGGCGCCGTTATTGAACTCGCTGGCGGGGTCCTAATTTTCTTGGGATTCTTTACCCGCTGCGCTGCTTTCATTTCCAGCGGAGAAATGGCGGTGGGGTACTTCAAATTTCATCAACCGCATAGTTTGTTCCCCGTTGACGGCTTGTTCCCACTGGTGAACCACGGCGAACTCGCCGTGATTTATTGTTTTGTCGCGCTGTACATTGCCTGCCGCGGAGCGGGAAAGTTTGGCGTGGACAAAAGTTGACCTTGCCGACATCTGAGGTCCCTATGCTCGGGAACCAGCTTGCAACGAAGATTTATGCCGGTCCAGCCCGCGGCTGAGCTGATGCAGGGACTCGCGTACGGATTCCGTAGGACCGCCCACACCGATCCGGAAATGGTCCGGTGATTCAAAAAAACTGCCGGGAACCACCGTGGCGTCGAACTCATGCCGCAGCATCTCGCACAGCGCTTCAACACTGCCATTTTTTAGGCGAGGGAAGACGACCGTCCCGTAGTCCGGCCAGAAGCAGTCCAGGTCATCACGGCTGCGTAAGAAGTCCTGCAACAGCCGGCGGTTTTCTTCCAGCATGGATTTCATGCGCGCGGCGATCTGCGGAAGTTTGGCGAACGCGATGACGCTCAGCAGTTCCGCCGGATGGGCAAATGTAGCGCCGTGCAGATCATTAATGCGGTACATGCGCGTTGCCAGTTCCGGTGCGGCCAGCACCCATCCGCAGCGCAGCCCGCTCAGCCCATACGCTTTGGTCAGGCTGTTGGTAACGATGAAGCGTTCCGGATCAATATGAAATGCGCTTGGCGGAGAGGCTTCAAACAGCATTTCCCGATAGACTTCATCCACCATCACATAAGCTCCGACTTTGCGCGCCAGTTGGCCAACCTCGCGTAAGACGGAATCGGGCACGAGCGCTCCGCTGGGGTTATGCATGTTGCAGATCACGATCACCCGTGTGCGCGGCGTCAGATTGCGCTCCAGATCAGCCAGGTCAATGGCGAAGTTGTTTTCCGGACGACGGGGGAAGCGTTTGATTTCCAGCCCTAGATAGCGTGCTGTGCTGAGCAGAAGCTCATAAGTTGGCTGTTCCACCAGAATCTCGTCGCCCGGTTCCGTGGTTGCGGCCAGGGCCAGGTAGTTGGCGAGTGACGTCCCAACGGCGCTGACAACGCATTCTTGCGGCACGCGATAGCGCCCGGCAATCGCCCGCAGCAACGGTTCGTAGCCGTAAATCGTGGGGCCGTTAATTTCCAGTTGGTCGAGGGCTACGCCGAGTTCTGACAATGGTAGCGAGGCTATGCCGCTGGTGGCCAAGTTGAATTTTGCTGATGAGCGGAGCTTGGCCCATTCCATGTATGACGAGCGTGCGGTGCTTCGTGAAGATGTCATGTGCGTGAGGTCCACCACTTCCAAATGTAATACACCGGCACGCCGGTTGCCAGGATAGCCATCCCAATCAGGGTATTGCGGGGAAATGCGTAGATTGTATTCGCTGCAACTCCGGCGCAGGCCAGGCAGAAAAGCGCCGTGGTAACAGGATGCCCGGGCATGAGGAAAGTCGCGGTCGTCGTTCCTCGCCGGCGCAGAATGAAAATGCAGGTTGCCGAGAGCACCCAGAATATTGCGTCCATCGATGTCACATAGTTCAGAATTTTCTCATAGCTGCCCAAGCGCAAAATCACTACCGTCCACACACTTTGCACCACGATGGCCACCACTGGAACGCGGGTGCGCGGATGCACCCAGGCAAGCTGGCGAAAGAAGACGCCGTCTTCCGCCATGGCAAAGTAGACACGCGGCGCAGTGAGCACGCTCTGGCTCAGGAACCCGAGGATCGAAATAGCAATGCTTAGCGCAATGATGGTCGCCCCGCGCTGTCCCAGGGCCAGGCGCATCACCGCGGAGGCCGGAGCCGGCGTCTGACTCAGCGTGGTCACTCCCAGCGCATGTACGTAAACATAATTTACAGAGATATAGAGCAACGCAACGCCCAGGGAGCCCAGCACCAACGCGCGGGGAAGATTACGGCGCGGGTCTTTCATCTCGCCGGCGACAAAGCTGGCGGTCTGCCAGCCTCCGTAGGCAAACACCACCGGAACCATGGCCGCGCCGAAAGCAGACAGCAGGCTGGGCGAGAGAGGCGGGTCCAGGAGCGGCTTCCACGGGACATTCGGACCACGAACCAGAAGCGCTCCAGCGCCGACTAGCAGCGCAATAGCGATAATCTTGATCACCATAAGCCCGCTCTGCACAGTGCCTCCGGCGCGCACGCCCAGGCAGTTCACCACGGTCAGGGCAAACAAGGTAATCACGGCGATCTGCCAGTCAAGAGCGTGAATCCCTGTCAGCTCAAGAAAGTATTTTGCAAAAGTGACGGTCACGGCAGCCATGCCGCCGGTCTGTATCACCAGGAGCAGCACCCATCCGTAGAGAAATGCGACCAGGGGATGGTAGGACTCGCGCAGGTAGGCATACTGTCCGCCGACCTGGGGCATGCGGTCGGCCAGTTCGGCCCAGATGAAACCTCCGGTCAGGGCAATCAAGCCGCCTGCCAGCCACGCGCCCAGCACCAGCGCCGGCGTGTGTACACGCTGAGCAACAACGTAAGGATTGATGAAAATGCCCGCGCCAACGATGCCGCCCATGACCAGCATGGTGGCATCAAACAGTCCCAGCCTTCGCGCCAGAGGCTGGGACGACCTGGGTTCCGGTTGGCTGGGTGAGCTCAATTCGTTTTGGTCCGAAAAGGAATACTAAGCGATGTGGGCGGAAAAGAGGAAACAATCTGATCCCAGCCATTTACAATCCGGTTCTAAAGCGGTTCCAGAGTTGCTGTGCTGGAAAAGAATCACCGCCGGGGGCGGCGGTGCCACACGGCTGTCGGAGTACCAAGCACAATGAACAACGAAAAGTTTGTGGCCCAGCCGCCCTCGGCTGGGTTTAGACACCATAAAACTGAGGGTACACCTGCGTAGGAACCGCACTAGCCAGAAGGAGCGTGAATGCCCAGACGAACCTTGTTTCAACCCCCCATTGTCACGGCAATGTTTTGTCTTGTGCTGTTCTGCGGGTGCAGCAGTCCAGCGAACACGTCGAACAGCGGTGGCGCCACCGCTTCGGTTTCACCGTCGCCTACGCAGCCGCAGAGCACCGCAATCGATCCATGTTCGCTTTTCAGCGCTGCGGAGGCGCAGCAGATCATGGGCGCGCCCATGAAGCTGTCTTCGGGACACGGCGCTACGGTTTGCATGTATGAAGAAACGACGACTAAGTCTGGTGAACACGATATTGCCAGGGTTTCTCTGACTTTGAACGTGCGCAAGTCAGCGGAGGAAGAAAAGCGGGCGTGGAGCAACATCAAGGTGGTCCGGCAACTCAAACCCGGCGCAAAGAACATCAGCGTATTGATCGGCATTGGTGATGAAGCATGGCTTGACGGTCACATTGAACAAGGGAAACTGGGGACGGGAGGCATTCTTGCGCGTCAAGGGAAATCCGATTTCATGCTGGAGTCGTCGGTGCTGGCCTATCGCGCGTCGCCAGATGCGCTGAAGAGTATGGCGAAGAAGATCGCCGATCAGTTGCAGTAAGGACGCGTCCGTGCTCTGCCGCGGCAAGGTTAGTTCTTAGCATTCGCAAGCGGGCGTTCTTTTCGCGGGCCGGCAATCCGGGCCAGCACACGCTGTCCTATGCAGCCAAACAGAAACGCCAAAGACAGAACAGCGCTTACATGTTGCTGGGCCACGTTGAACGTAGTGGCCAGGTATTCGTAAATGGCAAAGCCGGCTAACCCTGCAACGGCGCCGAACAGCACCGGTGTGAGAGTAACAAAGATGTTGGGGATCCGGGATTCATTTTTGCCCAGAATCAGCGATTGCGCGGAGCAGAAGGCAGCACCGATTAATCCAAAAAGCATTGCCGCCGCTACCACGGGGATATGCCCGGAAAGAAGCAGGAAGGGCAAAAGGGCCACGGCGGCCAGGCCGCAAATGATCAATAGAATGCGGAGTTGGTCCCCGGTGAGCCTGGTCCGGTAGTACTGGTTGGTGGAGTCTTCATTGCGCAACGCCATGGCGTCGGCCACGCGCTCCGCCGTAAGTTGATCGTCCCCGACGGAGAGCAGGCTGGCGATGGTTCCGGAACGCCAAGACGAGATCTTCTGCGCTTCTTCGCGGAGCACGTGAGCACGGTTGGCCAACTCGGCTTTGTTCAGCCCAAACACGGCGAAGCGCTGTGCGGCGTGGAAGCAGAACCATCCGCCTTCAATGTCGTTGCTTTCCAGGCAGCGCTTTACGTTTTGCAATTGGTCTTGCGCGGCGGTCACCCATGAGTTGTCAGAGCGTTCATTGTGCCGGTCTTCACCCCGTCGACTAAGAAAGGCCAGTTCAACCAGGAAGGCCTCAGATTCCCGCAGCAGGCGCGAGTGCGCCCGGTTGTCCTCCATCGACGAGTTCTTGTGCTGCCGGGCACGCGGAACCGTTGGCTCTGGTTCCGCCTGCGGTGGTGGGGCCAACTGCGGCTGTGGCGTCAACTGTGGCTGTATCTGTCTGGGCGCGCTGCCTATGCGCGTGAGCAGGGCTTTTTCCTGCGCGTAGGTCAAGCGCTGGATCGCGGCTGGGACCTGCATCCACAGCGCTTCGCCAATCTCTTCACTGTCGGCCACAGCTTTCTCGGCGATGAGCGACATCTTCCAGAACAACACGACCTTGGGGACGCCATTGTCCGCGTAGCTGATGGTGCCCAGATAATTGCCCACGCGGCAGGAGCAGCCCGTCTCTTCTTCCACCTCGCGCATCGCCGCTTCCTGGAAGGACTCACCGTCTTTTACTTTGCCTTTGGGGAGCGTCCAGTCCTGGTGGCGTTTTCGGTAGACGATCATTACTTCATCACCCTGCGGGGTGTAGCGCTGAAGAATGCCGCCTGCGGCTTTGATCACCGGAGGGTCAACCGGGAGAATTGAAGTCGCCATAATTTGAATATTCTAATTGTGGATTGTAGCGCGGAGTGGGAGCTACGCGTGGATAAAAATTACAGGCTTGTTGCGTCAGGCATGGTCGTCAGCAATTCCCAGGTAGGCGCGGCGGACATGCTCATTATTAAAGAGGACCTGGCTTGGCCCCTCGATCACGATCCGGCCCACGTCCATGACGTAGCCGTAGTCAGAAACCTGTAGCGTGTAGTTCACGTTCTGGCCTACCAGTAGAATGGTCATGCCCTGGGCGGCGATGTTGCTGATCAGCGAAAAAATCTCATCTACCAGGATTGGCGCCAGGCCCAACGAGGGCTCGTCGAGAAGCAGGAGCTTGGGTTCCGACATCAGGCCGCGCCCGATGGCGCACATCTGCTGTTCGCCCCCGGAGAGTGTGCCGGCCAACTGGCGGCGTCTCTCTTTCAGACGTGGAAACAGATCATAGACCCGCGTTAGCCCAGAGTGTGCCCGTTTGCGTAACCGGGGCAGAAAGCCACCCATCAGCAGATTTTCTTCCACGGACATCCCGGGCCAGAGCTGCCGGCCTTCGGGCACCAGGCTGATGTGCTGTTTCACCCGTTCGCGCGTGGAAAGGGAAGTAATGTCCTGGCCGCCCAACAGAATGCGGCCGCCCCGTGCCGGTAGCACTCCTGCAATGGTGTTGAGCGTGGTGGTTTTTCCCGCGCCATTGGAGCCGATAATGCATGTGACCTTGCTGCTCGCCACGGCAATCGAGACGTCCCACAGCACCTGCGCCACGCCATAGCGCACCTCAAGTTTTTCCACTACTAGAAGTTTTTCACTTTGGGCGTCAGCCACGCGGTCTGCTCCCCAGAGTAGCGTTGCCCAGGTATGCCTCGATCACGGCGGGATCGTTCTGAATTTCTTCCGGCTTGCCTTCCGCCAGTTTCTGGCCGAAGTTCAGCACGGTGATGCGGTCGCACACGGTCATGATGGCCTTCATATCGTGCTCCACATACATGATGGTGGCCCCATCCTGGCGGATTTGTTGCAGAAGGTCCAGCATGGTCCGGGTCTCAGACTGGCTCAGGCCGCCACAAATTTCATCAAGAAGAAGAAGGTCAGGTCGGGTAGCCAGGGCGCGCGCAACCTCCAAAAGCTTTTGCTCGCCCAGAGATAAGGCTGAAGCCAAAACGTGAGCTTTGGAGTCCAGGCCGACTTGCTTCAGCACGCCTATGGCTAACTCTTGGGCGTGGGCGGTTCGGGTCACACGATGGCGTCCGAAATGAACCGCGAGCTGAACGTTTTCGAGTACCGTCATGAAGCGGAACGGACGCACGATCTGATGAGTGCGCGCCACTCCCATCTTTACCAGAGCCGAGGGGCCTTTGCCGGTCACGTCGCTGCCGCGCAACTGCACGCTGCCCGACGACGGCGGCACCGCCCCGGTGATCAGGCTGAACAGAGTAGTTTTTCCCGCGCCATTGGGGCCGATGAAGCCGCAAATATGCTTCTCCGGGATATCAAAGCTCACGTCCTTCAACGCGGCCACTCCCCCAAAGTACTTTGTCAGTGTCTGGACTTCCAGGACCTTCACGTCTTCTCCTGAAGAGCCGGCGCAGCAGCCCCATCAGGCCGTCCGGCTCAAACAAAATGATCAGTATCAATAAAGAACCATATAACAGCAGATGGATATTGGGGAAATTGGCGACCAGTTCTTCTTCCACCGTGCCAAAAATCACGCCGCCCAGTACCGCGCCCCAGACGGTCCCAATGCCGCCGATCACCGGCATGAGCAGAATGGAAATGCCGGTCTGGAAAGCAAATACATCTCCGGGATAGAAAAACGCTGCGCGGCGCGCGTACACGCCGCCGGCAATTCCCACCAGCGCCGCCGCCAGGGCGTGGACTTTCAGCTTGGTGTAGTAAGGGTTCACGCCCAGATCGGCGGCGGCATCTTCATCCTGTTTGATGGCGCGCAGAGCCAGGCCGAATCGGCTGCCGGCGATGATGGCGGAAATGGCCACGGCCATCGCTACCACCACCAGCGCCGTGTAGTAATGCTCAAGCGGTCGAAATGGCCCGTCCTCAACAATGCGATAGCCGCCCGATCCACCAGTGATGTCCAGGTTGTTCATCACGACCCGTACGGCTTCCGTCACGCCGATGGTAGCGATGACAAAATACGGTCCGCGGAGCCGGAAGGTGGGGAGTCCGATGAGAAAAGACGCCGCAGCCGCCAAAACTCCGCCTACCAGGAAGGCCAAGTAAGGGTTCCAACCAGCATGCATGAGGATGCCGGTAGTGTATGCGCCGATCCCATAGAACACCGCGAAGCCAAACGATACCTGCCCCGCCATACCTCCTAGCAGGTTCCAGGCCACACTGGCAGTGGTCCAGACCGCGGTGATAAACACCAGCTTCATCAGGTTGGCGCTCAGCCCGCTTGCGGGTAGCAAGAGCAGCACTGCCAGCAAAAGCCAGGGCAAGACAACTTTGAGCCAAGCGCCGGGGCTTGAGGGAAGTTTCACGTTAGCCGCCGCTTCCTGGAGAGCACGCTGGCAAGTCCTTTGGGCATGATGACCAGCACCACCACGAGCAAGGCAAAGGAGAGGGCGGGCTGTAAGCTGTCCGGCATAATGTATTTGTCGTGAAAGCGAATCTGCGGGCCGAACGTCTCCAGCAGGGCCAGCACCACGGCGCCTAGGGCCACCCCGGACACAGAGTCCAGCCCACCCAGCACAATGATTACAAAAGAGCGCAGCAGAAACGGACGGCCAAAATCAGGGCTGAAAGAGTAGATCATCCCGAGCAAGGCCCCGGCAAAACCAGCAAAGGCCGTTCCCAGTCCGAAGGTGAGCCGGGAGGTTCTTTCGTCGTCCACACCAACAATTTGGGCCGCGTAGGGATTTTGTATTAACGCCCTCATCGACCTGCCAAACCAGCTGCGGTTGAAAACCACCTGCAAGACCACTAGGCAGACCGCTGCGGCGGCAAACACGATCAGATTTACTTCAGGAACGGAAATTGGCCCCACTGTGACTGCTGATAGGGTTCGAGGTGTGGTGATCGAGCGGTCTTCATTGCCCCAGACAATATAAGCAATGTTTTGCAGGACCAGCCAGAAACCGAACATCAGCAGAAGGGACGCCAGGGTTGGCGTGTCTGACTTGGGAAGCCAGCGCACCAGCAGCCAATGCACCCCCATGCCGAAAACAAAAAATACCGGCATGGCCAGCACCGCGCCTAGCAGCGGATCAATATGAAAGCGCTCGAAGAGCTCGTAGGCGAAGTAAGCGCCCAGCATCAGGAACCCGGCATGGGCCAGGTTCACGATCTTCATGACGCCGTAAATGACCGTCATCCCCACTGCCATGACGGCGTAGATGCCGGCCAGCAGCAGGGCTGCGATCAGTAGGTTCAGGTCTTGAGAAAAGGTCATGAGGTGAGCGCTATTTTGCAGGTACTGGCGCCACCGCTTCTCCCGTAGCGGCATCTTTCGGAAAGACGATGTCCACTTTGCTGTCCGGCTTGTTCTGTGTGATCACAAATGGATACTCGGTCTGGCCATTGGCCCCGAACTTGAGCACCTGGCCGGGCAGGATCGAGTTTTTAAGTTCCGCTTTGCGCAGTGCGTCACGGATCTTGGTCTTGTCCAGCGTACCGGCTTGCTCGATTGCCTGGGCGAGAATGCGCATACCTTCGTATGCGGGAGCTGAATACCAGGAATCAACGTCGTGCCCGGTAAAGGCTTTGTAATCCACAGTGAACTTTTTTACCTGCGGATAAGGCAGGCTCTTGGACCACCATATACCGGAGAAGATAAAGTCCGTGCCCGCGCCCAGGGCTTTACGCGCGTCAGCTTCCGGGCCGCGAGCGCCGTAGCTCACCAACTGGTGATGCAGGCCGTTCTGGAGATATTGGCGGTGCATGGTGATGTAGTCCGGCAGGTGGGCGTCAGAAAGAAAGATGTCCGCGCCGGAATTCTTTACCTTTTGCAGGATGCCGGAGAAATCAGTTGCGTTCAGTTCGAACTTCTCATTCATCACAACCTGAAAATAGCCTTTGTGTTTATCTGACCAGTCGTTGAAGCCTTTCACGTAGTCAATACCGTGGTCCGTGTTCTCGACCACCATGGCGACCTTCAGGCCTTTCTTGAGCTTGCCCTGGTCAACTAAGCTGCCCAGGAACTGGGCGCTGGTGGTCCCAATCAGGACCACGGGACTGAGCGAGCCAAAGGCGAATTGATACCCTCTGCCGAAGATGGCGGTAGCGCCGGCGCCGGTAGTGATCCAGGGCGTTTTGTAGCGGTCGGGCATCACGGATTCAGCTTCACCCAGCGCTGTGGAATAGCCGCCCAGGACGGCCGTGACCCCGTCAGAACTCATGGCACGTTCGGTGAGCGAAGCCGACTTGGCGGAGTCAGAGCCATCGTCGTAGAAAACTTCTTTGATGAGCAGCTTCTTACCTTTGTCTTTCACAAAAATCCCGCCGGCATCGTTGATCTGCTTGATGGCCAGCTCAATCCCTTCCTTCTGATACTGGCCGGGTTTGCCCTCTTTTCCCGTGATAGGCAAGACCACGCCGATGGTGATTGCGTCATCCGCGGTGGCGGCGTGGCTGGAACCGGCAAAAAACGTGACGAAGCCGCTGCATAACAGCGCGATAACCAAGCAGCGGCGCAAATATCCTTGAACAACCGATGAATCGTTCATTACCGTTCCTCCTGAGAAAGCAGTTTCTCGGCCCCGAAGCTAAAACAGGGTCCCAGCCCTACCAAAACCGCTGGCGCCATAAACGTTGCGCACAAAGGCCCTATACAACAGCAGGTGCATGATATGCCTGCCCAGTCGCGATTAACAAGGATTTAGTGATTTCGGTGATAGGTCAGCTTCACAAAATCTGTGTGGTGCCGGCGAGGTTTTCGCTGGAGTTTATGTGGAAGCATGGGGACTTTATGGCCCATGAATCATGGTCGTTCTGGGGCTGCTCTAAGATAATTTGGCGCTTGCGACTGCGCGCCTTCACATGTAGGGCGCTAAAGCGCGAGAACATTTAGAGTGCGGTCTTTTTTTCGGGGTAAAAATGTCCCCCTCCCCGCCACAAAGGGCGGGCTTCCCACGGATCGTACTGGCGACAACGCCAAACTGTACCGTTACCGTTAACGCTTTCCTCTTGACATCTGTGGTAATCCCGCTAGTCTAGGTTGCCAAATACGGAAGACCAACATCTGTCCGTCGCAAGCGGAAGCAGAGGTCGTGTTCTCCGGGGCGGTACAGACTCTTCTGGTAGCAGTGTAGGGCCCAGAAGATGTTCGGCACTATTTTCAGGTTCAATGCAGTTTTGATCGCAAATCAAGAAAAAACAGGAATCAGGTCTGGCCGGCTTTGATTTCCTTCCAGGAGGGCCGTTTCTATGGCAAGCGTTCCCATGCAGGTAACATCATCGGACCAAATCTCAACGTCGAAGATTTGGGGGGTGATCATGGCTTCGTCAGTCGGGACCATGATCGAATGGTACGATTTTTATATTTTTGGCACGCTGGCCCCGTATCTGGCGCCCAAGTTTTATCCGCCCGGGAATGAATTTTTTGCGTACCTCGCCTATTTGGCAACCTTCTTCGTTGGTTTTGCCGTAAGGCCTTTCGGCGCACTCTTCTTCGGTCGCATCGGCGATCTCGTTGGCCGTAAATATGCCTTTATCGTCACGCTCTCGATCATGGGCGGAGCCACAGCTCTTGTGGGAGCTTTGCCCAGCTATGCGACGGCCGGCTGGCTTTCTCCAGTCGTGTTGATCACGTTACGTATATTGCAAGGGCTGGCGCTCGGAGGCGAATACGGTGGCGCTGCGGTCTATGTGGCCGAACATGTTCCCGACAATAGGCGCGGCTTCTATACCAGCTTTATTCAGATCACAGCCACTTTGGGTCTGTTTGTTTCTATTGCCGTAATCCTCGGCACGCAGAGCCAAATGACCGATGTGGCCTTCAAAGAATGGGGTTGGCGTATTCCGTTCCTGGCGTCATTGATCCTGGTGTTGATCTCTCTGTATATCCGGCTGCAAATGAAGGAATCTCCTATTTTCCAGCAGATCAAATCTACCGGCATGACCTCCGCGACTCCGCTGAAGGAAGCATTTACTGTGCCTGAGAACTTCAAGCGCTTCCTTATCACATTATTTGGCGCGACGGCGGGTCAGGGCGTGGTGTGGTACACGGGGCAATTCTTCGCGCTCTTTTTCATGACAACGATTCTCAAAGTTCCAGCGCGCGACGCGAACATTATCGTTGCCAAGGCGCTTTTGCTAGGAATGCCGTTGTTCGTTCTCTTCGGCTGGCTCTCTGACAAGATCGGACGCAAAAAGATCATCATGGCTGGATTGATTCTTGCCGCCGTGAGTTACCGCATTCCCGGGACCCAAATTGGTCTTTATCCTGCGATGCAGCGCGCCGCAGGTAACAATGTGACGCATGTTGATCACACCAAGAACAAAGTGACCGGCCAAACAGTTCTTAAGCCGCAAACGGTAGACGCTACTGGGAAAACCATCGACGCGCCAATCGCCAGCACTGCCAATAAGAACATGCTGATTTTCCTAATCTTCATTCAGGTGGTTTTCGTCACCATGGTTTATGGGCCGATTGCCGCGTTCCTGGTGGAGTCATTCCCGGCTAAGATCCGCTATAGCGCACTGTCTTTGCCTTATCACATAGGCAACGGTGTCTTTGGCGGGCTCGTGCCGCTGATCTGTGTTTGGATTCCGGCAGCGACAGGCAATCCGTTTGACGGTCTTTACTACCCAATCGGTATTGCCGCCCTCACGTTTGTCGTGGGCAGCTTCCTTTTGCACGACAATCGCAACGTGAAGATATGGGAGGAAGTTGGGGGTAAGAAGTAAGGCTCGGGCTGGTTGCTCGAAGTGAAAGGTATCGGATCGTAGATTTTCGAATCAAGCGGGCGGCGAAGCTGTCGCCCGCTTTTCTCCGTTGTGTCCACGGCCCAGCGGGACTATCCTTTGGGTGACCGAAAACTGGGTGACCGAAATCGGGAGAGATCAACATCATGGCTGATGCGCGTGTAATGAAAGAACGGCAAGATGAGACGGAGGTGAACGAGGCGCAGATCGCCGTCCATTGGAAGGAAGAGCAGTATTACTATCCCAGCGCCGCGTTCATCGGACAGGCCAATCTTAGCGATCCAGCAATCAATGAGCGGTTCAGCGAAAAGAATTTTCCGGAATGCTTCCGCGAATATGGCGACCTGCTCACTTGGGACAAATATTGGCACACCACGCTTGACACCAGTGACGCCCCGTTCTGGAAGTGGTTTGCCGGCGGCAAGCTCAATGTCAGTTACAACTGCGTCGACCGTCATCTGGAGAAGTACAAAAACAAAGCTGCTTTCATTTTTGTGGGTGAACCGGAAGAGGACGCTCCGGTAGCCATTACGTATCAGGAGCTGTATTACCGGGTCAATGAAATGGCCGCGTTGCTGCGTGACTTTGCCGGACTGAAAGCCGGTGACCGCGTCACCATTCACATGCCTGTGGTTCCGGAGTTGCCCATCACCATGCTGGCCTGCGCCCGGCTGGGCGTGGTGCATTCTGTTGTCTTTGGCGGCTTCAGCGGTGAAGCTTGTGGCATGCGCGCCGCCGATTCCGGCAGCAAAGTGCTGGTCACAATTGACGGCTACTATCGCAGCGGAGCCATGACCGACCACAAGGAGAAGGCGGACATTGCCGTAGCCACGGCCAAAAAGGAAAACCAGACGATTGAGAAAGTCCTGGTGTGGCGCCGCCAGCAGGGAAAATACAACTCGAAAACGCCGATGGTCGAAGGGCGCGATTTCTTTGTTGACGAAGTCCTCAAGAAGTTCGCCGGCCAGAAAGTTGCTCCGGTATCCATGCCATCCGAGGCTCCGCTCTTTCTGATGTACACCAGCGGCACCACGGGAAGGCCCAAAGGTTGCCAGCACGGTACCGGTGGCTACCTGGCCTACGTTGCTGGGACTTCCCGGCTCATACAGGACATACACCCCACAGACGTCTACTGGTGCATGGCTGACATTGGCTGGATCACCGGACACTCCTACATCGTCTACGGCCCTCTGGCGCTGGCTGCAACCAGCATTTTGTATGAAGGCGTACCGAACTATCCTGACGCCGGACGCCCCTGGCGCGTAGCGCAACGCCTGGATGTCAACATCTTCCATACTTCGCCGACCGCAATCCGAATGTTGCGCAAAGCCGGCCCGGACGAGCCCAAGAAATACAACTACCACTTCAAGCACATGACCACCGTGGGCGAGCCAATCGAACCCGAGGTCTGGAAGTGGTATTACAACGTGGTGGGCAAGGGCGAAGCGGTTGTCGTCGACACATGGTGGCAGACGGAAAACGGCGGCTTTCTATGCAGCACCAAGCCGGCGCTCGATCCCATGAAGCCGGGCAGCGCCGGGCCTCCTGTGCCGGGCATCTATCCTGTAATTTTTGATGAAGAAGGCAAAGAGGTCAAAGGTGGTTCGGGCAAGGCCGGAAACATCTGCATTCGTAATCCATGGCCGGGAATTTTCCAGACCATTTGGGGCGATCGCGACCGTTTTGTGACGCAGTACTACAGAAAGTACAACAAGGATCCCAAGAGCAAGGACTGGCGGGACTGGCCATACTTTGCCGGTGACGGCGCGGTGCAGGCCCCGGATGGATACTTCAGAATTCTGGGCCGCGTGGATGATGTGATCAACGTGGCGGGACATCGTCTGGGCACCAAGGAATTGGAGTCGGCCTGCTTGACGGTCTCGGAAATTGCCGAAGCTGCCGTAATTCCAGTCGTCGACGAAGTAAAGGGCAGAGTGCCGGAAGTATATGTTTCTCTCAAGCCCGGCCAGCCACAGGCCGCTGGCGTGATCGAAAACAAAGTCAAAGAGGCGATTGAACACCAGATCGGCAAGATCGCCCGGCCTAGGAAAGTCCATGTGGTTCCGGACATGCCCAAAACCCGCTCCGGGAAAATCATGCGTCGTGTGCTGGCAGCGATCTCCAACCACATGGATACCGGCGACGTTACAACGCTGGCGAACCCGGATGTGGTTGAACAAATCCGCGTGATGGTGCAGGGCGACCGTCCGGTGGTGACTAAGGACGTGCCAGAAGATGTAAAGCGCTTTGGCGAAGAACGCTGATTTCCTGAAGTTAATTCTTCGAAGCCAAGGCCGAAGTGGGGCTCCAGTGCTAAAAGCAAGTTAAAGCGAATCGCTGTACATGCTGAAAGACGGAACTGAGGAGGATTTATGAAGGACAAGAAAAAAGGTTCAGGAGTATCCCGCAGAGACTTTATGAAAATCGCAGGCGCTAGCGGCATAGCGGCTGGCGCGGTGGGGTTGGGGCCGGCGTTTCTGTTTCCGCAGCGCGCCGCGGCTCAACAAAAGACCCTGAAGATAATCCAGTGGAGCCACTTTGTTCCCGCGTACGATGAATGGTTCGACAAGACTTTCTGCAAGCAATGGGGCGAGAAACACAACACCCAGGTGACCGTTGACCATATCAACCTGGTTGACCTTCCCGCGCGCGGCGCATCCGAGGTCAACGCCGGCAAGGGACACGATCTCTTCATGTTTCTCTCTCCGCCTGCCGCACTTCAGGACAAGGTCATTGACATGACCCACGTCTATCAGGAAGTGGAGAAGAAGCACGGTAAGAAGATTGATCTGGCGCACAAGTCCACGTACAACCCCAAGACCAAGAAATATTTCGCGTTCTCCGATTCCTATGCTCCCGATCCCGGCAACTGGCACAAGGATTGGTGGACCGATGCGGGATTCCCCAACGGGCCTGACACCTATGACGATCTGCTGAACGGCGCGCGGAAGATCCGCAAGGCCGACAAGAGCGGTCCTCCATGCGGCATAGGTTTGTCCCAGGAACTTGATACCAGCATGGCCCTCCGTGCCCTGCTGTGGTCTTTCGGTGGCGCGGAGCAGGATGTTGAAGGCAATGTGACCATCAATTCCAAGAACACCATTGAGGCGCTGAAGTATATGAAGGCGCTGTACCAGGACACCGAGACAGCCGAAGTATTTACCTGGACCCCGCCTTCCAATAACCAAGCCATGCTCGCAGGCCGCGTCTCTTACGTGGCCAACGCCATCTCCATCACGCGGCAGGCGGAGCGGGACCCCGCGCTGAAGGCGATGAATGACAAGATCATGATCAGCCGCGCGTTAAAAGGCCCGGTGCGGCGCCTTGCCGCGGAGCACGTCATGGATTGCTACGTAGTCTGGGACTTCGCCGAGAACAAAGATGGGGCGCAGCAGTTCCTCATCGACTACATCGATGCCTTCCATGATGGATTTGTCGCCGGACAGTTCTACAACTTTCCCTGCTTCCCCAGTACGGTTCCTAATATGAAACAGGAGATCGCGAATGACCCGCGGGCCACACCGCCCAACAAATACGCGGTTCTCGGCGATGTACTGGATTGGGCCACCAACGTCGGTTATCCGGGATACGCCAGCGCCGGCATCGATGAAGCTTTCAAGGCCTTTCTGATTCCCACCATGTTCGCCAAAGTCGCACGCGGCGATGAAACTCCGGAAAACGCCGCCTCGATTGCTGAAGCGGAATACAAGCGGATCTTTGACAGATGGAAAGGGAAATAACACGGGGGTTCGATGGCAGTCGTTGAGACACGCAACCTGAGCAAAGTATTTAAAGAAGGAGAACTAGGAGCAGTCAACAATGTAAATCTGGAAACCCGCGAAGGCGAGTTTCTGGTTTTCCTGGGGCCCTCGGGCTCCGGGAAAACCACTCTGTTGCGCATGATCGCCGGCCTGGAAACGCCCACGGCCGGCGAAATTCTGATTGGCGGCAAGGTTGTCAATGACATGACGCCAAGAGAACGCCGGATTGCCATGGTGTTTCAGAGTTACGCTCTCTATCCCCACCTTACTGTTTATAAAAATATTGCTTTCCCCTTAAAAGCGCAGAAAGTTCCCAAGGAACTGCATAAGCAAAAAGTTGAATGGGCATCATCTTTGCTGGGCATCGGCGGGCTGTTGCAGCGTAAGCCGCGCGAACTCTCCGGCGGTGAACGGCAACGCGTTGCGCTGGCCCGCGCTATCGTTCGCGAACCCGCGGTCTTCCTGCTCGACGAACCTCTCTCCAACCTCGACGCCAAACTGCGGCTCTCTGCCCGGGAAGAGCTGGAGCGTTTTCATCGCCGCGTGGGCACCACCACAATCTATGTGACGCACGATCAAGTGGAAGCCATGGCGATGGGCGACCGCATCATCGTTCTCAACAAGGGGTACGTTTGCCAGTTTGGCACGCCCAAAGAGGTCTATGACGATCCCGCGGACACCTTTGTTGCCACCTTTCTGGGTTCGCCGCCGATGAACCTGATTGAGAATGGAGACGTGATCGTTGGCTTTCGTCCGGAGCACTTCCGCCTGGCGGAGGAGATCAAAGATTCGGCCAAGGTGATTTTCAAGTTCCGTGTGGAGAACGTGGAATACCTGGGAGCGGAATTTATTCTCTCCGGATTGCTGGTGGGTGGCCGGGCCGACGGCAAAAAGGTCATCGCGCGCCTGCTGCTGGGACATGAAGTTGGGGTGGGGACCACCTACGAATTTGGCGTCCCGGAACGCCACTTGAAATTTTTTGATCGTTCCACCGAAAAGAAAGTGCCTGCGAGGGCCATCACATGGCAGTAGGCCAGGCAAAGATCAAGTCCATTGGCGCGGCGCAGAGCCCGCTGTTGGGATTTGCCATGTTCAGTCCAGCTATCCTGTACATCGTTCTGGTGGTCGGCGCGCCCTTCCTTTTGGCAATCTTTTACGCATTCAGTGACGCCCGCATCGGCAGCGACAGTCTGCACTTCGTAGGGCTGGAGAATTTCCGCAGCATTCTGCAAAGCCCCAGCTTTCGCAAGGCCTTGCAGAATTCGATTATCTTCACGATCTGCGCGCAGATCATTGTGATGGTGTGCGCCAACATTCTTTCCATCGCGCTGGAGAAACCGTTTCGCGGACGCGGGTTGGTGCGCTTCCTCATCCTGCTGCCCTGGGTCGCGCCGGTGTCGCTCGGCACCATCGGGTGGAAGTGGATCCTGGATTCCATTTACAGCGTGATCACCTGGGTATTGGTCTGGGCGCACATCGTCAAGCCGTACAACACGCCCATGTGGCTGGGCGAACCCAAGCTGGCCATGGCTTCTGTCATTCTTGTCCATTGCTGGCGGCTGATTCCGTTTTCCACGGTCATCCTGCTGGCTGGACGCACCGCCATCCCCAAAGAAATTCCTGAAGCCGCCGCGATTGACGGCGCCGGTTTCTGGCGGACGCTGTTCCAGATCAACTTGCCCATGATGGTCCCCATCATCAGCGTGGCGGTGTTGTTTGGCACCATCTTTACCTTTACGGACATGACGGTGGTTTACATCCTGACGGCTGGCGGGCCGTTCGATTCCACGCAGACGCTGCCTTCTTACGCATTTGCCACCGGCATTCAGGGCAGTGACTTGGCTGCGGGCGCGGCAGTTTCGCTTTTCCTGGTTCCGGTCTTGGTCGTGATTGCTTATTTCATGTTGCGTCTGGCGCACCGCGCGGAGGTGGGATGATGAAGCAAAAGATCATTTCAAAGATCATCCACAAGGTCATACTCGCCATTTTTGTCGTGCTCTTGGCGTTCCCCTTTTTCTGGATGGCCATTGCCACCTTCAAGCAAGATGGCGACCTTTACGCAACTCAGAATAATCCGTTTCTGTTCAACCTGGCGCCTACGATGGCCCACTTGCGCTATCTGTTTGGGCAAACCGATTACGCGCGCTGGCTGGCCAACACAACGCTGGTAGGCGTTTTGGTGGTTGCGATCACTCTGTTGCTGGCCATCCCAGCGGCCTATGCTCTTGCGCGCCTTACCGGTCGATGGGGAGAGCGATTGGGCATTGCCATTTTTCTTACTTACCTGGTTCCGCCCACGCTGCTGTTTATTCCTATGTCGCGTGTGGTCGCCGTACTGGGATTGCAGGACACAATCTGGGCGCTGGTCCTTGTCTATCCCAGCATCACCCTTCCGTTTTCCATCTGGCTGCTGATGGGTTTCTTCAAATCCATTCCTCGCGAACTGGAGGACGCAGCCATGGTGGATGGCCTCACCCGCTTTGGCGCTTTCGTCAAGCTGGTGGTCCCCATTTCCATCTCTGGTATTCTCACCGTGGTAATTTTCAGCTTCACGCTGGTGACCCAGGAATTCGTTTATGCCGTCACCTTTATTTCGCCAAGATCGAAGCAGATGGTGGGTGTGGGCGTGCCCAACTTTCTTGTGCTGGGCGACGTTTACTACTGGGGCGGCCTGATGGCTGCCTGCCTGATTGCCAGTTTGCCGGTCGCGTTCGTCTACAACCTGTTCCTCGACCGGTTTATCGCCGGGTTTACCGTGGGCGCGGTCAAGGGATAAGTGATAAATCACGCAGGTGCTGCTGGCATTGTGCGATTCCGGCAGGCGCTGGGCGAGCTTATAAATGACTTGACAGAAGTGCTGCATAAGCAGAAAGTATTCGCGCAATCCCATGCCTCAGTTTCGCAGCACGCTGGCCTGAGGCCATGATTCTGAAAGCAGTTCGGAACCGGTTGGGCCCAGCACGTTCTCAATCCAGGAGAAACTAATGCCGAATTGGACGCAAGTTTACGACCCCTTTGGACACTGGTGGCTTTCAGCCCTGGTGGCGGCGCTGCCGATTATTGTGCTCTTCACCATGATGGCGGGCTTTCGCGTTAAGCCTCACTGGGCCGCCCTTTCGGGCGCGGCCACGGCCGTCCTGGTTGCCTGTCTCGCCCTTCACATGCCGCTTTCGCTTGCCGCCGGCAGCTTTGGGTACGGTGTTTCTACAGGATTACTGAACATCGTTTGGATTGTGGTGGCAGCCGTTTATCTGTACGACATTTCTGTCAGCACCGGGGATTTTGAAATCATGAAATCCTCCGTGGCCGGAATTACCGCGGACCGGCGGCTGCAACTGTTGCTGGTGGCTTTCTGCTTCGGCGCCTTTATTGAAGGTTGCGCGGGGTTCGGCTCTCCGGTGGCGATTGCCGGCGCGTTCATGATCGGGCTGGGCTTCAAGCCCTTCCATGCCGCGGCGTTGAACCTGATTGCCAATACAGCTCCGGTAGCGTGGGGCGCCATCGGCACGCCGGTGCATATGCTGGCCACGGTCACAGCGGGCGGTTGCACGCCCTATCTTATCGCTACGTGCACACCGGAAGCCGACATGAACGCGATGATCGGCCGCATTCTTCCCATCACCGCCATCATTGTGCCTTTCTGGCTGGTGCGCGCGATGGTCCCATGGAAAGAGACCTTTGAAGTGCTGCCCGCCATTCTGGTGGTGGGAATCTCCTTTGCGGGCATGCAATTTTTCTGGTCGAACCACATGGATAGCAACCTTGTGGACATCACGGCGGGCCTGTTCTCTCTGCTCTGCACAGTCGTATTTCTCCTCTTCTGGAAGCCGAAAAAGATTTGGCGCTTTGAAGAAGACACGGCAGGGAAGGGCAGCGCGGCTGGGCCGGAAGTTCATTCCTACTCGTTTGGCCAGACATTCAAAGCCTGGCTGCCGTTTCTGATTCTGTCTGTATTCGTTTTTCTCTGGGGCTACAAGCCGGTAAAGACTTGGATGAATGTTCACACCACACCGGCCTTTTTAACCGCTGACGGAAAACCCAGAGGCGGATGGGAAACTCCCATTCACAACAAGATTTCGCGCGATAAGCCTGTCGTGGGCAAGCCAACTCCGGAGGCCGCTCGCTTCCCGTTTATCTGGCTTTCCGCAACCGGTACCGGTTGCTTCCTGGCCGCGCTTGTAGGCGGCACCATACGCGGGGTCAGCCCAATAAAGTTGATCAAGCTTTTCGGACATACGTTATTCCGAATGCGATGGGCGGTGATAGCCATTTCGGCCATGCTGGGTCTGGGCTTTGTTACACGATATTCGGGGAGTGATGCCGTCTTGGGACTGGCATTCACCCATACCGGCTGGCTCTTCCCGTTCTTCGGGACCTTCCTGGGATGGCTGGGTGTGGCGTTAACGGGCAGTGACACCTCGTCGAACGCGTTATTCGGCAGCTTGCAGAAGATCACGGCCCAACAACTTAACCTCGATCCCGTCCTGATGACGGCCGCCAACAGCGCCGGTGGCGTCATGGGCAAGATGGTGGACGCGCAATCGATCTGCGTGGCTACCGCTGCTACGAACCAGGTCGGCAATGAAGGCTTTATTTTCCGCTTTGTTGTCTGGCACTCAATCGCGCTGGGAGCGATTGTCGGTCTGATTGTCATGTTCTATGCCTACGTGGCCCCGCATCTGGTGCCGCATGGCGTGAAGCTGGTATCGCAATAGAAAATCGATTTACAAGGATGAAAGCACCGCCGGAAACGGCGGTGTTTTTGTAGTAGGGTGCAGCGAACATTGCTCATTGCCCATTGCGCTCAAGAGGACGGTTGATGAAGAACCTACGAACACAGACATTCATAATGATTTGCTGCCTTCTGAAGACAGGTCCAGCAATAGCGTGAAGCGCGTCAGCGCATCCTACCTACCTGTTAAAATAGCTATGACGACACGCAGTCACCCGGAGAGATGGGTGAGTGGTTGAAACCAGACGCCTCGAAAGCGTCCGTGCCTTAACGGGCACCGGGGGTTCGAATCCCTCTCTCTCCGCCAGTCCTTTTTTTTCAATGATTTAGGTACAATCCATACCGTAGTCCATACCGTGAAACTCATTCTCGGAGCGGTATGTGATGGTATTGGGCAGTTCCCTCACTCTAAGAGCGACCTCCGCCAGCGGTGACCGACCGCTCCCATTAGTAAGCGAGTCGCGGTGCAAAGCATCCAGAAAGTGCCTAATCGACAGGCGCGCCAATGGGCTCTGCGGTCGCCGAACCAAGTTCTTTAGCTGTTTGCTCCACGCACATCACTACCTTTGAGTAATTCCCCCCAACTGCACACTCAAATTTGACCGAGTTCTCTTTTGAAAGTAATTTTTTGCAATCTTTAGATTGGAGTTCACGTGATGCAGAACGGTAGCTCCCTTGCCGGGAGGGTCAATCTCACAAAGTATGTGAACCTGGGCAATGACAAGACTGATAAGTGGCGCTTTTGTCCGGTCGTGCGAACAGGAAATGGTCGGATTCGACCCGGCCATGTCTTGGTGAACGGGAAGCCCGAGATCCACAGAGAGGGCTCATATTACATCGAGTGGTACGTCGATAGTAAGAGACGCCGTGAATCCGCGGGTAAGAATCCAACCGAAGCATTTGCGGTCGCAGAGCGCAAAGCGCAAATGATCAGGAATCAGATCCTCGGAATCGAGATTGCCGCGGAAGACCCACATGCTGCAACGACTCTCGCGGAAGCTTGCCACGACTTCCTTGAGGAAATTCGTCAGCAGAGGAGGCCGAAAACTTTTGCTCAGTACAAGACGGCGCTCGCATACTTCCGCGAGGCCTGCGGTGAAAATCTGCTTCGTTCTATAAAACGACGGGACCTTATTAATTTCATGGGCTTTCTGGCTGACAGAGGTTCTAACGAGCCGCACAAGCTGGAACAAAGTACAGGTTGTTGTGACGATGCTCAAAGCAAACGGTATGAATGGCATTCTCAAGATGCGGGATTGGCCCCGCTACACCGAAGCCGAGCCTGAAGTCTTCACTGTGGATGAGATCGAGAAGTTCTTGGACAAATGCAATCCTTGGAAACGAGTGTTGTTTGAATTCTTCTGGATGACGGGTTTGCGGAAGCGTCGCGATGCCGACCAAACAAAAGATCGATGGTAATGAACGGAAGCTGCGAACCGAAGCGGTGCACTATGGCTTTGCCAGTGTACGAATGGAAGGCATTGATCCCGGTCCTGAAGCCGAGGCTATTGCCAATCGTTTCATTGAAGGCGAGCTCTCTCATGAGGAATACCGTGCCGAAATGAGAAGACTGGCCCTCGACATCGCGCGCAATGGCCACTGATCCTTACGCCCTTGGTTCCAACGTCCTAAAGAGCTGCGACCGTCTTCCCGCTGCTTGAGAACCTATCGAACACCGGCAGAGCATCCAACTACTCTCCGCCAACGAAGAATATCCATGGCCCTAGAGTAAGGAGGGTTTCTGGCAGGAATTCATTTGCGGAGGTTCCTTAGGTTTGCCCAAATTGCGTTTTCCGGCCGAAATTGCTTATTAAAGGTTAATGCCATATCCTTGAATAACGATTTTGGTTATTAAAGGAAGCCTTAATAATGTCCAGCTCGACAAAAGAGACTTCCAGGCTTGGCTCCTACGTCGCGACAACAGCCGCGGGAGAGCCAATACGAGCCTTCGTGCCACCACCGCTCCCGCCCCCAGACCTGAAGCTGAGCCATTTGCACCAACTTCTTGACCGTGCAAACCAGGCCATTGGGCGCCTCGACGGGCTGACCGTCATGCTGCCCGATGCGCGATTCATGCTTTATCTTTATGTTCGCAAGGAAGCCCTCGTGTCTTCCCAAATCGAAGGCACGCAATCGTCCCTTACGGACTTGCTCCTGTTTGAGAACAAGGTGCCGACCACCGTGCCCAAAGCGGATGTAGAGGAAGTTTCCAACTACGTGGCCGCGATGCAACATGGCCTGCGCCGCCTTCATGGTGGGTTTCCCTTGTCGCTGCGACTGATTCGCGAAATTCACAGAATTCTTTTGCGTGGCGGGCGCGGCGCAAACAAAACTCCAGGAGAATTCCGTCGCTCCCAGAACTGGATCGGAGGCAGCCGCCCAGGCAACGCTTCCTTTGTGCCGCCACCACCTGAACAGATGATGAAATGCCTGGACAGCTTTGAGCGTTTTCTCCACGATGAGAAACACGGACTACCTCTTCTGGTCGAAGCGGGGCTTGCCCATGTCCAGTTTGAGTCTATCCATCCCTTTCTTGACGGAAACGGCAGGCTGGGGCGCCTGCTGATCACACTTCTGTTGTGCGCCAAAGGCGCGATGAAAGAGCCGCTGTTATATCTGAGTCTCTACTTCAAGACCCACCGCAACCAGTACTACGACAAGCTCCAGCGCGTGCGGACCGAGGGAGCATGGGAGGAATGGCTAGAATTCTTCCTTGAGGGCGCTGCCTCTACAGCCCAAGAAGCGGCCCAGGCGGCGACGAGAATCCTGAGTTTGTTCTCGGCGGATCGCAAGAAGATCCAAAAACTGGGACGTCCGGCTCCCTCCGCCCTCCGGGTCCATGAGTACATGCAGCGGAAGCCAATTGCCAATATCGGGGCCGTAGCCAACGCGCTCAAGCTTTCCATTCCCACGGTCGCAGGCGCCTTGAACCATCTGGTTCGGATCGGAGTGGTTGAAGAAGTCACGGGAAAACGAAGAGATCGCCTTTTCACGTACTCCCGCTATTTCAACATCGTCAACGAGGGGACGGAACCGCTGCGTGCCCGCTAACCTAAGGAGACAATATACTGGAATAGGAATCCGAAGGTAGCCCGTGGTGAAACACGCGAGAATTACAGCGAAAGGCCAGATCACTGTACCCCTTGCAATCCGCAAGAGGCTCGGAGTTCGTCCGGGCGACATGTTGCTTTTTGAAGACGATAAGACCGGCGTGAGAGTGCGAGCAGCGAGAACCGAGAGTCCGTTTGCGAAATACAGGGGTATTGGAAACCGGGGCATCGGCTCCGGGAAGTAAGCCATTAACCGGTGGACTCGAGAGATGCGTGGCAGGTGACGACTTCCATTGCTGCCCCTTCGATGATCACATCGATCAAGCCGCGTTTTCTACAACCTAGGGATAAACTCATGAGCGAGGGCCGTGGAAAGTTAGCATTTGCTTCCGGAATGGCAGCATTGGATGACGCGATCGAGTAATATCAGACCTAACGCAAGAAAGATGCTCCCAGAAAACAGATGCCCATAATCACGCAGTGTAAGGTATTCAGACCAAGAGTGCGCACCAAGTTGATGGCGGAGTGCGAGAGCGGCAGCTATCAGCGCGATTCCGGCATCACATATGTCACGCTTCATGCTCCGGTGAAAACTGATCAGGGCCGGCTCAATACGTCCGACCAATACAAGATCACCTGTGGCGAAGCCGTCCTCAACGGGCACGCACTCTACCAATACACGAGCGATCGTGGAGAAATGGTTTTTACGATCCTCGACCCATAGCAGGAAGGCAGACGAACAACTGACGCGTGTCGAGCGGTCGCAGGAGGCTCTATGAGCGCGAGCACGAGCACGAGAATTAGCTTTGACGAGTTTCTTAAGATGCAGGAGGCCGAGGAGACAACCTGCTACGAGTTGGACGAAGGAGAATTGATCGAGACACCATCCCCCACCATAGAGCACAATGAGATTCGTTATCGCATTCATCGGGGCTTGCGCGATTTCTCGCGAGTTCAGCACCTTGGATATGTCACTGGAGAGACTGATTTTCTGCTAGGCCCCGATACAGTGCGAAGGCCCGACGTGGCCTTCATGACCACGGCGCATCTTCAGCGCATTGACGTTAAGCGTTCACCTGTCGACGGTGCTCCCGCCCTGGCGGTAGAAGTCATATCCCCAAGCAATTTTGCCCAGGACACTATTAAGAAAATCCATCAGTACTTGGCCGCCGGCAGCGAGTTGGTGTGGATCTTCTATCCGCCGCTCAAGATGATCGCGGTCCACGACCATAGCGGTTCGCATGAACTCACGCAGAGATTCCTGGAAGCAGAAAAGCTGTTTCCGGGCTTTAAATTGTCCCTGGCCGGGATCTTCGATGACGACGTATTGAAATGACGTCGCCGAAAATTCTAATCTCGGCCAAATAGGGTAGTCACCGTTTAAACCGTACACCACACCGCACACCCCGCAGTCGAACCACACTCTGAAATTCCTCCTTAAGCAGTAAATTCTCCTGATGGTCCCGTTCCGGACTCCGTAGGCAGGAGATCACTTTTTTGGGGTTCTCCTCTAGGCTCGCAGGCCTTGCTGTTTCTCAAACTCTTCAACGTGGAGGAAAAACCATGAGCACTTCGAATGGCCATGTGCTTGGAAACGGCAAGAGCGAAGCCAAGCCGGTTGAACTGTCTCTCCAGACCGCCGAGCGTATGTCCGAAAGAACAATGGCCCTGGTGGCGGAACTGGAAGTTCCTTTCGATCCATCGGTGATCGAGTGGCGGGTCACAAACACCACCAAAGACAAAAAGCGCGGCCAAATCATTCCGTACGGTGACCAGAGGGCCTACACGGACCGCCTGAACGCGTTATGCAGCCCGGCAGGATGGACGCGCACGTATACGGTGCACACCAGCGCTAATTTCCAGCGAAGTGACGACCAGAAGACTGTTGCCAAGGTATTTGTGACCTGCAACCTCACCATTTTTGGCATCGGCTCGCACTCGGCCACGGGTGAGGAATTGGATTGATAACCCATGTGCTGGCACGAAAGCGGAAGCCCAAGCGTTTAAGCGAGCCGCCGCGTGCTTTGGGCTCGGACGTTACCTCTACCACTTCACCGGAGTTTGGGTGGACTTGGATGATCGCAAGCGGCCTGCAACGAAACCGAAACTTGCTGGCTGGGCGACACCGGAAGGATGGCGGCAAGGTCTGAGACCCCAGCAAGAGACTGTGCGCCAAGAGATCATTGATACGGCCCAAGCCCCGGGTCCGACCGCTGATGCACAAAGTGGAACGACAAGTTCAGCTGAGCGCTCTGAACTCCTTCGCAGGATCGAATCCATGGCCAAACCTCTCGGAAAACGCCTGTATCGGGGCGTGCTGAAAACTGTAGCGAGAGCCTGGCAGCCGAGCGAGATTAATGACATCGTGTTACTCCGCAAAGTGCTGACGGCCATGGAGACCGGAAGCCAGATGCTGGATCGACTGGCTGGAGTCCTAGAGCAGACTGGGACCAGATCCCTGGGGAGGATATTGCGTTCGTTGCAACTGAAAGCTCTCGACCAAGTGGACAGTCTTGAAACCCTGGAAAAGATTATTCACGCACTGGAGACGCAATGAGAATAGCTACCACGTGGGAGCGAACTTGAGGCGGGCGTTGTGGACTTCCATCCTCTCCCGCCGCCGCCGTCCAGTAGGCGCCACATTCAAGCTGCTCGCGGCTGGTATTTTGCGTTCAAGTTCGACTCCGCTCGCAGGCTGCAGGATTACTGCTTGAGTAACTTGCAGAAATAGGGCCGCGAAACCAGGAAAACCGGAAGGCCACATAACGTTACAGTGATTGGAGCCAGTTCAGCAGGGCAGCATCTGTCTGCAAAACGGGTTTCCGCGGAATCCTCTCGTCTGCGATCGACGGCAACGCACATTTTCCAGAGCGGCCTGTTTGACGCGGAGAGTGATTTTCGGCGTAATCGATTTAGCAACCTCGCCCGACCTCAGTCACGCAGCCTTGCCCGAAAGCACACCTGTGTCCTTTCGGTGAGGGTGCGTGACTGAGTTGGCCAGCGTTGTTAGGGTATCGATGCGTTGTCTTTTGAAGGCAAAGTTCGTACGATCAAAAAGGCCAGGAGCGGGATGGCAATCGCGTAAACGTACTGCGTCCGCGACACACCGATGCCGAACGGAAACCAAATGCCCGGCACGCCGATCGTATCGAGCAACTCGCCGCCGAATAATGCGGCCATGATCGAAGCTAACGTGATAAGCGCCAGGATCCGCATTGGCCCGCTGCGGACAATGAGTGCGCCTATCACGACAAACAGAGTGATCGACCCGAGCCGGCTGCCGCTTGTGAAACTCGCCGAATGGATCACGGCGCCGATAGTCCCGGCGACCGCCAGCACTACAGCCGACACATCGATGCTTCGCCACGGACGCAGGCACCAACGGTTCCAGGCCAGCGTCCAGGCGGCCACCACTGGCACCCACATCACTGAGGCCAGCCACGCATAGGTAGTCAGATCTAACAGATCGGTCCATGCTACGATCGCATTGTTGAGCCTCCTGGCCGCCATGAGCGCAAGCGCGATGCTGGCAAAGATGAAGAAACTCTTATGGCTGCTGCGAGACCGGCACCCGAGCGCCAAGCCGATGACTGCCGACATGGTGATCGGCTCGATCACTTCTACGATGTAACCGGCGATGGTTCGCTCCCATTGCACGCGGTGGAGCGCATCGCTTATTGGCCGCGGAGCCAGTATAGGCACGCTATGCATGCCGCCGCCGTCTGCGCTGCTCCCGGAACCGGGAAGCTTGTACGTGCGGACGGCGAGAACACCACGAGTGCCCGCCGCATCGGCGGGAAGGGCGAACCGCAGCGGCCGCGTGCCGACGACGCGCGGGACTGGGCCGAGCCTGCCCGACCCGCCTAGTAATTGGCCGTTCCAATAGAGTTCGTAGCCGTCCTCGACGAGGGTAGGCCCGAGGATGTCCCACGACGCGCGTCCGGCCGGCTGTTTTTGGACCGTTCCAACGCCGGCAAGAGACGGTGGTGCAGCATGGCTGACTGCGGCAACCGAAATAAGGCCCGGAAATACTACCGGCGCGAGGCCGGTTTGCCCTAGGAATCAGGCGACGGTCCATGCGACCTGTGCCAAGCGGTGATTGCCGCGCCGAGGGGGCATCTTTTGTCTTCAAGCCTGCGGCGGCTGTAATTCCCCGATGCCGGCGAGGTTCCTTCCGATATAGTCTGGCCAGTTCCTATCCGTTCTGACGATCTCATTCGTCCAAAATGACGCAATTCCACAAATAGCGCAAAGGAACCGTTTATGACCGCCGGGGAAAGATCCGTGCACTGATCGACGCCTTTCGCACCTCCAGTCGCAATCCGTTTCCAAACTGGACAGAGAACTAGCTTTCCGTTGCTACGCAAACTCTTGCGAACACATCTTCAAAGAGGAACTCAGCATGGCAGACCTCTCTAATTCAGAGTTCGACTTTCACGTTTGGAAACGCCCTGGAATTGGTGGTAGGCCCGATGTCTACACCATCGGTGTCTGGGAAGACCAACTGAAAATACGGAGCCTTTGCCACATTGCGCCGATCGAAGCCGCGCTCGTAACCCTACGGCAAGCTCTTGAGACGGCAGGTCATGCGGTGCCAACGTCACAACTTTAAGTAACCCGTCACTTGAAAATCCATTTCGGCATACAAGCCGACTTGAACGAAGCCGCGTTGCGGCAGACGCTTTCGCGTGTTGCTGAGCCGACGGTCGAGGCGATCTGAGCTAGTTTGTTGTCGCAGAGGAGGAACTCTCTGTGACCCATCTACGCCA